>Ga0187766_10000975_pt1 | contig 16494 bp, 18 predicted proteins | sample 0216_QUI02_MP05__4_FD_132971 | JGI IMG/M metagenome (GOLD analysis project Ga0187766, IMG submission 132971) | Tropical peat soil microbial communities from peatlands in Department of Meta, Colombia - 0216_QUI02_MP05_20_MG | ecosystem: Environmental > Terrestrial > Soil > Wetlands > Peat ... | reverse complement strand
CGCCGAGTGGACGCGGGACGGCAAGCTGCGCCACCCGCGCTTCATCGGCTTACGCCCGGACAAGAGTCCGGACGAGGTCGTGAGGGAGTCACGCTGAACGCGGGGAATCGTCACGAAGCGAGCAGGCGGCATTTTAGTGGACCGCTTAACCACCTATTTTCGTGTCCGCGTCTCCGCGATGACCGTCGCGCCGGCGGTGGTTGGCCTGGTCGGCGCACTCCCTGGTTGCGGTTCCGGTCACTTTCGCAAACCGCAGCCCAGGAGCCCCGCCGTCAACGGCGCTAAAGCTGACCTCAAGCACGTGGCGCTGCGCAACGGTTTACATCCGGGCCGAGAGCCGGACGGGCCAGCCTCATGGTGCCGATCTCGGCACCGGTGGCTCCGGCCGGAGGAGCAAATACCGGGTCCGGCCAAGCATCCGTAGCAATCAGCTCGGCGGCCTTGGGGTCGGGGAATGCAGGAGCTCGCCCCGGTGTTTGGGGTGATAGTGGTCGACCTGGCATAATCGAGCGTCGACCACCTCAGAACTACCTCAGGTTCGGGTTCATGCGCGGTCGGCGGATTGCTAGGGCGATCCGGCGGCTAACGATTGAAGAGGACGTTATGAAAGCTGGAATTCATCCCGCCTACGGCGAGACCACCGTCGTCTGCGGATGCGGCAACACCTTCCAGACTCGCAGCACGAAGCCGGGCGGCCGCATCACGGTCGAGGTGTGCTCGCAGTGCCATCCGTTTTACACCGGCAAGCAGAAGATCCTCGACAGTGGCGGCCGGGTGGCCCGCTTCGAGAAGCGCTATGGCAAGCGCAAGGTCGGCGCCGAGAAGGCTTCGGCCGACAAGTAGCTGGCTTACCGACGCCCGAACTGTGCGCGAACCGCACAGACCGGGCGTCGGTTCACGTTCGGGGTTAGGAGGTCGAGATGACGCAGAGCGTGCGGGCGATCGACACGTTGCTCGCCGAACACGCCGAGCTTGAGCGTCAGCTGGCGGACCCCGAATTGCACAGCAAGCCCACCGATGCGCGCAAGGCGGGTCGTCGATTCGCCCAATTGGCACCGATCGTCGCTACCTACCGCAAGCTGGAGTCCGCACGCGGCGACCTGGAGACCGCCCGTGAGCTCGCCGCCTCCGACGAATCGTTCGCCGTTGACGTAGCCGAATTGGAAGCGCGCGTTGTCGAACTGGACACCGAACTCACCGACATGCTGGCACCCCGTGACCCGCACGACGCCGACGACATCGTGCTCGGAGTCAAATCCGGTGAGGGGGGCGAAGAATCGGCGTTGTTCGCCGCCGACCTCGCCCGGATGTACATCCGCTACGCCGAGCGGCATGGCTGGACGGTGACAGTGTTGGACGAGACCACCTCGGATCTGGGGGGCTACAAGGATGCCACGTTGGCCATCGCCAGCAAGGGCGACTCTGCCAACGGGGTGTGGTCGCGAATGAAGTTCGAGGGCGGGGTGCACCGGGTGCAACGGGTTCCGGTGACCGAATCCCAAGGCCGCGTGCACACTTCGGCCGCCGGCGTGCTGGTCTATCCCGAACCTGAGGAACTCGGCGAGGTGCAGATCGACGAGTCGGATCTGCGCATCGACGTCTACCGCTCCTCCGGCAAGGGCGGGCAAGGCGTAAACACCACCGACTCGGCGGTGCGGATCACCCACCTGCCTACCGGGGTCGTCGTCACCTGCCAAAACGAGCGCTCACAGTTGCAGAACAAGACCCGCGCGTTGCAGGTGCTGGCGGCTCGACTGCAGGCAATGGCCGAGGAGCAGGCGCTGGCCGACGCGTCGGCGGACCGGGCCAGTCAGATCCGCACGGTGGACCGCAGCGAACGCATTCGCACCTACAACTTCCCGGAGAACCGGGTCACCGACCACCGCATCGGTTACAAGGCGCACAATCTCGATCAGGTTCTCGACGGCGATCTGGACGCGTTATTTGACGCCCTGGCCGCCGCCGACCGCAAGTCGCGGCTCCAGCAGGCATGACCCGTTTGCAGCACGCGATCGACTCCGCTGCGGCGGTATTGGCCGAGGCGGGGATCGACTCCGCGCGGTGCGATGCCGAGCAGCTGGCCGCTCACGTCGCGGGCACCGACCGCGGGCGTCTGCCGCTGCTCGACCCGCCCGACGACGAGTTCTTCGCGCGCTACCACAAAGTCATCACCGCCCGTTCCCAACGGGTGCCGTTGCAGCACCTCACCGGGACGGTAGCGTTCGGGCCGGTGGTGCTGCGCGTCGGCCCGGGCGTATTCATACCGCGCCCGGAAACAGAGGCGATGCTGGCGTGGGCCACCGCGCAGCAACTTGGTGCTCGGCCGGTGATTGTCGATGTGTGTACTGGATGCGGCGCGCTGGCCGTCGCGCTGGCCCACCGCTGGCCGAAGGCCCGGGTGATCGGCGTCGACGACTCCGAAGCCGCCCTGGACTACGCGCGGCGCAACGCCGAGGGCACCGCGGTAGAGCTGATACGTGCCGACGTCGGCACGTCGGCCCTGTTCACCGGACTCGACGGTCTGGTCGACCTCGTGGTGGCCAACCCGCCCTATATTCCCGACGGCGTTGTCTTGGAACCCGAAGTGGCCCAGTATGATCCGCATCATGCGGTGTACGGCGGCCCGGACGGGATGACGATGACCGCAGCCGTTATCAGCCTCGCCGGGCGCTGGCTGCGACCCGGCGGTCTGTTCGCCGTCGAGCATGACGACACCACGTCATCACTGACTGTCGAACTGATAGGCAGCACAGCGCTTTTCGACAACGTCACCGCTCGACGAGACCTGGCGGGCCGGCCCAGGTTCGTGACGGCCCGCAGGAGTGAAGAGCCGTGAGCGAGGTGTTCGACTGCGGCCACCCCGACCAGCGTTCCCGCGGAATCGCGTCGGCGGTCGGCGCGGTCAAGGACGGCCGGCTGGTGGTGCTGCCGACAGACACGGTCTATGGCGTCGGCGCGGAGGCCTTTGACAGCGCCGCGGTGGCCGCGTTGCTAGCGGCCAAGGGCCGCGGTCGCGATATGCCGGTGGGCGTTCTGGTCGGCTCTTGGCACACCATCGAGGGACTGGTCCTCACGATGCCGGACGGCGCCCGCGAACTGGTCCGGGCATTCTGGCCGGGCGCGGTGAGCCTGGTGGTCCGCCAGGCACCGTCGCTGCAGTGGGATCTCGGCGATGCCCGCGGAACCGTGATGCTGCGGATGCCGTTGCACCCGGTCGCCATCGAATTGCTGCGTGAGGTGGGGCCGATGGCGGTATCCAGCGCCAACGTTTCCGGTCGCCCTCCCGCGGTCGACGTCGATGAGGCCCGTCGCCAACTGGGAGACCTCGTCGAGGTCTATCTCGACGCGGGCCCGTGCGCGCAGCAGGCGGCCTCGACGATCCTGGATCTGACCGGGCCCACCCCGCGGATCCTGCGCCCGGGACCGGTGAGCGTCGAGGATATCGCCGCAGTGCTCAGGCTGGACGCCGCGAGTTTGATGGCCTGATCGTCCCGCCATCTCAGGTTGGTGCAGTACGGTCTTTCAGTGTTTAGCGATGCGGACATCCTTGCCGACGGTCTGCAAGCCCTATCTCAAGGCGTCACCGGTGTCCCGCTGCGCGAGCTGGCGTTGGTCGGGGGGACCGCGGCGAGCATCACCTACTTCGCGACCGGGCCGGTGAGAATGCTGGCAACCCGGTTCGGCGCGGTGGCCTGTCCGCGGGAACGTGATGTGCACGTGACGCCAACACCGCGGATGGGTGGGCTGGCGATGTACCTCGGTGTCATCGCTGCTGTCTTCGTCGCGTCCCAGCTTCCGGCGCTCAATCGCGGCTTCGTTTATTCCTCGGGCATGCCCGCAGTGGTGGTGGCGGGTGCGGTGATCATGGGCGTCGGTCTGATCGACGACCGTTGGGGTCTGGATGCGCTGACGAAGTTCGCAGGTCAGATCACCGCGGCCAGCGTGCTGGTCACCATGGGGGTCGCCTGGAGCGTGCTGTACATCCCGTTCGGCGGTGTTGGCACCATTGTATTGGACCAGGTCTCCTCGATCCTGCTCACGCTGGCGCTGACCGTATCGATCGTCAACGCGATGAACTTCGTCGACGGTCTCGACGGACTGGCCGCCGGGCTGGGCCTGATCACGGCACTGGCGATCTGCATGTTCTCGGTCGGCCTGCTTCGCGACCACGGTGGTGACGCTTTGTTCTATCCGCCGGCGGTGATTTCGGTGGTACTCGCCGGCGCCTGTCTGGGCTTTCTGCCGCACAACTTCCACCGAGCCAAGATCTTCATGGGCGATTCCGGTTCCATGTTGATCGGCTTGATGCTCGCGGCCGCATCGACGACCGCTGCCGGCCCCATTTCGCAGAACGCCTACGGCGCCCGTGACGTGTTTGCTCTGCTGTCACCGTTCCTGCTGGTGGTGGCCGTGATGCTCGTGCCGATGCTTGATCTCCTGCTGGCCATCGTGCGGCGCACCCGCGCGGGCCGCAGTGCGTTCAGCCCCGACAAGATGCACCTGCATCACCGGCTGCTGCAGATCGGTCATTCGCATCGGCGCGTGGTACTGCTGATCTACCTGTGGGTGGGCATCGTAGCCTTCGGCACCGCCAGCACGATCTTCTTCAACCCGCGCGAAACCGCGGCGGTGATGCTGGCCGCGATTGTGGTCGCGGTTGTCGCGACGCTGATCCCATTATTGCGCCCCCGCGAGGATCTCTACGACGAGGAGTAGTAGTGCCGTCTACCATGTGGTACGGTGCAGCCAGAACCCGAAAAACCTCGCGGGTTGCCGGCCACCCGGCCCGTCGGATGCAGGTCCGATCGCGCCGATCGACGACCGACAGAGGGAGCTGCTCCTTGGGTGATTCCAGCGCGACGACAGCCCTCCGATACGCTCGGCGCACCACCGATTTATCGGCCAGGCTTCATCTACCGGGGATTGAGGTGCTGCGGTGACAACACCAGCGCAGGACGCGCCATTGGTGTTACCCTCTGTCGTCTTCCGGCCGATTCGCCTCTTCGTCGTCTGTGTCGCGCTGACCGCGGTGGCATTGGTGGCCGCCGCTTTATTCGGTCATCTGATGGTTGGGGTGTTCATCGGCATCGGGTTGCTGATGGGTTTGCTCAACGCCGTTTTGGTGCGACGCTCGGTGGCGGCGATCACCGCCGATGCGCATCCCTTGAAGAAGAAGATGGCGGTCAATTCCGCGGGGCGGTTGCTGGTCTTAACCGTCATCGGTCTGACCATTGCGTTCGTGTTCCGGCCGGATGGGCTCGGCGTGGTGTTCGGGCTGGCGCTTTTCCAGGTGTTACTGGTGTTAACGACCGTGCTGCCGGTCTGGAGGAAGCTGCGTACCGGAAACGCCGAGCCGGCGGCATCTGGTGGCGCGGGCTCGGGCGGCGACGTACGCAAGGGAACGGAATGGAGCGAAAGCAGCGATGATTGAGACGATTCTGGCCGACGCCAAAATCGAGGTCGGCGAGCACCATACGGCCACCTGGCTCGGGATGACCGTCAACACCGACACGGTGCTGTCGAGCGCGATCGCCGCGGTCATCGTGATCGCATTGGCCTTCTTCCTGCGCGCCAAGGTCACCTCGACGGATGTGCCCAATGGAGTGCAGTTGTTCTTCGAGGCGATCACCATCCAGATGCGCAACCAGATCGAGAACACCATCGGGATGCGGATCGCACCGTTCGTGCTGCCGCTGGCGGTCACGATCTTCGTGTTCATCCTGATTTCGAACTGGCTGGCGGTGCTTCCGTTGCAGTACACCGACGCGGCTGGGCGAACCAGCGAACTGCTCAAGCCGGCGGCGGCGGACATCAACTACGTGTTGGCGTTGGCCCTGTTCGTGTTCGTCTGCTACCACCTGGCCGGGATCTGGCGCAGCGGCATCCTGCGGTACCCGGTCAAACTGCTCAAAGGGCACGTCGCGGCGCTGGCGCTGATCAACGTGGTCGAAGAAGTCGCCAAGCCGATCTCGCTGTCGCTCCGACTTTTCGGCAACATCTTCGCCGGCGGCATTATGGTGGCGCTGATCGCGCTTTTCCCGGCATATATCCTGTGGGCGCCCAACGCGGTGTGGAAGGCGTTCGACTTGTTCGTCGGGTTCATCCAGGCATTCATCTTCGCGCTGTTAACCATCTTGTACTTCGGTCAGTCGATGGAGTTACAAGAAGAACACGAATAGAACGGCCACCAACCTGCCCGGTCGAGGCATCACAACAGAAACCTGGTAGTTCGCTACTGCCAGATACCAAGGAGGATAAGGAATGGACCCCACTATCGCTGCCGGCGCCCTGATCGGCGGTGGAATGATCTTGGGCGGCGGCGCCGTCGGCGCCGCTATCGGTGACGGTGTCGCCGGTAACGCGCTGATCTCCGGCATCGCGCGGCAACCCGAGGCACAGGGTCGACTGTTTACTCCGTTCTTCATCACCGTAGGTCTGGTGGAGGCTATGTACTTCATCAACCTGGCGTTCATGGCGTTGTTCGTTTTCGCCACCCCGGTCAAGTAATCCGCTGTGATGGGTGACGTGAGCGCTGGTGTGCTGGCCGTCGGTCAGGCGGCGGGGGAAGGCGGCAGCAGCAACTTCCTCATCCCCAACGGCACCTTTTTCGTCGTGCTGATCATCTTCCTGATCGTGCTCGGCGTGATCGGCACCTTTGTGGTGCCGCCGATCACGAAGGTGCTGCGCGAGCGCGAGAACATGGTCACCAAGACCCTCGCCGACAACAAGAAGTCGGCCGAGCAGTTCGCCGCTGCCCAGACCGACTACGAAAAAGCGATGGCCGAAGGCCGCGTCGAGGCGTCGGCCGTCCGCGATGAGGCTCGGGCACAGGGCCGCCAAATCCTCGAGGAGATGCGGGCCCGTGCCGGGGAGCAGGTGGGGTTGACACTGCAAAGCGCCGGTGAGCAATTGAAGCACGAGGGTGATACGGTGGCAGAGGATCTGCGCGCTCGCGTCGAGACCATGTCGGCGACCCTGGCCAGCCGCATCCTTGGTGTCGACATCACCACTCCGACCGCCGCGACCACAGCCCCCAAGGTGTCCGGGCGGTAACGACCAATGTCGACGTTCATCGGGCAGCTGATCGGGTTCGCGGTCATCGTGTTCCTGGTGTGGCGCTACGTCGTGCCGCCGGTGGGCCGGCTGATGACGGCTCGGCAGAATGCGGTGCGCCAACAGCTGGACGAGGCCGCGGCAGCTACCGAGCGGCTGGCGGAGGCTCGTCAGGCCCACACCAAAGCCCTCGAAGATGCCAAGGCTGAGGCGCAGCGGGTAACCGAAGAAGCGCGCGTCGACGCCGAACGCATCACCGAACAACTCCGGGCCCAAGCCGATGTCGAGGTCGAACGCGTCAAAGTACAGGGTGCGCGGCAAGTCGAGTTTCTGCGCGCGCAACTGATCCGCCAGCTGCGCCAAGACCTCGGTTACGAATCCGTTCGGCGCGCAGGGGAATTGGTGCGCGACCATGTCGCGCACCCGGCGCAGCAGTCCGCCACCGTCGATCGCTTTCTGGACGACCTCGATGCGATGGCGCCGTCCGAGGCCGGGATTGAGTATCCGGCGTTGGCAAGGATGCGCACTGCCAGCCGACGGTCGCTGGTCAGCCTGGTGGAGCGGTTCGGCGAGATAGCCGAGAACCTCGACGAGGCGGGGCTGTCCACCCTCGCCGACCAGCTGGCGTCAGTAGCCAAACTGCTGGACCGCGAGCTCGTCGTGACCCGGTATCTCACCCAGCCTGCCGAGGACGCGACACCCAGGATCCGGCTCATCGAGCGGTTGGTGTCCGGCAAAGTCGGAGACCCCACTCTCGAGGTGCTGCGGACCGCCGTGTCGGAGCGCTGGTCGGCCACCTCCGATCTGGTCGACGCGGTCGAACACGTGGCGCGGCAGGCGTTGTTGATGCGCGCCGAACGCGCCGGTGAAGTCGACGAGGTGGAAGACCAGCTGTTCCGGTTCAGCCGCATCGTCGATGCGCAACCGCGCCTTGCCATCTTGCTGGGCGACTACGCCATGCCCGCCGAAGGCCGTGTCCAGCTGCTGCGCAATGTGCTCGACAGCGCGAGCAACCCGGTCAATCCGATCGCGGTCGCGTTGCTGTCCCAGACTGTCGAGCTGTTGCGGCGTCAACCGGCCGAGGAGGCCGTGCGGCAGCTGGCCGAGGTGGCGGTGGCCCGCCGCGGCGAAGTTGTGGCAGACGTCAGCGCCGCGGCCGAGCTCAGCGATGCCCAGCGCACCCGTCTCACCCGGGTGCTGAGCCGGATCTACGGTCATCCGGTGACCGTGCAGATGCAGATCGACCCAGCACTGCTGGGCGGGTTGTCAATCTCCGTGGGCGACGAGGTGATCGACGGTGCGCTCTCGTCTCGTCTGGCCGCGGCCGAGACCCAGTTACCCGACTGAACACAAACTAGTCATCACACCAAGCAGGAAGACGAAAAGCCATGACAGAGTTGACAATCTCCCCTGATGACATTCAGGGGGCGATCGAGGAATACGTTAGCTCCTTCACCTCGGAAACCGCCCGCGAGGAGGTCGGCACCGTCATCGATGCCGGAGACGGCATCGCCCACGTCGAGGGGTTGCCATCGGTGATGACCCAAGAGCTGCTCGAGTTCCCGGGCGGGATCCTCGGCGTGGCGCTCAACCTCGACGAGCACAGCATCGGCGTGGTGATTCTCGGCGACTTCGAGCAGATCGAAGAAGGCCAGCAGGTCAAGCGCACCGGCGACGTGCTGTCCGTTCCAGTCGGCGACGGCTTCCTCGGGCGCGTGATCAACCCGCTGGGCCAGCCGATCGACGGCCGCGGGGACATTCCGGCCGAAACCCGCCGGGCGTTGGAGATCCAGGCCCCCTCGGTGGTGCAGCGTCAGGGCGTCAAGGAGCCCCTGCAGACCGGCATCAAGGCCATCGACTCGATGACCCCGATCGGTCGCGGGCAGCGCCAGCTGATCATCGGCGACCGCAAGACCGGCAAGACCGCGGTGTGCGTCGACACCATCCTCAATCAGCGGAAGAACTGGGAGAGCGCTGATCCCAAGCTGCAGGTGCGATGCGTGTACGTCGCGATCGGGCAGAAGGGCACCACGATCGCCGCCGTGCACCGCGCACTGGAAGAGGGCGGTGCGATGGACTACACCACCATCGTCGCCGCGCCGGCATCGGAATCTGCCGGCTTCAAATGGCTTACCCCCTATACCGGTTCGGCGATCGGCCAGCACTGGATGTATCAGGGCAAACATGTGTTGATCATCTTCGACGACCTGAGCAAGCAGGCTGAGGCGTACCGCGCGATTTCGCTGCTGCTGCGGCGTCCGCCTGGGCGCGAAGCCTACCCGGGCGACGTGTTCTATCTGCATTCGCGGCTGCTGGAGCGCTGCGCCAAGTTGTCCGATGACCTCGGTGGCGGCTCGCTGACTGGTCTACCCATCATCGAGACCAAGGCCAACGACATCTCGGCCTATATTCCGACCAACGTCATCTCGATCACCGACGGGCAGTGCTTCCTGCAGACCGATCTGTTCAACCAGGGTGTCCGCCCTGCGATCAACGTCGGGGTGTCGGTGTCCCGGGTGGGTGGTAATGCACAGATCAAGGCCATGAAGGAGGTCGCCGGGTCGCTTCGCCTGGACCTGTCGCAGTACCGAGAATTAGAAGCTTTCGCCGCTTTTGCTTCTGATCTGGATGCCACGTCGAAGGCGCAGTTGGAGCGCGGCGCTCGGCTGGTCGAGCTGCTCAAGCAGCCCCAATTCCAGCCGATGCCGGTTGAGGACCAGGTGGTTTCGATTTTCCTGGGCACCGGCGGCCACCTGGACTCGGTGCCCGTCGAAGACGTCAGACGCTTCGAAACCGAGTTCCTCGACCATCTTCGGGCCTCCGAGGAGGAGATCCTGAAGGAGATCGCGGAGTCCCAGAAGGTCACCGACGAGACCGCCGCCAAGCTGACCGAGGCGATCAACCACTTCAAGAGGGGCTTCGCGACTTCCAGCGGCGGCTCGGTGGTGCCCGACGAGCACGTCGTGGCGCTTGCCGAGGAAAAATTGGGCAAGGAAGCGGTGCGGGTCCGCATGCCCCCGCCGCCGGAAAAGAAGAAGTAGTTGAAACATGGCAGCCACACTTCGCGAATTGCGCGGACGGATCCGCTCGGCCGGGTCGATCAAGAAGATCACCAAGGCCCAGGAGCTGATCGCGACGTCGCGTATCACTAGGGCACAGGCCCGACTCGTGGAGGCCCGGCCCTATGCGTTCGAGATCACCCGCATGCTCACTACCCTGGCCGCCGAAGCGGCGCTGGACCATCCGCTGTTGCTCGAGCGGATCCGTCCGCGCAAACGGGCTGGTGTTTTGGTGGTGTCATCCGACCGAGGGCTGTGCGGTGCTTACAACGCCAACATTTTCCGCCGTGCCGGGGAACTCTTTTCCCTGCTGCGGGAGGAAGGCAAGGCGCCGGTACTCTACGTCGTTGGCCGTAAAGCGCTGAGTTACTATACATTCCGGCACTGGGACATCACCGAGTCGTGGACGGGTTTCTCCGAGCAGCCGCGCTACGAGGATGCCGCGACGATCGCTTGGACGCTGGTCGGCGCCTTCATGGCTGGTGCCGACGGCGCTAAGGATCGGGAGCCTGACGTGGTCCCCGGCGTCGACGAGCTGCACATCGTCGCCACCGAGTTCAAGTCGATGTTGTCGCAGTCGGCGGAGGCGCGCCGGATCGCCCCGATGGTGGTGGAGTACGTCGAGGAGGAGCCTGGGCTGCGCACGCTGTACTCCTTTGAGCCCGATGCGACGACGCTCTTCGAGTCGTTGCTGCCGCGCTACCTGACCACCCGGGTGTATGCCGCGCTGCTGGAGTCTGCGGCATCGGAGCTGGCGTCGCGCCAGCGGGCGATGAAGTCGGCCACCGACAATGCCGACGATCTCATCAAAGCCCTGACGCTGGAGGCCAACCGCGAGCGGCAGGCACAGATCACTCAGGAAATCAGCGAAATCGTCGGTGGCGCAAATGCGCTCGCCGAGGCCGCTACGTAAGCCCCACGAGGAAGCGAGGAAGATATGACTGCTACCGCTGAAAAGACTCAACAGTCGCAACGGACGGACACCAACGGTCGCGTAGTACGGGTCACCGGGCCCGTCGTCGACGTCGAGTTCCCACGGGGTTCGGTGCCCGAGCTGTTCAACGCGCTGCACGCCAAGATCACGTTCGAGTCGCTGGCGAAAACCTTGACGTTGGAAGTAGCGCAGCATCTCGGCGACAACCTGGTACGCACGATCTCGCTGCAGCCCACCGACGGGCTGGTGCGCGGCGTCGAGGTGACCGACACCGGCGACTCGATCTCCGTGCCGGTCGGTGAGGGTGTCAAGGGCCACGTGTTCAACGCGTTAGGCGACTGCCTCGACGAGCCAGGGTACGGAAAAGACTTTGAGCGCTGGTCGATTCACCGCAAGCCGCCGACCTTCGAGGAGCTGGAGCCTCGCACGGAGATGCTAGAGACCGGCCTGAAGGTCGTCGACTTGCTGACCCCGTACGTGCGGGGTGGCAAGGTCGCGCTCTTCGGCGGTGCCGGGGTGGGCAAGACAGTGCTGATCCAGGAGATGATCAACCGCATCGCCCGTAACTTCCACGGCACTTCGGTGTTCGGTGGTGTGGGTGAGCGCACCCGCGAGGGCAACGACCTGTGGGTCGAGCTCCGGGAAGCCAACGTGCTCAAGGACACTGCGCTGGTATTCGGCCAGATGGACGAGCCGCCAGGCACCCGTATGCGGGTGGGGTTGTCGGCGCTGACGATGGCCGAGTGGTTCCGCGACGAGGCGGGCCAGGACGTGCTGCTGTTCATCGACAACATCTTCCGGTTCACCCAGGCCGGATCAGAGGTGTCGACGCTGCTCGGCCGGATGCCGTCGGCGGTGGGGTACCAGCCCACGCTGGCCGACGAAATGGGTGAGCTGCAGGAACGCATCACCTCGACACGGGGCCGCTCCATCACGTCGATGCAAGCGGTCTACGTACCCGCCGACGACTACACCGACCCCGCGCCGGCGACGACGTTCGCGCATTTGGACGCCACCACGGAGCTGTCTCGCGCGGTGTTCTCCAAGGGGATCTTCCCCGCCGTGGACCCGTTGGCGTCGACCTCGACGATCCTCGACCCCGGCATCGTGGGAGACGAACACTACCGAGTGGCGCAGGAAATCATCCGGATCTTGCAGCGCTACAAGGACCTTCAGGACATCATTGCCATCCTCGGTATCGACGAGCTCTCCGAAGAAGACAAGCAGCTGGTCAACCGGGCGCGGCGCATCGAGCGGTTCCTCTCGCAGAACATGATGGCGGCCGAACAGTTCACCGGCGTACCGGGTTCGACGGTCCCGGTGAAGGAGACCATCGAGGCATTCGACAAGCTGGCGGAGGGCGAATTCGACCACGTGCCAGAACAGGCGTTCTTCTTGATCGGTGGCCTTGACGACTTGGCCAAGAAGGCTGAGAGCTTCGGCGCCAAGCTGTGACCCGGCAACGGCGAAAGGTGGTGTGGCATGGCTGAAATGGACGTCGACATCGTATCGCCCTACCGAAAGATGTGGTCAGGCAAGGCCACGTTCGTCTTTACCCGCACCACCGTCGGCGAGATCGGTATCCTGCCCCGGCATATCCCGCTGGTGGCCCAACTTGTGGAGGACGCCATGGTGCGCGTCGAACGCGAGGACCAGGACGACCTGCGCATCGCAACGCAGGGCGGATATTTGACGGTGACCGAGGACGGCGGTGTCACCATCCTCGCCGAATCCGCGGAGTTCGCGTCGGAGATCGACGAGGCGACCGCCAGGCATGACGCCCAGTCCGGCGATCCGAGGATCGCCGCGCGGGGACGGGCCAGGTTGCGCGCCTTGGGCGTACTCGACTAGGAGGCCCGCCGCCGATGAGCGCGCCCATGGTCGTCATGGTCGTGCTGGTCGCGGTGTTGTTGCCGGCCGTTCTCGCGCTGAGCTATCGGTTGTGGAAACTGCGCCAGGGTGGTACGGCGGCGATTATGCGGGACATCCCCGCGGTCGGGGGTCATGGCTGGCGCCACGGCGTGATTCGTTATCGCGGTGGCGAAGCCGCGTTTTACCGGCTGTCCAGTGTGCGTTTATGGCCCGATCGTCGGCTCAGCAGGCGGGGCATCGAGATTGTCTCTCGTCGATCGCCGCGGGGCGACGAGTTCGACATCATGACCGCCGAGATCGTTGTCCTAGAGCTGCGGGACACGGCACAGGACCGCAGGTGGGGTTATGAAATCGCGCTGGACCGGGGCGCATTGACCGCGTTCCTGTCGTGGCTGGAATCCCGTCCCTCGCCGCGCGCACGCCGCCGCAGCACGTGAGGGCCGAAATATTCAGCTTTCGGGCCGCTGTGCCTGAGGGCCACCAGGCTGCCAGAGCACGTCGCCGCCGGGGTTGGCCCGCCGCGCCAGGATGAAGAGCAGATCCGACAGTCGGTTCAGATACTTTGCGGGCAAGGCGCTTACGCTCGTCGGGTGGGCTTCGATCGCGGCCCACGCCGATCGCTCAGCGCGACGTGCTACGGTGCGGGCGACATGCAGCAGGGCTGACAGCGGTGAACCGCCAGGAAGCACAAAAGAATTCAGCGCCGGCAGGTCCGCGTTGTATTCGTCGCACCACTTCTCCAGCCGGTCGACGTAGGGCTGAGTGATTCGCAGCGGAGGATGCTTTGGATTCTCCGTGACGGGGGTCGAAAGATCCGCACCGGCGTCGAACAGGTCATTCTGGATCTGCTGCAACACGCTCGTGATCTGCTGCTCCGGCCTTCCAAGCGCGATTGCGAGGCCGATCGCCGCGTTCGCCTCGTCGCAATCCGCATACGCCACCAACCGGGCGTCGGTCTTCGAGACCCGCGAGAAATCGCTCAAGCCGGTGGTGCCGTCATCGCCGGTGCGGGTATAGACGCGGGTCAGGTGTACTGCCATAAGCCAAACCGTACCGTTCTGACTGACACTGGCGACACCGCTCACTAAACTAACCCGAGTGGCGGAGCGATTCGTGGTGACCGGCGGCAACCGGTTGTCGGGCGAAGTTGCTGTCGGGGGCGCCAAGAATAGCGTGCTCAAGTTGATGGCCGCGGCGCTGTTGGCGGAGGGCACCAGCACGATCACCAACTGCCCTGACATCCTCGATGTCCCGTTGATGGCGGAGGTACTGCGCGGCCTGGGAGCAACCGTCGAGCTGGACAACGCCACCGTCCGAATCACTTCGCCTGACGAACCGAAGTATGATGCCGACTTCGCTGCGGTGCGGCAGTTCCGCGCCTCGGTCTGCGTGCTGGGGCCGCTGGTAGGGCGGTGCAAGCGGGCCAAGGTCGCGCTGCCGGGTGGTGACGCCATCGGATCACGCCCGCTGGATATGCACCAGGCTGGCCTGCGGCAGCTGGGCGCCGACTGCAATATCGAGCACGGGTGCGTCGTCGCCCAGGCAGAAACCTTGCGCGGCGCGGAAATTCAGCTGGAGTTCCCGTCGGTGGGAGCTACCGAGAACATCTTGATGGCCGCGGTCTTGGCCGAGGGCGTCACCACCATTCACAATGCCGCGCGCGAACCAGACGTGGTCGATCTGTGCACGATGTTGAATCAGATGGGCGCCCAGGTCGAAGGTGCGGGTTCGCCGACAATGACGATCATCGGCGTGCCGCGGCTGTATCCGACTGAGCACCGCGTGATCGGAGACCGCATTGTGGCCGCCACGTGGGGCATTGCGGCGGCCATGACTCACGGTGACATCTCGGTGACCGGCGTCGATCCCGCGCACCTGCAGGTGGTGCTGCACAAGTTGCACGACGCCGGCGCCACCGTCACTCAGACTGACGACAGTTTCCGGGTCACCCAGTACGAACGCCCGAAGGCCGTCAATGTCGCGACGTTGCCGTTCCCCGGGTTTCCGACCGATCTGCAGCCGATGGCGATCGCTCTGGCCTCGATCGCCGACGGAACCTCGATGATCACAGAGAACGTGTTCGAAGCGCGGTTCCGGTTCGTCGAGGAGATGATCCGCCTCGGTGCCGACGCTCGCACGGATGGACACCACGCCGTCGTGCGCGGTCTCCCGCAACTCTCGAGCGCCCCGGTATGGTGTTCGGACATCCGGGCCGGCGCCGGGCTGGTGCTGGCAGGGCTTGTCGCCGACGGCGACACAGAGGTACACGACGTCTTCCACATTGATCGTGGTTATCCGCTGTTCGTGGAAAACCTAGCCAGTCTCGGAGCGGAGATCGAACGGGTAGAATAGCGGCGAGTATAACCCTCCATAGCGGTCCCTGAGCGGAGCGACTACGGGGATGTTGACGCGGCCTATGTCACGGAGTATAGTGGCAGGGTTGCCTGTTCACAGGTGTTGTTTGAGAACTCAATAGTGTGTTTGGTGGTTTTGTTTGTTGTTGTTTTTGCCGCATTCTGATGCCCCGTGTCAGGGTGTGGTTGTTTGTTTGTCAGGTATCTCTGATTTCCCTTTGGCTCCCTTTTTAAGGGGAGTGTTGGGTTTTGTTTGGAGAGTTTGATCCTGGCTCAGGACGAACGCTGGCGGCGTGCTTAACACATGCAAGTCGAACGGAAAGGCCCCTTCGGGGGCACTCGAGTGGCGAACGGGTGAGTAACACGTGGGTGATCTACCCTGCACTTCGGGATAAGCCTGGGAAACTGGGTCTAATACCGGATAGGACCACGGGATGCATGTCCTGCGGTGGAAAGCGCTTTTAGCGGTGTGGGATGGGCCCGCGGCCTATCAGCTTGTTGGTGGGGTGACGGCCTACCAAGGCGACGACGGGTAGCCGGCCTGAGAGGGTGTCCGGCCACACTGGGACTGAGATACGGCCCAGACTCCTACGGGAGGCAGCAGTGGGGAATATTGCACAATGGGCGCAAGCCTGATGCAGCGACGCCGCGTGGGGGATGACGGCCTTCGGGTTGTAAACCTCTTTCACCATCGACGAAGGCCTGCTTTGGGTGGGTTGACGGTAGGTGGAGAAGAAGCACCGGCCAACTACGTGCCAGCAGCCGCGGTAATACGTAGGGTGCGAGCGTTGTCCGGAATTACTGGGCGTAAAGAGCTCGTAGGTGGTTTGTCGCGTTGTTCGTGAAATCTCACGGCTTAACTGTGAGCGTGCGGGCGATACGGGCAGACTGGAGTACTGCAGGGGAGACTGGAATTCCTGGTGTAGCGGTGGAATGCGCAGATATCAGGAGGAACACCGGTGGCGAAGGCGGGTCTCTGGGCAGTAACTGACGCTGAGGAGCGAAAGCGTGGGGAGCGAACAGGATTAGATACCCTGGTAGTCCACGCCGTAAACGGTGGGTACTAGGTGTGGGTTTCCTTCCTTGGAATCCGTGCCGTAGCTAACGCATTAAGTACCCCGCCTGGGGAGTACGGCCGCAAGGCTAAAACTCAAAGGAATTGACGGGGGCCCGCACAAGCGGCGGAGCATGTGGATTAATTCGATGCAACGCGAAGAACCTT
>Ga0187766_10000974_pt1 | contig 16498 bp, 15 predicted proteins | sample 0216_QUI02_MP05__4_FD_132971 | JGI IMG/M metagenome (GOLD analysis project Ga0187766, IMG submission 132971) | Tropical peat soil microbial communities from peatlands in Department of Meta, Colombia - 0216_QUI02_MP05_20_MG | ecosystem: Environmental > Terrestrial > Soil > Wetlands > Peat ... | reverse complement strand
GCCACTGGGCGCTCGTCAATGCCTCGCCCGATATCCTCGCGCAGCTGCGGGCGAATCCGGAACTTGGAGCCACGCGCGCGCTGCGCGACAGCGCGATCGAGGCCATCGTGCTCGTCGATGCGCAGATCGATCACACGACGGGGCTTTTGATGCTGCGGGAATCGCGGCGTCCGCTGCGCATCTACTGCAGCGCGAACGCGCATGAAGACCTGACGCACGGGAATCCGCTGCTTGAGGTGCTCGGCCACTATTGCGGCGTCGAGTGGCAACCCCTCGTACCCGAGGGGAGCGAGTTCACGATCGATCGCATCACGGACGTCGGCTGGCGTGCGATTTCGGTGCCGGGCCGACCCGCACCCTACTCGCCCCACCGCGCAGCGCCTGTGCCCGGGGACAATGTCGCACTCGTGTTGCGTGATCGGGTTTCGCACCAAAAGCTGGTGTACGCGCCCGGGCTCGGCGCGCTCGAGGAACCGCTCTGGGGCGAGATGCGCTCCGCCGCCTGCGTGCTGGTCGATGGCACCTTCTGGAGCGATGAGGAGATGATTCGGCTGGGCATTTCCAAAAAGCGCGCCCGCGATATCGGTCACCTGCCGCAGAGCGGTCCCGGAGGTATGCTCGAGTGGCTCGGGAGGCTTCCGCAAGGGGTGCGGCGCATCTTGATCCACGTGAACAACACGAACCCGATCCTCGACGAGGACTCGTCCGAGCGTGCCGAGCTCGGGCGCGCCGGGATCGAAGTGGCCGAAGACGGCCTCGAGATCGTGCTGTGAGCGGGGCGGACTGGACGCGGGCGCAATTCGAGCACGAGCTGCGCGCGCGTGGCAGTGCCTACCACATTCACCACCCCTACAACCTGATGCTGAACTCGGGCGCCGCCACCAAGGAGCAGATCCGCGGCTGGGTGGCGAATCGCTACTATTATCAGATCAACATACCGCTCAAGGACGCCGCGATCATCGCCAACTGCAACGAGCGGGCGGTGCGCCGCAATTGGGTGCAGCGCATCCTCGATCACGATGGCTTCGGCGACGATCCGGGCGGCATCGAATCGTGGCTGCGCCTCGCCGAGGCCGTAGGCCTCGAGCGCGCGAGCGTCGAGAGCCTCAAGGAGTTGCTTCCAGGGGTGCGCTTCGCGGTGGATGCGTACGTGAATTTCGCGCGCCGCGCGCCCTGGCCCGAAGCCGTGTGCGCCTCACTCACCGAGCTCTTCGCCCCCGAAATCCACCGCCAGCGCCTCGCCAACTGGCCCGAGCACTACCCGTGGATCGAGCGGGCCGGGCTCGAGTACTTTCAGAGCCGCATCCCGCGCGCGAGCCGCGACGTCGAATTCGCACTCGCCGTCACGCTCGAGCGCTTCCGCGCGCGCGCCGAGCAGGAGCGTGCGCTCGCGGTGCTCGATTTCAAGCTCGAGGTGCTCTGGCAGATGAATGATGCGATGGCGGCGGCCTACGGGGTGACGCGGTGGGCGAAATCGCCCTAACTGCTAAGCCGGCCATGGCGCGCGGCATGCGGCTGCAGTGGGAGGCGGTGCAATCGAGCCACGTGCTGCTCTACCCGGAGGGGATGGTGAAGCTCAACGCCACCGCCGCTGCGATCCTCAGCCGCTGCGACGCGGAGCGCACGGTGAGCGAAATCATCGCGGATCTCGAACGTGCCTATAGCACGAGCGGGCTCGCGAGCGAGATCCTCGCCTTCCTCGCGCTCGCACTCGAGAAGCACTGGCTGGAGCTGCGCGAGTGAGCGCGCTAACCACCGAACGCTCGGAGCTCGCCGCGGGGGCGGACCGGGCGCGCGAGGTCGGGCCGCCGCTTTGGCTCCTCCTCGAACTCACCTATCGCTGCCCGCTGCACTGCGTGTTCTGCTACAACCCCACCGATTTCGCGAACGTCGGGGCGGAACTTGCCACGCAGGAGTGGTTGCGCGTGCTGCGCGAGGCGCGCGCGCTCGGGGCGGTGCAGCTCGGACTCTCGGGCGGGGAGCCGCTCGTGCGCGAGGATCTCGAGGCGATCGTCGCCGAGGGGCACGCGCTCGGTTTCTATAGCAACCTGATTACCTCCGGCGTCGGCATGACGGAAGCGCGCATCGGTGCGCTCAAAACCGCAGGGCTCGATCACATCCAGCTCTCCTTTCAGGACAGCACGCGGGAGATGAATGATTTCCTGAGTAGCACGCGTACCTTCGAACTCAAGGTGAAGGTGGCCGAGCTCATCCGCGCGCACGGCTATCCGATGGTGCTCAACGTGGTCCTGCACCGTCTCAACATCGATCACATCGAGGAGATCCTTGCGATGGCGGAGCGCATGGGCGCGCAATACGTCGAACTCGCCAACACGCAGTACTACGGCTGGGCCTGGCTCAATCGCGCACCGCTCCTCCCAAGCCGCGCCCAACTCGAGCGCGCCGAGGCGGCTACCGAGCGCTTTCGCAACCGCGTCGGCAGCAAGATGCAGATCTACTTCGTCGTGCCCGATTACTTCGAGACGCGCCCCAAGGCGTGCATGGGAGGGTTGGGGTCGGTGTTTCTCGGGATCGCCCCCGATGGCTTGGCGTTGCCCTGTCATGCGGCCCGCATGCTCGCGGACATGAAGCTCCCGAACGTGCGCGAGGCTTCGGTCGGCGCGATCTGGTACGAGTCGGCGGCTTTCAATCGCTTTCGCGGAACCGCCTGGATGAAGGAGCCCTGCCGCAGCTGCCCGGAAAGATACCGCGACTTCGGTGGCTGCCGCTGCCAGGCGTATCTTCTGACGGGTGATCCCGACAACGCGGATCCGGTCTGCGACCTCTCGCCGCATCACGAGCTCGTCACCGCCGCAGTCGCAGAGGCGGAGCGCGAGGCGAGCACTCGCGCGCGCATCGCTCGCGAGCAACCGCTCATCTTTCGCGATCATCGCACCTCGATCCCGGTGGTCGCGGGCGCTGCGGGCCGCCCCAGGTAGGCTCTGCGATGGCATTACGGCGCGTACTCAGGATGGGAGATCCGCTCCTGCGCCAGGTGGCGAGGCCGATCGAGCGGTTCGACGCCGAGCTTGCAGCGCTCGTCGGTGACATGGACGACACCATGCGCGCCTTGAGCGGCGCCGGGATCGCCGCTCCGCAGATCGGTGTCAGCGCGCGCGTTGTGATCTTTGAACTGAAGGAGAACCCGCGCTACCCACACCTGACGCCCGTGCCCTACACCGTGCTCGTCAACCCCGTGCTCACCCCGCTTGGGAGCGACATGGAGGAGGGCTGGGAGGGCTGCCTTTCGGTTCCGGGCATGCGCGGGCTGGTGCCGCGGTATCGGCATCTGCGCTATCAGGGCTACGATGCGCAGGGCAGCGCGATCGACTGCACAGTGGAGGGGTTTCACGCGCGGGTCGTGCAGCATGAAGTGGACCATCTCGACGGCATCCTCTTTCCCGAGCGCGTGCGCGATCTGCGCAACTTCGGCTTCGAGGACGCACTCGCGGGGCAGATGACGCCGATGCCGGACTGAGTCAGCTCCGGGAAGAGGAGCATTTTCGATATGAGCGAAAAAGCGAGCGGAGCTTTCGACGTCAAGGTGACACCGCAGAAGCCCGACACGCAGATCGCCCGGGCCGCGAACTTCGCCCGGCTCACGATCGACAAGCGCTACCACGGCGAGCTCGAGGGGGCGGGCAAAGGCGAAATGCTGGCCGCGCAGACTGAGATCAAGGGTTCCGCGGCCTACGTCGCAGTCGAACGCGTCACCGGGAAGCTCAAAGGTCGCAGCGGCAGCTTCGCGCTTCAGCACAGTGGCACCATGAGCCGCGGAGCGCAGTCCGCGTCCATCACGGTCGTGCCGGATTCGGGGACGGGGGAACTGAGGGGCCTCGCCGGAACGATGACCATCACAATCGCCCCAGACGGCGCACACACCTACCAGTTCGACTTCAAGATCGATCCGCGGCCGGCTGAGTAGCACACCGAAGCTTGAGTCCCAGAGCGGATGGTCGTGGTCGGGGCTGGCTCACACATGATGCTTATCGAAAAGAGTCGGGAGCAGCTTTTTCGGGAAGTTCAATTGTTTTTAGACGAGGCGGCGCCATCCCGTTGATGTGGATGTATTGGTCCACCCTTGCGTCGGATTGCTCGTCTCGTTCCGGCCGCCTTCTGGTCCGCGACTTCCGTATTACCACTTAGGATTTCTCCACACCGGTCATTGGTCTAACTCGCCAACAGTGGCACATTTTTAGGGTTTAGGCTTTAGCAAGGGGGCCGTCGTGAGATCCAGCATTGTTGTTAATCTGCTTCTTGTTCTATCAACAGTTGCCTGTGGCCCACTCTGCGCCGAAACGCCCCCGATCGTCATCCGTGCCGGACATCTCATCGACACGATAAACGGCCGCACGCTGGAGGCGCAGGTCATCGTCGTACGCGATGGCGTGATTGCGGACGTGGGTCCAGGTCCCGAGATACCGGTTGGCGCTCGTATCATCGATCTCAGCGGTTACACCGTGCTGCCTGGGCTGATGGATGCCCACACTCACCTTACGATCGATCAGCGAGAACAGGACCCTCTGGCAGAGCTACGACACACCGCGGCCGAGCGGGCATTGGGGTCCATTCCTAGTGCGCGCGCGGTGCTGCTGGCCGGTTTTACGACGGTGCGAGACCTTGGCTCCTACCGCGCGCTGGTCGATGTCGCACTGCGGGATGCAATCAATCGAGGTGACGTGGTTGGCCCGCGCATGTATGTCGCGGGCGCCTACATCACCATTACTGGCGGCGCGGGCGCGGTCACGGGCTTTTCCCCCGACATCACACTTCCGTGGGATCTGCGCTACGGAACCGCCGACTCGGCCAGCGAAGTGCGAGAGCGCGTCCGCGCACTCGCGGGTCAGCGTGTCGACGTAATCAAAATGCTTGCGACCGGCGCCATACTAACGCACAACAGCAACCCGAATGGGCGTGAAGCGACAGCCGAAGAGCTTGCGGCCGCCGTGGATGAGGCTCGCAACTTCGGGCTCAAGGTGGCTGTGCACGCGCACGGCGCCGAGGGGATCAAGGCCGCGATTCGGGCCGGGGCCGCCTCCATCGAGCATGGAACCCTGATGGACGACGAGGGCCGCGCGCTCATGAAGCAGCATGGTACGTACCTCGTGCCCACGCTCGAAACACGTGAGTGCATAGGGAGTAACTATCCTGAGGAATTTGTCGCCAAGGCGCAGCAGATCATGGCGGCGCAACTTATAAACTTCCGCAAAGCCGTGAACTCTGGGTTAAAGATTGGCTTCGGCACTGATATCGGCGTGTGCCGCTTCGGTACCAATGCTCGAGAGTTTGCCCTGATGGTCGAGAACGGAATGTCTCCGATGCAAGCGATTCAGGCGGCGACGGTGGCGGATGCGGATCTGATTGGGGTGTCTGCGAAGCTCGGCTCCATTTCCGCCGGAAAGCTGGCCGATATCATCGCTGTCCAGGGGGACCCCCTCGCTAACATCCGGCTCCTCGAGGATGTGCGCTTCGTCATGAAGGACGGACAGGTCTACAAACAGCAACTGTGACCGTCTTGATTATCCAGAGGACAGGTTTCGGCCCACAAGCTGCCATTCGTGGTGTTGGCGTAAACTTCCCACAAGCGGAAGTATGCTTGACTCGCTGGATTCTCTCGAACGCCGCAATTCTCCTTGGCTCCGGGTCCCCTGCGAAAACAACTCGACCACGCCACCTGGCACTTCAATGCTGTGCCTCATGCGGACTCGTGGCGGGGTTGGCGACGGCTTCTTCGGCCAGATACGAACGTGCGAGTGTCCCCTTGCTCGTCGCGAGTGGCAGCAGCGTCGGATAGAACTGAACGAAAGTCGTATCGACCGCCGCGTGGGCTGCATGACAGGAATAGCAGTCCGCTGTGCGCGGAACCAGTCTGCCGGCCGCCTTGCCGTCAAACTCGAAGAATGCCCATTTGTCGGGAAATCGCCTTTCATCCTTGAGATGCACTGCCAGGCCCATGATCTCGACGTCCTGATAGTTACCGGTGCGATTGATGGATCCGTGATCGCGTGCGCCGCGTTCTTCGAGAACGAACATCGTTTTGTCTGGCCAAGTGGCGGTTTTCAGGAACGCCCGGTAGCTCTGTGGATCGACGAACACGTTGTCGAACATGTGGTGCCCCATTTGCATCGTGGGGCGATAGCTCATGTCGAATCCGGTGCTCAGATACACCCATTCGCGGTATTGCTCGGGAAACTTCAGCCCGCCGTCGCTCGTGTAGGTGGGAAACGCAGACGCCTGCTCCTGGCTCGATACCGTTGAGGACAGCAGGCAAAGCGCGGGCACCGCAATTGCAATTGCCTTGATTCCACCCATCGCACGAAGACTAGCACGTCCGTGTCGCCTCATCGCGGAGTGCCTCTCGGCGCGCATTTTTTGAGCAAGTCGCTCCTCCCCAGAGCAGGCGTGCGCGAGCTGTCGCGTTTTCTGTTGACTCTCAGTGTTAGGAATCCTGCGGTCCGCTGCGGGGGGATCGCTGGGCGACACGCCAGAAAGCCCAGTCGCGAGAGGCGGCTTCGGGTCGAGAGCGCCAATTGGTCGAGCTGTCGCGGACAACCAGGCGCGGTCATTTGCAGCGCTGAGCCAGATTTTCCGAAACCAGTTGTTCGCTTAACCGCGCTGCATCGTTTCCAAGCGGGAGTCTCTCTCGGGCGTCTGAGCTCGAAGAAAGCCCGGGGACATCGTCTGCCGCTTCTTGAATTGATGCCGGCATGGATTAAGATCCGTATGGCGAAGAACACTTCATAAGCAACTACGGATCGCGTTCATCCCGGACGCATCGGAGGGGGTTACATGACTACCACCCGCCGGGACCTCTTTGCTGGTGCGTTGACGGCGGCCGGAGCCGCCGGGCTCGTCCGGAGCCACGAGGATGATCACGACCATGATCAGCAGGCTGTTCCTTCCGATCCAACGCTTCGGGTCAAAGCGCTCGAATCGCTTCTCGTGGCAAAGGGTTTAGTCGATCGCGCCGGACTCGACGCGCTGATTGACACCTACGAGCACAAAGTTGGTCCCCACATTGGCGCGCGCCTGGTAGCGCGGGCTTGGGCGGACCCCGCCTTTAAGCAGCGCCTGCTCGCCAACGGCAGCGCGGCGCTTGCCGAACTGGGCCACGGACAGCACGACCTCACTGTTGTCGAGAATACTCCGAAGGTGCACAACCTGGTTGTCTGCACGCTGTGCTCGTGTTACCCGTGGGCAGTGTTGGGCTTGCCACCAGTCTGGTACAAGTCAGCGGCCTATCGTTCAAGGTCGGTCATCGATCCGCGAGGCGTACTGAAAGAATTTGGGCTGTCGTGAGCGGTCACCCAGCGATCCCGTGAAAAGCAACACTTCCTAGCGGCTCAAGTCGAACCGCTTCTTCTTGTTATATCGCTTCTGCGTGCAAGCGGAGCCGCGCGTATTCAGCTCCCAGGCGGCGCCGCGGCGCTTGGGGTCGCTTCGCGACGCTCGCGCACGTCGCGCTCCATGCGGATCGCAGACTCGCGGCCCTGGTAGTAGCCGACCACGCTGCCAACTTCCCGGTAACCGAGCGCCGCATAGAAGGCGCGCGCCGCGGCATTCCCGGCGCGCAGCTCAAGCCCGATAGTAAAGGTGCCGGCAGTGAGTGCCGTCTCCTCGAGCCACATCACGAGGCGCCGGCCAATGCCGCGGCGGCGGTGCGCCGGAGCCACGGCGAGGAGATTGAGGTGTGCGCTGTCGTCGGCGTATCGCATGATCGCGAAGCCGGCGGTTCCAGCTACCCCGCGCGCGAGGAGCACGACGCTTTCGCTGTCGCGGATGTGCCAGGTGATGCGGGTGACATCCCAGGCCGGCCGCAGGCCCGCCTCGACGAGTTGCCGCGACATCGCGGCGAGCGCCGCTGCGTCCGCACGGCGGGCGAGATCGAGATCGTAAGGGTGCACGCGGGCCAGCATAGCGCAGGTGCCGACGTCGTGCCCCTCGTCGCTCGAGCGGGTGCGCCGCCGCTCAGGCGAGCGTATGGAATACCTTCTGCACGTCCTCCTCCTGCTCGAGGCGGTCGATCAGAGTGAGGACCTCGGTGGCTTGCGCTTCCGGAAGTTCCGTGGGAACGGTGCAGATGTATTCGTGCTCGGCGGAGAGTGGCACGATGCCGCGCGCTTCGAGTGCTTCCTGCAGCTTGCCGAAATCGCCGAACGCGCCGCGGATGACGAGCTGCGGCTCACCCTTCTCGCCGGTGCTCTCGCCCATCTCGTCGAGACCGTGATCGATGAGGTACAGCTCGAGATCGTCCTGATCGATCCCGGCAGGGTTCAGCCGGAACACGCCCATCTTTCGGAAGAGGTGACTCACGCTGCCGCTCATCGCGAGATTGCCTCCGCCCTTGGTGATGATGTTGCGCACCGCGGCGACGGTGCGTGTCGGGTTGTCGGTCGCGGTCTCAACGAGCAGCGCCACGCCGTGTGGTGCGTAGCCCTCGTACAGCACCTGCTGGTAGTTGGTGGCGTCGCGGCCCGAAGCGCGCTTAATCGCGGCCTCGATCTTGTCCTTCGGCATGTTGACGGCGCGCGCGTTCTGGATGGTCCGCCGCAGCGCGGGATTGCCGGAGGGGTCCGAGCCTCCTGCCTTAACGGCCATCGTGATGTCCTTCGCGATGCGGGCGAACTGCTTCGCCATGCGGTTCCACCGCGCGAACATCGTGTGTTTTCTGACTTCGAAGATGCGCCCCATGACGGCATGGTGCACGAAGGGTTCGGCTCGTGCCAGCGACGAAGTGCGGGAATGAACGCCCCCGTCAGCGGGGTGTCGGGTGTGCGGCGCGGGGCGCTAAGCGAGCTGCGCCTGGAGGATCCGCATGCGCCGCAGCTGAAGCGTCAGGCGCCGCTCGATGTCGCGCAGGCTGCTCTGCAGGTCGACCTGCTCCCACTGTTGCAGGACCGCGCGTTTCTTGTCCTCGAGCCACTGCTCCTTCACCCGCGCCCAATCCGCAAGTGCGGCCAGGAAGCTCTCGTATTCGTGCGCGACGCGCGTGCGCAGCTGTTCGATATGTGAAGCCCCGGGGAGCGGGAAGTTAGCGAGCCGCGCCTGGGCGCGCGTGAACTGCATGGCGAGGAGTGCGCGCTGGATCTGGAACACGGGCGTGCGCTTCAAGCGCCGCGCAAGACCGAGCGCGCCCAAGCCCGCGATCAGCCACTTGGTCGGATCCCATTGCCACCAGCGCACGCCGTTGCGGTAATCGTGCGAGAAGCTGTGGTGGAAGTTGTGATAGCCCTCGCCGTAGGTGACGAGCGCAACGACCGGGTTATCGCGCGCGCTGTTCTCCTCGGTGTACGGCCGGCTGCCCCACATGTGGGCGAGAGAATTGATGAAGAAGGTGACGTGATGATTCCACACAAGCCGCGCGAACCCTGCGAGGATCAGCATGCCCCAGAAATCCCCGAAGATCAGTCCCGCGGCGATCGGGAGGCCGAAGTTGGTCGCGATCGTGAGCGGCACGTAATAACGGTGCTGGAAGGCGAGGAGCGGATCGCGCTTGAGGTCCGCGATGTTGCTGAAGTTGGGCTTACCGCTCGGGTAGTGGCGCAGCATCCAGCCGATGTGCGAGAACCAGAAACCCCGCCGCGCCGAGTACGGATCGCGATCCACATCGTCGACGTGCAGATGATGCGCGCGATGGCCGCTGCACCACATGAAAACGCTGTTCTGCAGTGCCATCGTGCCAAAGATGAGGTACAAGACCCGCACGCTCCAGTGCGCCTCGTAGCTGCGATGCGCCCAGAGCCGGTGGTAGCCCGCGGTGATCGCCATGCCGTTCGCCCCCGCAAAGAGCGCGAAGCACACCCAGGTCGCTGCCGAGAAGCCGTGCGTGAGCCCGTACCAGGGCGCCCCCACCGCTGCAATGGCAAAGGTGAGCACGAACATGAGGACGTTCGTCCAGATGAGCGGGCCGGGCTTTTCGTCGCGGGGTTTCTCGGACATGCGCGGGATCGTAAATTTGTGTAAGGGCGCGCGGCTAAAGTACCACGCCCAAGTCCCGGAAGTGGGACTTAAGGCGCATTTGAGTATTCTCACGCTTCAGGGTTCCCAAGGAGAAGGAAGAATGACCCGTAATCGTGCCGGCGCGGCACCCGCTCGGGTGTCACTCTTGGCGACACTGGCGACGGCCATCGCAGCTCTTGCGCATCCGGTAGTGGCGATGGCGGAGCGGGCGTACGTCTCGAACGAGGACGATGGCAGCGTCACCGTCTTCGACACCGCTCGTCTTCAGGTCATCGGAACCTTCCAGGTCGGGAAGCGCCCACGGGGCCTCGCGCTAAGCCGCGATGCCGCACGACTGTACGTCGCCATCACCGGACTTGCGAAATGCCCGCCACCGATGCCGGATGAGGAGTGCGCGAAACACCGCGACCCCTCGGCGGACGGCATCGCGGTCGTTGCGACTGCCGCGCTCACCGAAACCGGAGTATTCAAGGGGGTCTCCGACCCCGAGCGCGTCGCACTGAGCCACGATGGCCGCGCGCTTCTTGTCAGCGAGGAGGATTCGGCGCAGCTGTGCGTGCTCGATGCCGCACGCGGCAGCGTTATCGCGCGCATCAAAGTCGGGCGCGAGCCCGAAGGCGTGCGCGCCTCGCCGAACGGGCGCTACGTGGTGGTGACGAGCGAGAGCGACAACACGGTCTCGATCATCGACGCCGCGAAGTACGTGCTCCTGCGCACCGTCGCGGTCGGCAAGCGCCCGCGCGATCTCGCCTTCAGCCCGGACAGCCATCTCGCCTTCGTCTCGGGCGAGGGCGACGCCTCGGTCTATCGCGTCGCGCTTCCCTCGGGGTCCCCGAGTAGCCAGTTCGTGCAGCTGCGCGAGGAGGCCCGCCCCATGGGCGTGGTGTTCGATCCGAAGCGCGGACGGCTCTACGTGAGCACCGGACACGGCGGCACCGTGGCCGTGATTTCGGCCAAAGACGCCGCACTGCTTGGGGAGATCCAGGTGGGCGGCCGGCCCTGGGGGATCGCACTCGCAGAGGGCGGCGCACGGCTCCTGGCCGCCACCGGGCCCTCAGGAACCGTGGCGGTGATCGACACCCGAACACTTACCGTCGTTGGCAAGGTCCGGGTTGGTCGCGGCCCCTGGGGAGTGGTCGTCGGTCCCTGAGAGCTTCGGTGTCGGACGAGTCACGCCCTGCGCCTAGTGCCGTGGCGCGAAATGCACGGCAACGTACTGGCCCACTTCGCGCCCCATCGCCGTCCCGGCCCGCGTGGACGAGCGGTAGTGGAAGCCTGCCCAGATCCGCGCGTTCGCAACCTCCGTGGTGAAGCCTTCGAGGCTCGTCCAGTGATGAGTGACACCGGGTGCAGTGGGGCTCGTCAGGCGGAAGTCAGAGAGTTCACCCAGTCCTCCGGATGACTCGATGAGGGCCCCGGCCGCAGCGCTCAGTATGCAGTGGGCGCAGGGGTATTCGGGGTGCATCGGCGTGGCAGCGAGCGGCTCCCAGGTTGCATCGAGTTCGGTGTCAGGATTCCCATCGATGTCACCGTTGCGGATCGCCGTAACGGGTCTCCAGAAATTGTAGTGGTACTTAGCGTCGAACACGGCGATGTAGGCGTCGGTCAGGGCGACGGCATACATCGCCATGAAGTGCGCGCTGTCGATGAGTTTGAGGTGACGTGCTTGAATGAGCTGCCAGGCGATCGGGTGGTAGGCCTGTGGCCCGGTCATGAGCCAGAATTTCGCAGTCTCGGTCTGCGCAGCCGTCCGCGCTGCGCTGCTGCGGCCGCCGAGGGATTTGATCTCGTTGTAATCCGCGGCCCATTCCTTGCTTGCGAGTGCGACCGGTGGCCCGGGTCGGAATTGCTCGGGCCGCTCGAGCACAAACGGTTTGAGCTTCGGCCAGGTCGGACAAACCATAGTCGCCGTGGGCACGTAAACGCCCGGCTGAGTCAGCGGTCGGTAGGGGTCGGGGTCGGTGGCGCCGTCGTGCGCGCGGGACTCGAACACCCGCCCGGCGACGCGCTCACCAAGCTGCCTGCCGTTGGCGATTGCGGCGGGGTCGGCGACCACGCCCTTCAGATAATCTTCGAGCGCGGCGCTGAATTCTGCGGCGCGTTCGGGGTGGAGTTTCCCAAGAGCGGTGGCGGCGGCACTCGCCGCGGCGGCCTCGGGCGATGCATGAGCGCTGTCCTGGTCTCGCGTTACGTAGGGGGCGTATTGAGGCACGATCGAGTTCACCGCATCGAACATGGCCAGATCCACAATGGTCGACTCGCGCTCCCCGAGCGCCGCGGGTGCGGCAACCGCCGATGCTTTAGCGTCCCAATCCGTGATGACATCTGCAAAGCCCGGCTCGCCACGCACGCAGGCGCCGAGCAGCGCGAGCGCGAACGTCAAGCGTCGCATGACGCGCAGCATCAAAGGGTCGTGCGTTGTCATGAGCGTTTCCCCCCTGTATGAGTTTCCACACGGTCACGGGGAATGCTGTTCTTGCCGAAGGAGTTCAGCAAGTGCACTTTCTGTATCGCTATCCCTCGCCGATCTGGAGCTTTGTCCGCTCGACCAGGGTGATGAGGCGGCGCTCGAGATCCACACGACGCGGCGCATCATGACGCGGATCTGGATGGGCGATCTCTCGGTCGAGGAAGCTCAGCGCGGCGGGCGGTTTAAGTTGTACGGTGCGCGGGATCTTAGCCGCTGTCGCCTGTGCAGGTTGCGGCTCAGCTCTTACGCACCAATCGCGGATGCACGAAGCGGGTCCCGACGATTGCGTCGCGAGGGGAACGAGGCTCGCGTCGCCCAGTAGCAAGACGCTGCTGATGCAAGCGTCCGAGCACGCCGTCAGCCGCCACAGAAGGTTCTCATCATGCGCACCGGTACCGAAGGCTGGCGCATGACGCTCATCGCGCTCGCGGCTGCAACATTCACCCGCCGTATCCGTTGTACGCGTAGTCAGGCCCTTGGCGGCGTTTTCGTCAGGGAACGGATGTCGATGCGAGTGTTATGTGCAGGGGCTCGAGGTAGAAGGCGTGCTGGGCGAGACAGGTGCGCAGAAAGCCCGGCGCGTTGTAACCGGCACGGCGAAGCACTGCTCGGTGCGTCACCCAGACGATGCTCGCTGCACCTGCGAAAAAAGCTCGGTGAGCGAAGCGCATCAGGGCACGCAGAGGCGCGGGACGGCCCGCGCGCAAGCCGAGCAGCACGTGGGATTCGAATCCGACATGAGCGAGTTCGTCGGAAACGAGAGTCCGGCAGAGCACCTTCAGGCGCTGGCAGTCCGTGGCCGATTCGAGTGCGCGATAGTAGACGTTGCCTATCAGCTCGGCGGTAATCAGGACATACATGTAGAGCTCGAGGCCTGCAAGTCGCCGTACGCGACGAAACACGCGGTCGGTCCAGTCGTGGCTTTTGAGTGGAATCGCGTGGTCCTCCATGAAACTCCGAAGCAACGCCGCGTGACGCTGCTCTTCGCGAATGAACAACTCCGTGATCCGCACCAGCGAGGGGATCCCGTGTGACTGTGCGAAGCGCTCGGCCGCACGCTGAAGCGTGCCGCCCCCGGATTGTTCGCCGAGCTGAAAGGTCGCAATCGAGGTCGCGATAAGTTGCCCCTCCTCGGGGCTGAGAAGATCGGAGAGACCTGGTGGTGCGCGCCGGGGCTGCTGAGCGTGGTACTCGAAGTGATTCAGCCAGATCCTGAGATCGTCGGGAAACATCCTGCCACCCTCCTCATCCTTTCGGCATAAGAAAGTGTGCGAGCGGATTCGGATTGCACTGTGGCCGGATAAAGGCAAATTGTGGCGATCACGGTCGAGTTTAAGGATGCAAGGGGCCGCGTTAGACCTGGGTCTGATCGCCTCGACCGCGGGCGGTTTCCGAGAGGTGCCATGGGCCAGACGCCGGCCCTCGGTTCGTGCCAGTTCGTTAAAGGAGTCGGCGATCGGCGCTTAGCAGCCACATGTCTGCGTAGGAACCGGCCGCGCTATAATTTCATTGTTCAAGGACGACACGAAAACGCTTGCATGGTGAACCTTCGCAGCCGCCTGCCGGCGCGTGACTCTTGGAGTGGACATGTTTGAGCGGCTCGAGCCCGTCGCTACCGACTCGATTCTCACTCTGATGGCGGCCTTCCGTGCCGATCCAGATCCGCACAAGGTGGATCTTGGCATCGGCGTCTACCGTGACGAGCGTGGGACGACTCCGGTGCTCAAGGCGGTGCGCCGTGCGGAGAGCACGCTGCTCGCGGAGCAGACCACCAAGACCTATGTGGGTCCCGAGGGCGATGCGGGTTTCAACCAGGCTCTCACACGACTCGTGCTCGGCGCGACTCACCCGGCGCTCACCGCGGGGCGCGTGCGCACGATCCAGGCGCCCGGCGGTTGCGGCGCTCTGCGACTTGGCGCCGAACTCATCCGTGCAGCCGCCCCGGATGCCATCGTACATGTCAGCACTCCGACCTGGGCGAATCACGTGCCGCTTTTGTCCGGCGCTGGCCTGCAGCTCGAGCGCTATCCCTACTTCGACCCCATGACCGGGGGCGTGCAGTTCGAGGCCATGATGGCGGCGCTCGAGCGCCTGCCTGCGCAGGCGGTCGTGCTGCTGCATGCCTCCTGCCACAACCCCACGGGGGCGGATCTCTCGCCCGCGCAGTGGCGAGAGGTGCTCGCGCTGGTGAAGCGGCGCGGTGTGCTGCCCTTTATCGACATGGCCTATCAGGGCCTCGGCGACGGTGTCGATGAGGACGCCCTCGCGGTGCGACTCTTCTGCGCCGAGCTCCCGGAGGTGCTGTGTGCCGTCTCCTGCTCGAAGAACTTCGGAATCTACCGCGAGCGCACCGGTGCACTGCACCTCTGCAGCGCGACACCCAAGGCGGCTGATGCCGGGCTCAGCCATCTCGTGCGGCTCGGGCGGGGGCTTTGGTCGATGCCACCCGATCATGGGGCGGCGATCGTGCGCGGGATTCTCACCGACGCGTCATTGCTCGAGCTCTGGACGGACGAAGTCACCGCCATGCGGCAGCGAATTGGGCGCTTGCGGCGCGAGGTCGTGCAGCATCTGAAGCGTCACTGCCCGCAGCGCGACTTCAGCTTCATTGCCAGGCAGCGCGGCATGTTCTCCTTCTTCGGCATCAACACCGAGCAGGTACGGGCGCTGCGCGAGCGCCACCACGTGTACATGACCGACGACAGCCGCATGAATGTCGCCGGCCTGCGTGAGGAGAACCTCGAGTACTTCGCGCGCGCCGTGGCGGACGTTCTCGGCGGCACTGCCCGGGGGTGATGCCGCGGACGGTCGACCGTTGCGCGCTACAATGAGCAAAACCAACGCGTGCAGGGTAGGGGGATGACGAAGGGCGGGGCGGCACCGTCCGCACAGTCGGCGCAGGAACTCGCGCGCCTGCGCGAGAAAGTGCGCGCTGCGACGCTGCGGCCCGAGGCCGACGCATCGAGCGAACTCGTGAGCGAGCTCTCCGGGGCGCAGGCTCAGCTAACGAGCGCGGCCACGCGCGCCGCTCGTTGGGTGGAAACTGCGCGCGCCGACACGCGCTCGCGTCCACTCCTTGATCGGATGCTCGAGCAATTCCCGCTCGATGGCGCGCAGGGCAGGGCGCTCATGAGTCTCGCTGAAGCGCTTCTGCGCACGCCCGACTCCAAGGCGGCCGATCAGCTGATCGCCGAACGGCTGGCCTCGCTGCGCGCAGCCGGCGTCCCGGGCGAGAGCGATGTGCTCCTGCGCACCGGCTTCACACTCCTCGCCGCGGCGGGGCGCTTGCTCCCGGACGTCTCGAGCGAGCTCAGCGGAGAGTTCTCCGCGGCCGACCTGACGAAGCCGCTCCTCGCCCCGGTCGTGCGCGCGGCGATGCGCCAGTCGATGCAACTCCTCGCGCACGCCTTCATCGTCGGGGAAACGATCGAGTCGGCGCTCGCACGCGGCCGCGAGGATCCCGCGCTCGCGCTCTGCTCGTTTGACATGTTGGGCGAGGGCGCGCGCACCACCGCGGATGCGGATCGCTACTCCGAGTCCTACCGTCATGCGATCGTGGTTCTCGGCCGCCAGAGGCGCGGCACGACGCATGAGCGTTCGGGAATCTCGGTGAAACTCTCGGCGCTCGAGCCGCGCTACACGCTGCTCCAGAGCGCGCGCGTGCACGAGGAGCTCGCGCCGCGCATGCTCGAACTCGCGCGCGCCGCCGCGAAGGGCGCCATCGGACTCACGATCGACGCCGAGGAAGCCGACCGGCTCGATCTCTCGCTCGACATCATCGAGACGCTCGCCCGCGATGCGACCACCCGCGACTGGGATGGCCTTGGGCTCGCGGTGCAGGCTTACGGGCGGCGCGCGCCGCTCGTGATCGACTGGGTGGCGCAGCTCGCGCGCGATAGCGGGCGGCGCATGACGGTGCGGCTCGTCAAGGGCGCCTACTGGGACAGCGAGATCAAGCGCGCACAGGAGAGGGGCCTCGCGAGCTTCCCGGTCTACACCTCGAAAGCGGCGACCGATGCAAGCTACCTCGAGTGCGCGCGGCAGATCTTCGCCGCCCGCGACCTGATC
>Ga0187766_10000971_pt1 | contig 16533 bp, 17 predicted proteins | sample 0216_QUI02_MP05__4_FD_132971 | JGI IMG/M metagenome (GOLD analysis project Ga0187766, IMG submission 132971) | Tropical peat soil microbial communities from peatlands in Department of Meta, Colombia - 0216_QUI02_MP05_20_MG | ecosystem: Environmental > Terrestrial > Soil > Wetlands > Peat ... | reverse complement strand
CCTGAACAACTGCGGGCACTGGCCCCCGTTCGAGAAGCCGGCCGAGTGGACCGCCCAGGTCCTCTCCTTCCTCCGCGGCTACTGACCCCGTCAGAGGAAGACGCTGAGGTTCTTGTCGAGGAGGACGTTGGCGTCGAGGACGATCGTGCGGCGGGCGACCTTCCAGCCGTCCCTGGTCCGGCGCAGCACGTCCTCGCGGTAGCCGGAGAGGAGCTGGTGGTCGGTCTCCAGGTGCGAGCGATAGACCAGGAACGCGGTCCTGGCCTGCACCTCGCCGCTCGGCAGCCGCGTCGCCTCGAGGTTGCCGACCAGGTGGCGGGTGCGCGACGGCGGATCCTCGGCCCAGGCCATCCCGGTGTCGAGTCGCGCCACCCGCATCTCGAGGTAGCGCTTGTCCTCCTCGAGGATCGCCAGGTCCCCCAGCGGGGTCAGCTCGCGGTGCGACTCCCGGCGCGTGACGTTCTTGCGGCGGGGCATGAAGTAGAGGACGTCGTCGGTGAAGAGCGCCAGCCACTCGGTGAGCTTCCGCTCGTCGAGCAGCCACGCCTCGCGGATGTAGAACTGCATCAGCTCGAGCCAGAGCGCCTGCGCCCCCGTCGGGGGCCGGGACGCGGTGCGGGCGGCGGGCCGGGACGCGGGGCGGGCGCGCTTGCGCATCGAGCGGTTGCGCGCTAGCCCCGCATCGTCGCGGTGCCCTCGAAGCGCGCCTTGATGGGCTCGATCGGGATGTCGGCCCAGCTCTCCGCGTTCATGAACTCCTCCCAGCGCATGTAGAAGAGGCGCTGGTTGTTCTCCGAGATGTACCGCTCGGACACGAGCCCCGGGTAGTCCGGATGCGGGCCCGCGTGGCCCAGGCCCATCGAGAGATCCTGGGGATGCCGGCGCCCGAGGCGGCTCGCGCTCGCGCTGGTCACCTGGCGCCAGTTGTCGACGTCGTCCTGCTCGAACATCCCGGCCGCGCCGTTGTTGGCCTGGCTCCCGATGCGAATCACGCGCTTGATCTCCTCGGGGGCCTCGCGGTCGACCAGCACGAAGTGCCAGAACTCGGTCCGGAGCGGGCCGCGGGGGAGCGCCAGCCGGAACCCCAGCACTCCGTTCGGGAAGATCGAGTGGTTGCCGAGCTGCACCCGGCGCGCGCGGAAGGCGCCGAGGCGCCGCTCGACCTCGGGCCTGGTCGCGTCGTGGTAGTCCTGGAAGAGGCGGAACGTCTCGCTCGACACGCCGTGCACGTAGCGGGGTACGTTGTCGTCGGCGTCGCGGAACGTGATCGAGTGGCCGTTGACGAAGGCGTGCTTGTTCGGGCTCTCGAACTGGTCCTTGTGCGAGAGCCGGGGCCGGCCGAGGAACTTCGTCTGGACCCGCGCGCTCGAGAGATGGGTGGTGGGGACGTGGTAGTTGTCCGAGCAGTTGTCCACCATCGTCTTCCAGTTGACGGGCTCGAGCCACTTCATCGGTCCCAGGGCCAGCATGCCGCCGTCACGCCGGTTGAACACGGTGTCGAGGTACCAGCGCGCGTCGCCCAGGTAGGTCTCGAGGCTCGGCGCGTCCTTGGCCCACGTCGCGAACACGATGCCGGCGTAGGTCTCCACGCGCGCTTCGATCAGACCGAGCGAGGCGCGGTCGAGCGCGTCGTAGTAGGCCTCGGATACTCCCGGGACGTGCTCGAGCGAGCCGTCGTTGCGGTAGGTCCAGCCGTGATAGGTGCACATGAAGTTCCGGACGTTGCCGTCGTCGCAGCGCACCACCCGGTTGCCCCGGTGCCGACACATGTTCAGCAGCGCGTGGAGACGGCCGCGGGCGTCGCGGGTGAGGATGACGGGGTCTTCCCCCATGTAGGTGTGGAAGTAGTCGTCGACGGCGGGCACCAGGCTCTCGTGCCCGATCATGAGCCAGGCGCGCGCGAAGATCCGCTCCATCTCGTGGTCGTAGACGGTCTGGTCGCTGAAGATGCGGCGGTCGATCTTGCCGGTGGCGGGGTCGATGACGGCGTATCTGGGCGTGACGCTCATACTGCGGTCCCCCTTGCCGGCCGCTCCGCGTGGCGGGCGAGCGGCGCGCTCGCGGTCATTATAGGCCCACGTGATATGATCCGCGACGAGACAACGCTCGCCGCGCGGAGGCCCCAGCTCATGACGACAGCGTCGCCCATCTCGTTCAGCCACTTCGGGATCTACGTGATCGACCTCGCGCGGATGGCGGACTTCTACACCCGCGTGCTCGGCCTCCTGGTGAGTGACCGCGGGCAGGTGCCGGGTGGCGCCGACCTGGTCTTCCTCTCGCGCGATCCGGACGAGCACCACCAGATCGTGCTGGCCACCGGCCGCCCGCCCGGCGTCGAGTTCAACGTGGTCAACCAGATCTCGTTCAAGCTGCCGACGCTGGCCGACCTCAAGGCCATGCACGCCCGCGCCCGCGCCGAGGGGATCAAGCAGTTCCGCATCGAGACCCACGGCAACGCGTGGTCGGTGTACTTCGCCGATCCCGAGGGCAACCGGATCGAGGTCTTCGTCGACACGCCCTGGCACACCCCGCAGCCGGTGGTGGAGCCCTTCGACATCGAGGCGCCCGTCGAGACGATCGTGAACGAGACGGAGGAGCTCTGCCGGAACCGCCCCGGCTTCATGTCGCGCGAGGCGTGGAGGGCCGCGCAGGTGACGAGGATGGGCGCGGCGCGGTAGCCGCCCCGGCGCTCCCGAGCGCATCGCGGTGAGCTTCCGCGTCATCGGCAAGGGGACCCCGAAGCGCGACGGGGCCGAGAAGGTCACCGGCCACACCGAGTTCCTCCACGATCTCACGCTCCCGCGCCTGGCCCACGGCGCGATCCTCCGCACGCGGTATCCGCACGCCCGCGTGCTCGCCATCGACACGAGCGCGGCGGAGGCGCTGCCCGGCGTGCTCGCCGTCGTCACCGCCGACCGCGTCGAGCAGCACCCGTTCGGCTTCGCCAAGGACCACCTGGCGCTCAAGGGCGGGGCGGCCGACGGCGGCAAGGTCCGCTGCATCCGGGACGAGATCGCGGCGGTGGCCGCGCGGACCGAGGAGATCGCCCAGGAGGCGGTGCGCCGCATCCGGGTGGAGTACGAGGAATTGCCCGCGGTGTTCGACCCGGAGTCCGCGCTGCGGTCCGGCGCCCCGCTCGTGCACGAGGAGCTGGGCAGCAACCTGGTGAATCTCCGCTACCAGTTCGCCCACGGCGACGTGGAGTCGGCCTTCGCGCGCGCCGACGTGATCGTCGAGGGGGACTACCGGCTCAACTACGTCACGACCGCGTGCATGGGCACGATGGTGGCGATCGCCTCCTGGAGCCCGGGCGAGGGCGGCCAGGCCTCGCTGACCATGTGGAGCACGACCCAGGTGCCGTTCCTCTACCAGCGCGACCTGGCCGAGGCCCTCGGCATCTCGGGCGATCGGGTGCGCGTGATCCAGCCACCGGTGGGCGGCAACTTCGGCCGCGGTCTCGATCTCTACCCGATCGACATCATCGCCGCCCTCCTGGCCCGCCGCGCCGGCCGCCCGGTCAAGATCGAGTTCGAGCGCATCGAGGAGTTCATCGCGAGCCCGACCCGCGAGCCGTGCCGGATCCACCTCCGCACCGCGGCGGATCGCCACGGCCAGCTGCTCGCCCGCGACGCGCGCGTGGTGATCGACAACGGAGCCTACGTCTCGTGGGGCTCGACGACGCCGTACGTGATGCTCTCCACCACCGCCGGCCTCTACCGGGTCCCCGCGGTGCGCTTCGACACCACGATCGTCTACACCAACAACCCCTACTCGGGCTCGATGCGGGGCTACGGCAACCTCGAGAGCACGTTCGCGATCGAGGCGCAGATGGACGACGTCGCCGAGCGCCTGGGCCTCGATCCGGTCGAGATCCGCCGGCGCAACGCCACGCGGCCCGGCGACGTGAACCCGCAGGGCAACGTCATCACCTCGTGCGCGATGACCGAGTGCCTCGACGCCGTCGAGCGCGAGATGCGGAAGTCGGCGGGCGAGGCCCCGCGGCCCGGTTGGCGACGCGGCGTGGGCTACGCCGCGATGTTCCACGTGGGGGGCGGCGCGCGCGTCTACCGATCCGACGGCTGCGGCGCCATCGTGCGGATCGACGACTTCGGGAAGGTCTCGCTGCTCACCGGGGCCAGCGAGATCGGCCAGGGCTCGGAGACCGTCCTGGCCATGGTCGTCGCCGAGGAGCTGGGCGTGCCGCTGGGACGCGTGGAAGTCATCAACAGCGACACCGCGGTCAAGCCCTGGGACGTCGGCGTGCACGCCAGCCGCACCACGTTCATTGCGGGCAACGCCGCGCTGATGGCGGCGCGGGCGCTCCGGGACAAGCTCCTCGCGCTGGCCGCCCAGGTGATGGACGAGCGGCCGGAGGATCTCGAGCTGACCGACGGCCGCGTGCGGGTCAAGGGCCACCCGGAGCGCGGCATGGAGTACGAGCGCGTCGTGCGTGCCGGCCACTTCCGCGAGGGCGGGCGCACGCTCGTCGCCGAGGCCTTCTACGATCCGCCCAACGAGATGCTCTCGAAGGACCTGCGCGGCAACGTCTCGGCCACCTACGGCTTCGCGGCCCAGGCCGCGCTGGTGGAGGTGAGCGAGGCGACCGGCCAGGTGCAGGTGCTGAAGGTGGCCTCCGCCCACGACGTGGGGCGGGCGCTCAATCCGCTGGCCGCCGAGGGGCAGATCCACGGCGGCATCCACATGGGGCTCGGCTACGCGCTCTCCGAGGAGCTGCGGATCGAGGAGGGGCGCGTGCTCAACCCGCAGTTCATGGAGTACGCGCTCCTCACCGCGGCCGCCATGCCGGACATCGTGGTCCAGCTCATCGAGACGGTCGACGCCGCGGGCCCGTTCGGCGCCAAGGGCCTCGGGGAGTCCGGGGTCATCCCGGTGGCCGCGGCGGTGGCCAACGCGGTGAAGGACGCGGTGGGCGTACGCCTCACCGAGCTGCCGATGACGCCCGAGCGCGTGTTCCGGGCGCTGGCGGCCCGGCCACCCGCGCCGGACCGCTGAGACGGGCGCGCGGATGTGGGAGGTGGGCGCCGAGTCGCTGCCGCGAGAGGCGCTGGAGCGCCAGACGCTCGAGGGGCTGCGCCGGACGCTCGCCCGGGTCCTGACCAATCTCGCGTGGCGACGCCGCCTCGACGGCGCGGAGCCCGGCGACATCCGCACGGTCGCCGATTGGGCGCGGCTTCCGTTCCTCACCAAGGACGACCTGCGCGACGCCTATCCCTTCGGGCTGGCCTGCGTCGAGCCTCACGCGGCCCTGCGCGTGCACATGTCCTCAGGCACCACCGGCAACCCGGTCATCAATCCTTACACGCGCGGTGACGTGGAGCAGTGGGGCCAGGTCATGGCGCGCTGCTACGTGGCCGCGGGCGTCGGCGCGCGCGACGTCATCCAGATCACCCCGTCGTTCGGGCTCTTCACCGGCGGCTTCGGGTTCCACTACGGCGCCGAGCGCCTGGGGGCCATGGTGGTGCCCGTCGGCGCCGGCCGCACCTCGCTGCAGCTCCGGCTCATGCGCGATCTCGGGACCACCGTGCTGACCGGCATCTCGACCTATCCGCTGCGCATCCTCGAGGTCGCGCGCGAGGAGGGCTTCGATCTGCGTTCCCTGCGGCTCCGCGTCGCCATCCTCGGCTCGGAGATCTGGTCCGACGACCTGCGCCGGCTGATCGAGCGCGAGCTCGCGGTCACCACCTTCGACATCGTCGGGATGACCGAGACGGGCGGCCCGGGCCTCGGCATCGACTGCCCGGCGCGCGCGGGGATCCACGTGTGGGAGGACCACTACTTCTGCGAGATCGTGGATCCCGCGACCGGGCGCTCCTGCGAGGACGGCCGCGAGGGCGAGCTGGTGGTGAGCACGCTCACCCGCGAGGGGCTGCCGCTGATCCGCTACCGCACCCACGACCTCACCTCCGTGGTGAGCCGGCAGCCCTGCGCCTGCGGCCGCACCCACCTGCGCCTGGACCGACTGCAGGGGCGCACCGACGACATGGTGATCTTCCGGGGCGTCAACTTCTACCCGCGCCAGGTCGAGTCCCTGCTGCTCCAGCAGCCCGGGGTGGGCCACGAGTACCAGATCGTGCTCGACCGGGCTCCCGGCGGCAGCGATCGGCTGGCCCTGCTCCTCGAGGCGGCCGACGGCTTCGGCGAGAGCGGTCTGGCCCGGCTGCGCCGCGACCTGCGCGACCTCCTGAACCTGACGCCCGAGATCTCCGTGCTCCGGGAGGGGGAGCTGCCCCGCCCGGCCGGCAAGTCGGTCCGGGTGATCGACCGCCGCCGCGCCGGCTCCACCTAGCCGCTTGACGCCGCGCCCGGAAGCTCCGACACTCCCGGGCGGGACCAACATCGCGATGCCGATCAACTGGGGCCAGGCCGCGCCGGACTTCGAGCTGCCCAGCACCGAGGGCCGCCCGATCAGCCTGCGCGAGTATCGCGGCCGCGACGTGGTCCTGGGCTTCTACTGCTACGACTTCGGCGGCATCTGAACGCCGGAGCTCACCGGCCTGGGACAGGCCGCGGCCGAGCTGGCCCGCCGTGGGGCCGCGCTGCTGGCCATCAGCGGCGACAGCCCGTTCTGTCACACCGCGTTCCTCAAGGCCCACCCGTTCCCGTTCCCGCTCCTGAGCGACGTGCATCGCAGCGTGATCTCCGCGTACGGCGTCCTCGACGTCGACCGCAACGTGGCGTACCGCTCCACGTTCGTGGTCGATCGCGACGGGATGGTGCGCTGGGGACAGGCGGGAGACCGGCAGATGGTGCGCGACGGCCGCGAGGTTCTTCGGGTGATCGACCTGGTCCAGTCGCTGAGACCGCCCTCATAAAGGAGACGTCTTATGCCCTTCCCGCTCGCCGCCGCCTCCCCGTCGTCGCTCGACCTCGACTCCCGCGCCCTCGACCGGCTCCAGGAGCTGATCACGCGTCACCTGGCGGAAGGCCGCTACCCCGGCGCGCAGATCGCGGTGGCGCGCCACGGCAAGCTCGCGCTGTTTCGCACCTTCGGCGACGCGCGCCTCGAGCCGTCGCGCGTGCCGGCGCGGGAGGACACGCTCTGGCTGCTCTACTCGAACACCAAGGTGATCACCGCGTGCGCCGTGTGGATCCTCGCCGAGCAGGGCGCGCTGCGCTTCACCGACCGCGTCGCGGAGCACGTGCCGGGCTTCGAGGCCAACGGCAAGGGCGACATCACGATCCTCCAGCTCCTGAGCCACCAGGGCGGGTTCCCGAACGCGGACGTGCCCAAGGCGGCGTGGGAGGATCACGAGCTGCTTCGCCGTGCGGTCTCGGGCTTCACGCTCGAGTGGACACCGGGCTCGCGGGTCTACTACCACGGCCGCGCCGCGCACTGGGTGGCGGCGGTCCTGATCGAGGCGCTGACCAAGACCGACTACCGCGCGTTCATCCGCGAGCAGGTGACCGAGCCCCTCGGGCTGGGATCCGAGCTGTACGTGGGGCTCCCCGACGCGCAGCACGACCGGGCCGTGGACATGCACGAGCCCGGCGCCTCCGGCCAGGTCCGGCGGGCGGACGAGAACAACGCCGAGTTCCGGCGCGCCGGCACGCCGGGCGGCGGCGGCTACGCCAGTGCCCGCGCCATGGCCGCCTTCTACCAGATGCTCGCCGCCGGCGGGGTGCTCGACGGCCGCCGCCTGCTTTCGGCGCGCATGGTGCAGTACGTCACCCGCAGCGTGACCGGAGACCGGGTCGACGGCTACATGGGCATGCCGATGCACCGCGCGCTCGGCCCGCACGTGCGCGGGACGACCGAGACGATCCGCGGACTCGGGAGCATCGCCTCGCCGAGGACGTTCGGGCACGGTGGGGTCGGTTCGTCCTACTGCTGGGCGGATCCGGACTCGGGGGTGTCGTTCGCGTATCTCACGAATAGCCGCGTCCCGGACCCCTGGCACAGCGCCCGGCTTGACGTCATCAGCAACGCCGCGCACGCCGCGATCGTGCCCGGGCGCTGACGGGCCGCGTCGATCTCGCCGCAAGGCGCCCGGCTCGGTTGGCGGCTTGTGAAAGATGTGCCATAATGACGCCGCCCGAGGCGCCAAAGGACAATAGTGATGGGAGTTTCCCTACCACTTCTCGACGCCAAGCGACCGGCCGACTCACCGAAGCCGCCCTGGCTGAAGGTGCGCGCGCCGGGCGGGCCGCGGTACATCCGGCTCAAGGGGCTGATGCGGGAGTGGAACCTCCACTCGGTCTGCGAGGAGGCGCACTGCCCGAACATCGGCGAGTGCTGGGAGGATCTGACCGCGACCTTCATGATCCTGGGCGACGTGTGCACCCGGAACTGCGGGTACTGCGCGGTCACCCACGGGCGTCCGGTGTGGGAGGATCGCGAGGAGCCGGAGCGGGTCGGGCGCGCGGTGGGCGAGCTGGGGCTCGAGCACGTGGTCATCACCTCGGTCAACCGTGACGACCTGGCCGACGGCGGCGCCGCGCACTTCGCCGCGACGACGCGGGCGATCCGGCGGCACGCGCCGGGCTGTCGGGTGGAGCTGCTGATCCCGGACTTCCAGGGCAATCCCGACGCGCTCGAGACGGTGATCGCGGCCGCGCCCGACGTGCTGAACCACAACACCGAGACGGTGCCTCGCCTCTACAAGGTGGCCCGCCACGGCGGGCGCTACGAGCGGACGCTCGATCTGTTCCGGCGGGCGCGGCGTTCGGCGCCGGCGCTGGTGACCAAGTCGGGCATCATCCTGGGGCTCGGAGAGGAGCGGGACGAGCTGCTCGCCACCATGGCCGATCTGCGGGCCGCCGACGTGAGCATCCTCACCCTGGGGCAGTACCTGCGCCCGTCGGCCCGGCACCTGCCCGTCGCGCGCTTCTACCATCCGGACGAGTTCGCGGAGCTGGCGGTGCGCGGTCGAGAGATGGGCTTCGCCCACGTCGAATCGGGCCCCCTCGTCCGCTCCTCCTACCACGCCAAGAAGCAGACCGACATGGCGGTACGTCCGGGCCGGGAGCCCTGACGGCAACCATGGACTACGTCCCGATCCTCATGGTGTTCGCGGTCGCCGCGGTGGTGGCGGGCGCGCTGCTGGGCATCCCGGCGCTGATCGCTCCCCGGCGCGTCTCCCCGGTCAAGCAGGAGCCCTTCGAGTGCGGGAAGGATCCGGTCGCGCTGCCCGAAGGCCGCTTCGCGATCAAGTTCTCGACCATCGCCATCTTCTTCATCCTCTTCGACATTGAACTCGTCTTCATATGGCCGTGGGCGGCCATGTTCCGGCGGCTCGGCTGGTTCGGGTTCGGGGAGATGGTGGTGTTCCTCGGCGTCCTCATGCTGGGGTTCCTCTACATCTGGCGGAAGCGAGGGCTCGAATGGGAGTAGGAACCTTCTTCACGTCGAAGCTCGACGAGGCGATCGGCTGGGCCCGCAAGTACTCCATCTTCCAGTACCCGTTCGTGACCGCGTGCTGCGGCATGGAGTACATGGCCACCGCGTGCTCGCACTACGACATCGACCGGTTCGGCGCCGGGCTGCCGCGGTTCTCACCGCGTCAGGCCGACGTGCTCTTCGTGGTCGGCACCATCAGTCACAAGATGGCCCCGGTGCTCAAGCGCATCTACGACCAGATGTGCGAGCCCAAGTGGGTCGTGGCCTTCGGCGTCTGCACGTGCACGGGCGGCTTCTACGACAACTACGCGACGGTCCAGGGGATCGACACCGTCATCCCGGTCGACGTCTACATCCCCGGCTGCCCCCCGCGTCCCGAGAGCGTGATCGACGGCCTGATGAAGCTCCAGGACAAGATCGCGACGGGCGCCCAGCGCTTCTGACCCGGACGCCGACGACCGCCATGGACGGAGCCGCCATCCTCGCCCGGCTGCGCGAGCGCCTCGGCGCGCGTGTGCTCGCGACCCACGACTACCGCGGCGACCACACCGCGGTGGTGGCGCGCGAGGGCATCGCGGCCGCCCTCGCGCTCTGCCGGGACGACGGCGCGCTCGCCTTCGACATGCTGATCGACGTGACCGCGGTGGACTACCTGCGCTTCCCCGGCCGGGAGGACGGGCCGCGCTTCGACGTGGTCTATCACCTCTACTCGACGTCGCAGAACCACCGCGTCCGGCTCAAGGTGCCGGTGGAGCAGGACGACCCGGTCGTCCCGACCGCGACCGGCCTCTGGCCCATCGCCAACTGGCTCGAGCGCGAGGTGTGGGACATGTTCGGCATCCGCTTCGACGGCCACCCCGACCTGCGCCGTCTCCTGCTCTACGAGGAGTTCGAGGGCCACCCGCTGCGCAAGGACTATCCGATCAACCGCCGCCAGCCGCTGATCGGGCCCAAAGTCTAACCGGATGGCCGACACGCGCGAGCTGTTCCTGAGTGAGGGCGCCGGCTCCGGCAGCGGCTCGGGGAGCCAGCACCTCTTCGTCAACATGGGCCCGGCGCACCCCGCGATGCACGGCATCGTGCGGATCTTCGCGGAGCTGGACGGCGAGACGGTCGTGAAGACCGACGTGGAGATCGGCTATCTCCACCGCGCGTTCGAGAAGGACTGCGAGGCGGGCCCGTACAACAACGCGATCCCCTACACGGACCGGCTCAACTACGTCTCCCCGCTGATCAACAACTTCGCCTACAGCTCGGCGGTGGAGAAGCTGCTCGGCATCGAGATCACCGACCGCTGCAAGTACATCCGGGTGATCATGAGCGAGATCTCCCGGATCTGCGACCACCTCACGTGCGTGGGCGCGGCCTCGATGGAGCTGGGCGCCTTCACCGTCTTCCTCTACATGATCAAGGCCCGCGAGTTCCTCTGGGAGCTGGTGGAGGACGTGACCGGCGCGCGGCTCACCATCTCCTACGGGCGCGTGGGCGGGGTGAAGGCCGACCTGCCCGCGGGGTTCGACCTGAAGGTCAAGAAGGCGTTCGCGGAGACCCGCCAGGTGCTCGAGGAGGTGCACGCCCTCGTCACCGGCAACCGGATCTTCATGGACCGGATGGTGGGCGTCGGCGCGCTGACGAAGGAAGACACGGTCGCGTGGGGCATCACGGGACCGCTGCTGCGCGCGGCCGGCGTGCCCTTCGACCTCCGGAAGACCCAGCCCTACTGGGCCTACGATCGCATCCCGTTCGACGTCGCGCTCGGCAAGAACGGCGACAACTTCGATCGCTTCCTGGTGAGGATGGCCGAGATGGAGCAGTCGATGCGTATCGCCGAGCAGGCCCTCGACGGGCTGCCCGGCGGCGCGATCCAGGTCGACTGGGAGGGCAAGGCCATCGATCCCGCGAGCTACGTCGACCTCGGCAAGCAGGGCAAGACCGAGGGGCTGCTACTCGTGCCGATCAAGCTCTCGCCGAACCTGCTGGGGCAGGATCGTGGCGCCCACGATCGGATCAACGCTCCGGACAAGCGCGTGGTGCTCCCGCCCAAGTCCGACACGTACGGCTCCATCGAGGGGCTGATGAACCACTTCATGCTGGTCATGGAGGGGTACGGTATCCGCCCGCCCGTCGGCGAGGCCTACTTCGCGGCGGAGGGCGCCAACGGCGAGCTCGGCTTCTACGTGGTCTCGGACGGCAGCGACCGGCCCTATCGCGTGCACTGCCGACCGCCGTGCCTGCCGCCGGTCGCCGCTCTCCCGAAGATGATCGAGGGCGAGATGGTCGCCGACATCATCCCCACCTTCGGCTCGGTCAACATGATCGGGGGCGAGCTCGACCGATAAAATGGCTGATCCCCGCGCTCCCGTCTTCACCCCCGAGCAGCTCGCCGAGGTGCGGCGCCTCCAGGGCCTCTACCCCGACAAGCGCGGCGCGCTGCTCCCGGTGTTGCGGCTGGCCCAGGACGTCTTCGGCTACGTGTCGCTCGAGGTGGAGGAATACGTCGCGGGGCTCTTCGAGCTCTCGCCGGCCCACGTCCACGAGGTCGTGACCTTTTACACGCTCTTCTTCCAGCGGCCGAAGGGCCGGCACGTGGTCTCGGTGTGCCACAACCTCTCGTGCCACATGCTCGGCGCCAAGTCCATCATCGAGCACCTGCGCACGCGGCTCGACGTCGAGGTAGGCGAGACCACCGCCGACGGCCGCGTGACCCTGCTCACGGTGGAGTGCCTCTGCGCCTGCGAGCAGGCGCCGATGATGCAGGTCGACGACCGCTACGAAGGGCTGCTCACCACCGAGAAGGTCGACCGCATCCTGGAGGGCCTCCGCTGATGGCCGCGGCGGCCGTCGAGAAGGTCTTCACCCGCAACTTCGATCGGCCGAGCTCCCACACGTTGACGGTCTACCGCGAGACCGGCGGCTACACCGCGCTCGGGAAGGCCTTCCAGATGCAGCCGGCCGCGATCACCGAAGAGGTGAAGAAGTCCAACCTCCGAGGGCTGGGCGGCGCCGCCTTCCCGACCGGAGCGAAGTGGAGCTTCATCCCCAAGGGCTCGACCGCGCCCAAGTACCTCGTGATCAACGCGGACGAGGGCGAGCCGGGCACCTTCAAGGACCGCTACCTCATGGAGCGCGATCCCCACGCCATCATCGAGGGCATGATCATCGCGGCGCGCGCCATCGACTCGCACCTGGGCTTCGTCTATATCCGCGGCGAGTACGTGAAGCCCTGGGAGGTCGTGAGCGGGGCGGTGAAGGAGGCCTACGCGGCCGGGCTGCTCGGCAAGAACATCCAGGGCTCGAGCTTCGACTTCGACATCGTCGTCCACCGCGGGGCCGGGGCCTACATCTGCGGCGAGGAGACAGGCCTGCTCTCCTCGCTCGAGGGCAAGAAGGGCTGGCCCAAGATCAAGCCCCCGTTCCCCGCGATCAAGGGCGCGTTCGGGAGCCCGACGATCGTGAACAACGTGGAGACGATCGCGGCGGTGCCCCACATCATCAACCGCGGGGCCGAGTGGTTCGCCGGGCTCGGCACCAAGACCCAGGGCGGTACCCGGCTCTACTCGGTCTCGGGCCACGTCGTCACGCCGGGCGTCGTCGAGGCGCCGGTCTCGGTGACGCTGCGCTCCCTGATCTACGACCACTGCGGCGGCATCCGCGCCGGCCACCGGCTGAAGGCGGTGGTGCCTGGCGGCTCCTCGGCCCCGATCCTCACCGCGGACGAGATCGACGTGACGATGGACGCGGACGGGCTCAAGGCGGCCGGGACCATGATCGGCTCCGCGGGCGTCATCGTGATGGACGAGACGGTCTCGATCCCGGAGGCGCTGATGGTGGTGGCGCGCTTCTACGCCCACGAGTCGTGCGGGCAGTGCACGCCGTGCCGCGAGTCGACGGGCTGGATCTACAAGATCGCCCACCGGATCGTCGAGGGGAAGGGACGCAAGGAGGATCTCGACACGATCCTCGACGTCTCCAAGCGCGGCGCCGGCACCACGATCTGCGCCTTCTACGACGGCGCCGTCGGCCCCTACGTCAGCTACGTCGAGAAGTTCCGGGGCGAGTTCGAGGCCCTGATCCCGCACGAGGCCTGACGTCGATGCCCAAACTGACCATCGACGGCAAAGAAGTGGAAGTCGCGCCGGGCACGAACCTCATCGAGGCGGCGCGGCAGGCCGGCGTCGAGGTGCCGCACTACTGCTATCACCCGGGGCTGAGCATCGCGGGGCAGTGCCGGCTCTGCATGGTGGACATCGAGAAGAACCCCCGGCCGCAGATCGGCTGCAACACGCAGGCCGCGGACGGGATGGTCGTGCACACGCAGACGGAGCGCGTGCTCGAGACCCGCAAGTCGATCATGGAATTCCACCTCGTCAACCATCCGCTGGACTGCCCCGTATGTGACCAGGCCGGCGAGTGCTGGCTGCAGATCTACTACATGCGCCACGGTCTCTACCAGCCGCGCATGGTCGACGAGAAGGTTCACAAGCCGAAGGCGGTGCCGCTCGGTCCCCACGTGATCCTGGACGCGGAGCGGTGCATCCTCTGCTCGCGCTGCGTGCGCTTCTGCGACGAGGTGACCCACACCGGCGAGCTGGGCATCTTCAACCGCGGCGACCACTCGGAGATCGGCCTCTTCCCGGGCAAGACGCTCGAGAACAAGTACTCGGGCAACGTGATCGACATCTGCCCGGTGGGCGCGCTCACCGATCGCGACTTCCGCTTCCAGGTTCGCGTCTGGTACCTGGACACCGCGCGCTCGATCTGCAACGGCTGCGCGCGCGGCTGCAACGTCGAGGTGCACACGAGCCGGCGGCGCCCGCACCACAACCAGGGACGGCGGATCGCCCGCATCAAGCCGCGGCACAACGCGGACGTCAACCACTGGTGGATCTGCGACGAGGGCCGGTACGGCTTCGGCTGGATCGACGACGACGGCCGGCTGCAGGCGCCGGTCCGGCGCGAGGGGGGCCGCGACGTGCAGATCGGCTGGGACGACGCGGTCGCCGCGCTAGCGGCGGCGCTCCGGCGCTACCGGCCGGAGGAGATCGCGATCCTCGCCTCGCCGCGGATGTCCAACGAGGACCTCTTCGTGCTGCAGCGGATCGCCGGCCACCTGGGCGTCCACTCCGTCGACCACCGGGTGCCGCCGCGGACCCCGGGCGACGAGGACGGCTTCCTGATCCGCGCCGACAAGAATCCCAACCGCCGCGGGGCCGAGCTGATCGGCCTGGGCCAGGCCGAGGCCCGTGCGGTGCTCGACGGGGCGCGGCAGCGCCGGATCAAGCTCCTGTGGATCTTCGAGCACGACCTGCTCGACTCGGCGTTCCCGCAGGCCGACGTCACCGCGGCGCTGGCCGGCGCGGAGATGGTCGTCTTCCAGGGCACGAACGCGAGCCCGACCAGCACGGGCGCGCACCTGGTGCTGCCCAGCGCGGCCTACGTCGAGCGCGAGGGCACCTTCACGAACTTCCAGGGCCGCGTGCAGCGCTTCCGCACCGCGGTGGAGCCGCTGGGGGACGCGATGGCGGACTGGGTGATCCTGGGCCGTGTCGGGCGCGCGCTCGGCGGCACCGATCCGGCCTTCTCGGCCACGCGGGCCGAGCAGGTGTTCGCCGCGCTCGCGGGCCAGGTGCCCGCGTTCGCGGGCCTGAGCTACCGTGGGCTGGGCGACGCGGGCCAGATGGTGAACGCGTGAGCGACGTCGCGCTCACCCTGCTGCTGCAGGCCATCCCGGTGGCCTTCGTCATGTTCGTGGTGCTGAACTTCGGCGGCCTGCTCACCTGGGTCGAGCGCAAGCAGTCGGCGATCATGCAGGACCGGATCGGGGCCAATCGCGCCTCGATCTTCGGCATCCGCATCCTCGGGCTGCTGCATCCACTGGCCGACGCGGTCAAGATGCTCACGAAGGAAGACTTCACTCCGGCGCGCGCGGACCGGCTCATGTTCAAGCTGGCCCCGTTCGTGTCGGTGTTCTTCGGGCTGGCCGCGTTCGCCTCGATCCCGTTCGGCGACACGCTGCACATCATGGGACGGGACATCCAGCTGCAGGCGGTGACGCTGAACGTGGGCATCCTCTACGTGCTCGCTATGATCTCGCTCGGCGTCTACGGGCTCATGATGGCGGGCTGGTCCTCCGCGAACAACTACGCGCTGCTCGGCGGGCAGCGCGCCGCCGCACTCATGATCTCCGCCGAGATCGCGATCGGCGCCTCGATCATGGGCGTGGTCATGGTCTACGGCTCCCTGAACATGCAGGACATCGCGCGCGGTCAGGGCCAGCCCCTGCTCCCGCAGTACTTCGGCAGCTGGATCCCCGCGTGGGGCTTCATCACCCAGCCCGCCGCGTTCATCCTCTTCCTGACCGCGGGTATCGCCTCCACCAAGCGCATCCCGTTCGACACGCCGGAGGGCGAGTCGGAGATCATCGGCTACTTCGTGGAGTACAGCGGCATGAAGTTCGGGATGTTCGCGATGGCCGACTTCCTGGAGACGGTGGTGATCGCGGGCATGACCACCGCGCTCTTCCTGGGCGGCTGGCAGGTGCCGTACCTGCAGGCCAGCGGCTTCGTGTTCCCGTGGGGCGCGACGGTCGCGATGCCGGACCTGGCGGTGACGGGGATCCAGGTCGTGGCGTTCCTGACGAAGGTCTCCGTCATGATCTGGTTCCTGATGCTGATCCGCTGGACCCTGCCGCGCTTCCGCTACGACCAGGCCATGCGCCTGGGCTGGCTCGCCCTGTTCCCGCTGTCGGTGCTGAACATCCTGGTCACCGCGCTGGTGCTGCTCGCGGTGGGGAAGACCTGAGCGGTGTCGACCTACCAGACCGAGAACACGCCCGCGGATCCGCGACACTCGAGCCGCCTCGGCCTCCGTCAGCGCTTCTACGTGGTCGAGGTGCTCGTGGGCCTCGTGCTCACCGCGCGGCATTTCTTCGCCAACATGTGGCGGCACACGCTGCGGACCGTCTTCCGGATCCGGAGCGCCCACGGGGCCGTCACCATCCAGTACCCGGACGAGCGGCGTCCCTACGCGATGCGGCTGCGCAGCCTGCACCGGCTGGTGCGCCGGGAGGACGGCTCCCCCCGCTGCGTGGCGTGCATGATGTGCGAGACGGTGTGCCCGGCCCACTGCATCTACATCGTGGCCACCGAGCACCCGAACCCCGAGATCGAGAAGGT
>Ga0187766_10000969_pt1 | contig 16548 bp, 16 predicted proteins | sample 0216_QUI02_MP05__4_FD_132971 | JGI IMG/M metagenome (GOLD analysis project Ga0187766, IMG submission 132971) | Tropical peat soil microbial communities from peatlands in Department of Meta, Colombia - 0216_QUI02_MP05_20_MG | ecosystem: Environmental > Terrestrial > Soil > Wetlands > Peat ... | reverse complement strand
CTGGTCAGCTATTCCACTGGGAAGTTTGCTTGGAGGCTATGCGATCTCATGGACACAAAATGTTGCACTGGTATATGGTGTGATTGGAGTGTTGATATTCCTAATTGCATTCAGCTTTTCATTTACAGCCCTTGGACATGCTGATAGGTACATTCCAAAGCAGGATAAGTGTGAGATGCAAGAGTCATTGAAGGTAGGATAGTCGAAATTAAAGCGTAGATGGGTTGGCCCCTGTTAGCTCTCTCATCAAATCCGCCAGGTCTGCAAATACATGATCAGGCTTGATGGTAGATTTTTCAAGGTCAGCCCGTGAACTACTGCCCGAGAGTACTAGTAATGTGTGCGTTCCTGCATTGTGGCCGGCTAAGATATCCACTTGCAAACCATCCCCTATCATCACTGTCTCGCCTGGCTGGCTGTTCAACATGCGTATAGCTTCCTGTAGCAGCATGGGTTCAGGCTTGCCAACGACCTCTGGGGTTACCCCACTTGCGGTTTCAATTGCTGCTGCTAGCGCACCACAGCCAGGAATGAAACCACCAGCAATCGGTAACACAGGGTCTCGATTTATGGTGACAAATAGAGCACCAGCACGTACTGCTCTCATTGCGCCCGTCATGACTGCATAGTCAAATTCGCGGTCAAGACCAACGAGGACGGCATCCGCTTCTTGCGCCTCCGGACTGGCTGCTTTCAAACCCTGTGACTCAACAAGGTCGATAAGTGGCTTTTCTCCCACAACGTATACCACTCCGTGAGGTATGCGTCGAGCAATGTTTTGTACGGCTGCCTGCCCTGCAGTAAGTAAGTGTGTCTGATCCATAACGATACCCAGGTGTTCAAGCTTTGCGCGGATCTGTGTACCTGTCGCAAAAGAATTATTGGTCAAGAAGAGGTATTTTTTGTGATGAGTCACTAGCCAGGAGATAAATTCTTTTGCGCCGTGTAACAGCTCATTGCCTCGATAGACCACACCATCGAGGTCAATCAAATAGGTCGTATATGGTAGCATGAAACTCCCCAGGTACTATTCATGTAACAATTGCTCGCGAATAGCAACTATTTCACGGCGCAAGGCAGGGTTGATATTCACTGCTCGATCGATTTTTTCGCATGCGTGGAGTACTGTGCTGTGGTCTCTCCCGCCAAATAGTTGTCCAATTTCTAATAGAGAAGCCTCGGTCTCCTGTCGCATCAAGTACATAGCAATTTGGCGAGGCATTACTATATGCTTATCACGCTGTTTGCTGCACATCGATTCGAGAGAGATATGGTAGTACTCAGCAACAGCCTGCGCTATTTGTTGGATGTTCAGATGGGACTCTTTGCTATCATTTCCAAGGGACGACATCGCAGCACGGGCAACTTCCATAGTCAGGTCTGCATTGTGTAATTGTTGAAAGGCCATTAGGCGGTTCAGACAGCCCTCCAACTCGCGGATATTTGTCTGGACTCGACCAGCAATATACGAGATAATGTCATCTGGAACGCGGTAGCGCAACACATCGGCTTTGACACGGAGAATTGCCATGCGTGTTTCCAGGTCAGGCGGTTGTATATCGGCGATCAATCCCCATTCGAAACGCGAACGCAAACGTTCCTCGAGGCTTACAATGGCCTTTGGAGGTCGATCGCTGCAGATGACAATTTGCTTGCTCATTTCATATAAACTGTTGAAAGTATGGAAAAATTCTTCCTCTGTTGATTCTTTCCCCGCGATAAATTGGATATCGTCAACAAGTAAAATATCTACTGAACGGTATTTAGCTCGAAACTCCTCAGTCGTACGATAGCGTATGGCATTAATAATTTCATTGGTAAATTGTTCAGAAGAGACGTAAAGCACCGAAAGTCCCGTTTCTACTCCCTGGTGCCCAATAGCATGCAGCAGGTGTGTTTTACCCAACCCGACACCACCATAGAGGAAGAGTGGATTATAAGACTCACCGGGAGCTTCAGCAACTGCAAGCGACGCAGCGTGAGCAAGGCGATTACTGTTACCAACGATAAAAGCATCGAAGGTATAGCGTGGATTCAGTCGATTATGAAGTAGGAGATTGGCATGTTGCTCGTTCTCCCAGGTCTCGTGTGGATGTTCAATTACGTCCATGCTCCTGTTTTGAAGCTCTTGCACCTCATGTTGAAAAGATGATCTTGGAACATAGTCATAGTAGGCATAGTCATTAATTGGATGGCGTGACGATACGTAACGGCTGTTCATATCTCTACCAGAAATACTGGTTTCGTCAAGTACATGTGTAACTGCAATTGTGACTGGCTGGCCGGTAACATCTGCTAATACGTCCTCAATAGAGCGACGCCAGCGCGTATTAATCACATCTCGAGCAAGCGTACTGGGAACTTGTAGTGTGAAATAAAGTGATTCATCGTCGGTCAGGGCATCATTATCAAAGTTATCCATGCCGTTATAAGAGGCATTGGACAAATTGGCTGAGAGGAGCCACGCTTTGCACACTGCATCGATGGGGGCTGTTTCAAGCCGATCGAGAGCTGCACGCCAGATAGTTACAACGTTCACTGCAAATACTTCCCATCTTACTCTTCAACGAGAGCAACACATTCAATCTCGACTAGCGCTTTGCGAGGTAATTCGGCTACAGCAACTGTTGTGCGAGCAGGCATCATCACATCAGATCCATCAAAATACGAGACATAGACGGCGTTCATGGCCTGGAAATCATTCATGCGAGTCAAAAATACCGTGGTTTTTACCACGTTCGTGAGCGAGGTTCCAGCGCTATTTAGTACAGCTTGTAAATTTTGGAAAACACGATGAGTTTGAGTTTGAACATCATCACCAACAAGTTCGCCTGTTGCCGGGTCAAGTGCAATTTGCCCGGAAGTAAATACAAATTGGCCAAAACGAATGGCCTGATTATAAGGCCCGATGGCGGCTGGTGCATTTGGTGTAGAAATTTTAGTGCGTTGCATAAGAAATCCCCTTGTGTGAACATAGGCGTTGATCAATAAAAAGGGCATAAAAATACCTATATAAGTTCAGAGAACTGATTGTAACAGTAATGTTTAATGGTGTCCATACCCTGGCGACTGGAATTGTCCCTGGCTACCAGCTCCTAATGGATAGTTGCGTGTAGCCAACTGGGGTGACTGAATGGTCTGATGCTGGCGTGCCTGCTGCCTCAGTTCTCTCTCGCATTGACGCAAAGCGTGCTCCATTTCAGCAGCCGTCAGAAAACGATCTCCAGGTTCTTTCTCCAGCGCTTTCATCACAATCTGTTCCAAAGCAGGTGGCACATTGGGACAAAATTGCCGTAGAGATGGTGGATATGTTGATGCATGCTGCATTGCAATGGATACAGCTGTGGGGCCGATAAAGGGAGGTCGGCCTGCCAGCATTTCAAACATGACAACACCAAGTGAATAGAGATCAGAGGAGGCCGTAAGATTTTCTCCTCTTGCTTGTTCAGGAGAAAGATAATCGGCTGTGCCCAGCACAATACCACTATTGGTTAAACCTGCCGTTTCTGCCACGCGTACAATACCAAAATCAGTAAGTTTGACAAGCAAGCTGCTAACCACAGATGTTGATACATTTGTACTGGCAAGCATAATATTCTGAGGTTTAATGTCTCGATGGATAAAGCCGCGCGTATGGGCCACCTGTAACACAGCGCAAACCTGGGCTGCAATTTCCAATGTTTCGAGTGCGTGCAGGTGCCTTCGATCAATAATTTCCTTCTTCAAGGTAGGCCCAAGAATGTATTCCATGACGAGGAAGTACTGGCTGAGTTCTTCGATGAAATCATAGATAGTAACGGCATTAGGGTGGGTCAATGCAGCAGCTGCACGAGCTTCGCGACGAAAGCGTTCGACTGCGCGAAGATCATTTTTATCTAGCGAACGGAGCACCTTCATTGCAACCAGTCGTTCGACGCGATGATCCCAGGTTTTGAAAACGCTGGCCATGCCGCCAGTAGCTATATGTTCACGGACCTCGTAGCGTCCGGCAATAAGCACACCTTCAAATTGTGTCAATTTATTACCTCAAATCAGCATCTTTGTAAGATACTCCAAATTTCGTTATTGAAATATTCTGTACTTAAATACACGATGCGAACAATGACGAACTCAAATATACCATGCGTACTATCAAGGCGTCCAGAAAGGACGTGAGTTCCCATCAACACCACCTGTCGTGAGTTGAACAGGATTACCTTGTAAACTGTACTGTCCGGTTTTTGCATCGAAAGCTATATTGGCCAGCCAGAGATCGAACTCGTTGTTTGTGTAGGCAATGTACGCAATTTGTTTCCCATCCGGAGACCACACCGGCTGCGAAACATAGAGCCCGCTCAACAGATGGGAAGACTTCTTGTATGGCTGTAGCGCTTTTTGTTCTACTGCTGGATCGTTTGGATTCGAGGTCACACCTTCAGGAACAGACATGATATAGAGTCCCATCTGGGAAGATGCTTCTCGTCGTACGTAAACAATTGCATTCCCGTCTGGTGAAAATGATGGCTGTATATTCTGATCCTTTGGATCAGTAATTGCAATCCCAGGATCATAGCCAGGAAGTCCCGGGTGATAAAGCCCAGGATGATTAGCAATGGCATTAGCGTCTTCAAGAAATATCTGAATGACTTGCTGAGTGCGTGTTGCCGCATCGTATGCATAGTGCGTGTACACAATTTCATTGGGATGTCCGGGTCGATAGCTTGGATCACGGTCACCCCCATCCCCAAAGCTTGCATAAGCTACATCCTGTGGTTTCGTATGAGGATTATTGAATGGGATTGAAAAAACTTGTAAATCCAATAGTGGAGCATTGAACCCACTGGTGAAGTACCAGTCTTCTTTTTCGATGTCGCTCAAAAAAAGTAGATGTGTGCTATCAGCTGACCAGGCAGGTTGAGCAAACCAGTGACTGGAACTTTTAATATATCCACTATCGTTATAAAAACTACCGTTTCCTGAAAGTATATCGTGCCGGGTACCGCCACCAACAGGAATATAATTAATATCCGAAGAGTCCTTATATTGCATGCTGATTGCAATCCACTTGCCATTTGGTGAGACTGCTGGATCATAGATATTTCCGCCCGATAAAATTTCTCTTGTGTTATTCTTGCCATCGGTAACCCACAGGTTGTGATCAATGGTGAAGTAAATTTTGCCTTTGAAGAGATTTTGGACAACGCTTACCTGATTACCATTTGAGTTAGTAGTAATCGTCTGTCCATTCGGAGTTGTATTTCCACCTATGCCCAGACATCCTTGCAAGGTGATGGACAGAGAGAGTAACAATATAAGTGTACCTGCGGAGGTAAATCGTTTCATGGGTTTTTTCTCGTTATTTTATGCTTGCATCGCTTGTGGAGATTCCAATGCGACCATGAACATCAAGTCGAGCAAACTGTGAAAGCCGGATAAATTGTCGCCGCCTCCATTCAGGTTCATTGTGCTGGCGCTTGCCATCTGGCTGATTGCTTGCACACCGCTTGTACCTATGTCAGCGCTGCTGGTGTTGAAAGAAGAAAGCTGGGATACTGAAGCGAGGGTATTATTACCACTATTCGCTTGAATATTGCATACAGCCTTATTTCCCAGACCAAACATCTTCGCTATTTCAGGAACAATTTTACCACAATATGGAAAGACAACATCTTGACCAGTTGATGTAGTGCCTTCTGCTGAATAAGGTGGGCCCAGGATAACGCGATTGATCGAATTTGGGTTGAGAGTGCGCGCAAAATTCATTAACTTAAATACGTCACTCAACTGCATATCCGTTTTCACATAACCATTAAGATCGTTTGCTATCTCTGGCAACTTACTTACAATATCGGGATTATTCAACTTCGTCTTGAGTGCGCTGAGTACTTGCTGCTGGCGAGCGGAACGCCCGAAGTCTCCAACAAGGTCAGCGTGACGAGAACGCACATATTCAAGAGCCTCAGTGCCCGAGAGATGCTGCGGCCCGGGTGGAATATACAGCCGTTTGTATGCGTACAGGTCGCCGGTCTGATTGCCAACATCATCTGGATAATTGTCATCAGTGATCGGGTGCAATACATCAACGTCAACACCGTCCACTGTGTCAATGACTTTTACAAAGCCATCCAATCCTACCCAGGCATAGTAGTTGATAGGAATGCCAAAGTCCTGGAAGATCGTGAGCCTGCTGAGTGCAACGCCGCCAGGACTATAGGCTCCGGCGCCAATTGCAGTCCCGCCCAGTGAATATGCTTCATCAAGCTTATGCATGCCATATCCCGGTACGCTAATCCAGAAGTCACGTGGGATTGAAAGCATGCCTACACTTTTTGTTGCCGGGTCAATGGTAACCACAATATCTGATTGTGCCAGATAGTTATGACTGCCATCTGCATTGGTAAATTTTTGATCTGTATCGCTGCCAAGTAATAGGATATTGATGCGTGGTCCGCTTAAGATATCAGCGCCGTTGCGGATGGCATTGGGATCTTCGTCGCCCTTCAGGCGTGTCACCTGCTGTCCTACTATATGGCTGACTGGAGATGAAAAATTGTAATAATAGTAACCGGCCATACCCCCAGCCACAATCACTAGTAACAAGAGAACCAATACGGCTATCCTTGCCCAGATTGGGAAGCGCCGCTTTTTAGGTCTTTTGTTTGGCATACCCGGTCCAGGTGGTAATGAAGAGTATTCAGGAGGATATCCTCCTCCTCCCTGGTAGTTCATAGACGATAAAGGCATCGATCTAGGCATTGGTTTCAACAATGTCTGAGACTGAGAGGTAGAACCATTGAAGGCCGAGGCTGATTGCATTCCTGCGTTATATGTTGAAGAAGGCAGTGGTGCCTGCAACGCCTCTGATGAAGCATTGATGACTGCGAATGGTGTTATCCCTGACTGGTATGGAGATGCGGGCATTTGTCCATATGCAAGCCTCTGTGCCTGGGCAGAATTATTATATTGCGCAGGTACTGTTATAGGCCCGACCACTGCCTGTTGTTTTAAGGTGCTTTGTTCTGCTATCCATCCCCAACTCGAGATACCATTTGAATTAAAAGCACTTGAACTTTGAGCTTGCCAATGAGTCTGTTGCCCATTGCTAAATGCAGGAGCTACTTGACCGGACACCGTATTCCCTGTCTGAGGTTGCTCAAATGGGATAGATGGAGGCGTTCCCGTTCCTGATCTCCCGTTAGAAACATTTACCAGCTGTTCTGAATTACTGCTTTTGCTCTGTCGAGCTCTTATTTTAACAAATTGAGATTTCAATACGATCGACCTGCTTCCTGGTATCATCCTTTTCAGTAACTATCAAGGATAGAACAAGGCCAGAGAAAATCTAAAAGGCTTCAAATAAGTATAACGAGTCTAAAAGTAGAATCTTCACTTTTCAGGTTAAGTTCTACGCCGGGTAGCTAGGATGTACCAATATCGCGTTAAGAAATGTTCTTTGCTTTCCGTTCTTCGCGCCAGGACTGCAGGAAAGAGAGAAGAAGCGAGCCGATTAAAACGGATAGTAGTACGATCTCCATAGTGCTGAAGGTTTTCTTCTTTTGCATATGTGTATGACCTCATTTTCTTGGTTCAGAAATATCTCAACGTATCCATAATTCTCTACCTGCGCCATAATTGCGCAGCAGGTGAAAATGTTGCGCGACCCATGAGTGATACCCGGCTATATCTGGCAGGTAAAAGCGTCCGGTGAAGAAAAGCACAGCATGCACTTGCGGTTGAGAGGTAGCGTTTTCAAGCTGTGAAAGTGTGAGATAGTGAGAAGTTATGCGTACGGCTGATGTATCCACGAGATCAGGCGAAGTATTACGATCCGCAAGGCCTGCGATAAATTGGGCATCCGTGACAACCAGCTGATCAGCGGATATGGCCTTTCGTAAATCAGTTGCTACTTTAGATTCGAGCCGGGTTAAACCCGATGTGCTTGAAGCAACGGCGGTACGATAGTAGACCCTATCTTGCTGGACATTGAGTACGGCTGTAAGTAAGATTAGTGCAATGGAAATCCATGTGATGTATGGATTTGCCTTTGACAGTATGTTATTGGAAGATTCTTTGCTCTTGAGTCCATGGTTCCCAATACCAATTACCGCCAGAGCTATAAGTGGTGGCGTGAGAGCAATCAGGTGGTGTTGAAAGAGAGGAACTTGGTGCCAGAGCAAGTAGAGTGTCGCGACAAACCAGGCAATTAATGGGAGAACCCTCCAATCCCGGCGTACAAGAGCTGCTAGCATTCCGAAAAAAGCTGTCAAGGTCAGAAGCGAGGTAAGCACGCTTTGAATAGTAGCTATGTTTTGTTGCTGGCTGTAACTATACACTTGAGCTGCGGTGCTGTGAAACGTTATTACACTCTGTAACAGTGTCTGGTAGGAACCGGCGTAGGGAAGGATCAGTACCACAAATGTGAGTATGCAAGCAACGATGCCAACCAAGATTGGAAGCAATGCGCTCAAACGTGTGCCAGATTGTTTCTGCCAGATGTGCCAGAGACGAGTCGCCATCAAGAAAGCTATGGGGACGATGATAGAAACACTGAGCAGTTTGCACATGATACTCAATGTAATCGTGATACCAGTGAGTGCGGCATACATAAAACCGCGAGTACCTGCAGGATATTTCCACCACAGATAAGCAAGACCCACTGCTAGCAGAGAGAGAGCCGTTGATGAAGCTTCTGCTTGCAGTGTTTGTGACTCTGCCAGGTAAATTGGGTTGACAATCAGAAGTAGCATGGCCGCGATTGCGCCCAACCGCTCACTCAACACTTTGCCGAGTACGAATGCCCCTAACAAACCCAGGAGTGAGACCAACGCTATCCCAAGCCTTGCTGACCAGAGCGAACTGCCAAAGAGTACGTAGCCCGGAAATGTTGAAAGTATGAAAAAAGGAGGTTGCGAATAGAAAATCTGTTTATACAGGATACTTCCGGCGCTCATGGAACGCAAGGTTTGCCAGTACACTCCCTCGTCGTACCCATCACGGTCAAATGGAACTCCAAGATGGTAGAGGCGCATACCAATGGCTACAACTACCAGGGCTACCACAATTCCCCAGAATAAAAGATTTTGCCAGTTCGAGTATCGTTGAGCCCGTTGTGTCTTCTCAGGCGCAATATCATGCGTTACAGTGCTAGCGTACATAACTGTCTCTTTGTTGAATAGATCTATACAGGGTGACCGTGAGCGTACACCTTCCTAACTATATATCATGTTCTTATATAGTAGGGCGTACGCTTGCGGTCGCCCTGTTCCTTTATCTATCCGCCCATAAAGAAAAATGGGTCGGCGTCTTTTGGATACATGTTATTGGTTGTTATGATGTCTGTTTCCCTGACGGGAGAAAAATGCTCAATTCCATCAGTTTTAGGCGCATCGACTATTGTCTGGTCGTTGCCATTGCCGTTATTGGATTCACCAACCATGGCATATCCATTCGTTGTTCCATTTGTGCGGCCATTACCATTGCTTGCCACAACCTCAAAGTCGGCAAGAACTGTTTTGAGCACCCGTTTGGCATCGGCCTCATCAATCAATTGCTTAATCTCTTCCGCAACCAGTTCGTCACGTTCTATCAAAGTCTCTGCTACAGCCATTACTGCCTCGCGATGCTCTTTGAAAAGACGTTTTACGGCATGGAACTGGGATTGTAAGACAGCTTCGACGCGTTCAGATAGCTTGGGTACTCCTGCAGTTCCACCACCTGTGCTCAACAATGGGAGATAAGACGTCAAAGTTCCATCCATGCCGTACAGTCCAACGTAACGGGTAGCAAGTTCTGTCGCGCTGGCGAAGTCTCCTGTGACTCCGTTCAAATTGACATCGAGGAATAATTCCTCGGCAGCGCGGGATGCAAGAGATACCTGAATGCGAGCAAGCACATCTTCCTTACTCCAGGTGACGATTGTTTCAGTTTGGCGCCAGGCTGCAAAAGCCGCTGCGCCTTCCAGATCACCATGTTGGTGTATAGTTACAAAGGCAGGGAAGTAACGATCCATGAGATAGTAGCAAGCAACAGCATGCCCTGCCTCATGATAAGCCAGGCGCCTGCGTTCAACGGGAGTTAATTCGGCGAGCTGGCGTAGGCCAAATTCGTGAACATCCTGCGCTTCAACGATATCTCTGTACGTCACGCTATTACGACCATCAAAGTGAGCAATAATAACTGCTTCGTTGATCACATGTTTAATCGCTACTGGGGTATATTCGACCATACGAGCTACGAGAGTAGGTATAGAGATGTTTGGATCATGCGTGACTTTATCAAGATAATACTCGATGACTTCGCCCCGATACTTGTCGGTTGGGGCTGCGACATGTATCTTGCGGTCAAAGCGGCCTGGACGTAAGAGGGCAGGGTCGAGCGACTCAGGGATATTTGTTGCGCCAACCGTAAGAACTGGTTGATTCTGAACACGACTATGATAAAGCCCAACCAGCCGCAGTATTTTCTTAAACCAGCCAGTCTCGATATTCGGTGGATCCATCTGCATCAGCAGTTCGTTAAGTCCTCCCATGCCGCCACCACCTGCTCCAAAAAGGCCACCACCCATGCCCATAGCTATACCCCTACCAGCACTTGCTGAACGTGACATGCCGATGGCATCAATCTCGTCCATAAAGACAACACATGCGCCATACTCTCGGGCTAGACGGCGCGCTTTGGTATAAAGCCTTTTGATCATCAGTACGTTCATACCAACAAACATAGCCTGGAAACTGGCTGCGCTGGCATAGGCAAAAGGTACGCCAGCTTCGGTGCTCATACACTGCGCTAGATAGCTTTTACCGGTACCAGGATCGCCTGTGAGCAACAGACCGCGTACTGCCTGTCCACCCATCTGTTTGAATTCATCAGTTCCGCGAAGCAGCAAGACGATACGCCTGGCAGCTTCCAACACTTCTGGATTCCCTTTATAATCATCGAAGCTGACGCCTGTTTCACCTGGCATTACCCAGTATAATCGGGGGCGGCCAAGAAACCAGAATAAAGCTCCAAATTGGATAATGATGAACATGACAGCAAAGCCGATCTGGAAGACGTATGTCAGGACAGTACCAGGTGATGGCGCGCTAAGTTGTGGCACAATATTAAAGAAGAAATACCAGAGCACTAAACTAAAGAGAATAAGCCAGATCCAACGCCTTTTCGCGAAACGCCCAAATTGATCCATACCAAGATCGATAGATCTATCCAGTTGTTCGCGTTCGATTTTGCTTTTTTCTGACATAGGAATCTATCCCTTCTGCTGTTCAGGAACCCCTAAAGAGAACATTCAGTTACTACTCTTACCCTAAAGGTGCGCGGAAATCTACAACGGCTGCATTGATAAGTACCCCTCCATTTTGGGAGACGGTTACAAAATGCCATATCACATAACCACTGGTATTTCCAGCAGGTCCGGTTGCTGAGAGGTCAACTTCTACAAAGCTATCTATTGTTGTGTCTGATTCCTGGTAAACACCAAGCACGGTAATGGTTTTCCAGGTCAGGTGTCCCTTCGGCTGGCTAAACTGACCCACAAGCTGTTGTACATCGGGAGGTTGTGACATATTTTTATCAAGTAATTGTAAAGCTACTACATTACCATCACGCATTGCATATAGCCAATTTTGCACTTGCTCACCACCTCCATTGCCGCCCTTTACGTGAAAATTGAACTGATCATTTCCAATACCGAAAGGCCATTCACCTGTAACAGCGTAATTCGCTGCTATTGCGCTAACGAGAATAAGTAAGATCATGATAACAGTAACCAGTTTGTGGTTTCTCATAGCGCGCAGGAGATAATAAATACCTCTGAAGATAGGGCGAAGAATTGCCTTAATGAAGCGGGCAACTGGAGTTTGTCCTGCTCTTTGCCTCGTTGCGTATTCAATTTTTCTCGCTTCTGATGCAGTTTGCTCAGGTGGTTGTTGGGTAGGTGATGGGCTTATCATCCGTCTCGCATCTCAACTTTCTGGATGGCATAGTGCGGTATCTTAATTGGTAGCATGTGCATTCAAAATATCATGGCTTCATTCAAGCAGCGCAGACCTTGCTTCTAATAGTCTCCTTGCATCCACTCATACAAGCAGGTTCGCAATGCTACGATTCTCTCATGATGTACGATACACCACAATGTGCTTTTTGGCAAGGTATTTAAGATATGCGACATTTCGGAGTACGGATACGAATTTGGTACGTTTGATATAATAATGTGTACCTGCGTATGGTATATGTATGTTCAAAACAAGCTCCTATCCAGGAAGGTAGGTGGAGAAGTCATGGATACGAGTCGGGAAAAACCAGTTGGCACAGATGGCAATCCATATATCTGGCTGCGCTATACAACCCAGTTTAGTGCTGGTGGTCGCACACATACGATAGAAATGGGTGTTCCCGTGCCAGTAGGAGCAAGCGCGGAAATGCGCGAACAGTTGATCCGCGAAGCCGAAATAGGGATGGAACAGCTTGCGCGACGTGTCGAGCACCGGGCAGCTCAGGTTGCTCAGCGCAGCGCACGACCACCCGAACCTCAACGGACGCAGGCACCAACTCCCATCAGGCCAGATCAGGCGGCGTTGCAAAAAGAAAATAATCGCGGTGCGACGGGGGCCTCGACTCCTGTTGGATCAGGGGCGAATACGCCAGCGCCGGTGCGCGAGGGGCCGCAACCTCTCCCTTTGCATGAGAAACAAACCGCTCCTGTGACTGTACGCCAGGGTGGAACAGTAAGCATGCCTGTGACACCTGGTATCCAGGGCGAAGCGAATAGTAATATGAAGCTCTCCCAGTTCATGCAGGCGATTCGAGAAGCCTGGGGACTGAACCCAAAACAGGCCATGGATTTATTGAACGTGAAAACGTTAAATGGCATGAATTACCGCGATGCGTTGAGGAAATTACAGCTACTTGTTGAAGGTAATGCCAGTTCCGGCGAAAGACCCGCGACCGGCGATGTACCGAAGGCTCCTGCAACAATTCCGGCGAAGCCTGTTGAGGAACGTCCGAAACAACAAACTCCCCCTCCTCCACAGGCATCACAACCAAAACCAGCTTCAGTCCCCAGGGCAGACGTTTTGACCGGCCCCGCGAACATTCCAGTTATCCCCATAAAAGAAGAGATGATACGGGAAACCCCGAAAAGAGTATATAAATTTGATGAAGAGGACGAGGAATTGCAAGAAGAGGAAGAGCAGGAGCACGAGGAGCAGAAGGTAATCGCAAGAATCAAGTTGGACGAATTGAAAGAAATACGTGGAACTTCTCCTGTCAGTCAGGGACGTTTGACAGTGCTGCAAAATGTGTTGAATGAGCAAATTAGCGGTCAAGAATTGGAGTACCTCATACAACAAGTATGGGGTGTAAGCAGCGTGAAGAAGTTAAAGGTTGATCAGGTAGAAGCGCTCATCTCCTGGGCAAAAGAAGATTTCTTCGTTGAAGAGGTGGAGGCGGTTCTGGCGCTCATTAATGGGGAGGAAGCACATGCGCGTAGGGACAGGTGAAGCGAAGGGGCGCAAGCTGAAGGGACCAAAGACAACCGGAACGCGCCCTATCATTGATCGAGTCAAAACTGCTCTTTTCGATATCCTCTCAACACGCGTTGAAGATGCTCGTTTCCTCGACCTTTTTGCTGGTGTGGGTAGTGTTGGCATAGAAGCGTTGAGCAGGGGTGCAGCCAGCGCAACGTTTATCGAGATGAATTATAGCGTCCTGAAGTTAGTGCGAGAAAATCTAAAAATCACTGGACTGGGGGATCGTGCTGAGACATTGCATACCAATGCATTCAAATTTCTGCAATCCTATAGTTCAGAGAATCATGCACTATCAAAGGGGCCGGAACGAGAATATGATATCGTTTACGTTGCTCCGCCACAGTATCATGAGATGGCAGCCCGAGCTTTACACCTGCTTGATCAATCGCGGCTTGTGTCCGATACTGGAATGGTCATTGTCCAGATTCACCCTAAAGAGCGCTCAGGAGTTGTGGCAGTTCCACTAACACGCCTGGTGTTGACTGATGAACGTCGTTATGGCAGTACCCTGTTACTGTTTTACGAAGTTAATGCTGGCAAAGGAGAGTGAGGATGGTAAGCAAACCAGGAAGTGGACGCTTTGCCTTTGTAGATGCGGGTGAAGCAGCGCGCATATTAGGTATTGATCGTGTGACATTAGATCAATGGGTGCGAGAAGGTCGCTTGAAGTCGCATCGCGGGGTGGGACGAGAATCATTCTTTCGTACTGCTGATATCGAGGCCCTGAATAATGAACTGCATCCTTCGCCTGAACTCGCGGAAGCGGTTGCGGCTGATGAACGTGAGAGTGAGGATGCAGGAGGAAAGGCGTCTGCACGCAAAAAGCAAGATCCACAGATGCGCGTGTACTTGCGATTACAGGCGGACGCGAAATGGTACGACGTTTCGGAAGAAGACATTCGTACCTGGTTTCAGCAACTTGCTCCTGATGGATACGATCGCAACAAGCGCAATGCTGAACATTCTATAAAGAAGTTACAATACGTGGTAAGCTTGATCGAGGAAGCAAAGGAGCGGGGAAAAAAGTAACCTTGTTTCCCCTAAGCTCTATCTATGTATATGCTGTGGCAGCCAGCAGTAATATTCGCGTTTGAGGAATTTCGACTACATTGATTGTGCTACCTACGCGAGTACATGTATTCGGGTAAACAACGTGTGACATCTGTCACAGCCCCAACTATAAAATCAGCTCCCCGTCGCTGGTAAAGCCCTTCTTCAAATGGATGAACAAGCATGACTGCAAGCATATCTGACTCGCTTTCTTGCTTGATAGCTCGATAATTGAGCACAAGGTCAAGATCGTCGCCTGTATCGCCTATGTACAGACCTCCACCTACTTCTCCATGAATACCCTTAATCGCCAGTTGTAAAGCGCGTGGATCAGGCTTGGGGCAAATATCAGCTGAAATGACGACGTCCCACCAGCGTGAACCGACATAGTCCTCCATCATTTCCAGTGCAATGTCTACCTCCGGCCCGACTCTTCCAGTAATCATGCCTAAATACGAGATACCGGCTTTACGCAACTGTGTGAAGAAATCAGGCGAGAAATTCATCTCTTCATTATGCACAAAGCCATAAAAGTCGGGCAAGTAGCGGGGAGTGTATCCGAAGCGCTTCTTGATTTCGGTTGAGCCCCAGTAAAATTCGTGGTAAATATCCCCAATCATGTCATAATCAAGTCGCGCGGAGGCTGGCATGACCTCTCTGACCCACTCTATTCCACCGTGTCCTTCCTCGTTCGCAGCGCGTGAAAGCGCTGCCCACTCTTTGATACTGCGCCTCTCTAATGGTGTCCCTTTCCATTCACGCAGGCGGGCTGTACAGAGCGTTGCCAGTAGATAACACATATCCCAGTCGTTGTTATAGCCGCCTGCTTGTTTGAAAGCGATCACGTCTTCGTGCGTTACTAATGCTTTACCTTCATTCTGGCCCCAATCGAGACCATGAATTGTGCCCGCGACATATTCTGCGGTTGCGATGTCGGTAGCGTGAAATGAGTCGATGGTTTTAATGAGCACGCCATCAACATCAAAGAAAATGGTATTGAAGGAAGTAGGAAATTGCAGATCTGGTCGTTTCCAGAATACCTGGGTTTCCATGAAAAGCCCTTTCGTCAGTAATATATAAATGAAGGGCGCACATATGCGCCCTTCAAAGACGATATTCGTACCAGGAATAGTTGATTATGCCCGGTATCAATATAGTATCTCCATAAAGAGGAAATTGGAAGTGTCACCTACCTTTTTACTAGCACTTTCAAAAACTGGCCTTCGATGTTGTACCAGATGCGTAGGCTAGAGTGTCTATTAGCCTTGTGTCCCCTGCGTATCTGCGAATTCGATCCTTACATCTATATTGTACTCATCTAAGATATGAATCGCTTCCCAACCTTCATGCGATGCATCAAGTATTGCGTGTTGTAACAGGTCAGTGTGGTACGGAATTACACGCTCTTCAACCGAGCGGTGCCTGCTCTTGTTGCGTTCGAGACAGATCTCAGGTGGAATGTTAAAGATAAGCAAACAACCAAAGTACCCATAGTAGCGTGATAAAGCGCGCAATTTGCGTCGTGCCTCTGGTTGGAGCGCTGTACTATCAGCTACAGTGAATCGTCCTAGTAGAAGTCGCTTCTGAATGATCATGTGAAATACTTCAAACGTCTCGCGGTTGACTTTCTGGTTGGTCTCATCGTCGCAAATCATTGCGCGGCAGCGATCGGACGACACAATAGTCGTCTCGGTAAAACGTTGAGCTGCGAATGTGCTTTTGCCTGATCCAGCTGGTCCGCACAGGACGAGCAACGTTCTGCGTGGAATAGTGATGATATGTGGTGTATTCATGCATTGCGCTCTCTTGCCATTGCTATGCATTCCCCCCTTTGATATAATAGCCATGCGCATCTATAGGTAATTGATGCATCAAAGTATATTCGGTAAAGTGTGCAGTTTTTCTACTAATAAGAAATTTTACAACGTTCAGCTCATATTTATCTAATCTGTAGACGTAGCGTTGGGGCAATGTGGGCAGATCAATCACT
>Ga0187766_10000968_pt1 | contig 16560 bp, 16 predicted proteins | sample 0216_QUI02_MP05__4_FD_132971 | JGI IMG/M metagenome (GOLD analysis project Ga0187766, IMG submission 132971) | Tropical peat soil microbial communities from peatlands in Department of Meta, Colombia - 0216_QUI02_MP05_20_MG | ecosystem: Environmental > Terrestrial > Soil > Wetlands > Peat ... | reverse complement strand
TCCGTGTCGGGTACACCATCTGGTGCACCCGCTCGTTCTTCAGGCTCGCGAAAAACGATTCCGCGAGCGCGTTATCCCAACATTGACCGGTCCGCCCGACCGAATGCCGCAACCCGAGCTCGAGCAATTTTTCCCAGTATTCGGTCGGCAAGGGTCGAACGCCCTGACGGATAGGTGCGAAGCTCGCCGCGTCGCGCGCGGTCATCTCGTCAAGTGCTGCCGCAGGCGGTCGGCGCTCGCGCGAACCCCTTCCAGCTGCTTGGCAACCTGAACCGGCGCGGTACCGCCCCGAGCATCGCGTGACGCGATCGAACCTTCGATCGTCAGCACCTCGCGGACCTCGGGAGTCAACTTGGTGCTGATGGCCGTCAGCTCGTCGTCAGTCAGCTCGTCGAGTCCGACGCCACGCTCCTCCGCGGCTCGCACCGCGGCCCCGGCTGCCTCATGCGCGGCCCGAAACGGAACGCCTTGCCGCACTAGCCATTCGGCGACATCGGTAGCCAACGTGTAGCCGACCGGGGCCAGGGCCGCCATCCGCTCGACATTGAACGTCAGGCTGCTGACCAGGCCTGCCATCGCCGGCAGCAGCAGCTCCAGCTGGGCCACCGAGTCGAACACCGGTTCCTTGTCCTCTTGTAGGTCCCGGTTGTAGGCCAGCGGCTGGGCTTTGAGGGTCGCCAGCAGCCCGGCGAGGTTCCCGATCAACCGGCCGGACTTCCCGCGGGCCAGCTCGGCGATATCGGGGTTCTTCTTCTGCGGCATTATCGAGCTGCCGGTGGACCACGCATCGTGCAACGTAACGTAGCCGAATTCCGTTGAGCTCCAGATGATGATGTCCTCAGCGAGCCGAGACAGGTCGACAGCGATCATGGCGAACACGAACGCCGCCTCGGCGGCGAAATCCCGGGCAGCGGTGGCATCAACCGAATTATCCGCTGCTGTAACGAAACCCAGCTCTTGAGCGATCGCGTCCGGGCCGAGACCCAGCGATGAGCCGGCCAATGCTCCCGAGCCGTAGGGGGACACGGCCGTGCGCTCGTCGAAGTCGACGATGCGGTCGAGATCACGCAGTAAAGGGTGAGCGTGCGCGAGCAGGTGGTGTGCTAGCAGGATCGGCTGGGCGGACTGCAGGTGTGTCTTGCCGGGCATGATGGCGGTCGGATGCGCGGCGGCCTGGGCGGCCAGCGCATCGACCACATCGAGCACACCGGCGGCGACCCGGCGTACGGCATCCCGCAGCCACATCCGAAACAGCGTGGCTATCTGATCATTTCGGGACCGGCCAGCTCGCAGCCGGCCGCCCAGATCTGGGCCCACCCGGTCGATCAGTCCGCGCTCCAGCGCGGCATGCACATCCTCGTCGGTGACCAGCGGCCGAAAGCTGCCGTCGGCCACGTCCTCGGCGAGGCTGTCCAACCCGACCAGCAGCCCGTCGCGCTGCTCCTCGGTGAGTAACCCGGCCCGGAACAACACCTGTGTATGCGCCCGGGAGGCGGCGATGTCGTAGGGCGCCAGCACCCAGTCGAAGTGGGTGGACCTGCTCAGCGCGGCCAGCGCATCGGAGGGGCCTTCAGTGAACCGCCCGCCCCACAGTGATCCCGCGTTGGTGCTCATGTTCCCCCGCAAGCGGGAGGTGCCCCCCGCTCGTCGGCCAGCTCCTGGCCGACCGACTCTTTCACCCGCAGGTCCCTGCGAGCCGCCAGCTTGGACGACAACCCATGGATGTGCACGAACCCGCGGGCGGCAGACTGGTCGAAACTGTCGCCCTCGTCGTAGGTGGCCAGGTTGAAGTCATACAACGACTGCGCGCTGCGCCGGCCGTTGACCGCAATGTGCCCGCCGTGCAACACCATCCGGACCTCACCGGACACATACTCCTGGGTCTTGGCGACGAAACTCTCCAGGGCCGTCTTCAGCGGCGAATACCACAGCCCGTCGTACACCAGCTCGGCCCAGCGCTGGTCGGTCTGGCGTTTGAAGCGCCCGAGCTCGCGCTCCAGCGTGACGTGTTCGAGCTCGGTGTGCGCGGTGATGAGCACCATCGCCCCTGGCGCCTCGTAGATCTCGCGGCTCTTGATACCCACCAGCCGGTCTTCGACGACATCGAGGCGCCCGACCCCCTGCGCGCCGGCGCGGCGGTTGAGTTCCTCGATGGCCTGCAGCACCGACACCGGTCGGCCGTCGATCGACACCGGCACACCGCGCTCGAACCCGACAATCACCTCGTCGGGGGTGTTCCAGTTGACGGTGGGATCTTCGGTGTAGGCGTAGACGTCCTTCGTGGGCGCGTTCCACAGGTGCTCCAGGAAGCCGGTTTCCACCGCACGCCCCCACACGTTCTGGTCGATGGAGAACGGCGAGCGTTTGGTGACGCTGATCGGGATGGCGTTCTCCTCGGCGAACGCGATGGCCTTCTCCCGCGTCCACGCGTAGTCGCGAACCGGCGCGAGCACCTGCAGATCGGGTGCCAGTGAGGCGAACCCGACCTCGAACCGGACCTGGTCGTTGCCCTTGCCGGTGCAGCCGTGCGCGACGATGCCGCCGCCGTGCTCACGTGCGGCGGCGACCAGGTGCTTGACAATGAGAGGCCGGCTGATCGCCGACACCAGCGGATAGCGGTCCATGTACAGACCGTTGGACATAATGGTGGGCAGGCAGTAGCCGTCGGCGAACTCGTCGCGCGCCTCGACGACGACCGCCTCGACCGCGCCACAGTCCAGCGCCCGCTGGCGCACGACCTCCATGTCTTCGCCGCCCTGGCCTAGATTGATCGCGACCGCGACGACCTCCCGGCCGGTCTCCTTGCCGATCCAGCTGATCGCCACAGAGGTGTCCAGACCGCCGGAATACGCCAGGATGACGCGCTCGGACATGAACCAATCTCCTTACATTACTTGAGGTTTGCGAGGGTGGCTGCGAGTTCGGCCCCGGTCATCGGCTCGCGCGCCGCCACGAAGATGGTGTCATCACCGGCGATGGTGCCGACCACGTACGGTAGCGCCGCGCGATCGATCGCGCTGGCCAGGTAGTCGGCGGCGCCAGGCGGTGTGCGCAGCACCGCGAGGTTTCCGCTGGCGTCGGCGGACACCAGCAGCTCGCCCACCAGCCGGGACAGCCTGGCGGTGCCACCAGAAACCCCGCGCACCGGACTGCCATCCTCGGGAACCACATAGACCCCGACTCCGCCGTCGGCGCCACGGAGTTTCACCGCGCCGAGTTCTTCTAGGTCCCGCGACAGCGTGGCCTGGGTGACCTCGATGCCCTCGTCCGCGAGCAGCGCAGCCAGCTCGCTTTGGCTGCGCACCGACGCCGACGACAGGATCGCCACGATGCGGGCCTGCCGGCCGGCGCGGGTCACTTCGGGTGCCGGCTTCGAACGAGTCATCGGGACCTCTCCAGCAGCCACACCAACAGCGCCTTCTGCGCGTGCAGCCGGTTTTCGGCCTCATCCCACACCGCGCTGTGCGGACCGTCCATTACATCGTCGGTGATCTCGTGACCGCGGTGTGCCGGAAGGCAATGCAGCACAATGACTTCGGGATCAGCCAACGCCACCAGTGCGCCATTGACCTGGAACGGCCAGAACGGCTGCACCCGGTCCAGCTCGTCGTTTTCCTGTCCCATTGACATCCAGGTGTCGGTCACCAGCACGTCGGCGTCTGCCGCGGCGGCGTGCGGGTCGTCGGTCACGGTCACCGACGCGCCGGTGGCTGCGGCGCGCTCCTGGGCGGCGGCCACCACTGACGGATCGGGCGTGAAGTCGTGGGGAGCGGCGATTGTGACGTGGATGCCGGCGGTGACTCCGCCGAGCATCAGCGAGTGGGCCATGTTGTTGGCGCCATCGCCGAAGTAGGACAGCCGCAGCCCGTGCGGCGACCCCTTGCGCTCGACGATTGTCTGCAGATCGGCCAACACCTGGCAGGGATGGAACTCGTCGGAGAGCGCGTTGACGACCGGCACCGTCGCGGTCGAGGCCATGGCGGTCAGCCGGTCTTGGGTGAAGGTTCGCCACACGATCGCATCCACATAGCGCGACAACACCTTTGCGGTGTCCTCCAGACTCTCCTCGCGGCCCAGCTGGGTGCTGCGGCCGTCGACGACGACGGCGTGGCCGCCCAGTTGCACGATGCCCATCTCGAACGAGAACCGAGTGCGTGTGGAGTGTTTGTCGAAGATGACCGCAACCCCGCGTGGTCCCTCCAGGGGACGACGGCTCAACGGATCCTTCTTCAGTTCGGCGGCCAGTTCGAGGATTTCGGCCTGCTCAGCCGGTGACAGGTCGTCGTCACGGAGAAAATGCCGCACGCTCATGGCCCCTCCTCGAGGTCCCCGGCGGCTACGTCGAGGATGCCCGGCAGCGCGGTGACGAAGGCGTCGATCTGGCATTCGGTGGTGATCAGCGGCGGCGCTAGCCGGATGACGTTGGGTGCGGCCGCGTTGACCAGGAAACCCGCGTTGCGGGCGGCCGCCTCGACATCTTTTGCTCTCGCGGCGGTCAGCACGACACCGCACAACAAGCCGCGGCCACGGACGTGGTCGACCAGGGGGTGGCTGAGTGACTCGATACCGTGGCGCAGCGACTTTCCCAGCACCTCGGCCCGCCCGATCAGGTCATCGGCCGCCAGCACGCGCAGCACCGCAAGCGCTGCCGCGGTACAGACCGGGTTGCCGCCGAAGGTGCTGCCGTGCAGACCGGGGGTGAGCAGGTCCGCGGCCGGTCCGACGGCCAGGCACGCCCCGATCGGCAGCCCGCCCCCGAGTCCCTTGGCCGGGGTCACCACATCCGGGGTGATGCCGTCGTGCTGGTGAGCGAAGAAAGCACCGGTACGGCCCATGCCGGTCTGCACCTCGTCGAGGACCAGCAGCGCGCCGTGCCGTGCCGTGATATCCCGGGCGGCAACAAGATAACCATCAGGCGGGACGACGACACCACACTCCCCCGTGATCGGTTCCGGAAAAACCGCGGCGGTGTCGTCGCAGACCGCGGCGGTCAACGCGTCGGTGTCGCCGTAGGGGACGTGCGTGACATGGCCGGGCAGCGGCGCGAACGGCGCCTGCTTGGCCAGTTGACCGGTCAGGCCCAGCGAGCCCATCGTCCGGCTGTGGAAAGCTTCTTGTGCGGCAACCAGTTTCGTCCGACCAGTCAGCCGGGACAGCTTGAATGCCAGCTCGACGGCCTCGGTGCCGGAGTTGCAGAAGAACACTCGTGTCTGCGCATCGGCGCCCAACAGGCCGACCAGCGCCTCCGCCAGCGCGATGGCCGGTTCGGTGGCATACAAGCTGGAGGTGTGGCCCAGCGTTGCCATCTGCAGGGTGACTGCGTTGATGAGGGCGGGGTGGCGGTGGCCGAGAATGTTGACCGCAATGCCGCCGAGTAAGTCCAGATAGGACTTGCCCTCCACATCGGTGACCATGGCACCGTCACCGCTGGCCAGGGCCACCGGCGGAGTCCCGTAGGTGTTCATCATCACGGCCGACCACCGCTGCTCTATGGTCTCGGTGCGGGTCATGCGCTCACCACCTTGGTCCCGGTGCCCGCGTCGGTGAACAGCTCGACCAGGACGCAATGTTCGACGCGGCCGTCGATCACGTGCGCGCTGGGCACCCCACCCGCGACCGCATGCAGACACGCTTCGACCTTGGGAATCATGCCAGTCTCCAGGGTCGGTAGCAGCTGCGCCAGTGTCGCGGTGTCGATTTCACTGACCAATGAATCCCGGTCCGGCCAGCGGGTGTACAGGCCTTCGACATCGGTGAGCATCAACAGCTTTTCGGCTCCCAGTGCTTCGGCCAGCGCCGCCGCGGCGGTGTCGGCGTTGATGTTGTGCACCACACCGTCGGTATCCGGCGCCAGCGTCGACACCACCGGGATGCGGTGCGCCGCAATGAGATCGAGCACCGCCGCGGTGTTGACCCGATCGACGTTTCCGACCAGACCGATATCGGTGTCCACACCGTCGACGGTGACGCTGCGGCGCACCGCGGTGAAAAGTTGCGCATCCTCGCCGGTGATACCGACGGCGTATGGTCCATGTGCGTTGATCAGGTTGACCAGTTCCCGACCCACTTGGCCGAATAACACCATCCGGGCCACATCGAGCACTTCGGGTGTGGTGACCCGGAATCCGCCTTTGAAGTCGCCGGCGATCCCGAGCCGCTGCAACATGGCGCTGATCTGCGGTCCCCCGCCGTGCACGACGACGGGATGAATGCCGCAGTTGCGCAGGAACGCCATGTCGGCGGCGAACGCACGTTTAAGCGCGTCGTCGGTCATAGCGTTGCCGCCGTATTTGACGATGACGATTCTGCCGTGCAATTGCTTAAGCCAGGGCAGCGCTTCGGCCAATACCTCCGCCTTGACGTGCGTGGGCAATGCGCTGGTGGTCATGAGCTGTAGGCCGAATTCTCTTCGACGTAGCCGTGCGACAGGTCGGTGGTCCGGATGGCGGCTTGACCGTCGCCGACACCGAGATCGATGGTGACGTTGATGTCGGTACCCGAAAGGTCAACCTCGCGGGCGCCCGGTGTCCCGACACCGTCGACACATACCGTAAAACCGTTGAACGACACGGTGATCCGATCCGGGTCTAGCGTCACCGGCGCCATGCCGACGGCAGCGAGCACGCGGCCCCAGTTGGGGTCCGAGCCGAACAGCGCGGTCTTGACCAGGCTGTCACGAGCGATCACCCGGGCGGCGGCGACGGCGTCGTCGTCGCTGCCGGCCCCGATCACCGTCACGGTGATCCGCTTGGTGACGCCTTCGGCGTCGGCCTGCAGCTGGGCGCACAGGTCGTCGCAGACCCGCAACACCGCGTCGTCGAGATCGGGTTGGCGCGGGGTGATCTCACTGGCCCCTGAGGCCAACAGCAGCACGGTGTCGTTGGTCGAACAGCTGCCGTCCACGTCGAGGCGGTCGAACGTGGCCGCGGTGGCGCGGCGCAGCGCCTGGTCGAGCGCTGTGGCCTCGGCGGCCGCGTCGGTGGTCAGCACGCACAGCATGGTGGCCAGTGACGGCGCGAGCATGCCGGCGCCCTTGGCCATCCCGCCGACCGTCCAGTTGCCGGGGTGATGCAGCGCAACCTGTTTGGACACCGTGTCGGTGGTCATGATGGCCCGGGCCGCATCCTCGCCGCCGGTAAGGCCGCCGGCCATCTCGTGCACCACGTCGCGCACACCGGAGAGCACCTTGTCCATGGGCAGGCGGTCGCCGATCAGCCCGGTGGAGCAGACGCCGACCTCGATCGCACCGGTCTCGGTGCCCCAGTCCGACAATGCGGCGGCGACTGCCTCGGCGGTGGCGTGGGTGTCGGCAAAGCCGGCCGGTCCGGTGCAGGAGTTGGCGCCGCCGGAGTTCAGGATCACTGCGCGCAGCCGACCAGTGGTCAGCACCTGCAGGGTCCACAGCACCGGCGCGGCCTTGACCTGGTTGCGGGTGAACACTCCGGCGGCCGCATAGTCGGGGCCTTCGTTGAACACCAGCGCGAGATCCAACGCGCCCGATGCCTTGATCCCGGCGGCGATGCCGGCGGCCCGAAAACCGGCCGGTGCCGTGACGCCCTGGGTACGCACCAGCCGCGCGGCGTTGGCCGGGGGGCACTCCCCTGCGGAGCGGGGACCCCACCCGCTTGCGGGGGAGTCGGTCACGGCGCCACCCCGACCACAGGAAGGCCCTCGGTTTCCCGCCACCCCAGCGCCAGGTTCATCGACTGCACCGCGGTGCCAGCGGTGCCCTTGACCAGGTTGTCGATCGCTGCGATCGCGACGAACGTGGCGGCCTCCTCGTCCACCGCGACGGCGATGTGTGCGGCGTTACCGCCGATCACCGCGCCGGTCCGGGGCAGTTGGCCTTCGGGCAGGGGATGGACGAAAGGTTCAACATGGTAAGCCTTTTCGTAGGCCGCTCGCAGCTGCGACAGCGGCGACCGAGTGCGCGCAGTGCAGGTGGCCAGGATGCCCCGCGAGGTCGGGATGAGCACCGGCGTGAACGACACGGTGACGTCGCCGTCGGTGACTGTCCCCAGCCCCTGAACGATCTCGGGGGTGTGCCGGTGCGCGCCGGCGATGTTGTAGGCCCGCGCTGACCCGATGACCTCCGAGCCGAGCAAGTCGGTCTTCGTGACGCGGCCAGCACCGGAGGTGCCGCTGACGGCGACCACTGTGACAGCGGAGTCGATCAGGTCTTCGGCCATAGCGGGTACCAATGCCAGCAGCGCCGCGGTCGGATAGCAGCCCGGTACCGCGATCCGGCGCGCGTCCCGGAGCCGGTCCCGTGCACCGGGCAGCTCGGGCAGTCCGTAGGGCCAGCTGCCGGCGTGTGGCGACCCGTAGAACCGCTCCCAGACGGCGGCGTCGGTGAGCCAGAAATCCGCGCCGCAGTCCACAATCAACGTCTGCGGGGTGAGTTGTTCGGCTAGCGCCGCCGAGTGCCCATGTGGAAGGGCCAGAAAAGCCACATCGTGGCCGCTGAGCACGTCGGCCTCGGTCGGTTCGAGTACCCGTTGGGCCAACGGCGTCAGGTGCGGATGGTGTTCGCCGAGCGTGCTGCCCGCACTGGCTGCGGCGGCCACCGCCCCAATCGTCAGCCGGCCGTCGAAGTACCCGGGATGACCTAGCAGCAGCCGAAGGATCTCGCCACCGGCATACCCGCTGGCACCGGCTACCCCCACCCGTATGATCTCGGCCATCGCCCCAATTCTGCATGGTTATGCAGCCTATTGCAAATCCATTCTTCCCTGAGCTGGGGTACCTCCCCGTTTGGCGGGGAACGCCCTCGGCTTCCCGCCCGCGGGTCGCGAATTCAGCGCCGCTGGACGGCACCGGTGCGCTCGGCTGCGCACCGCACGGCAGCGTCACGGGCCGCGCTGGCCTCGTCTTCGGTCAGCGTGCGATCCGGCGCGCGGAACCGCAGCGCGAAGGTGAGCGACTTGCGATTGTCCCCGATCTGTGGGCCGGTGTAGACGTCGAACAGCCGGACATCCTCTAGTAGTTCCCCCGCCCCCTCGCGGACGGCGTCTGCCACCGTCTGTGCGGGGACACCGCTGTCCACCACCAGGCTGACATCTTGGAACACGGCTGGGAACGGCGACACCCTCGGCGCCGGCAGCGACTCGACGATGGGAATGGTGTCGAGATTCAACTCGACCGCGCAAGTGCCGTTCGGCAGCCCCGACCGCTCGATCACCGCCGGGTGCAGTTGCCCCGCGTGGCCGACCAGCGCTTCACCGACGAGTACCGCCGCGCACCGGCCCGGATGCCACGGCAGATACTGGGCAGCCCGCAAGGTCACGTCAACCCCGCTGGCACGCGCGATGATCCGCACTGCCTCGAAAGCGTCGGCGGCTTCTACTTGCCGGCCGAGTCCCCAGGGGCCACGCGGTTCGCGCAGGCCGGTCAATACCGCGGCGACGTGCTGCGGTTGCCGCGGCAGCGAGGCGACCAGCATCGCGATCTCGGCGTCGGTGGGCCGGCGGTTCACCGGGATGAGACCGACGCCGCGAGTCTGCGCGGTGGGCTGGACCACCTGGGCGATGGCGAACAGCGCGACATCGACGATGCCTCGGGACACGTTGCGCCCCAACGCTTCCAATAGTGCAGGGAGCAGCGTGGTGGCAAGGTGTGGACGATCGGCCTCCAACGGGTTGAGGACTTGAGTGGTGATGCGCCGCGGATCGTCAGGCCACAGCCTCCACAGGTCGAAAACGTGGGCAGTGAGAAACGGCGTGGGCAGGATCTCGACGTAGCCGGAAAGCGCCAACGACTTGCCGATCGCACGGCGACGCTTCTGCGTCACGGTAAGTCCGCGACCAGCCGGTGCAGACGGCAGCACCGACGGGATGGGGTCATAACCCTCCAGCCGCGCGACCTCCTCGACGAGGTCGGCGGGTTGTAGCAAATCGGACCGCCAACTCGGCGGCGTCACGGTTAGGGTGTCGCCGTCGTTCGCCACCGCGGTGCCAATCTGGGTCAGACGCCGGATGGTAGTGCCCGGGCCATAATCAAGGCCGACGGTGCGGTCCGGCAGGTCGGCGGCCATCCGGATCGGGGGCAGCGACCAGTCCTCGCGTGGCGGGTCGCCCCGCCAGTCGGTCAGGGTCGGGGAAACCGTTGCGCCGGTGATGTCGGCCAGCAGTGCCGCGCACCGGTCTAGAGCAGCCACCGAGATCGCCGGGTCTACCGCCCGCTCATAGCGGCGGGCGGCCTCGCTGAGCAGATGCAGCCGCCGCTGGGTCCGCGATACCGCTGCCGGGTCCCACACCGCGGCCTCCAGCAGCACGTCGGTGGAGTCCCTCCGCACTTCGGTGCTGGCAGCCCCCATCACGCCGCCGATCGCGGCGGTCGCGACGTCATCGACGATGAGGACGTCGGCGGGGTCGAGCCGGCGCTCGATGTCGTCGAGGGTGATCACCACCTCGCCGGGCCGAGCGAACCGCACCGCGAAACCGCCGGTGATGCGGTTCCGGTCGTGGGCGTGCATCGGGTGACCCAATTCCAGCATGACGTAATTGGTGACGTCGACTGCCGGTGAAGTCGGCCGGATACCAGACAACAACAGCCGCCGCTGCAGCCACCACGGCGACACCACGTCAGGGTCGATTCCGGTCACCGCGCGCAGCGCGAACCGGCGCACCCCTGTCCCGGGCTGCACCGTCAACGGCCAAGCCGGCCCCTCAACCGGTAGTGGCGGCACATCGGCCGGGTCGACGAACTTCAGGTCGTAGGCGCACGCGATCTCGCGAGCCAAACCACGCACCGACATGCAGTAACCACGGTCGGGCGTGATGGCCAGGTGAAAGACCACATCGTCGAATCCGAGCACGCTGGCGCCGTCGGCTCCAGGTTCGGCGGTTCCGGGCGGCAGCACCAAAATGCCGGAATGGTCTGTGCCCAAACCTAGTTCGGCTGCTGAGCAAATCATCCCGTCGGAGCTGCGGCCGTAGGTCTTGCGGGCGGTGATAGTAAAATCGCCGGGCAGGGTGGCACCGGGTAACGCCACCACGACCAGATCATCGACCACGAAATTAGTGGCGCCGCAGACGATCTCGCGCAGCTGGCCGTCACCGACGTCGACGAGGCAAGCCCGGATCGGCTTCTTGAAACCGGTGAGTTCCTCGATACCGGCCACTCGTCCCACAGTAAGTGGGCCGCTGACCGGGCCGGGTGTGATCACTTCCTCGACCTCATGGCCGATGCGAAACAGCGTCTGCTCGAGATCGCCGGAGGGAACATCCCATCCCGGAGCCCCGGCCGCCAGGACTTCGCGCAACCATCTGTAGGGGACGCGCATCAGGCCCCCACCCCGAACGGCAACGAAAACCGCACGTCCCCCTCGACCATGTCACGCATGTCGGGGATGCCATTGCGGAACTGCAGGGTGCGTTCCAGCCCCATGCCGAAGGCAAAACCGGTGTAGTCGTCCGGGTCAATGCCAGCGGCACGCAACACGTTTGGGTTCATCATCCCGCAGCCGCCCCACTCCACCCAGCCGGCACCGCCCTTCTTGCTCGCGAACCACACGTCGACCTCGGCCGACGGCTCGGTGAACGGGAAGAAGTGCGGCCGGAACCGGGTGCGCGCCGAAGGTCCGAACTCGGCGCGAGCGAGCGCGTCGAGCGTTCCGCGCAGATGCGCCATGGACAGACCCCGATCCACCGCCAGGCCTTCAACCTGATGGAACACGGGTGTATGGGTGGCATCGATCTCATCCGTGCGGAATGCGCGGCCAATCGAGATGACGTAGACCGGCAGCTCGCGCGCGAGCAGCGTGCGCACCTGCACTGGCGAGGTGTGCGTACGCAGTAGCTGCCGCGAATCCTCCGGTGCGATGTAGAAGGTGTCCTGCTCGCTGCGGGCCGGGTGATCGGGTGGAAAGTTCAGGGCATCGAAGTTGAACTGCTCGGTCTCGACTTCCGGCCCCTCGGCCAGTTCCCATCCCATCGCGATAAACGTGTCGGCGATGTGTTCGGCCAATATGGTGATCGGATGCCGGGCGCCGGTCGGCTGGCGAGTCGACGGTAATGTCACGTCAATACCCTCGGCGGCTAGCACGGCCGTATCCCGCTCAGCACGCAGCGTCGCCAGTCGTTCGTCGTAGCTGCGCTGGGCGTCGCCGCGGGCAGTGTTAACGCGCCGACCGGTGTCGGCGCGGTCGCCTTTGGGCAAGGTGGCGAGCGCTTGCCGCGCCCGCGCCAGCGATGAGCGGTCACCGAGGTGCTCGGTCTTGGCGCGTGCCAGTGCGTCGAGATCGGCCGCGAGCGCAAAGGCCTGCCGGGCCGCGTTGACCGCTTTGGTCAGCGACTCCTCCGACAGATCGACGGGTTGATCACCCACGCGGCGGCACTCTCCTTATTGGCGGAGTCGGGTTGGGGCTAGGTTCGACTGCCCGGCTCCTGCTCGGGCCACTGCACGGCCCGCATCGTCGCCGGGGTACGGCACAGGTGTGACGCAAGTGCCGATCATAAATGTTGACGGATCCGGCGCGCGTTTGCGTGCGTGCAGCGAACCCGGCCACCCCTCAGCTGGCCAACCGGTACCCTCAGCCGCTCATCGATGGCTGCGGGGTAGTCAGCGCGGGCTCCAGCGGTGATCTGCGCGCCATGCGGAGACGTGCGATCCGGTCACCTACCACAGCGCCGAGTGCGCCAAGGGCTACCCCGGTCAGCATCGACAACCCGGTATGAACGAGTAGCAGGAAGCCGAAGGCCACGGATACCGTCAGCAGCAGATACCGCACCGGTGTCCAGCGAGCCGGCAGGCTGAACCGGGTGGCAACCAGCATCCCCAGCAGCAATGCGACAGCGTGTCCGACATCGGTGAAATCAGCAGCGACTACGGCAGCCACCAGGCCTACCGACACCCACCACCCGATCCATACGGGCCGCCAGCGCCCGGGGATTGCCGCCGTCAGCGCTCCCAGCACCGCGACGGCGCCGTAGCTCATCCCGACGTCACTGGCGCGCGTGATCGACAACGGCAGCCAGCCGAGCTCGACCGCCGCGGTTAGGCCAGCCGCTACCAGCAGCGTCGTGCCGATATGACCTACCACGAACGCCACGATCAGCCGGCTGCTGTGCCAGAGCAGTTCGGCTAGTGCGAGCAGACAGACCAGGCCCGGTAGCCAGACATACATCGGACCGGTATCGGCGATGAACGCACTGCCGAACAGCGTTCCGAGGTTTCCGTGCGCCAGATTGTGCAGGTTGGTGCTGGCCTGCTGAACGACCCGCGCCTGCACTTGCGGGCCAAGGATTAGGAACGCGGTGCTGACCGCGACCAAGGCCGCTGCGTAAGTCACCGTGAACCGGACACGCGCCAGCGCGCACAACATGCCGTAAACCATCGGCATCCACTATGCCAGCGGACTTGTCCCGTCAGCCTGATGGGTAGCTGGCAACTCCCTACGAGTTTTCAGGCGATATACAGGCGATATATCGGTAGATCCGCAGGAATGCCGGCGGCCTTGCTGGCAAACACAGGTCTGCGAGTGCGCTTGGCGGCGACGCCCAATGCGTCCAGCTCGGCCTGCGGAATGTGGTCCAGGGTCGAGCCGGACGCCATGATGCCGCCCTTGGTGGCTCGTTCCATCACGCGAGCGGCGATGTTGACGTCGACACCGAGCCAGTCGGCAGCCAGTCGCTGCGGGCGGCCGGTGTGGATTCCGACCCGCATTCGCGGCGTATACCTTTCACTTCGACAGATTTCAAAGCTTCCTCCGCAGCGAGTACCGCCCGTACGGCGACGATCGGATCGCGGAATACCGCCATGATCCCGTCGCCCAGCCGCTTGACGATGTGCCCGCCGGCATCGAGCAGCGGCGGTTCCACGGCCTGTGCGGCCTGCCGCAACAGTGTGAGTGCCGCGTCGTCACCGGCTTGCAATGACCACGCCGAGAAGCCGACCAGGTCGGTGAAAACCAGTGTCACTTTGGGGTTCGCTGGCCGCCGGGAAACCGCCTCAGTCAGCGCCTGCCACACCTGGAGTGCCCCTAGGCTGACCTCACGGGACGCCGCATCGCGGTCGCCCAGTATCCGACCCGCAGCTCGTGCGGCCGCGCGGGGACCGCCGTCACCGGCGGTGGACAGCCGATCGCCGAATTCAGGATCGCCCGGCAACGCACGTCGCGCCCGCCGGATAAGCTCCACGACCCCCGGGCTGTGGTTTGTTTTGCGCAGCCACTGCGCCGCGGTGTGCATCGACACGCGAGAACGGCGCCGTTGCGCAGCCGGGACTGCCGCAGTCGCCACTTCCTCGGGCTCGCCGGGCGCCGGATCCAAGGGCCCGAGTTTCACTCGGTCCAGAGTAGAAGGCTCTCGGAGAAGGCGGCAACGAACGTGCCGTGGCGGGGGCGCCGCTGCGCAGGCCGGCGACGACGCAAGCCGGGCCCGGAAGAACCGGCAGTTGGAGCGAGTAAACCGCCTGATCACACGGTTACGACGCTGGTCCAGGCGACGCTGGGCATCTTTCCAGATCCGCATTCCCAAGCCCAAGTTCGTTCTCATGACGACGCCGGTCTGCGACCAGCTGTTCAAGCCATTTGTGGCCGGTCAGCGCTGGATCGCGGCAGGACTCTTCGATCCGGCCGTCCGCGAGAAGGCAGGAATGCGCTGGACACCCGGCGACGAGGTGTTGCTGCGGCTGTTCGGCAAACTCGTCGAGCTGCTGTTCCTGGCGGTCCCCGATGAAATCCGGCTGCATCCACGCGCCCTGGCCGCGTACCGCCGGGCGGAGGGACGGATTCCGCCCGATGCGCCGTTGGTCGAGGCACCGAGCTTCGTGGCGCCGCCGCGGGACCGTCGCGGCCTGCCGATGCATTACTTCCCGCCCCGCAGGACGATCATGGAGCACGCGGGATCGGCTGGTGCACACCACCTTCTCGCTGGCCGGCCTGCGGCCCGCCCGCGGCCGCGGCAAGGCCGCGTGAGGACGGCACGCTGGTCAACGGTTGGAGCTCGCCCGCTGGGCCGCCGCGCTCTGGTATAGGCAGATCGCCGCCGCGGCGGCCACATTCAGGCTCTCCGCGCCGCCGGCCATCGGTATGCGCACCCGGTGGTCGGCGTCGTCGGCGACTTGCGGCGACAGCCCATGGGATTCCGGGCCGAACAGCCATGCCGTCGGCCTAGCGAGCAGCGGCTCGGCCTCATCGAGGGGCATCTCGCCGTCCACCGTCGTCGCCAACACCTGTAGTCCCGCGGCGCGCAGCGCCGCAACGGCCCAGCGGGCATCCGGCGCAACGACGACCGGGATCGAAAAGATGCTGCCCGCGGAGGCACGCAGGCACTTGCCGTTGTACGGGTCAACACTGTGGCCGCCGAGGATCATGGCCGCGGCACCCATGGCATCAGCGATCCGGATCAACGTGCCCGCATTGCCCGGCTCGCGAATCTCGACAGCGGCAGCGATCAGCTGAGGTGAGTGGGCCAGCACATCACCCATGCGGGTCGCGGGCATTTCGCAAACCGCGACCAAGCCCGTCGGAGTGACCGTGTCGGACAACGCTTTGGCGGCACGCTCGGTCACCAGATGGACCGGGAACTCCTGCATGGCCAGCAGCGCAGCGTGGCGCTCCGCCGCGAACTCGGTGACAAAGACATCCCGGACCAGCCCGCGCGTCGCTGCGGCCTCGACAAGGTTAGGGCCTTCCGCGAGAAATCGCCCTGCGCGCCAGCGGCCGATATGGCGATGTAGTTTGACGGCCGCGGCCACCCGGGCCGAGCGTTCGGTGAGCACCCAGAGGCCCGCAACCCGATCTCAGGCAGCCTCTCCCGAGGGGGCGTTGACGTCTTCGGGCAGTGCCGCCCGCGCGACGTCGACGAGCGCGGTGAACGCCGCCGGATCGGTCACTGCTATCTCGGCCAAGTTCTTGCGGTCCACCTCGACACCCGCGGCCTTCAGGCCCTGGATCAGCCGGTTGTAGGTGATGTCGTTGGCGCGCGCCGCCGCGTTGATCCGCGAGATCCACAACTTGCGGAATTCACCCTTACGCGCGCGGCGGTCACGGTAGGCGTAGTTCAGCGAATGCAGCTGCTGTTCTTTGGCTTTGCGGTACAGCCGGGATCGCTGGCCGCGATAGCCTCGCGAGGCCTTCAAGATGGTGCGTCGCTTCTTCTGGGCATTGACTGCCCGCTTCACGCGTGCCATGGGTGTTCCTATTCTCGTTCGGACGTCGTGCTGGTGGTGGCGCGATGGGCGCCAGTCAGCCGTTCAGCATCCTGTTGACTCGCTTGGTGTCGTTGCGTGACACCGCGGTGCGGCCCTCCAACCGCCGGGTGCGGCTGCTGGGCTTGTGCTCGAACATGTGCCTGCGGTTGGCCTGCTGGCGCACGATCTTTCCAGTTCCGGTGCGCCGGAACCGCTTCGAGGCCCCGCTGTGGGTCTTCGCCTTGGGCATGTGTCCTCAGTTCTGGTCAGTTCGGTGACGGCTCGGTGTTGCCGCCGCGTGCGGGCCCGGTGACGGATCCACGGGCTTGTTGCGCCGCCCGGGCGCGAGTCTTCGCGCCGCGGTGCGGTGCCAGCACCATCGTCATGTTGCGTCCGTCCTGCTTGGCGGCCGTCTCGACGAATCCG
>Ga0187766_10000967_pt1 | contig 16561 bp, 14 predicted proteins | sample 0216_QUI02_MP05__4_FD_132971 | JGI IMG/M metagenome (GOLD analysis project Ga0187766, IMG submission 132971) | Tropical peat soil microbial communities from peatlands in Department of Meta, Colombia - 0216_QUI02_MP05_20_MG | ecosystem: Environmental > Terrestrial > Soil > Wetlands > Peat ... | reverse complement strand
TGTCGAACGGAACCATGCGACCATTGATGGATTTTCTGGTTGTTGGAATGTCCAACATCGTTGTCTCGCCTGATATCGCGCACATCGCCTATCACAACCGTCTGCACGCCATCTGCGTGAAGCGTGGAGATCAATTTGGTCGTGCCCTTATGTTCGATATCCTTGATTTGATTCTGTATCTTCTTCAGTTGTATCTGCTTCGAGCGGATCAGCTTCTTGCGCCGACGTGAACCCTTCTTCATCTGGCCGTCGATGCGGCTATTCAGTTTGGCTTGCAGTTTGTTGCGGTACCGCACTTTGGAGCGCAACAGCCGCCCATTGAGAATGAGGGTGCGATCCCCATCATGCGAAACCGCAGTATGGACCTCCCCAAGATCGATGCCCGCAATGTCGCCCTGCGGAAGTGGGACGGTTGGTCTCGCCTCGTGATAGGTGGCAATGGCTTCGTACTGCGTGCCTGTCCAGTGAAGAACCACCGTCTGAGGCAGTTCCCAGGGCCAGTTGAGGACCAGTGGTTCGTTGCCCTTGCCATTGGAGAGACGAAGCGTACCATCTTTGAGCTGCATCGCCGACCGTTTGTACTCGACCCTGAAGTACCACTTGCGTCTTCTGGGAGGCTTGGCATCAGGATCACCTGTCTTTGTGCGTTCCCGCCAACTGGTAAGACTGGCAAAGAACGCCTGGACACAGGCATCGGCAGTATGAGCGTGCAGCAGCTTAGAAGTGAAGAGTCGCATCAGATGCTTTGGCTTCAACCAGATGCCTTTGTGCCGCACGGTACGCCAGTAGAAGACCAGCGTTTGGGAATAGAGCTTGCCGCATTCCCGCGCTAACTCATCTAGTTGGGCGGTCTTGCCGATGTTGATCCGTTTCACCCGGTACATGAGGCAGGCCCTCCTCTCGCAAAATTTTACGGCTGGCTTTTCCCTCTTGTTGCTCAACATAGACCTGCAACGCCCACATGACTTCCGCATTAAGCGATCGCTTGTGCTTTTGGGCTAAGCGCACCATGGCCTCATGTAGCTCTTTTGGGTAGCGCGTGTTTGTCGAGATAATCTTGCTGTCTGGTAATTGGCGTTTCATGGTGCTATAATAGTACCGTTTTAGTAACATGTCAAGGGCTGTTGAGAGCAGTATGCTGTACCCATCACGATCTCACAGGCAGAGGTCAAAGCCGCAATCGCATTGCAGCCAAGACTAGAACTGGGTGAAATGCGGTAGGCTAAAGCACCTTGCTGTCAAACGCTGTTATCATATTTCTGTCTGTAGCACGACTAGGTAAAACATGCTATAATCTAGAAAACAGGGAGACGTATAAATCGTTCTCCTTGCTGCTTTTAGACACTGCAATGATATTCATCTAGCATCAGGTGCGATTAAACTTATACACTGGAGTTTTACCCTATGAGCACTGATAATAAGGGGAATGGGAATGCGCCGGAGAAAGTAATCAGACGTAAGCCTGTACCAATAGCTATGGCGAAAGGCCCTTATGAGTACATTCCCGGAGATCAGGAACTTCCGGTCCAGCTTACCAGCTTTTTGGACATGCTACAGTGGGCCCAGAACTGGGCACGCTCCAAGTCGGTCTGGCCACTCGGCTACGGACTAGCTTGTTGCGCTATTGAAATGATGGCGAGCGCACAGGCGCATTACGATCTTTCCCGCTTTGGTTCCGAGGTTTTCCGTTCCAGTCCTCGCCAGGCGGATTTAATGATCGTAGCCGGAACCGTCTCTGTTAAAATGGGGCCCCGTCTTCGTCTTCTCTGGGAGCAAATGCCAGAGCCGAAATGGGTTTTGAGTATGGGTCAATGCGCGAATTCGGGCGGCGAATTTTACGATAGTTACTACACGGTGCAGGGTGTTGATACGATTGTTCCTGTTGATGTGTACGTACCTGGTTGTCCTCCTCGCCCTGAAGCGTTAATCGAAGGAATACTTAAGCTACGCGAAAAAATTGCCAAACAAGGCTTAAAAATACAAGGCGAAAAGGAAATAGAGGTCTAGTATATGCGTGGAATACTTGAAGGAATGAGCCTGACTTTCAGCCACCTCTTCCGACCTAAAGTAACCCGATTGTATCCATATGAGAAGCCTAAACTTCCGCCGCGCAGCCGTGGACTGATTCAATTAATTTCAGAAGAGGGTCTTAAAACAGAGTACAACTTAAAATGTGAAGCCTGCTTGCTGTGTGAAAAGGCCTGTCCTCCACGTGCAATAACAATTGAGTACGAACCAATGCACAGGTGGAAACAGCGGCCGTGGTTTGAATCCTACATTCGCGATGGGGCTGATAAATATACTTCTCATAAGATTCCTCCTGCCTCTGGCGCTTCTAAGGCAGGGTTTTACATTCAACGGGTATCGGAATATGCAGTTGAATATCCTAACAAACCCGTTGCGTCATGTGTAGCGATGCCTGTTAAGGACTATCTTGAACCAGAGATCGATCTTAGTAAAGTCGACGAGTTGTTAGAGTCGTGGCCTGAAGAAGCAGGCGCGCTTCCAACTCTCCTTGATGCAGTTATGGATCTGTTTGGCTATATGCCATTGCAGGCGGCCAAGCGAATTGTACAGGTGCGTGGTGTTGACTTGAGCGATCTTTTTGGGATGGCTACTATGAGTCCAAAGTTTAAACCTGCACCTGCTGTGAAAGGCATCAAACGCGACGATCAACCTGAACGAGGCTTATCACCCGCCACCCGTGGTGTATACGGGAATATTAATCATGTGAGGCAGCCAAATGCCTGAATTTGATTCTGTATATCGCGTAATTCGAAAACGAGGAGAGCAAGATGCTCGCTCGCTCGATTCCTATCGTCGTCTTGGCGGTTATTCTGCCTTAGAAAAAGCTGTTCGCGAACAATCTCCCGAATTGGTCGTACAAGAAGTACTCGATGCTAAATTGCGTGGGCGCGGGGGCGCTGGCCGTTTGACTGCAGAAAAGTGGCGCCTTGTGCGTCGTCAGGACGACCCGATCAAATATGTTGTTTGCAATGCGTATGATGCTGACCCTCGTTCATGGGCAGTTCGTTCCATGTTGGAGCGGAATCCCCATCAGGTCATCGAAGGCATTATGCTAGCTGCATTTGCAGTGGGTGCGTCAGAAGCATACCTTTTCACGCGCAGCCTCTATCTTGAAGGTATCGCTACTCTAAAACGAGCGTTACAGCAAGCCCTGGACGCCAACCTGGTTGGGCGAGATATTTTGGGTACTGATTTCAGTTGTACGATTAACGTTCTTGGCGTGGATCTGGGTTTCATTGGTGGAGAAGAAACTGTCCAATTCGCAGTGATTAAAGGACGTCGAGGCATGCCTGAGCAACGTCCTCCTTATCCCGCTCAGAGTGGTCTGTGGGATAGACCCACAGCCGTCAATTCCATTGAGACGCTGGCAAATGTGGCGGTGATTATGCGTGATGGGGCAGCGGCTTTCACAAGTGTTGGCACTGCCACAACAGGTGGAACAAAGGCATTAACGGTCTATGATTATGTGCCAGATAGCGAGCCCAAAGTAGTAGAAGTACCCTTTGGGTCTACTCTTCGTGAGATTCTGCGTCATGCAGGCTTCAGTCGTCCAGAAGGCGATCTACGTGCTATAGTTGTTGGTGGTGCTGAAGGCGGCGCTTTACCGATTTCTCTGCTTGATACACCTTTTGACTACGATACTTTAGAAGAAGCAGGAGCAATTGTAGGGTCAGGCGTTATAGAGTTACTTCCGACCAGTACCTGTATGGTAGCCTGGGCACTGGAACGAAGCAGGTATCTCAGTAAAGAATCGTGCGGTAAATGTGTTCCATGCCGTGTGGGTATGAAACGAGTTACTGGTATCCTGGAAGGGATTGTCAGTGATCTTGGAGTAGCTTCTGACGTAGATATGTTGGAAGAATTTTCTGAATACGTACCGAATGGGTCTTTATGTGGATTTGGTATCCAGGCGACAAATTCGCTTAAGACTGCTATGCGTTATTGGCCAGATCATTTTAGTGATCACGTCGAGGGCCAGCGATGCCCAACAGGTAGTTGCGAACCATTGCGATCCCATCATTTCGTTACTAAACATGTCTTACCATAAAAAATATATTTTGTAGAGATAGTCTACATCAATTTCAACTCGGAAGAGGAAATACATGGCAATATCAATCCGAGATAACTTAAATCCAATCGTCCAGGAAGCGCAATCCTTAATGTTGCGAAATGAGGTTGGACAACCAGGTTTTACGCTTACAATTGATGGTAAAACTGTACAGGCTTATGAGAACCAGACGATTTTGAGTGTAGCGGAGGACAATGGTATTACAGATATTCCAAATATGTGTAATGACGAAAAATTGGAACCAACGGCAGCCTGTCGCATGTGCCTGGTACATATAGAGGGGGTACAGCAACCTCTGCCTTCGTGTACGACACCAGCCTTGCCTGGGATGATAGTTACAACGGAGTCAGACGAGTTGTTCCACATTCGTCGTACCAACCTGGAGATGCTTCTTTCTGACCACAATGCTTATTGCCAACCTCCATGTCAAATAGATTGCCCGACACATATTGATATCCCTGGCTATCTGGAGCTGATTGCAAAGGGGTCAATGAGAGAAGCGGCACGCCTGGTCAAGGAAGTACTGCCATTTCCATATATTCTAGGTCTGACCTGTCCTGCGCCATGCCAGAAGGCCTGTCGACGTGCGCTGGTCGAAGAAGAAATTGCAATTTGTCGTATGCATGGACATGCTGCAGAGACGTGCTTGCTTGATCCTCCACATCCATATCCCAAAGATCCCAGTACGGGTAAGAAAGTTGCTATTGTTGGCGGAGGCCCTGCTGGTCTTACCTGTGCATATTATCTTGCTCTCAAAGGTCATTACTGTAAGGTTTTTGAAATGCAACCTCAGCCGGGTGGTATGTTACGATATGGTATTCCCGAATATCGTTTGCAGAAGGATATGATGGATCGTGAAATTCAACATGTTTGGGATCTGGGTGTAGATTTACAATTAAATGTCAAACTTGGACACGACTTTACTATTGATGATCTTTTCGCTCAGGGTTTTGATGCCGTATATCTGGGCATCGGATGCTGGACGAGTAATGCAATGAGAATTCCGGGTGAAGATGCCGAGGGAGTCGTAAACGCTATTGCGTATCTTGGTGAAAAGGTTGAAGGTAAACCTGTACCTGTGAAGGAAGGTAATGAAGTTGTGGTCGTTGGAGGTGGATTTACTGCCTTTGACTGTACTCGTACCTCGCTACGCCTGGGGGCAAAAGTTCATACGATGTATCGTCGTTCACGCAATGAAATGGGAGCAACCTTTGAAGAGGTTGAAGATGGTGAGGCAGAGGGTACTGACCTGCAGCTCTATGTTAGCCCAACAAAAATTGTGGCCGAAAATGGTAAGGTGACCGGTATTGAATTCCAAAGAAATAAGCTTGGTGAACCTGATGCCAGTGGGCGAAGAAGACCCGTGCCGATTCCAGGCTCTGAATTCGTCGTTGAGTGTGATACCGTCATTCCTGCTATTGGTCAAGCGGTTGATACTAAGGTGCTTGATGAGAAATCAGATGTAAAGTGGACGAAATGGGGCACAATCCAGACGGACCCGCATAACTATATGACCGACCGTTACGGTGTATTTGCTGGTGGCGATGCTCAAATGGGTGCTAAGACCATTATTGAATGTGTTGCCCAGGGTAAGTTAGGCGCACGCTCGATTCATGCCTTCCTCAGTGGAGAGGATATGAAGGATGTAGCTCGTCGTCTGGAACTTGAAGAGCGTAAGCCTGATCTGTTTGATATTGTGCCTTACAAACCTGTTGAACCAAAGGTTAAGATGCCGATGCTTCCGTATCAGGAGCGTAAGCGAAACTTCAAGCTCATTGAGATGGGTTACCTTCAGGAGCAGGCCCAGCGGGAAGCAGCACGCTGTTTACAGTGTGCGTGTCCAGCAGCAGGGCAATGCGATCTGCAAAAGTATAGTATCGAACATGGCCTGGCTGATAATCGTTTCCATGACGGTGAGCCGACTGATTACCATGACTATGAACTTGACATGTCACATAGCTTCATTCTGCGCGATCCCAACAAATGCATAAATTGTACTCAGTGTGTACGCGTTTGCCATGACGTGATCGGTCCAGACTGCTATGGTATGTTTGGTAAGGGCTTTGACACGATTGTCTCTACTCCATTCAACGTCAGTTTGCATGATACCGACTGTGTTTCCTGCGGCGCCTGTGTGCAGGTTTGTCCTACGGGATCATTGATGATGGCTGAGCGCACGTTGAAGCGATATGCTTTTGCGCTGGATCGTTGTATCTTCTGTGGGGATTGTGTAGAGGTATGTCCGCACGGTGCATTAGGTGAGACGCCAAATTTCGAGCTGTCCTTCTTCAATCGCTTTGGTCCAGACGTTACTTTGGAAAAAGGCGATCTTGCAGTAGCTCCAAACTACCTGGTACGACAGCGCTTGCCGCGCGGTAAGAAGGATGTTCCTGTAATGAGCCCGCTTGTACGCCCGTTGCCAGCGCGGGGTATCCGAGAGTAAATATACTTATGAGCAGCATACGAAATAGGCAACCTTCCGAAGGTTGCCTATTTCGTATGCTGCTCATAGAAAGTAGAAATGTCAATCAGATTGATTGCATACTTGCGCGAGTTGCTATGCGCCAATCCATTATATAGATTCGATAAAAGGGACAGGTTCTTCCTCCTCAATCTTTTCAACACTCTTAATACCTCGCAGCAGTATTAGCGAGATAAGTGGATAGATAACGACTGAGAGAAGACCAGCAGCAACTAAAGCGGCACTTGTGACAGAGGAGATCAAATGAAGTTGCACACCAATCTGTGTTGCTGCAACAATAAAGGTTAGCGAGGTTGCTTGCAGCAATCCAGAGATAACTGTATGTCGAGTGCTTAAGCGCGAACGGTAAAGTATGGCAGGTATACCGCGCACAAGTAGTAAAGCAATCAGAAATAACGGTACAAGCTCCATGGTTGATAGGTTTGCTAAGAGAGAATGGAGATTGAAGTTCATTCCGCTTGTAATGAAAAAGATAGGGACGAAAAAGCCAAAGCCAATGGCTTCGAGTTTGACTCGAAGAAGTGGCCGTATTTCAGTTGTTTCTTTATAAACTGATCGAAATGCAACACCTGCCAGAAAGGCGCCAAGGATGGCTTCAGCCCCAAACCCGTAAGCAAGTCCAACGAACCCTACAAGTAGTGTGAGAGCGATTCTGACGTTAATTTGGGATGTGGAATCCTGGAAGCGATGGAGCATTTTCATGAACCAAATTGTGCGGTGCACACTGAAAATGGCCAGTGAAACCAGGAAAATCAGGACAGCAAAGATCCCCAAAAATAGTACCTTTGTGGGTGGACTAGATATCTCACTCGAGAAAAAGAGAGAAAGCAGAATGATGGACCCGAACTCACCCAGTGTCGCGCCTGCAATCACAAGTTGTCCAAAATTTGTGGCGCCTTCACCTGCATCCTTCAGTATAGGAATCACGATTCCAAGCGAGGTAGAGGAGAGAATAATCGCAATAAACAGTGGTGAGGTTATCTCTCCAATTGCAAAGAGGCCAAACCCGATAAGTAAAGCAAGTGCAAAGGAGATGAGGAAGGCGTTGCCAATGAGGATCATGACCCGTCCTCTTAGCCTTTGTAAGTCAACTTCTAATCCTGAGAGGAAGAGCAAATATGAAAGACCCAGGACTGAGAGGAATCCAAGGAATACATCGACATGCGCCCAATTTAGTACCTGTGGTCCAATAATGATCCCACCCACGATTTCTAAAACAACGGCGGGGAGAATAAATGCGCGGGTAATGTAGATCAGTAATGGGGCTAAACAGGCAACCACACCCACGAGAAACAGGTTGATTAAGACGGGAGAGATGAGTGCAATCACTGGGAAATACTTCCTTTCGCAACTCTTTGTATTTCTGGATGATCTTCGGAACTTTTAACGTTTCTAAGAATCTAGAAAATGCATCTGAATTTTCAGTTTTATATTTTATCACAACGGTTACAATTATTTTGAGCATCATTTGGGGAGGAGTAGCTGGATTATAAAAGAAAATTTTGAGGTTTGTCTCAAGGGGTACTCTCTATACCTGTTTGGCTCGTGGTAAAATAAAGATATTCGTACCAAATTGCAGATGCCGAGGAGTTCAGATTGAATGGCAAGACAGCGTAGTCTCCGCTTCCCCAATGGATTTTTGTGGGGTACAGCTTCTTCATCGTATCAATGCGAAGGTGGCAATACAAATAACCAATGGTATCGTTGGGAGCAAGAAGGCCATATTCTCACCGGAGAACAGTGTGGAGATGCTTGTAACTGGTGGGAGGATGCTGAACATGATTTTATGCTGGCCGAACAAATGGAGAATAACGCATTACGGTTGAGTTTAGAGTGGAGCCGGATCGAACCAGCAGAAGGCCAGTGGGATAGTGGTGCAATAGATCGATACCGAGCCATGTTGATGAATTTGCGTTTGCGTCTTTTAAAGCCAATTGTTACGTTGCATCACTTCACAGAGCCAATCTGGTTCTCAGAAAGAGGTGGTTTTGCGAATGAGGCAAATATTGAGTATTTTGTGCGTTATGTCAAATATGCTGTAGAAAAATTGAGTGATGTGTGTAATTTTTGGATAACGATCAATGAACCAAATATCTATGCAGTAATGGGATATTTGTTAGGTAGCTTTCCCCCAGGTGAACATGATATAAAGCGTACAGTACTCGTTTTGCGTAATTTGTTACAGGCACATGTCGAAGCCTTTTACACGATTCGAGATGTGCAACCTGTAGCTGAGATTGGATGTTGCCTACACTACAGACTGTTTGATCCTGCAAATGAACGCTCTCCGCTGGATCGGAGTACGGCACATTTGCAGGATACTTTTTTTAACTGGCAAGCTTTGCAGGCTTTGGAAACGGGTCAATTTCTGCCACCTCTCAAGCTTATGCTTTCTCCCTTGAGCCATGCTTCCGGCGCGCGTGATTTTCACGGAGTAAATTATTACACACGCGAACTTGTGCGTTTTGATCCAAGCAGACCTGCTGAATTGTTCGGACGGCGCTTCGTGCGCCCTGACAGTGTTCACAATGATTCAGGTAGAGGTATCAATTTCGGAGAAATTTATCCGTTTGGCATATACCGTGTGCTTAAATCGGTCTATCAGCGTACAAGAGGTAATAAGCCGATCTATATTACCGAGAATGGTTTCAGTGATGCTTTGGACGATAGACGCCCGCGTGCTATATTAGAACATCTGGCGATGGTTCATCGTGCAATCAGCGAGGGTATACTAGTACGTGGCTATTTCTACTGGTCTCTGGTTGACAATTTCGAGTGGGCCGAGGGTTGGGGTGTGCGTTTTGGTCTGATTGAACTCGACCTTGAAATACAGGAGCGTATACCACGAATTAGCGCAAGTCTGTTTGGAGAAATCTGCCGAGCTAATGCAATCAACGAGGATATCGTTGAACGCTATGCGCCTGACGCTCTAGAAACTGTTTTTGGTTCGACCAACGGTGCATCCTACCAGGTGCCTGTTTAGCCTGCTTGTCATGGACTTTAGCAACGTGTTACACTTCATACTAGAATATAGCTCACTTAAGATCAGGCTTTGTATTCAAATCTTTGTACGAGGTTGGATTGATGAATGATACGATGTATATCTCTGAAATGCTGAAGTTCCAATTTGGTAGTAAGATATTTTGTTCGGATGGCGAGGGAGGTTTATTAACTCACGTTATAATTGATCCGGAGACACGTAACTTAACCCACATTGGGGTGAAGCAGGGACGTCTGTTCGGGAAAAGTAGCTATCTTGCTTTTGATTGTGTCATTTCAGCGAGTGAAGCAGGAATTACTTTAGGTGTAAAGCGATCAGATGCTGCTGCTCAAAATCAAATGCCTCAAGGAGCAGTCATCACTCATAAGTGCGTTGTTGAGCATGCAGAGTCTGCTGCGACAGGCACACTGCTGTTGATAGCGGCTCATCCAACTTCAGGAAAACTGGCCTATATTGTGGTGCATGAACTACGCTCAGGACAAGATACGCTGCTGCAAGAAAGTTCTATTACAAAACTTGCGTTGGACAAGATTTCGATATCGGTTAGTGAAGAAACGTTACGATCATTGCCTGTCTATAAACCAGACGCGGTGCTTCAACAGGAGGTAGAATCAGCTCTCTTTGATTTTACTCCGCTGCATATAGATTTAAAAGCTATTACCGTTCGCGTGTCTGATAGCGTACTTTACCTCGATGGAAACATCTTTAGCGCTCTTCGTTCAGATATTATGCTCGATCGGGTATCTGGTGTTTCAGGTCTGGCTGATATTAAAAATCGTGTTGTTGCTGATGATGCGCTAGCTGCTGACCTGGCTCTAGCGCTGGGGCAAGATGCGCGAACACGCGATTTACCGATTGGCGTCTACCCACGTCTCGGAGTCGTGCGATTAAGTGGAGCGGTTCATAACGGCCAGCAGAAAGCAGCTGCCGGTGAAATAGCGGGAAACTATGCGGGGGTTCGATCCATTACGAACGACCTGATTGTTGACCCTCAAGCGACTTTGCTCAATGTAATGTCTGCCCCAGAAGGTGGCGAAACAAAGGATGTGATACCTGGGAAATACGTCAGGCATACACATTAAGAGCGTTTCAAGGGCTATAAACTAAAGCCTAGAGAACAAGTGTCGCTCCTGCCGTCAGGAACTGAACAGACATCTGCTAGTGGGGAGAAACACGACTATGTCCACACAACGACGGGAAATTGCTATCCAAGCATTGAAGGAACTCTGGCAAGAACTGAAATTCGAGGGTAATCCTCTGATCTTCATCTCACCGATGCAGAAAAGAATCCAATTAGAGCACCATCCTATGTTACTCGACCAGCTTGTGGCAGATGGTAAGCAAGGCAAAAAGGTTCCTTCTGGACAACTCAAGAGCTGGGAATTCATTGATGCTCCTGCATATGCCCAGGGGATAGCAGCAGTAGGAGAAGTTGGCTTGCTTCTCAAGAGTGACATGCTGCAACAGGCCGAAATACATGATCACGACACGGTTCCTGCGGCTCCTTATAGCTGGATTTGCTTTACATTTAAAAGCGATTGGAAGGCGCTTTCTGTCTATTTTTATGATTACGAAGGTAATGAAGCGCATACAATTTCGGCTATTCCCAGTGGATGTCAGGACGAATGGTTAGCATTTCTGAATTCGATTGACAAATTACACGTTGATATCTGGAGAAATACACGTCGCGGTCATATTGAAATTTTTGGTGGTGATGATGAGCTTGCAGAGGTAATCAGGAAAGCAACGGCAGATGATGTGATCCTCAATACGGAGACTATGGAGCATATCGCTGCTCAGAGGCATATTTTCAAGCAAGATATATTGAAGCGCTATGAAGCCTTGCAGTTACCCCGCTTGCGCACGGTTTTACTGATTGGCTCGGCAGGAACAGGCAAGACAACATTACTAAAAGTAGAGGGAGTTGCTCATGCAAAACAAGGAGGGTATGTCAGTTATGTTTGTCCTCCTTCCAATAATCGAAACATCAATGCCTGGCAGCAACTCAGCCATGCCTTACAACTAGCAGCGGAAAGCAAACTCCCTGCTATGGTTCTGGTTGAAGATTTTGAGATGTTTGTTTCAAGTGCTCCTGAATTGCAAAATGTACTTGATGTTCTCGATGGGATAAGTACACCTGATAATCCAGCCGGAACTCTCTTGTTAGCGACGAGTAATGAACCTGATAAGATCGACGCGCGTATTCGCGACCGATCAGGCCGTATTGACGCTATCATTGAATTGGGGCTTGTAGAAGAAGTTGAGCTGGCTATACGTTTTCTCAAGCATTTCCTTGGGTCCGCCTATCGTGAGGATGAACACGCCCCGCTTGCATCCCAGTTGTTGAAGCAGCCTGGGAGTCATTTTCGTGAAGTTTCTATCGCAGCCTCTTTACGGGCCATAGAGCAAAGTCGAACAGAAGTTACCAGGGAAGACATCATTTGGGCACATGAAACGATTCTGACAGGAAGGGCGATTGCAGCGGAGCCTGAAAGATATACACCTACCCCTATTCATAAGCGTGGTGGATATTTTGGACGAAAGCATTAAAATTTAGCTTTGTAGGGCTTGATCCAGATCACTCAGGATATCGTTCACATCCTCAATGCCTACTGAAAGGCGGATGCATCCATCTGTAATGCCAAATTTCTGACGCTCACTTTGAGTTAAATTGCGATGAGAAGAGATTGGTGGATAACTCACCTCTGAGTACACATCACCAAGTGTAGTAGCAGGCAGACAGAGTCGTAGCTTATCCATGAAGCGAAAAGCCGCTTCTCGATTCTGCTTTTTTAACTCAAATGCAAGTAGTCCTCCATAGCGGTGATTCAGGAGCAAACGGCTTGCAAGCTCGTGTTGTGGATGGCTAGATAAACCAGGATAATGCACGCGTTCAACAGCTTTATGTGTTTGTAAGAAATGGGCAATCTCTAAAGCATTGTTGCATTGTCGTTCCATGCGCAGGGCTAATGTTTTTAAACCTCGAGTTATAAGAAATGAATCAAATGGACTAAGCATCGCGCCTAACAATGTGGCGTAACCACGTAATTGCTCAGTGATATTATTGCGAGCACTTATCACGACACCAGCAGTAGAATCACCATGACCTCCTAGATATTTCGTTGCGCTGTGTATCACAATATCAAAGCCGTGTTCAATCGGCTTCACGAGATAAGGTGTGGTGAAGGTACTATCAACGATACTCACTGCTCCCGCTTCTTTTGCGCAGGCACTGATCTCATCAAGGTCGATTACCTTTGTTAATGGGTTGGAGACGGTTTCCACATAGATAACGTCTGGTTGTTCTTCTTTGATGATTTCATTCACATCAGGACTGCAAAGATCATGAAACACAACCTCAACACCCATAGGAACGAAAATGGTGCGTAACATTCCAATTGTTGGACCATAGAGATCTTGCGCAGCGAGTATTTTTGCATCAGGAGCAAGTCCTGATGCAAGGAATGCCGCATGAATAGCAGCCATTCCAGAGCTAAAGACGATTGCTCCTGATCCTCTCTCGATTGTAGCTAGAACTTTTTCTAGCATTTGAGCATTAGGGTTTCCTTGTCGGGCGTAAACATACGTTGTTTCCCCGGATGGTGAAATACCACTAAATGCCTGATCAAGCACCTCGGCATTATCGTGGAGATAGGTAGTACTCATAGAAATAGGATCTACAGCAGGTTTTCCCGATTTATTGGTAACAGTCGTGAGTTTACTACTATGTACGAGTATTGTATCAAGCGACCAGGATGAATAGTCAAATTCTTTCATGGGTTTCCTCCTATTGTAGAGCTATATTTCAGTGATCTTCCCAAATCTCCAACAGCCAGTGAAGCGCAGGCGTACATGAATGGGAGCCAGTAGGGAACACCAAGTATGTCTGGTTGAAGGTATGAGAATGCTCCTGCTGCCACCAGTATCATTTCTATGAGTGTACCAGTTATAGCAGTGATGAGCGACAATAACAAGTTATGCCAACCTCTTCCGGTAAGCAACCAAAAGTTGAAGTAGATCAGACCAAGCAGGATAACCTTTGCCATGGAAGTGAACGCAGTCGCTGCGATTACATAAGCCAGAAGGAGCCAGGAAAGTTCAGCGATACTCGTAGAAAGACGGCGTGGGCGGCGAATATTATGAATAAGTGGGTCAATAATGGGATGTGAATAGCCTATAGCAACAGCTGCACAACCAAAGAGAAATGGAACCCACCAGGCAACTCCCAGAAAGGCAGGGTTGGGGTATTGCTCAACAGAGCTATATACGTGAAAAGCATCTAGCACTGTACCACATATTGCCCCGAGTAGAAATAACCAGCATACTGCCCATCTATAGTGTATGTGCATGTACAGTAGCATCCTTGTTTTGATCTTCTTTTTATTATACATGCATTTTGCATGGGCAACATAGAGAAAAGGTTGTATGCGATCTGGCGAGATTTGGATATTACGAGATATTAATAGCGGTGATACCAATATTAGTGCCGATGAAAATGCTGGTTTTGAAAAGGGTTGGAGTGACAAATCGATTCGCTGACCCGATATGCAGCGAAGTTATGAGCTGTCCAGTATTCATATTAAGAGCATGCATGGTACCATTTGAGAAACTATAGACAGTATGACCGCCAACAACTGGTGAACCAACAATATCTCCTGATGCTTGCCAGCCAAGGTGCATATGGCCACTCGTATTAACAATAATTTGAAGAAGGCCGTTTGTACAGGGAACGAAAATCGTCATATTGACGGTGGCAGTGCCTCCAAATGAGCGACATACACTTTGCGAGTCGACAGAGCCACCAACGCCTCCAAGATGATTGGCATTCAAGATATAACCATTACCTGATTTCCCCGCTGAAAAAATGTAGTTGCCGGGCAATAATGCAGGCCCTTGTGATCCCAGGTCTTCATCGTTTGCATTTTCTTGACCCCAACTCGATGGTGCAAAAGCATCTAAAAGTTTTAAGGTGGGAGAGAGTTTTAGAACAGAATCGCTGTAATCCCATTGTCCATTCGTTATTGCGCCATTTCCGACAGCAACATAAAGATTTCCAGATGAATCTACGCTTGGCCCAGGAGTCGCCCAGATTCCTCCCTCTCGTGGAGTCGGGACTCTATAGACGAGCAGGGGTCCCAGGCCGTCGGTGCGTGAAGCAACGACACGGCCAATGTAGTCTGAGCAATCGCCATCGAGACCGCCAAATGCTATATAGACCATACCATGTGCAAGAGTAAGAGCTGGTCGTTGTTGGTGTGCCCTCGGATCCATACCATCAGTATCGACGATACGGCGGACTTTCACCTGCCCGGTAGTAACATCAAGTCCGATCAGTACGTGTGCAGGGCCAGTAACCTCGGCAACAGCAAATACCAGGCCGGTTGTTGGATCATATACTGGCGTACCTGTGATGCCTAAGGGATCTATATCTCCACACGGGAGTGTGGATAAAGGCACAGGTGTACCTACGTTAGTGTGCCAGAGTATGTTCCCTGAGTTTGGGTCAAGAGCGTAGAGCGAGTCTCCTTCAGTTGCAACAATGACGCGGTTGCCAACTACCAGTGGTTCTGCGTATACCGAGCCGTCAAGTCTTGTATCCCAGATTTTGCTCAAGTGATTAGGATCGGGCGTACTTGCAATGTACCCCGTATGCAGGTTATTTGCGTGATAGGTTGTCCAGTCAGCTCCGATAGAAGTTGGTGTATTCGGTGTCGAGGTCGATTGAGGCGTTGCTGTCAAGGCCAGTGGTGTGACAGTTGGTATAGTATGCTCATTTGAGGATCCAGGTCCACTACAGGCAGTAAGGATTATTAGAAGCAAACTTATGCCTATGGACCTAACTATCGTGCCATTAGCTCTTCTGCCAAAGGGTTTTAGCTCTTTATGAGATAGGTAGAGGGTAATGGATATTACCACAATGCACATGCATGCAGAAATGAATGTCAATGAGAATACAGAGATCATGATATAATACGCTCTATCTTTCTAGACAGTTCGCAAAACTGCTTAAGGTGTACACAGTTTATTCATGTACTTTAATACATCCACTAATTCCTCAGTGGAAGGCAGATCGGCCTCGTTCTCAGCAATCCATTGCTGGTAAAGAGCATTATAGCGGTCGGCTAATACTATTGATGGATGCAGCTTGCTGGTTGAAGCATCCCAAAGTGTATATTGTGAGAAGACCTCGCCTTTCGGGTCAGCTAATATAGGATAGGGAATGTGTAATTCCTCCTGTACCATTAGATTAGAAATTACGGTATCTGGAGTAATCGCAAGTATTGAGCATTGTTCTTCACGTATTGCAGGGTATGCTTTGGAAAAGGCTCGTAATAAGTCGCGAGTTTCATTAGACAAAGATCGATGCAGAAACAACAACAAAAGGTGTTCGCGTTGTTTATAGTCCCATGGGCTATGTGGCATACCATCCGCGCCGGGTAAGGTAAATGCTGGGATGGTCTGTCCTGATTCAAGGAATGGTTTGTTTATGTATGTCATACGTTCCTAACAATCATATAATAAACAGTCATGATTTCCAATGATTAGTACCATTGTATACTGTGCGAGAGTGCTAGGGTTAGGTCTAGACGTGGTGCTTGAAATGTCGGACCATCCTTTCCAACAGATTCATGAAGCGATGGAGATTATGAAATCTGGAGATTGCGGTAAGAGTGTGCTGACTTTTTGATATTGAGGCATATGATGCTCTTTTTTCATTTTTATGTAGATTATTGGTCACTGCAAAGGAGTAATGCGACTGTTTTGAAAAAATGTGTTCAAATTAGGCATCCAGCAGAATCTCGTCGAAGGTTTCATCTTGAAGGGTTTGAAGGTATCGAAGCTGGTGACTGAAAATATCGCGTTTTATGGTAGGATTTTGAGTCCGAAACATACTTGCTCAAGACCTGGGGTACGTATTTGGGCACTCACTCATTGCGGCAAAATGAGCGTTCATCGTTCGGAAGACGCGTCGGACAAGGCT
>Ga0187766_10000966_pt1 | contig 16561 bp, 10 predicted proteins | sample 0216_QUI02_MP05__4_FD_132971 | JGI IMG/M metagenome (GOLD analysis project Ga0187766, IMG submission 132971) | Tropical peat soil microbial communities from peatlands in Department of Meta, Colombia - 0216_QUI02_MP05_20_MG | ecosystem: Environmental > Terrestrial > Soil > Wetlands > Peat ... | reverse complement strand
TCCAACGATCCACCACACACACGCACAGCGGCGCTGGCCCTACTCGACGAACTGATGTCCAAGTTCCGCGAACTCGTCTCGGATCCAGCCCAACAAGAGCCAGGCCCCAATCCTCGCCATCGCGGCGGTCGCTGATTACAGGCAGCGACGCGGCGCAGAATGGTGTACGCCCCAGCCACTATCGCCGCGCCGCTACAAATATGGCTTCAAGTGCTTGTCATCCCGGCCGTCGCGCTCACCGGAGTGTTCCTGTGGAAGCAAGCAGCGCTTCGCAATGCGTTATCCGAAGTATTTGGCGTTGGCCGCAAACCTCAGCGGCAGCGGCTTGACCCAAAAGCTTGCGTCCCCGTCGGCGCGTCGGCGCAGTACCCAGCTCGACGTCGCTTGACATCCTGCGATTAGGAACCGATCACCCCCAATTCTAGAGGTGAGACACGCGCCGGTGGAGCGGCCCCGCAAGGGCCGGTTCTTGCCGATCGGTAATCCGCTACCGAAGCCACGAGCGGCGGAATTGGCTAAACGTGTCGGCGCGAAGTGAGACGATGCCCTCCGTGGTAAACGACGGTGCAAGGAACGCCTTCTATCGCGACGACATGCGCGCACGAGTTGAACGCTTCGCGAAGGGAAGCCTGCGCGCGGCGACCGTCGCACGGCGGACAGGGCTCGCGCGAATCATAGCCACATAACCGCTCGTCCAAGGTCACCGCTTTAGGGAGGTCGCAATGTCGGGCCGTAAGCTTCGTTGGCTGGGTTTGGGGCTGGTGGCGAGTGCCGGTTCCGGTTTATTGGCGCTGACGTCGATGATGAACTTGGCGTTCGCGTACGGGGAGACGCCGATCGCCGACCCAGTGCCGTCGGTGACGGAGCTCATGGGAGCCACCGGCCTGCCGATACCTACCGAGAGCGAGAGCTATGTGACCGCCGCTAACGCATACATCCAAGCCAATTTGCCGGGAACCACCCCGGTAGCCCTCTTCACGCCCGAGGAGTTTGTATCCGCTCACCGGTACGAAGTCCCTGACCTTTGACCAGTCGGTGAGCGAGGGCGTCACGATCCTGAACGACACGGTCGCTCCGAAACTCGCCGCCGGAACCCCGGTCGGCGTTTTGGGTGTTTCCCAAAGCGCCGATATTGCCTCGCTGGAAATGGAGCAGCTCGATCCCGCCGGCACGCCGAGTAGATTGCCCGCATCTTTCGTGCTGATCGGTGACGAGATGAATCCCAACGGCGGGCTGCTCGAGCGCTTCGAGGGCCTGCAAGTCGCGAGTCTGGGTCTGACGTTTTACGGCGCGACCCCGGCCGACGACTTCCCGACCGCGATTTACACGCACGAATACGACGGCTTCGCCGACTTCTGCCAGTACCCGATCAATTTCTTGTGCGACCTCAACGCCTTTTTGGGTATCGAATATGCGCACACGTACACGTCCGCGGATGTTGCTACGGCGTTTACATTGCCTACCTCGGGACCCACCCTCACCACCTACTACATGATCCCCACCACCGACCTGCCGCTGTTGGATCCGCTGCGTGCGATCCCCATGATTGGGAACCCAATCGCCGACCTGCTGCAGCCGGACCTGACGTATCTGGTGAACCTGGGTTTTGGCGACCCGCTCTATGGCTATTCGACCAGCGCCGCCAATATACCCACCACATTCGGGCTGTTCCCGCCCATCAGTGATTTCGAAATGCTTCCCGGGCTTCTGGCAAGTGGAACCGAGCAGGGCATCCAGAACTTCATCGGCGATTTCACCGGTACCGGACCGGACCCGGTGACGCTGTCGCTCGGCTCGCTCACTTCGCTGCTGGATCCCTCGTCGGGGACGGCGAGCGCGTTGGCCGACCCGTTGGCGGCATTGTCGGCTACTGCCAGTGATCCCGCCTCGTTGGTCACCGACTTCGTCAATGCGGTTAACACGCTCTCAGGTGCGGTTTCGACGGCCTATGGCACTTTTCTTCCGACGGCAGATTTCGCTAATGCTCTGTTAACCAGTGTCCCGGCATATGACGTCAGCCTCTTCCTGGACAACCTCTCTAACCCCATTGACGCAATCGGTTTGCCGATCGCGGCTGACACGGCACTGGTCACGCTGGTAGGCGCTTTCGAATTCGAAGTCCTCGCGGATGCGGCCTCAACCATCGCAAGCAGTCTCGTGGGCCTCATCCCGTAACGGCTGAACAGGAAGGACAACCGCTGCGCCGGTGGCCGTCTCACTGCGGCGGCCACCGGCCCTGCGCCAATCACTAGCCGATCAACGCCGCCGCGCACGCGACATCATCGCTCAAACCATCCAGCAGCACGCCGACGCGCGCGGCATCGACTTGCCACTGCCGCCGAGCACCCTCGCGGTTACTATCCTCGCCCTATCCAATGGGCTTGCCGTTGAGCAGCTTCGCGTTACCCGGGGAGGTCAACGGCTACTTCGCCGAAATGGGCCGCATCGCTGTCGATCTCGGCAATAACGCCAAAGACGTTGTGCAATCCGGTGATCCACGCAAGGCCGCCCAATTGCGCCACGACGACGACGCCATGGACGACCTCCACCGTCAGCTGTTGAGTCTGCTGATGGACCGGGAATGGAAACACGGCATTGCCGCCGCCGTCGATGTCGCCCTGCTCGGCCGCTACTACGAACGCTTCGCCGACCATGCCGTCGAGATCGGACGCCGAGTCATCTTCCAGGCCACCGGGACTTATCAAAACCTCAATCTGACCCAGGCCTGCACCCACAGCCGACCTCATCGATACCAACCCAACGTGCATTCGATTGTGCACCGCAAGGGCTGATCACATGGGACAAGATCTGATCGACCTCGAATCTCTAGATGATTCGAGACAGGTCGCGACCCGCCGGGTCTTCTCAGGTAAGTCGTGTCTCCTGTGGACGTGGCCGTCGGACGGCTGCGCCGCCATGGCTGGCCGGGCTCGCAGGGCTTGTGCGGGAGGAACTGTCGAAGCAGTGCTATATCTGCCGATACGGCCCAACCCAATAATCGGGCAACCTAGCTTCGGTACGTGGTTTCATCGTGGGTCAGCGCGAAAGTCCTCAAGGGGACACCATGCGTCCCGTGGCTGCCGGTGAGGAACTCACCACGGACTACGCGCTGTTCGACGACCACGACGGACAGATGACCTGCCGTTGCAACACCGCCTCCTGCCGAGGCGTCATAGACGGGCACGATTGGCGGCGCCGCGATCTGCAACGCAGATAGCGCGGCTACTTCTCCTGGTACCTCCAACGCAAAATTAACGCGGATGCATGGTGGTGATGCTCGAGTCGGCGGCAGGGGCGGCCCGCACGTGCCTATCGAGACGTTGTTAACCGAACGTTTTCGGGACCGTGGCAAGACGCGCGGATGCGAGCTGCGGGTTTGGTTTCTCTTAAATTGGAACTCGCTTTGGCAAGCTCCGACGAGACGCTTCACGCCAACATTGAGGATGGCGAGGCCGCGATGGGTTATCGGGCGGAAAAGCAGGCTGGGGTGCGCGGTTGGGCCGTCACTCCTGCAGCCGCTGCGCTAACCCGCTCGCCCGCACCGCCCGGCGCCCGATCGCAGCCCGCACGGAAGCCTCTGACCCGACCACGCGCACCTTTCGCTTGGCCCGCGTCACCGCGGTGTAGAAGAGCTCACGGGTCAACAACCGCGAATCCTCCGACGGAAGCAGCACTGTCACCGCGTCGGCTTGGCTGCCCTGGGATTTGTGGATCGTCATCGCATGCATGGTTTCGACCTCGCCGAGGCGGCTCGTCGCAAAGTCAAGCGACCCGGTCCCCCCTGCGATGAGAGCCCGCAGGCCGTCGGGGCCGGCCACTACCACGCCGGTGTCGCCGTTGTAGACACGTAGCCCGTAGTCGTTCGCCGTCACCAGCAGCGGCCGCCCCGCGTACCACTCCGACCACGGTGGCTGACCCGTCTCTTCACAAAGCCACATCTCCGCCTGCCGGTTCCAGTGACGCACTCCAAAAGGCCCCTCCCGGTGCGCGCACAGCAGCCGATGCTCGTCCAGCGTCGCCAACGCCTCCTCGGCGGCTCCTAATACCGCTGCCTGCCGCAACCGAAGCGTGTGCGGCAGCAGGATTGATCGCATCCGATCGGTCGCGTCGTCGTCCTCGATGAACTCGATATGCTCGTCGCCCGACCGCAACAACGCCAGTGCACGATCCGCGTCGCCGACCCGGATCGCCTTGGCAAGAAAACCGATCGCCTCCCCGAACCGGTGCGACGTCCTCAGCGCCGCCACCTGTGCGTCGGCGCGCGCCGAAAGCCCGTCCACCAAGTCCGCCAGCACCGCACCGGCTTCCACCGACGCGAGCTGATCGGCGTCGCCGACCAGGACCAGCCGGGCATCTGGGCGCACCGCCTCCAGCAGCCGCGCCATCATGGTCAGCGACACCATCGACGTTTCGTCGACCACAATCACGTCGTGTGGCAACCGATTCCCGCGATCGCGCCGAAACCGTGACGACGTGTCCGGCCGGCTGCCCAGCAGCCGATGCAGCGTCATCGCCTGCAGCTCACCCAGCCGCGTCCGATCGGCCGTGTCGAGCTTGGCCACCTCATGCTGCACCGCTTCCTGCAGCCGTGCCGCCGCCTTGCCCGTCGGCGCCGCCAACGCAGTCCGCGGTCGCGCCAAACCCGACAACTCTGCCTGCTCGGCCAGCAGCGCAAGCAACCGGGCGACCGTGGTCGTCTTCCCGGTGCCCGGACCGCCGGTCAGCACCGTGACCGCTTGCGACAGCGCAATTTCCGCCGCCTGCCGCTGCTCGTCAAAGCCGGGCGGGAAAAGTCGCTCGAAGGCGGGCACTTTGACTGTCGGCCTGGACACCAGCAACGCGAGCAGGTCGTCGCACACCTGCTTTTCCTCGCGCCAGTACCGGTCGAGGTAGAGCAGCCGGTCGTCATAGAGATGCAGGACGGCATGCTCACGGAGCAACGTGCTCGCCCGCACCGCTGCCAGCCACTCAACCGGCTCGGGCCAAGGCACCTCCTCGGCGCCGACTGTCAAAGCGATTGTCGCCAGGTCGACACACACCGACCCGCCCCGCAGCGCGCGCACCAGAAGCGCCACTGCCAACGCCACCCGCTCGTCGGGCTCGTTGCCGAGCGCGCAAATCCGGTTCGCCACATGCACATCCGAGACATCCAGTACCCCGGCCTCGTTGAAGGTCTGCAGCAATCCGCTCGCGCCGATGGCGACCTCCACGTCGGTGACCGTCACGCCGCTCGCCTCCCTTCGTCGAGCAGATCCGAGAGCGCCATCACCAGCTCGGCCGGCGGCTGCCAGCTGAACACCCCGCACGGATGCCCCTCGACCACCGGCGTGTCGGGCCCACACATGCCCCGCACGAACAGATACAACACCCCACCGAGATGCCGTGCCGGCTCGTAGCCCGACACCCGCCACCGCAGAAACCGGTGCAGCACAACGGTATACAGCAGCGCCTGCAGCGGGTAGTCCGAATGCCGCATGGCCTCCACCAACCGCATGCGGCTGTAATCGGCTGCGGTGTCGCCGAGGTGGTTGGTCTTGTAATCCACCACCAGATAGCGCGCGTCGGGCAAGCGCAGCACCGCGTCGATCGACCCCGCCAGGTATCCGCGCAGTGACTGGCCACCCAACCCCGCCGACATCAGCCGGTCAGCGTAGGGCGCCAGCGGGTCGTCGGCGCGCAGGTGCACCCGCAGCAGCTCACCTACGTCGGACACCGACACAATCGGCGCAGACCGGCGCATGTCGCCGCCGGCCAGCGGGATCTCGAAGTCTAGTTCCCGCAGGCGATCCCGCAGACCGATCCGCCGCAAGGTCAAGCCGCCGGTCAATGGTCCCAGCGGTGTGTCGTGCATCGGCACCAGCGCGGCGGCCAGCTCGGCGTCGTCGGCGTCTACCGGCCACCACGCTAAGTGCCGTCGCACCTGCTTCTCCAGGTCCGCGGCCAAATCGGAAACACTGGGGTCGGCCGTCTCCAGCACCGCGTGCACCAGCGAGCCGAACGCCGTACCGGCCGGCATTCCCGCCAGCGGTGAGGCGAGGTCGTGGTCGGGACTGGGCGCGGTGACGACGACCGCCTCCACCTCGTCGTCGCGCGCGTCTACCTCCGGCTCGCTGGCCACGCCGACCGCTTCCGCGCGACGCACCAGCGCCGAGTACGACGTCCGCCGCCAGGTGGTGTCGATCTCACGGTGGAAGTGGCGCACCGCGAAACCGGTTGGTGGGGACAGGTTTTGCGCAAGGGCGGGGGAGACGATCACCGATTCCTCCAGTGATGGCCCGCCAGCGGCCTCCCACCGCTTCAACACCGCCCACGCGTCCTCGTCGCTGATGCCCCGTTCGCACCTGTCGGGCACCTCGGCCGCACCGATGCCGCGGCCGCGCAACAGCCGCGACAGCCCGCCGTTCGGCTCATCCCACGACGGCGCCCACCACGCCACCACCTGCGACTGCGCCCGGGTTAGCGCGACATAGGTGAGCCGGATGTTGTCGCGGGCTATTTCGGTCCGGTGCAGATCCTCGACATGGCGACGATCGGTGCTGGCCTTGCCGCCGATGTGCAGGCAGCGGGTTTCGTCCTCGTCGTGATAGAGCAGGATGTCGTCTTTGCGGACATTGCGGTTGAACGCGAACGGCAGGTACACGATCGGAAACTGCAGACCCTTTGCCACGAACACCGTCATGATCTGCACCGCGGCGGCGTCGCTTTCCAGACGGCGGTTGCGTTCGGCCTCGGCGGTGCGCTCGTCGCACTGCCGCCGCAACCAATCCCGCAGCGCCGGTAAGCCATAGTGCTCCCGATGCGCGGTCTCGTGCAGCAGCTGCGCGATGTGCGCCAGATCGGTCATGTGCCGCTCGCCGCCCCATTGGGTGAGTACCCGACGGCCCATGCCGCCCAGCTGCGCGGCCTCGTACACCGCAGCCATCCCGCGCTGGCGGGCGTGGTTGGCCCACTCCCGCAGCATGCCCGCCACCCGGTCGGTCAGCGTATCGCCCTCGACGGCAAGGGTTTCCGCGGTTTCGCCGAAGAACATCGTGCACGCGGCGGCACGGACCAGGCCGCTGCGGTGCGGCGCGTCGAACGCCTCCAATAGGCACAGCCAATCTTTAGCGGCATGCGACTCGAACACCTCGGTGTCACCGGTGTAGACCGCCTGAATACCCGCCTTAGCCAACGCATCCCGGCACGCCCGCGCATCTTTGTGCCGTTCGACGATCACGGCGACGTCGCCGGCGCCAACAGGACGACCGTCATAGGTGGCCCCGTTCGCGAGCAGCGCTCCGATGTCGGCGGCTAGGTCGGCGGGAATGTGGCTGCGCAGCCTGTCGATCGGAACAGTGTCGGTGCCGTCATAGCCAAGGGTGAGCCGTTTGACGACGCGCAGTCGAAACGGCGCGTTGTGGGGCGCTCCGGCCAGCCGGTGTCCGTCGTGGTGGGCGGCGATGTCGTGGACGACGATCTCGCGGTGGCCCAGCGCCGCGCCGCGCAGCACGGTTTGCAGGCTGTCGACGAGCGCCCGGTCGCTGCGCCAGTTGACACCCAGCGTGTAGCGGCCATTGGCCGCGTGGACCGCCTTCAGGTAGGTGTGGATGTCGCCGCCCCGGAAACCGTAGATGGCCTGCTTCGGGTCGCCGATCAGGATCAGCGTCGAGTGGCCGCTGAACGCCCGCTCGAGTACCCGCCACTGGATGGGGTCGGTATCTTGAAACTCGTCGACCAGCACGATCTGCCAGCGTCCTCGCATTCGGCTGCGGGCCGGGGAGTCTTGTGCTTCAAGGGCCTTCGCCAGCCGGGTCAGCAGGTCGTCGAAGCCCAGGATGCGCAGCCGGCGCTTGCGGCGTTCGAGTTCGTCGACCACGTCGGTGGCAAAGCGCCGCCGGACTCCGGCCTCGCTGTCCGGGTCGGGATCGAGCGGCCGCCATTGTGCGCAGGGATCATTCACGACTTTGCGTGCAAGGGTGAGCGCCTGCTCATACGTCAGCAGCGGATCGTCTTCCTGGCGCCCAAACTGCGCAAGGTAAAGGTCGTCGACGATTTCGGTGACCAGGTCGTCCAAACTCTCTTGCAGCTTGACGTCGGAGGCGGTATCACCGGCGACGCCAAGCGATCTCAGCACCGATCCGCAGAACTCGTGCGTCGTGGCAATCGTGGCCGCATCAAAGTTCGCCAGCGCGTCACGTAGCCGTGTCCGCCTCAAGGCGCGCTCGCCGTGGCTGCCGCGCATCAGATGCTCGACGAGCTCGTTGCCGGGTGGCACGCGATCTTCAAGTGCGGCGACCGCCTCGAAGATTTGGCTGCGCACTCGCTCCCGCAACTCGCGGCTGGCTGCGCGGTTGAACGTGATCAGCAGCATGTCGTCGAGCGTCGTGTCGGTTTCGGCCAGATAGCGAGTGACCAGGCCGGCCAGCGCGAACGTCTTACCGGTGCCGGCACTGGCCTCCAGCACACTGGTGGAGCCCTCTTTGGGCAACGGACCCAACAGGTTGAACCGGTCCATCAGCCGGGCTTCCGTTCGGCGGCCAGCACCGGCAGCCACAACCGGGCGGCGAGCGCGCCCAGCCGGGTGCCTTCCCCCGCAGGCGGGAGGTTCCCCCACGTCCCCATCTCCTGGCCCGGGTTGGGCGGGCCGAGCAGCACCGCGAACGGGGCCTTACGCCCCCATACCCGCACGTGCGCACGCTCGGCGTCTTCACCGTCGTGAAAGTTGTTGGTCTCCCATTTACTGCGAGCGTATTTCACCGGATCCTTTGCACGGTAACGCCTTTCCGCCCAGGCGTAGGATGTCTTGAGGGGCAGCGGCAGCGGCTCACGGCGTCCAGCGTCGAACAGCATGACCAAATCGGTTAGTACAGCCGGCGCATCGGGTGGCGTGCCCAAGCAGCACACCTCGATGGCGTCTTTGCTGCCACGCCCGACGCAGACAGCCGTCCAGTCACGATCCGGGTTGCCGGCAGCAAGGGCGACCAGCGAAATCCACGCGTGGAGCTTGTGTTTGGGTGCAAGCCTCGAGTAAGTGACTTCGACGATCCGGTCGTCGAACACTTGGTTCACGGTGCCGGTGACGCGGCGGCCGTCGCCCAGGTCGACGGCGATGTCGTGGGCTGACGGATCCACCTGTTGGTAGCGCCGGGCGGTAGTTGCCAGTTGGTCGGCACTGCGGCGGATCTCCTTGGCTTTGCGCCAGCCCAGCAGTTCCGGTGGCAGGGTGCCGCGGCGCCATTCAACCTCGGCCACGGTCTTGAGATCCATGCCGCGCAGCATGTCGTGCAGCATCCGGTCGCCGACGATCCACGCTTCCAGCGGGTCGATCTCGACCGGCATCGCGTCGCTGATCCCGTCCACGTCCCACGGCAGCGTGTAGTCGAGGGCCCGGAAGAATCCTTTGACCGGGTCTTTGAAGAAGTCGAGCAGGTCGACCAGTGTCACGTCGGTTGCGGATAGCACTGGCAGCGGATTGGTGATGAAAGCTCCTGGCGCGCAGCGTTTCCCGCTGGCAGCTTCTGCCGCGGCCAGCGCGGTCGGGTCGAAGGTGAACGATTTGCCGGGCACTAGCGCGCCGGGTGTGACGTTCTTGCGGTCGAACGGCTGCAACGGGTGCTGGATGAGGATTCGCTCGCGCACCCGTGCTTCGGTCGTCTGGTCCAGCACGTCCAGCAGCTCCGCGAGCGGCACGGCGGGCGGGCGAGGTTGCCCGGTGTGCTCGTCGGCGCCGGTGTAGGTGATCACCAGAGTTTCGGTGGCCGCGCACACCGCGTCCAGGAGCAATTGCCGGTCTTCGGAACGAATGTCACGCTCACCGGTCATCGGCACCCGCGCCAGCACGTCGTCGCCGTCGGGGATGTTCAGCCGCGGGAACACCCCGTCGTCGAGCCCCACCAGGCACACCACCCGATGCGGTACCGAGCGCATCGGCACCATGGTGCACACGGTGAGCGTGCCGGTGCGGAAGTTGGCGCGGGTGGGGCGTCCTGCCAAGTGAGTGGACAGCAGCGCGCCTATGTCGGGCAGCCGCAGCAGGGTCGTGATGCGTGAGCCGGCTTGCTCGATAACGCTGGTGAACTCTCGCTGCAGCTGCGCTTGCTGCCAGGCATCGTCGGAGCGGGTGAGTAGGCCGACTCCGTCGGTCAACGCGTCCAGCCACTCGATCAATGGCTTTGCACCGCTGAGCCTTTCGACGACGCGATGGAGCCGCTCGACGTATTCGGCCAGCCGCCCGGCCAGCTCCACCTTGTCGCTGCCGACGTCGTCGAGCGGCAGCGCGGTGCCCAGCCACGCCCGCGAGTCGTCGGACATAGCGACGCCGGTGAGGATGCGGTCCAGCCCGAACCGCCAGGTGTTGTGGATGATGTGGTCCAGGCCGTACGGCTCGCGGTGCTGGGGGTCGAAGCCCCACCGGATGTTCGCTTCGCGGACCCAGTCGGTGATCGCGTCGAGGTCGTCGTCGGTAAATCCGAACCGGGCTCGCACCGGCGCGGCTTGGGCGAGATTGAGCACCTGGCTGGCGGTCGCGCGACTGCCCGCGAGGCTCAGCAACTCGGCGGCCACACCGAGCAGTGGGTTGGTCTGCGTCAGGGATCGGTCGGCGAGCCTGACCCTTAATCGGTGCGCCGGATGGCTGTCACCCGCGGTCTCGCCGAGCCCGAACCCGGCGACGATCAACGGCGCATAGGTCTCGATGTCCGGGCACATCACCACGATGTCGCGGGGCTCCAGCGTCGGGTCGTCTTGCAGGAGTCCCAGCAGGACTTCACGGAGCACGTCGATCTGTCGGGCCGGGCCGTGGCAGCTGTGTACCTGCACCGAGCGGTCGTCGGGTTTGAGGTGGCGGCCCTCTGGCCGTACCGCGTTGGCGGCGATGTCGGATTGCAGCCAGCCCATCAGCGTGTCGGGTTTGGATGCGCCGCCGATGAATTCGTCGGTGGCTCGGCTCGCGGGGAGCGCCCGTTGCAGCTCGCGCAGATCGCGTCCCAGCGTTTCCAGGAGCGGGTGCCTCGCCGCGCGCCGGCTGGTGTCGTCACGGCGCGGCATCGCGCCGTGGACGTCGTTGAGCGCCCGCCACAGCTCGTCGCTGGGGTGCGGCAGCCACAGGTGCAGGTCGTGGTGAGTGGCCAGCGCTTGCAGCAGTTCGATGTCGGTGCACGCCAGCCGGGTGTGCCCGAACAGCGACAGCCTTTGCGGCAAATCCGCCGGACCCTCGCACAATCGGGCCGCGGTTTTCTCGTGACGGACGTGCGGGGGATCGGCTTGGATGCGCCCGGCCAGCGCTCGCCAGAGTTCCGGCTGCCAGGCCAGGTCGACGTCGAGGTCTGTGGCACCGCCGTCCAGCCAGTCGGCCAGCAGCCGCGGACGCTGCCTGGCGTACGAGGCGAACAACCCGGCCAGCCGGCGTGCCACCGAATACCGCCGGCCGCGGCGCAACTCGGCTTCCAGGTCGGGCAGGCCACGGCCCAAATGCGCTGCCAGCGTGCGGCACCACGGCTCGTCGAGGCTGCAGTCGATGACCTCCAGCAGCGGCCACGTCATCGCGTCGGGCGACCAGGGGTCGTCGTCCACCGTGCCGGTGATCTCGGCAATCAACGACTGCGGGCTCCGGAACGCCACTCCGGCGCACACCCCGTCGCCGCCGCGGCCGCACCCGAGGACGTGCGAGAGTCGTTGGCTGAGCCACCGCTCCACTCCGCGTGCCGGCACCAGCACCAGCTCCTCGGCGAACGGGTCAGGCAGCGAGTCGGCCAGCAGCGCGCCCAGCCCGTCGGCAAGCAGGTCGGTGCGCTCGGCACGGTGCAGATGAAGCGTCATCGCGGGCCACCATAGGCGGCCACACCGACAGTGATGGCCGGTTCGAGCGGAGATGGCAGAACCGTCTGCCACAGACTCATCAACGCTACAGCGGCCCGACCGCAGGTGTTCGTGTCGATGTAACGGGTGGTTACTCCTTCGTGCCGGATGCTGTGGACTGTACCGATAGGGGAGGACAGCCGTGAGCATCGCGATGGGCGCGCCCGGTGCGATCACCGAGCGGCGCGAGGGCGAGGCGATCGAGGTAGCGTTTTCAGGGCGGTTTGGGTTTGGCATCTACCGGTGGGCTTACCTGCCGTTCGATGTGCCGGCGGGCGTGCAGCGAATCCGAGTTGCCACCTCTCATGAGGACTTCGCCGTGGGCGGGCTGCTCCGAAACGTGTTGGATCTGGGCGTCTTTGGTCCGGCCGGCTACGGCTTGGGTAATGCAGCTGGGTTTCGGGGCTGGTCGGGCGGAGCCCGCGACGGCTTTGTGATCTCCAGCACGTATGCCACCCCGGGCTATTTGGCAGGCCCTATCGAGCCGGGTGTATGGGCCGTGGCCCTCGGTCCGGTGGTCGTGAGCCCTTGGGGGATGGCTTGGCAGGTGCGCGTCACCATGGAACGCCGGCAGCCCGCCGCGGAACGCGGCTCGGTGAGCACGTTTCCGCCCCCGTCGGTCTGCGGTGCGCGCTGGTATCGCGGGGACCTGCATCTGCACACCGTTCACTCCGACGGCGAGCGCCACCCCGGTGAACTGGTGTCGGCCGCGCACGCCAGCGGGCTGGACTTCATCGTCTGCACCGACCACAACACTAACGCCGCCAACCGGGTGTGGTCCGCATGCCGCACCGGAGCGCTGCTGGTTGTTCCCGGCGAGGAGGTCACCACCCGGCACGGGCACTGGCTTGCTGTCGGCCTGTCACCGCACGCCTGGGTCGACTGGCGATACGCGCCATGCGATGGGGTGTTCCCGCGCTTCGCCGCTGAAGTCCGCGAAGCCGGCGGCTTGGTGGTCGCCGCCCATCCCGCCTTGCCGCTGCCGGGATCGGCGTGGGAGTTCGGTTTTGCCCAGGTGGACGCGCTCGAGGTATGGAACGGCCGGTGGAGCCTCGATGATGAACTGTCGCTTCGCATTTGGCAGCGGCTACTGCGGCAAGGTCGACGCGTCGTGGCGGTCGGCGGCAGCGACTCGCACGGCAAACACCAGCCGGTCGGGTCGCCGCAGACGGCCGTGCACGCGCGTGAACTGTCGATACCCGCGCTCGTCGATGGGCTGCGCTGCGGCCGTTCGTACATTGCCCGGTCGCGGGCTGTCGCGCTGGAGCTGACCGCGTCCTGCCCGACCAGCGGCGCCGCCGACGAGGCCGGTCCCGGGCAGACACTGCGGGTGCCGCCCGACACGCCAGTGACGGTCACCGCCGTGATCAGCGGAGCTCCTGGCACAAACGCCGCCCTGATCACCGCGGCGGGCTGCGCGGGACGGGTGACGGTGGGCCGGTCAGCGCGGGCCCGGTTGCGATGGGAACTCAACGCCGCTTCGGCGCGCTTCGCGCGACTGGAGGTACGAGAAGCGCAGCGGCGCCGGCTCGGCGCGATGGTCGCGTTGACAAATCCCGTGTGGCTCGCCTGAGCCGGGGCCAAGCACGTGATCATTCGCGGCGGCGAAAACATCTATCCTCGGGAGACCTAGGCGGTGGTGGTGCACCGGCTTCGCGGTGGGAAGCCGCCGCGAGTGATGCGGGGTCCCCGTCGGTCAGGCTGGGCAGGTGCTGAAGGGAATAATCCGGACTATGGTCCGGTTAGGTGTGACATCTGGGTAGTCGGACTCGACCATAAGGAGAATCAGCATGACCGCAGCCGTTAGTGCGCAAACGCTCAGCGCCGGGACGTGGGCGATCGACCCGGTCCACTCCTCGATCAATTTCTCGGTGCGCCATCTGATGGTCGGCAAGATTCACGGCAGATTCGACCAGTTCAGCGGCGCGATCACGGTCGCCGAAGACGGCACTCCGTCCGTCACCGCCGAGGTCGCCGTCAACTCGATCGACACCGGCAACGAGCAGCGTGACGCGCACGTCAAGGCCGCCGATTTCTTCGACGTCGCCCAGTTCCCGACCGCGAGGTTCGTGTCCACCGCGGTGCGGGCCGACGGGGACGCCTACGTGCTCGAAGGCGATTTCACGCTCAAGGGCGTCACCAAGCCGGTCGCGATGACGCTGGAGTTCAACGGCGTTAACCCCGGCATGGGACGTGGTGAAGTCGCCGGATTCGAGGCCTCTGTTGTGCTAAGCCGCAAGGATTTCGGAGTCGGCGCCGAGATGCCGCTCGAAGGTGGTGGCACCATGGTCGGCGACAAGGTCACGATCACGCTGGCGCTCGAGGCTCTGAAGCAGGCCTGACGATGGGCGCGCACGAGGGAGAGATGAGATGGAAGCCTGGGATGCGATCCGTGCCCGGCGCAATGTGCGGCAGTACCGGCCAGAGCCGGTTTCAGAAGCCGACCTGAACCGTATCGCCGAGGCCGGATGGCGGGCGCCGTCTGCGAAAAACCGCCAGCCGTGGGACTTTGTGATCGTCACCGACCGGGCTCAGCTGCAGGAACTCTCGACGGTCTGGCGGGGCGCCGGTCATATCGCCTCGGCTGCCGCCGCGATTGCGTTGATCGTGCCAGTACCGCCGAGTGATCGCAGGAGGGTGACAGACCAGTACGACGTCGGTCAGGCGACGATGGCGATGATGATCGCGGCCACCGACTTGGGCATCGGCACCGGCCATTCGTCGGTGGGGGATCAGGAAAAGGCACGCGCCATCCTGGGTGTCCCCGATGACCACTTGGTCGCCTACCTTCTCGGCGTCGGATATCCCGCTGACCGCTCGCTCAGACCGATCCACAAACCCAACCGCCGGCCCTTCTCCGAGGTCGTCCGTCACGGACATTGGTGAGCCGCCACCAATGCCTCCGATCTGACCTCATGCCGGGTGCTCGCTGGCATAGGGTCGCGTCGTGGAGTCTCCCATCAAACGCATTGCGCTGAGCACCGGCGGCGGGGACGCGCCGGGACTCAACGCCGTCATCCGCGCGGCCACCCTGGCGGCACGAAACCGCGACTGGGATGTGGTCGGGATCCGCGACGGCTTCAACGGGTTGCTCTTTCCGGACGAGTACCCCGAAGGTGGGCTAATGGAGCTGACCCGTGACAGAGTTCGCGGCATCATCTACCAGGGTGGCACGATCATCGGCACCACCAACCGTGGCAACCCGATCGCCTTTCCGGTGCAGCAGAACGACGGCACCTGGATCGAGGTGGACCGAACCGAAGAGCTGCTCGGCCGCTTCGAGGAGCACCGAATTGACGCGTTGATCACGATCGGCGGCGACGGAACGATGACGATAGCCCGCCACCTGCACGAGGCCGGGCTGCGTCTGGTGGGCGTGCCCAAGACGATTGACAACGATCTGGAGAAGACGACGTCGACTTTCGGCTTTGACACCGCGGTCGCCTTCGCCTCGCAATGCATTGACCGGCTGTTCTCCACCGCGACGTCGCACGGCCGGATCATCGTGGTGGAGGTGATGGGCCGCTACGCCGGATGGATCGCCTTGAACGCCGGCATGTCGTCGGGGGTGCACGCGATCCTCATACCCGAGATCCCGTTCAGCCTCGAGCCGGTGGCGGCTTTGATCACGCAACGCGAGAGGCGCGGTGCGAAGTTCTCTGTCGTCTGCGTCGCCGAGGGCGCTCGGCCCGTCGGCGGGGAGCTGTCGATCGTGGGCAAGTCGGTGGGGCAGGCCGAACGCCTCGGTGGCATCGGCGCCAGGGTGGCCGCTGAGCTCGAGCAGATGACCGGTCGAGAGTCACGCGCGGTCGTGCTGGGCCACTTGCTGCGGGGCGGTTCGCCAACCTCGTTCGACCGGTTGCTCGGCCTGCGCTTCGGCGCCGCTGCGGTGCGGGCCCTCGACGAAGGACACGACGGTGTCATGGTCGCTCTCAACCCGCCGACGGTGGACTATGTCCCGCTCGCCGAGGCCACCCGTCGGCAGAAGAAGATCCCGCTCGACTGCGACTCGATACTGACCGCCCGTGATATGGGGATTAGCTTCGGCGATCAGATGCCCACGCACCCCGCGCTCGGACTGTGAACGCCACACCGACGCCGGTGGGCGGTTCGGCCACGGCGCAGAATCCAACCGTGCAAATGCCTTAACCGCTCGGCTCGCCTGTGCCAGGCTAGAGCTATGGTCGGTGTCGGGGATGCCCTCGAATGGGTCAGGCAGCAGGTCATCGCCTGGGTGCCGCGGGCGGATCTTGACCAGCGCGATCCGGACTTCATCCGCGACCGGCTGCCGGGCACGTGGCTGCTGGCGTCGCTGTATTTCCGGGCCGATGTTCGACGGCTTGATCGCATACCGCCCGAAGGACCGGTGCTGCTGGTCGGCAACCACAGCGGCGGCAACGTGCCGCCGGACACCTTCGTCTTCACGTTGGCGTTCTGCTCGTATTTCGGGATGGAGCGGCCGTTCTACCAACTCGCGCACAACCTTGTCACCGTCTATCCGCCGCTGCGCTGGCTGCGCAAGTTCGGCACCGTGCCGGCCAGCCAGGAAAATGCCCGGCTGGCACTGGAGTCCGGCGCCGCCGTGTTGGTGTATCCGGGTGGCGATTACGAGGTTTTCCGCCCGTCGTGGCAACGGCACGTCGTCGACTTCGGTGGCCGCAAAGGCTTCGTGCGGCTCGCCCGCGAGACCGGCGTGCCGATCGTGCCGGTGGCCGCCGTCGGTGGC
>Ga0187766_10000963_pt1 | contig 16563 bp, 15 predicted proteins | sample 0216_QUI02_MP05__4_FD_132971 | JGI IMG/M metagenome (GOLD analysis project Ga0187766, IMG submission 132971) | Tropical peat soil microbial communities from peatlands in Department of Meta, Colombia - 0216_QUI02_MP05_20_MG | ecosystem: Environmental > Terrestrial > Soil > Wetlands > Peat ... | reverse complement strand
ACAGCCGCGACCTTGAGGCCGCCGCGCAGCTTGTTGACCACGAGGGTTGCGAGCGCTTCGCCCTCGACGTCCTCGGCGATCACGAGCAGCGGGCGGGCCGACTGCACGACCGACTCAAGCAGCGGCAGCATGGCCTGGAGGTTCGAGAGCTTTTTCTCGTGGATAAGGATGTACGGATTTTCAAGCTCGCACACCATCTTGTCGGCGTTCGTTACGAAATAGGGCGAGACGTAGCCGCGGTCGAATTGCATGCCCTCGACCACTTCGAGTTCGGTCGCGAGGCTCTTCGCCTCCTCGACCGTGATGACGCCCTCGTTGCCGACCTTTTGCATCGCCTTGGCGATCATTTCGCCGATCTCGCGCTCGCCGTTGGCGGAGATCGTGCCGACCTGGGCGATTTCGTCGTTGGTTTTCACCTTGCGGGAATTCTTGCGCACGTCCTCGATCACGGCCTCGACGGCGAGGTCGATGCCGCGCCTGAGGTCCATCGGGTTCATGCCGGCGGTGACCCCCTTGATGCCCTCGCGCACGATCGCCTGCGCAAGCACGGTCGCCGTCGTGGTGCCGTCACCTGCCACGTCCGAGGTCTTGCTCGCGACCTCGCGCAGCATCTGCGCACCCATGTTCTCGAACTTGTCGGAGAGCTCGATCTCCTTGGCGACCGTGACACCGTCCTTCGAAATGCGGGGTGCGCCGTAGGATTTGTCGAGCACCACGTTGCGGCCCTTGGGGCCGAGGGTCACCCTCACCGAATTGGCGAGGATATCGACGCCTTTGAGCAAACGCGCGCGCGCGTCCGCGCTGAATTTTACGTCCTTGGCTGCCATTGATGGATTTTCCTTACTGAATGATTCCCATGATGTCGGACTCTTTGAGGATCAGGAAATCCTCGCCGTCGACCTTGATTTCGGTGCCGGACCACTTGCCGAACAGCACGCGGTTGCCGACCTTGACGTCCGGCGGAATGAGCTTGCCGCTCGCGTCGCGGGTACCCCCTCCGACCGCCACGACCTTGCCCTCCATGGGCTTCTCCTTGGCCGTGTCGGGGATGATGATACCGCCAGCGGTCTTGGTCTCCTGCTCAACCGCCTTGAGCACGACACGGTCGTGCAATGGCTTGAGTTTCATTGCTTTTCCCTCAATTTGTGGATTGTGCCGCGCGAGCGGATTAGCACTCGCCCGGCAGGAGTGCCAGGGTTATAGGGGGTCGCTTTGCCGGTGTCAACTGCCCGTCTCGCCGAATGCCGAGGGTGCTGGTCTTACAGCCCGCCCCTCCGATGTTCGAGGCGCGCGACATCTGCCGGATCGAGGCGAACGCGAAGATGAGCGTATTCGTCGTCGTCCGTGCGGCTCATAACCTCGCCGCGGCTGTAGAGCCAGGCGAGCGTCTTGCCGTCCGAGAGGGAGATATCGACCTCGACGACGTCATGCCCGCGAGAAATCTCCCGATCGACGCATTCGAGAAGCGCTTCGCATCCTTCCCCCGTCAAAGCGGAGAGCGGAATCATCGTGCGATTGCTGCGCGCCGTCGCCGCGACGATCGCACTTCGTTCCTCCGGGCTCAGGAGGTCGATCTTGTTGAGGACCTCAAGCAGCCCTTCCTCCACCTCCCGCGAGAGCCCGAGCGCGATCAATACCTGATGCACGTCGTCCTTCTGCGCTTCCGTTTCCGGATGGGAAATGTCGCGCACGTGAACCACGATGTCGGCCTCAAGGACCTCCTCGAGCGTTGCGCGGAAGGCTGCGACAAGCTGGGTCGGTAGATCGGAGATGAAGCCGACCGTGTCCGATAGGATAACGGAACGCCCAGAACGCAGCTTGAGCGCCCGCATCGTCGGATCGAGGGTCGCAAAGAGAAGATCTTCGGCGAAGACCGATGCACGAGTCAGGCGATTGAAGAGGGTCGATTTGCCTGCGTTCGTATAGCCGACGAGGGCTACGACGGGAAAGGGCACGCGGCGGCGGGCCGCACGGTGAAGCTCCCGTGTGCGAACGACGCTCGAGAGTTCCTTCTTGATCTTCGTGATGCGCGTCCCGATCAGCCGGCGGTCGATCTCGATCTGGCTCTCGCCGGGGCCGCCGAGAAAGCCGAAGCCGCCACGCTGGCGTTCAAGGTGGGTCCAGCTTCGCACGAGGCGGCTGCGCTGATAGGTGAGATGAGCGAGTTCGACCTGCAGCCGGCCCTCCCGCGTTCGCGCGCGCTCGCCGAAGATCTCGAGGATGAGGGCAGTGCGGTCGATGACCTTGCACTTCCATGCGCGCTCGAGATTTCGCTGTTGCACAGGCGTGAGCGCACCGTCAATGACGACGACCTCGATTGCGAGCGCTTCGACGAGCTGCCCGATACGCCCGACCGTGCCCTTGCCGAATAGCGTCGCGGGACGCGGTTCGACCAGGCGCACAACTTCGCTCTCGACGACGTCGAGGGAAATTGCCAAAGCGAGGCCGATTGCCTCTTCGAGGCGGGACCGGGGCGAGCGGCCATTCGCCATTTCCGATTGGAGTGCTGGATGCAGCACGAGGGCGCGCCCAATGGGTGCGCCGTTGCTCGTACCTCCTCCCTCCCGGGTATCGCCCTGCGGAGCTACCACGCGTGGATCACGCCTCGACCGCCTCTTTATCCTGCTCGAACAGGGAAATGGGGACCGTCGGCATCACAGTAGAAATCGCGTGCTTGTAGACTAACTGAGAGTGATGATCACGGCGTAACAAAACTGAGAAGTTATCGAACCAAGTAACGATGCCCTGAAGTTTTACTCCATTTACCAGAAATATCGTTACAGGGGTCTTGTTCTTGCGAATGTGATTCAGGAATACATCCTGTAAGTTTTGAGATTTTTCGGAGGACATATTCGATCCCCTCTTTTCTTCGTGTTGGGGCGGTCGCAGAATTCGGGTCGGTGCAAACGCCATACAACTAATATGGTTTTTCAGGCCCGCCGGACAAGAGCGGACAGCTCCAGGCAGTTCAGAACTTCGTAATCGGGTCGTGAGCTGGAAAAATCGTCGCGACCCTGCCCCTGACCGGCGATCAAGATGGACGTGCAATTTGCGTTTCGCGCGCAATCCACGTCGAGGGCGGTGTCGCCGACAAACCAGACGGCGGCACTTGGGCTTACCCCCGCCCCCTCAAGGGCCATGAAGATGGGGGCCGGGTCAGGTTTGTCCCACTTGGCATCGCCTGCCCCGATCACACGGCCGAATAGGTGGTCCCAGCCGAGGTGTGCCGCCTCACGGCGCAGAATCGATCCGGTCTTGTTGCTGACGACCCCAAGATAAAGCCCGGACCCCGCCAGCTCGTGCAACATTTCCGCGGCCCCGGGCAGCGGTGTCAGATACTCGAGATGGCAGGCGTTTATGCTGTCGTAGAAAATTCGCTTCGCCTCTTCCCATCTCGATCCGAAAAGGTGCGGAAAGCTATCCCGCATCGACACGCGTACGCGCGCGCGCGTCTCCTCGCTCGTCCAAGGCGCATGCCCCATGGCGACGAGCGTGGCGTTGAGCGCCGTTTCGATGCTCCTCCAGTTGTCGATGAGCGTGCTGTCCCAATCGAAAAGCACTGCGCGCGGACGCGTCAACCCCATCGATCCACGCTGATTGCCTACCCCTTCCGGACGAGAGTTCGTCACGCCGTGGCGCCGTCGCCCGTCGCATAGCTCATATAGAGAGCGCGGAGCTTCAGAGTGAAGGAACCCGCCTTGCCGTTGCCGAGCACCCTGTCGTCGATCTGCGTGACGGGCAGGACGAACGACGTCGCACTCGTGATCCAGGCTTCGCGGGCAGCCTTGGCCTCGGCGACCGTGAACGCCCGCTCCTCGAACTGGAGCTTGTTGGCTTTGGCGAGTTCGAGGACGGAGCGGCGGGTGATACCGCTCAGGATCGCGTTCGTTGCGGGCCTTGTAACGACCGTTCCGTCCTCGGTGAGGATCCACGCATTCGACGAAGTACCCTCGGTTACGTAGCCGTCCCGGTCGACTTGCCACGCCTCATAGGCGCCCGCCTCGCGCGCGCGCTGCTTGCCGAGCACGGCGGCTGTCAGTCCGACGGTTTTTATGTCGCATCGGTGCCACCGGATATCGGGAATTGTGATCGCGCGAATGCCATCTTCAACGGCATTTGCCGGCTGAGGCCGCATCCGGCGCACGGTCATGACGAGGGCACTTGGGACGTTCGCTGGAAATGCGAAATCGCGTGGCGCCACGCCGCGCGTGACCTGCATATAGATCATGCCATTGCGGACGCGATTGCGCCGCATCAATTCCCGCATTGCGACCCGCATTGCGGCATTGCTCATCGGTGCACGGATCTTGAGTTCGCCCAAGGAACGCACGAGACGTTGCAAATGCGGCTCTTCGTCGACGAGATGCCCGTCCTTGATCGCAATTACCTCGTAGACGCCGTCGGCAAACTGATAACCACGGTCCTCAACATGCACGGCTGCTTCGTCGAGCCGCACATACCGCCCATTGACATAGGCCGTTCGCGACATTCGGTTCGATCCATCCTCGATTAGTAACGGGACTCGGGCAAGCGGCGCGCGGAGCGGCTATGCATCGTAGACCAGGCTCTTGTCGTTGGTATGGACGCCGAGCGATTTGAGCTTTCTGTGGAGTGCCGAGCGCTCCATCCCGATGAACGTGGCCGTGCGCGAGATGTTGCCGCCGAAGCGCGTCACTTGCGCGAGGAGATACTGACGCTCGAAAAGCTCGCGGGCGTCGCGCAACGGCAAGGCCATGATCTCTCCTGCCCTGTCCCATTTCAAGACCGGTGGAGCTATGGCGCCGATCTCGGGCGGAAGCATGTCCGCACGGATCATGTCGCGTTGCTCGCCCGGCGCCATGATGAGCAGCCATTCGATGACGTTCCGCAGCTGGCGCACACTCCCCGGCCAGTCATAAGCCTGTAGCGCCGCCATCGCATCCTCGCCGATCGGGCGCTCGGAAAGGCCCGAGGCATTGGCATAACGCTCCATGAACGCGCGAGCCAGGAGTGGAATATCTTCGCGCCGTTCACGGAGCGAGGGCACGTGGAGCGGCACGACATTCAGCCGGTAAAACAAATCTTCGCGGAAGCGAGCGGCGGAGATTTCCTCGGTCAGGTCCCTATTGGTCGCCGCGATGACCCGCACGTCGACCTTCACGCGCGTATTTCCGCCGACGCGCTCAAAAGTCTGCTCCTGCAGTGCGCGCACGATCTTGCCTTGCGTCTCGAGCGGCATGTCGGCGACTTCGTCGAGCAGCAGCGTGCCGTTGTGCGCCTGCTCGAGCGTGCCGACTTTGGCGACGCTTCCCTTGCTGCCCGGAATCTCCTGGCCGAACAACTCCACTTCGAGATTTTCCGGTCGCATGGTGGCGCAGTTGAGCACGATGAACGGTCCCGCAGCCCTGCGCGAGCGGGAGTGAATGATGCGCGCGACGACTTCCTTGCCCGATCCCGCGGGTCCCGAAACGAGGACGCGGCTGCCGGTCGGAGCGACCTTCTCGATCGACTGGCGCAGTTGATTGATGACGGCCGACTGTCCCACAAGCTCGGAGTCGACACCCGCGCGCACGCGCAATTCATCGTTTTCGCGGCGCAGGCGGGCCGCCTCGATCGCACGCTCGACCATGAGGAGCAGCCGATCGGTCTTGAACGGCTTTTCGACGAAGTCGTAAGCGCCGCGCTTGATGGCGTTTACGGCGGTCTCGATCGTGCCGTGTCCGGATATCATCACGACAGGCACACTCGGATGATTGTCCTGTATCACGTCGAGGAGGGCCAGGCCATCGAGCTCGCTTCCTTGCAACCAGATATCGAGGACCACAAGGCTCGGCCGCCGCGCACGGATTGCACTTAGCGCGTCGGTGCTGTTGACCGCCTCACGCGCCTCATAACCTTCATCCTTGAGAATCTGGGCGATAAGCAGGCGAATATCCGCCTCGTCGTCCACGATCAGAATGTCATGTGCCATGCGCGGGAATCGGTTCGATGGTTGATGGCGTGCTCGCGTCGTCGTCCTTGGCGTCAACGATGGCATTATCGGGAAGCGAGAAGATGAGTCGCACGCGAGCACCTCCCCCTTCGCGATCCTCGAGCACCAAGTCCCCTCGGTGATCTTCCATGATTTTCTTCACGATTGCGAGTCCCAGTCCTGTGCCCTTTTCGCGGGTCGTGATATAGGGTTCGGTCAACCTGTCGCGATTGACGACGGGAAGTCCCTTGCCATTGTCCTCGATATCGATGACGACTTGCCCCTCCGATGCCGCAAGGCGTAAAGCGATCATCCCCTGAAACCCCTCTTCGCCTTCCCGCTCGGACATGCGAGCCTGAATCGATTCAGCTGCATTCTTGAGCAAGTTGGTCAGCGCTTGGCTGATTTGGCGCGCATCGCACCGAAAATGCAAGGATGCTGGCGGCAACTCGATCTCGTACGCGATGTCGGGGTTTCCCTGGCGTTGTAGGAATACCGCCTGCCGACACAAATCGGCCAAATCCTCCGACTTCATCACGGGGGCGGGCATGCGGGCGAAAGCAGAAAATTCATCGACCATGCGGCCGATATCGTTCACCTGCCGCACGATCGTATCGGTGCAGGTGACGAAGGTATCGGGATCGCTCGTGATCTCCTTGAGATATTTGCGCTTGAGACGTTCGGCCGAGAGCTGGATCGGCGTGAGCGGGTTTTTGATTTCGTGAGCGATGCGCCGGGCGACGTCGCCCCATGCCGCGCTCCGCTGCGCCGTGAGAAGCTCCGATATGTCATCGAAGGTCACGACGAACCCCTTCGTGTCATGGTTTACCCGTTCGGCGGATATGCGAACGAGAAGGGTGCGCGTGCGGCCGCGCCGGACGATTCTAAGCTCCGACTCGAGAAGGCGCGACGGCCGGCGTTTGGCTTCGCGCATAAGCTCGGCCATTTCCGGAACGACCTCCTCGAGCGGATGGCCAATCAGGCGCTCCATCCTGATCGACAGGAGCTGGCAGGCGGATCGATTCGGAAGGTTGACGTAGCCACGTTGATCGAGTCCGATGACACCCGACGAAACGCCGGCGAGCACGGTTTCCGTGAACCGGCGGCGTGCGTCCAGCTGACGGTTCGCTTCGATGAGTTCGCCTCGCTGCTCCTCGAGTTGGCCGGTCATGCGATTGAAGGCACGGGACAAGGAGCCGATCTCATCGGACTTCGCCTCCTCCTCCGGCACGCGAACGGCGAGATCGCCGCCGCGCACGCGCTCCGCGGCCGCGATGAGCGCCGATATCGGTCGCACCAGTTGGGTGGCAAAGTAGAGGCCGACCCATACGGAAGCGAGCAGGAGGAGCAAGGCGACGACGACGAAGATGAGCGCAAACGTGATCTCGATGTCGGAACGAACCAGTTCGAGCTGTTGGTATTCGCTGAGAGCCGCCTGCGCGCGTTCGACGTGCTGGAGCACACCGGGCTCGACAAAACGGCCGACGAAAAGATAAAGGCTCGGCATGATCTCGCCGAGAGGCGGATCGACCCGCACAAGTGCGCGTACACGATCGTCGGCTTCGCTGCGCAGGAGCGCCACTTCGCCTTGATTGGCCCGGTTGATCGCCTGTGACGGGATCGATTCGCGCGCCATGCCGAAGCTCAGCCGGCTTTGTGCGAGGACATGGAAAGTCGAATCGAAAACGACGGCCTCCGGCAGCGCGAGCTGACCGGCTTCCGTGTCAAGAATGCGCTCGAATGCGGCTTCGCGCCCGAAGCTGCCTTCCACCAGATCCGGCAGGGCCTGCTGCAAGCGCTGCTTGAGGGTGATCGCGTCGAGCTGAATGCTGCGGACGTTTTCATCGAGATAGGCATTCGCGACCGCGACGGACTCGCCAATCGCGTTCCGTACCTTGTCGCTGAACCAGGATTGCAAGCCGAGATTAAAGAATAGCGTCGAAAAGACGGCCACGATGATCGTCGGCGTCACGGCAACTATGCTGAAAAGTGCTACCAGCCGGATATGAAGGCGCGAGCCGGCCGAGCCGCGCCTGCGCTCGATCCAGACCTGCGTGATTCGCCGAGCCACCACAGCCGCAAGGGCGAGCAGCAGCACGAGGTCTACATATAGGAGGACAATGATTAGGTTGGGGCCGATCGGGAACGGCAGGAGTTTCGACAGTGCCGCATAGGTCGCGAGTGCCGAGAGACCGGCAGCGGCGGCCAATGCTATGGCAAGCTTGCGGCCAAGACCGCTTTTCGCGATCCACTTTGACCATTGCCTGAGGAAGTTCGGACTCTTTTCCTTGGTTTGCTCGGCCTCCATGCGGCTATTTTACGCCGCGCATCACCTGAATGTCCAACTCACGGATTTTCTTGCGTAATGTGTTCCGGTTGAGGCCGAGAAGACGAGCGGCCTTGATTTGATTGCCGCGCGTGGCTCCAAGACTGAGCAGCAGCAGCGGGCGCTCCATCTCGCGCAGCACCCGATCGTAAAGCCCGGCGGCCGGAAGCCCGTCCTGATGGGCCGCAAAGTACTCCTTCAAGTGACGCTCGATCGACGCGCTCAGGCTGTCGTCGACCGGGGTTTCGAAATCGGCGGCCGGCTGGCCCACGTCGGCCAGCTCGGCTTCGACGACGTCGATCTCGATGATCTCCTGGGCGTAGAGTGCCGCCAGTCGCTGGAGCAGATTTTCGAGTTCGCGCACATTGCCCGGCCAGCGATACTGCTTGAGCCGCTCCATTGCCGCGAGGTCGATCGTCTTCACGGGAAGACCCTGCGCTGCCGAGCGGTTGAGGAAGTGGCGTACAAGTGCCGGAATGTCCTCGATCCGCTCCCTCAGGGGCGGAAGCCGGATCGGCACCACGTTGAGGCGATAAAAGAGGTCCTCGCGAAAGAGTCCCTGACGGATGTACTGCCGCAGGTCGCGGTGCGTCGCCGCGATGATGCGCACGTCCGCACGGATCGGCGTGCGGCCGCCAACGGTCGTGTATTCGCCCTCCTGAAGGACCCGCAGCAAACGGGTCTGCGCCTCGAGCGGCATATCGCCGATTTCGTCGAGAAAAAGCGTGCCCCCATGGGCCTGCTCGAACCGCCCGGCATAGCGCGCAGCCGCTCCGGTGAAGGCTCCCTTCTCATGGCCGAAGAGTTCGCTCTCGATCAACTCGCGCGGAATTGCGGCCATGTTGATTGCGACGAAGGGGCCGTTGCGGCGCTTGCCGTAATCGTGGAGTGCGCGCGCCACGAGTTCCTTGCCGGTCCCCGACTCGCCCGTGATCATGACGGTGAGATCGGTGCTCATGAGTCGCGCGAGCACGCGGTAGATTTCCTGCATGGCTGGAGAGCGGCCGATCAGCGGAAGCTGCTCATCCCCTTCAGATGCGGCTGCCGGTGCGTCCGAGGCCGGCCGAATCGTGAGTGCCCGCTCCACCACGTTCACGAGTTCGCGCAGGTCGAAGGGCTTCGGCAAATACTCGAAGGCGCCCCGTTCGGTCGCCTTGACCGCGGTGAGAAGGTTGTTTTGGGCGCTCATCACGATGATGTGCAGGTCGGGCCTGATCTTCTTGATGCGCGGGATCAGGTCCAGCCCGTTTTCATCGGGCATGAGCACATCCGTGATGATCAGATCGCCCTCGCCGTCCGAGGCCCAGCGCCAAAGGGTGGCTGCGTTCCCGGTGGTGCGCACGTTATAGCCCGCACGGCCGAGTGCCTGGTTGAGCACGGTGCGAATCGCGCGGTCGTCGTCCGCGATAAGGATCGTTGCATCGTTCATGGGGAAGCTCCGCCGTCGAGCGCACGGGGTGTGTCGTCGCGTTGGGCCTTGTCTTCCGCACCCGCGAAGCGGTGCATGGGCAGCATGACCTTGAAAATCGTGCGCCGCGGCTCGCTGTCGAACTCGATGACTCCGCCGTGGTCGCCCACGATCTTCGCGACGAGTGCGAGGCCGAGGCCGCTGCCGTTCGATTTCGTCGTAACAAAGGGATCGAAAAGATGAGCGCGCAGATCCTCGGGCACCCCCTGGCCGTTGTCCTGCACGCTCACGACGAGGGGAAGCTGCGTGCGGCTCTCGCTCCCCGGCACGGCAAGACGCACACCTTGTTGATAGGCGCTCGAAAGGACGATCTCGCCGCCCGTTTCCGGCAAGGCTTCCGCCGCGTTCTTGACCAGGTTCAGGAAGAGCTGAACAAGAAGGTCGCGATTGCCTTCGACGGGTGGAAGCGAGGGGTCGTAATTCTCGATAAACCGCACGCCCTGAGCGAAGCCGTTCTGCGCCACCTTGCGGACATGCTCGAGGACCGCATGAATGTTGACGGGGCCCTTTTCGACCGGGCGTCCGTCGGAGAACACTTCCATGCGGTCGACGAGCGCGCAAATGCGGTCTGCCTCATCGCAAATAAGGCGCGTAAGCTCGCGATCTTCGAGGGGTGCGGATTGTTCGAGGAGTTGCGCCGCACCCCTGATGCCGGAAAGCGGGTTCTTGACCTCATGCGCCAGCAGGGCCGCCATGGCCGTGACCGAGCGCGCGGCGTTGCGATGAACCAATTGGTGGTCGATCTTCCGAGCGATCGACTGCTCGTGCAGGGAAACGACGATCGACCCGGGCTGTTCGGTGAGCTGGGCCACCTGTGCGGTGACGAAATGCACCCCGATGCGAGGGGCTTGAAGCGTGATGCCATACTCGGAAACACTCGAACGGCCGCCACGCACCTGATCGATAAGGGCGAAGAGCGGACTGTCGCTTGGTAGGATCTCGGTCAGCGGACGCTCCGCAAGCCACGCGGCGCTCGCGTCGAAAAACTGCTCGGCGGCCAGATTGACGAATCGGATCTCGCCCTCGGCGCCGATCACCAGCATGGCGTCCGGAAGCGCATTGATAATGGCGAGCGGGTCTGCAGCGCCAACGTTCTTGCGAAACGCTCTCTCCGCGCGAGCCATCATGTTACCTCGTGCGCGGATTGACAGCTCCGGTGATCGATGGATGTGTGAAGCGATCGATCTGGCGTTGATACCACAATAGTGCCTTGCCTATATTTTGCGCATTCACCGGACCTGTCTAGGAATTGCGCATCTTCTCCCGCTCCATTTTATATTGCAAGTGCGAAATCTTTTTGCGTCGGCAGAAATTTGGCAGCCAAAGAAGAGCGCCATGGGGATGCCAATCGGTGGATAAAAATTACGTTTTATCAGAATATTGCAGGAAAATCTTCTGCACTGAGTTCAAGCAAGCAACACGTCGGTTACGAACTTGACACCGGGATAGGCCAGGGTAAGCAGAAGGTAGGCAAGAAGGACAAAATGCGCGGCTCGCCGCCCGCCCAAGCCGCTGCGTCCCCGGAGTAGGATGAGGAGAGCGCCGATCACGACGAAGGTGAGAAGCGACAACAGCGTCTTGTGGTCGAAGGCCAGGATTCGGCCCGAGACGAAATACTGGGTCGCCATACCCGTGGAGACACCAATCGCCAGGATGATCTCCGAGGCGGCCAGGAGCCGGACCTGCAGTGTCTCGCAGAGAGCGATCGAAGGAAGGAGTTGATTGATTCGCCCGCGCCGCTTGTTCTTGAGCGAACGCTCCTGGATCAGAACCGCAAAGCCTGCGATGGCGGCGATCGTCAGGAGACCGTAGGTCGCGACCGAGACGAGGATATGAAGGTCGAGCCAGACGGCCGGAGCTGGCACCAGCGGGCGCTCGGGCGCCTGCTGCCAGAACGTCGCCACAGCACCCAAAAGGATCAGGTACGGCATCAAAAGCGGTGTCAGCCGCCAGGCATCGCGTGTCGCGGCGGCAATTATCGCGAACAAGGCGATGCTCGTGGCCATTGTGATCCAGAGTGCGCCCGACAGGCTCGTATGCCACTCGGGCGCAAGGGCCAGGTCTGCCCGCAGAACGGAGGCGGCAAGGGCAACCGCGAGAAGCGACCAGAAAGCGGCATCGCGATGGGCGCCGGGACGGAGGGTCAAGAGCGCCACCGGCGCTAGGGCGGCTAAGGTCGAAAGGCTGAGCAGCAGCTCGGTTTGCATGACTTTATTATACAGCACCGTCGGCCATGCCCGCGTCGTTCAATCCGTCGCGCCGATGATGGGGCACCGTGGCTGCGACGCAGCCGTCTCGAACCATGAGGGCGCGCGCGACGGCCTCACCCTTCGAGACGGTGCTGCGCACCTCCTCAGGATGAGGACTCCAATCTTATAAATGAACATCCTCATGGTGAGGAGGCTGCGACGCAGCCGTCTCGAACCATGCGGGAACGCGCGGCGGCCTCATCCTTCGAGACGCTTCGCTCCGCGAGGCTCCTCAGGGTGAGAATCGTGATCGTGGAAATAGGCAACCCTTGGCAACATAAACCTCTGCCGATAAGGTGGCGCCCTTCTCGCTCGATCGGATAGGGGCGCATGGTCGGTTGTATCGCGTTAGTGGTTGCAGGCGGACGTGGCGCGCGCTTCGGGGGCGAATTGCCGAAGCAATATCGCCGCCTCGGGCCACACGCAATCCTGCGCCATTCCGTCGAGGCATTTCGTCGCCATCCTCGCATCGACCGAGTGCGGGTCGTCATTCATCCGGACGACCGCAGCCACTATGACGAAGCGGTCGCCGGCCTCGATCTCCTCGACCCTTGTCTCGGCGGAAAGGAACGGCAGGATTCCGCCCGCCTTGGGCTCGAGAGCCTTGCAGCGCTCAAGCCGCTCAATGTCCTGATCCATGACGCCGCCCGCCCGCTTGTCGATGCGGACACCATCGGCCGCGTCATCTCGGCCCTCGACGATGCCCAAGGCGCCATCGCCGCCGTTCCGGTGACCGACACGCTCAAACGAGGCGAGGACGGGCGCATCGTCGGAACCGTCGAACGTGCCGGCTTATGGCGTGCGCAAACGCCCCAGGGTTTCCGCTACGACGCCATCCTCGCCGCACACCGCGCACTCGCCGGCGAGGCATTGACCGACGACGCCGCGGTCGCCGAGCGCGCAGGGCTCGCCGTCAGGCTCATTCCCGCCAGCGAGGAAAATTTCAAAGTGACGACGGAAGAAGACTTGCGCCGTGGGGAGCGATTTTTCGGCACGCCCTTCGAGCAACGTGTGGGCATAGGATTCGACGTGCACCATTTCGGACCGGGTGACCACGTGATGATCTGCGGCCTGCGGGTGCCGCACCCCCACGGGACGGTCGGGCATTCGGACGCCGACGTGGGCCTTCACGCGTTGACCGATGCGCTGCTCGGCACGATCGGCTCGGGCGATATCGGCAGCCATTTCCCCCCGTCCGATCCGCGTTGGAAGGGAGAGGCGTCCAGGCACTTCCTGCGCCACGCGGCCGACCTTGCGCAAGCGCAAGGTGCGTCCATCGTCAACGTGGACGTCACGATCATCTGTGAAAGCCCCAAGGTCGGCCCGCACCGGCAGGCAATGCGCCAATCGATTGCCGAGATCCTGAGCATCGACGTCGCACGCGTCAGCGTGAAGGCGACGACGACGGACAAGCTCGGTTTCGCCGGCCGCGGCGAAGGCATGGCGGCACAGGCGATCGCGACCGTGCGCGTGCCTGCACTGCTCGCGAGCCGAACGCCATGATGACGCCGGCCCTCCCCCTCAAGCATCCTGCAACGCTCGTCGCGACCTGGTTCGGGGCCGGGCTTCTCCCCATCGCACCCGGAAGCTGGGGCTCGCTCGCCGCCCTCCCCTTCGCCTGGGTAATGCTCAAATTCGGCGACGCCCGCCTCCTCTTCCTCGCCGCAGTTCTCGTATTTTTCGTCGGCTGGTGGGCGGCACATCATTACATGCGCTTCACCGACGCCAAGGATCCAAGCGAGGTCGTCGTCGATGAAGTGTCGGCGCAGTGGCTTGCACTCCTCATCGCCAATCCGGGCGTGTGGTGGCATTGGCTGCTCGGCTTCGTCCTCTTTCGTCTTTTCGATATCGTGAAGCCTTGGCCCGCCAACGTCATTGACCGGCGCGCAGGGGCTTTCGCCGTGATGGCGGATGACACGGTCGCGGGCGCCTATGCCCTCGTCGTGTTCGCCGTCGTGGTGCTGCTGGCGCCAATCATGCACTTCATTCGGGGACTCTTCGGCGGTGGTTGAACGTTTCGATGCGGCGGCGCGCGCCGTACTGGATGCATGCCGGGTGCGCGGGCTCATGCTCGTCAGCGCCGAATCCTGCACGGGCGGTCTTGTCGCCGGGGCACTTACGGAGATCGCGGGCAGCTCCGATGTGGTCGAGCGAGGCTTCGTGACTTATTCGAACGACGCGAAGGAAGAATTGCTCGGCGTGCCGCGCGATCTCCTGGAAAGATACGGTGCGGTGAGCGAGCAGGTCGCGCGCGCGATGGTGGAAGGTGCACTCAATTCCACCGGCAAGGCGGATTTGAGCGTTGCCGTAACCGGGATCGCGGGACCCGGTGGCGGCTCGCTGGAAAAACCCGTCGGCCTCGTCTTCATCGCCGCCACCCGGCGCGGCGGGCCGACCGTTTGCGAGCGTCACGTCTTCAAGGGCGATCGCCACGCGGTACGCGTGGCGTCGGTCGAGCGCGCGCTCGCCCTTCTTCTCGACCGGGCCGCAGCCGCCTAGTTTCGTGTGCCGTAAAGCGCGCGCGCACGCTCTTCGAAGGCGTGCACCATCCGCCGTACCGCCTCGTTGAACAGGACGCCGATCACCTTCTGCAGAACGCGCGAGTGGAATTCGAAGTCGACATAGAAATCGATCAGGCAACCGCCGTCCGGCAGCGGCTCGAAGATCCAGTGGTTGTTGAGATGCTTGAACGGTCCTTCGTGATAGCTCACGTCGATGCGGCCCGGCCTCTTGAGCGTGACCCGTGAGGTAAATCTCTCCCGGATCATTTTCCAGCCGATAACGAGGTCCGCAATGATCACGTCGCCCTCGCGTTTTCGGATGCGCGCGGCCCGGCACCAGGGCAAGAATTCCGGATAGCGCTCGATGTCGGCGACAAGCTCGAAAAGCTGGTCGGGCCGGTAAGGCAGCGCGCGCTTTTCGGCGTGGGTGGGCATCCGCGCCGCTGTCGCTCAGACGGCGTCGCGTTTGGCGGTCCGCGCCTCGCGCAGTCGTGCGAAGTCGTCGCCTGCGTGATAAGACGAGCGCGTGAGTGGCGATGAGGCGACCATGAGGAAGCCCTTGCCGTAGGCCATCGCCTTGAGTGCCTCGAATTCGCCGGGTGTCACGAAGCGCTCGACCGGCGCGTGCTTCGGCGTCGGCTGGAGATATTGGCCAATCGTGAGGAAATCCACGTCGGCCACACGCAAATCGTCCATCACCTGATGGATTTCAAGTATCGCCTCGCCGAGGCCGACCATCAGGCCGGATTTCGTGAACATCGACGGGTCGAGTTCCTTGACACGCTGCAGAAGGCGGAGCGAGGCGAAGTACCGCGCACCCGGGCGGATCGTCGGATAGAGTCGCGGCACCGTTTCGAGATTGTGGTTGTAGACATCGGGTTTCGCCGCGACGACCGCCTCAACCGCCCCATCCTTGCGGAGGAAATCGGGTGTGAGGACCTCGATCGTGGTCTCGGGAGCACTCGCGCGGATGGCGTGGATGGTCTTTGCGAAATGTTCAGCGCCCCCGTCGGGCAGGTCGTCGCGGTCGACCGAGGTCACGACGAGGTGCGAGAGGCCGAGCCCGCGCACGGCCTTCGCGACATTCTCGGGCTCATGGGGATCGAGCTTGTCGGGCAGGCCCGTTGCGACGTTGCAGAAAGCGCAGGCGCGCGTACATACGCTGCCGAGGATCATCACCGTCGCGTGCTTTTTCGCCCAGCACTCGCCGATATTCGGGCAAGCCGCCTCCTCGCAGACGGTGTTGAGACCGAGTTCGCGCATCAGCGTGCGTGTCTCGTGGTAGGCCCGCGAGACCGGCGCCTTAACGCGAATCCACGCGGGCTTGCGCGGGATCGGGCTGTCCGGCCGGTGCGCTTTTTCCGGATGACGGGGCCGCTCGACGGCCGCATCGCTGCTCATATGATGGAACGCTCCAATCGCGTCATGCCCTAGAAATGGATGGCTCGGCCATAAGCGTCAAGCACGGCCTCGTGCATCATCTCCGACAGCGTCGGATGCGGGAAGACCGCGTGAATCAATTCGGCCTCGGTCGATTCGAGCGTTTTCGCGATCCCATAGCCCTGGATCAGTTCGGTCACCTCCGCACCCACCATGTGAGCGCCCAAAAGCTCGCCCGTCTTGGCGTCGAACACTGTCTTGACCATCCCGTCGGGCTCGCCGAGTGCGATCGCCTTGCCGTTGCCGATAAAGGGGAAGTGACCGACCTTCACCTGATGCCCCTTGGCCTTCGCAGCCGCCTCGGTCAAACCGACGCTGGCGACTTGCGGCATGCAATAGGTGCACCCGGGAATCCGATTGACGTCGAGCGGGTGCACGTCGTTGAGACCCGCGATCTTCTCGACGCAAATGACGCCCTCATGACTCGCTTTGTGCGCGAGCCACGGCGGACCCACCAGGTCGCCAATGGCGTAGACTCCGGGCTCGCCGGTCTCGAGCCATTCGTTCACCACGACGTGGCTCTTGTCGACTTTCACTTTGGTACCTTCGAGCCCGATATTCTCCACGTTCCCGACGATGCCGACCGCGAGGATGACGCGCTCGACCGCGATCGAACTCGACGCACCGTT
>Ga0187766_10000960_pt1 | contig 16579 bp, 16 predicted proteins | sample 0216_QUI02_MP05__4_FD_132971 | JGI IMG/M metagenome (GOLD analysis project Ga0187766, IMG submission 132971) | Tropical peat soil microbial communities from peatlands in Department of Meta, Colombia - 0216_QUI02_MP05_20_MG | ecosystem: Environmental > Terrestrial > Soil > Wetlands > Peat ... | reverse complement strand
TTGGGTTCAATCACCAATCTATATGTGACACCAGTCACCCGACTTGAATTCCTCCTCGGCAAGCAGGTGCCATACATTGGGCTTGCCATGGTGAACTTCGCGCTGATGTTCGTGATGGCGCAATTTGTGTTCGAAGTGCCGCTCAAGGGGAGCTTTCCGACGCTGCTCCTTGGGACGCTAATATATGTGACCACAACGACCGCCTACGGCATGCTGGTCTCGGCCTTTGCTCGGACTCAAATTGCCGCACTCTTCGGCACCGCAATCCTAACCGTACTGCCCGCCACGATGTTTTCGGGCATGCAAGTTCCCGTGTCCTCGCTCACAGGCATGGCGCGTATCATGGGGCGCCTGTTCCCGATGAGCTATTACCTTCCAATCAGCGTTGGAACTTTTACCAAGGGGCTCGGCTTCTACGACTTGACAGCAAACCTCGTCAGTCTGGTGATTTTCATCCCGTCGCTCACACTACTCAGCCTGCTGTTGCTCCGCAAACAAGAACGCTAACCTAACCAGGTTTGCCGAATGCACACCATGCGTAACATTTTTTGGCTCGGCACCAAGGAACTGCGCAGCTTTATGCGCGATTTTGTGTTGCTCGGCCTGGTGATCTACAGCTTTTCGCTTGCTATCATCGCTCAGGCTCAAAGCAGTTCGCAGGAGGTTCGCAACGCATCAATCGCAATCGTCGACGAAGACCAATCTGAACTGTCGCGGCGGATCGCCCATTCATTCCTGCCACCTTATTTCCAGCAACCGAAACCAGTTGCCGAGCGAGATATCGTTCCGCTGATGAATGCTGGAAAATTTACCTTTGTCGTCGACATTCCACCTAATTTTCAACGTTACGTCGTTGCTGGACAACGTCCGCAGATTCAACTGAATGTCGATGCGACCTCGATGGTGCAGGCCGGACTTGGGTCGGGATATGCGCAGCAGATCATCAACAATGAGATCGAGAGCTTTCTGTCGCGAGCCAAATCAAGCTCGCAATCACCTGTGAATCTCGATATTCGTATAGCCTTTAATCCAAATGTCGAAACAGGTTGGTTCACCAGCGTAATGGGCATTATTAACGGCGTCACGATGTTGGCAATCGTGCTTGCAGGGGCCGCGCTTATCCGCGAGCGCGAACATGGCACCATGGACCATCTTCTGGTTATGCCGGTAACGCCTTTCGAGATAGCGATGTCGAAGATTTGGGCCAACGGGTTCATCATCTTGATCGCAGTTGGCCTATCGCTTTACTTGGTCGTGCGCGGCTTGCTTCAAGTTCCGGTCGCCGGATCGATTCCGCTGTTCCTGATTGGCGTGGTGCTCTATCTCTTTTTTGCGACCTCGATTGGGATTTTTCTCGGTACGGTGGCGCGCTCCATGCCTCAACTCGGATTGCTCTACCTGCTTGTTTACCTCCCTCTCGCCATGCTTTCAGGGAGCAACACGCCGCTTGAGAGTATGCCGCGGTGGCTGGCGACGATTCTCCAGATATCGCCTACGGTACATTTCGTGTCGTTTGCCCAGGCCATTCTCTATAGGGGCGCTGGGTTCAGCGCGGTGTGGTCGCAATTCGTGATTGTTGCCGCAATCGGCGGAGTATTTTTCGGTCTCGCACTGTTGCGCTTCCGCAAGGTAACTCTCGCAGCCACCTGACAGGGGACATCGCCGGTCACGTTCGATGACCTCCGATCACGCGTAATTTCCGCTTCTGAGTAGATCGTGTGCGCCGTGAAATGCCATGACGTCGGGAAGGTGAACTCATTTGATCAAGATACGCATTGCGACGTTCAATCTCGACAATCTCGGCTCGCGGCCAGGCAACGGACCTCCGATTGAGGCGCGTATCGCGCTGCTGCGGCCACAACTCCTAAGGCTCGATGCCGATGTTCTCTGCCTGCAGGAGGTGAATGCGGAGAAAACGTCTCGTCGCACCGAACGCGCGCTGCCAGCTCTCAACGCACTCCTCGCCGAGACACCCTATTCCGCATATACACGTGTAACCTCGAAGGGTTCCGGCGGTCAAGGGCCGGCCGACATCCACAATATCGTCATCCTTAGCAGGCTTCGGGTCATCGCACACGAACAGCTATGGCATGATCTCGTGCCGCCACTCAGCTATCGCGTCGCGGCGAAAAGCGCCGAGGTCGAGACTCGCTTCGATCGGCCAATCCTTCATGCGACAGTCGCGCTACCAGATGGTCGATGCTTGCATGTTATCAATCTTCATTTGAAAGCGCCGCTCGCTGCTGCAATTCCTGGGCAAAAGGAATCCCCATTCGTTTGGAAATCGACCGGTGCATGGGCCGAGGGATTCTATGTCGCGGCCTGCAAGCGCTCTGGTCAGGCGCTTGAAGCGAGACTTCTCCTCGATCGGTTATTCGATACGGAGGCGAGCGCCCTGGTCGCCGTATGTGGCGACTTCAACGCCGAGAGCCACGAAACACCCGTCCGTATCCTCCTCGCTCAGGAAGACGATACGGGCAGCAGAACTCTCGCGCCGCGCCAACTCACGATTCTCGAATCCGAATTGCCCAAAAATCGCCGCTTTACCATTCGTCATGGAGGCCGAAAGCTCGTCTTCGATCATATTCTCGCGTCGAGCGCACTTGCCGCCTACCACAGGAAGACTGAAATTCATAACAGTGCGCTGGCCGACGAAGTCTTCGACGCTGCATCGGTTATGTCGGTGCCGTCCTTTCACGCGCCCGTCGTTTCGGAACTCGTCCTGACCGAGGTTTAAGCGCCCGGTGTCGACTTAAGGTAGCGCAACAGCTATGCGAATCTCGACTGGTATCGTCGAAAGCTTGGCGTAAAGCCGGCGATTGTGCCGCACCGGCCACCATTCGTAGAGAAAGATCTGCAACGGTCGCCACATCGCGACCCAACCGAGGATCAACAAACCCTCGCCAGCAATTTGCGGCATTGTACCAGGCCCGAATGCAAATGCGACCTGGCGGACGCTGACGCAGGCAAAGAGAAAGAGAAGGCCAATCGTCAGTGCGATGCGCCCCTCACGAAAAAGAAATCGCAATTGCCGGACGGATGCATGAAAGCGATAGGTGAAGTAATTGTGGATCGCCTGCGGAAGATTGCTGGCTTCGGCGAAGGGCAATTGATCCGCCGGGAGCTCGATGACGAGCTTGAGTGGCTTGGGCAGCGGAAATTCGTCGGCCGAGCCGACGATGTATTCTTCCGCATCCTTGTCGAGATCCTTCTCAAGAAAGGGCGACGGGTCGAAGGAATTGAACAACTGATGTAGCCGGCTCAGCCGAATTTCGACGAGGCCGAATGCTTCTTTTTCAGCGTCTCGGCCGAGTGGTTGCTTCATACTACGCCGTCTCGCGATGTGGGAAATGCGGATCCGCGAATTACCGGGCCCTAAATTAATTGCGCGCGCAAAAGGTGTGCCTCGATGGCGGCCACGGGCTGGGCCGTCAGATCCTTCGCCAATTCTCCAGAAAGCCTTTCTCGCGCCTCGGGCCCGAGCGCATCCCGAAAATCGCCAAGTGTACGTGGTGTCGCAACAAGAACGAGATGATCGTAAGCATGGGCGTGGGCGCCCTTTTCAAGCCATTCGGCGAGCCTATGGGCGAAGTCCCGCTTACCGTCCCGACGCCAATCGGAGCGCGACGCGATTGCATGGTGGGCTGCATTGGCACTTTCGCGAACACGGCCCGGGCGGTCCGTACCGAGGTCGGCCACGCGCTCGACCTCGTGGGAGAAAGTGCCCTCCGGTATGGCCGCGAGGGAGCCGCCGACGCCCTGTCGGGCAAAGGCGCGTGCGCGCGCTCCGTCGGCCACTAGAACCCAGGTTGTCCTCGGTCTCATGACAGCGTTTCCTCCTTTTTCGCGTCCAGTCGGCCGCAAGAAGACCACGAATTGGTAGGAAACCTCTTGATGCAGGTCAAGCCGATATCATGCCTCGTTGACGTAGCTGCCTGGAGCCGGTCCAAGCGGAGGATAGCCTTCCTGCGGAGCGCCAATTCTGAGAGCGGGAATCTTGCCCTTGCTGTGAGATTCAAGCCATTCGGCCCATTTCGGCCACCAGGATCCCTCGATTGCCAAATTCGAAGCGAACCAGGTTTCGGGATCGATATAGCGATCGGCCACGGCATGGCGCGCGATGCGGAAATGACGACCTGCACGTCCGGGCTCGCTGACGATCCCCGCGTTGTGACCTCCGTTCGTCAGGAGAAACGTCACTTCGGTATCAAGAAGGAAATTGACCTTATAGACGGAGTGCCAAGGCGCCACATGATCCCACTCCGTCGCGACTGAAAAGACGGGCACGCGGATATCGGTTAATGCAACGGGACGGCCGGCGATCTCATAACGGCCCTCTACGAGATCGTTGTGAAGAAACAGCCGATGCAAGTATTCGCTGTGCATCCGGTACGGCATCCGCGTCGCATCGGCATTCCAGGCCACGAGATCGCTCATCGGCTGACGTTCGCCCATGAGGTAATCATGAATGAGGCGCGACCAGACAAGATCGTTCGAACGCAGAAGTTGGAAGGCGCCCGCCATCTGTTTGGTGTCGAGATAACCCTGATTCCACATCACGTCGTCGAGGTAGGCAAGTTGGCTCTCGTCGACAAAGAGGGTCAGTTCGCCGGCTTCGGTGAAATCGACTTGGGCCGCGAGTAGCGTCACGGAATTGAGAGGGGGGAGCCCGCCACGCGCAAGGAGCGCAGCTGCAATTGACAAAAGCGTGCCGCCGATGCAGTAACCGGCCGCGTTGATCGGCTGGCCAGGAACGATCGTGCGGATCGCGTGAACCGCTTCGAGGACACCGAGGCGTAAATAATCTTCTATCCCGAGATCGCGATCCTCCGCACGAGGGTTGCGCCATGAGATCATGAATACACTGTGGCCTCGCTCGACGAGATATCGGACGAGCGAATTTCTCGGCGAGAGGTCCAGAATATAGTACTTCATGATCCAGGCCGGCACGATCAAGATCGGCTCGGCGTAGACATGAGTCTTTGCGGGTGAATACTGAATCAGCTCCATCAGTCGGTTGCGATAGACGATTTGCCCTGGCGTTACCGCAACCTGCCTGCCCGGTCGGAAGCGTTCGCTCCCAACCGGCGGCTTTCCGGCAATTGCCCGCTCCCAATCCTCAATCGCGTTGACGGCTCCGTGCACCAAATTGATACCGCCCATTTCGAGTGTGCACTTCAGAAGCTGTGGATTGGCCCAAATGAAGTTGGACGGCGACATCGTGTCGAGAAGCTGTCGGGCAACGAATGAAACGACCTCCTGATGGTGGTGAGAGACGCCGTTCACGCCGGTCGTTGCATTATGCCACCATTGTTGAATGAGGAGGAACCACTGATAGGTAAAGCGAAACGGAAGCTGCAACCACGATGGATCGGTGAACCGGTGGTCCTGCGGAAGCGGCTCAATGCAAGGGGGTAAATCTGGCTCCGCCATCGTACGTGTCGAGTAGACTGCGAATCGAATCGCCTTACGCAGTGCTTTTTCGACCAGTGCTTGCTGCTTGCCCGGCGAGCCGGCGAGATGAAACATCCAATCGAGATAAGCAAGCACAAGACTGATGGGCGACACCGAAAAGGTCGCGCGTCCCATCGCGGCGTGCACCATGCGGTCGAGACTATTTGGGGTATCCTCGATGCCTGTATCGCCGACACCGATCGTCGGGGATGGGATGGCGGGAAGGACGTCGCCATTGCCTCGACCCACGTCGACGAATGGGATGGTGGTATCCGACGGAGCGCCAACGGGCGGTGCGAATTTTGCGGCCGACTCTCGGGTCCTATGTGCCTGGGATGGCCGGCGACGGGGCGAAGGCTTTGCGATGCGATTGGCCGTCATGACTGGTCACTATACGTGCGCGCAAATTGATAACGTCCGAACACTGCACGGACAGGGCGACAGGTTTGCATTGCTCCGTACGAATCGGCTTTGACTTACGTCAAAATCGATAAGGTTATGCGCTCTGATGGATTTTCCACGTTTGGAGCCCTTTGGAGAGCGCAACAGCGTTGCAACTGGGCTCAAAAACTCGCTGGTCGATCGCCTTCTTGACCTGGATCAACGCGCAGCCCTGCCACCAGCTCCGATAGTTCGCTTGGGAACTTTCCCGTTGTCCGTCGCCCCGCCGGCGACGTGGCAGGCATCAATACTCGGAAGCGGGTTGAACTATGACAGACCAACGCACGACGCGAACGGCGGAGCCGCAGCGCGGACTCTTCTTCGGCCACCGCATGACCTTATTCACTCTGCTCGGATTTCGCGTCCAGCTCGACATGAGTTGGCTCTTTCTCGCACTCCTCATCACCTGGTCGCTAGCCAAGGGGATATTTCCGGTCGAGACTCCCGGCTTGCTGCCGGCGACTTACTGGTGGATGGGCATCGCGGGGGCGATCGGCTTGTTCTTCTCCCTCATTTTCCACGAACTTTCCCATTCCTTGGTGGCGCGCCGTTATGGCATGGCGATCCGAGGGATAACGCTTTTCATTTTCGGGGGTGTCGCAGAACTTGCGGACGAACCGCCTTCGGCCAAAGCCGAGCTATGGACCGCTCTCGCCGGGCCCGCCATGAGCTTTCTTATCGCAGCACTCTTCGCCACAGTTGCGGCGCTTGGCAGAGAAGCCGCATGGCCTCAATCCGCCGTCGGGGTCGCTGCCTATCTCGGTACGATCAATCTCGTGCTCGCAGTCTTTAATCTGGTACCCGCCTATCCGCTCGACGGCGGTCGCGTCTTACGTGCAGCACTATGGCATTGGAAAGGGAACCTCCACTGGGCGACGCGCCTTGCCTCGCGGATCGGTGGAGGCTTTGCATTTTTGCTGATGGCAGCGGGGGTCCTGCAACTCGTCAATGGGAATTTCATCGGTGGGGTTTGGTGGTTCCTGATCGGACTTTTCCTCCGCAGCGCCTCGACAAGCTCGTACACGCAACTCCTGGCGCGGGAGATGCTGGCGGGCAAGCCAGTGAGCACATTTATGACAGCCGAACCGGTCACCGTCACTCCGGCACTCCCGCTTGAGCGGTTCGTCGAAGACTACATCTACCGGTATCACCACGAGCAGTATCCCGTCATCGATGGACGGTCATTGATCGGCATAGCGGGTGCGCGCCAAGTCTCTGCGGTCCCACGCGCCGATTGGCCCCGTCGAACGGTGGCCGACATCCTGGTGCCGACATCTCCGCTCAATACCATCGATGCCGATGCGGATGCGGGCCACGCACTTCAACTCATGGGAAGCTCGGGCAATAGTCGATTGCTTGTCGTCCGCCAGCGCGTTCTTGTTGGCATTCTCACGCTCAAAGACCTTCTCAAACTTCTTGGGCTGAAAGCTCAACTCGAGTCAGCGAGATAGTCGCCCATGCGGGCACCGATACCGCGATGTCCGCGCGCAGTCGCTGCCTTTGCCGCCTGGACCCCGATCTTCAGTGGAGGATGGAGCTCAAACGCATTGAACTAGCGCATCGTCTCTGACAGACGATTCCCCTCCTCAATGATCGATTGCTCATCGCCAAAAAAGTCACGGCGGGAGACGATGCCGACAATGCGTTCGCCCTGCACGACTGGCAGGTGGCGATAGTGGCCGTCCTGCATCATGCGGAGCGCATCGACCGCAAGTGCGGTGGGTTCAATGGTGTCCGGAGCACGTGTCATCACATCCCCGAGTCTCGTTTTGACGGGACTGCGTTTCATGGCGGCAACTCGTTTAACAAAATCTCCGCTCGTGAAGATTCCTTGGGCCCGCCCTCCGTCCGAGACCACGACCGCCGCGCATCCCTGTGCCGCCATCAGTCGCGCTGCCTCGTAAACGCTCGCGGTTGGTGGCAATTGATGCACGTCGCGTTTCATGAATTTCTCGATTTTTCGCATCATAATAACACCTCTTGATTGATGCCCGATCCGGTTGCGCGCCCTCGCGATTCAACCGGGTAAGCCCCGAAGCGGGACGAGCGAGGACGTCGGTGGCGCGGCGCGTCAGGTCGCGCGGGACGCACACTTTGTGAACTTCGACGCCGCCATCGCCCCAGCCACTTTCGACGCTTTAGGCCAGCTCAATTGCCACGGCTCGTCCAAGCCATAGGCGCGAAATGCGATTGCGCCCCAATGTTCCGCGATCGGCATTGATCCGCGTCAATGTGCAAGTTCGGCCCTCCGTGCATTTTCCTCTGAACGATAAGACATTCTGCGGAAATGGCGCGCGACTTGGTGCGCGCCCGAAAGGCTCGTACGGCCATGGACCATCTTCTCGTGGTAGCACATCCGCGCACTGTGAGCTTCACGCAATCGATGGCAGACGCTTACGCCAAGGAACTGCGCTCCCTTGGGCATTCGGTCGTCGTTAGAGATCTTTACAAGGAGGGCTTCAACCCACTCTTATCGTCTGAAGAACTGCTTGGCCCGGAAACACCAAAGGTGCCTCTGGCGGTCCGGCGAGAGCAGGATTACGCGGCTGATGCCGCGGCGATTGCCCTCTTTTTCCCGATCTGGTGGGCATACATGCCGGCGATCGTTAAAGGATATTTTGACCGCGTGCTCTCGCCGAGCTTCGCCTACGAGTTGGTGGGCTATGGCCTAAAGGGTTACGATCTGTTGCCGCGCCTTTCCGGTAAGAAGGCGCTCATCTTTACGAGTTCGGGCGCCGATATGGGCTATCTCGAGGGAAGCGGGCAATGGAATGCGATGCGCGTTCTCGTAAAGAACCACATATTGGCGCTTTGCGGTATCGAACTTCTGGAGCACATACACTTCCCCTCGATCACGACAGATCTCCCGGAGCAGACCGTTTCCGAGCATATTGCGTTGGTGCGGGCAACGGCGCGACGACTTTGGGGTGTCGAACCCACCTCACCCCGGACGAGCACTGAATGACGGTCTCGTTCAGGACACGATTTAGTCGCTCGACGGCCCGAAACGCTGCTCCGGTGTCTTATTTCGGGCTTAAACTTTCACGAGGAACCCAATTGTGACCCACCTTACGGTAGCGGCGCTTCACGGCGGCCCACGCAATGCGATGCACGATCTCCTCGCGCGCGCCATATTTCGCCCATGCATTATTGAAAGCCGCTCGGAAGATATCTTGGGCATGCGTCGGAAGATGCGCGCGAATGGAAACCGGTAGGTCGTCATTTGTGTGGTATGGCATCGATTTCACTCACATTCTTCGCGTCATTTGCGGCGTGATGCCTGGATCAAATTGGGGCCGGTGGACTCGATGCATTCCTTCCCACACACAATGAAACCGTCATCCGAAACTCGTCCTTAGTGGACCGTGACACACGTGCAAGATGCAAGCGAGACAACCTTGTGGGACACACTCCCAAGGAGCAGTGCTGTCAAATGCCCTCTGCCGCGACAACCCATAACAATCATGTCGGCGCCACGATTCTTGGCTATGCGAACGATTTCACTTGCCGGATCCCCGACAACGATGCTTGTTTGGACAGATTTCGCACCGTGGTTTTGTGCGTATTCCTCGGCGGCTGCGACGATGCGGTGCTCGACAAACTCAAAGGTGCTCTCCGGGCGGTCTGCAACTCCCTCAATCTGGGCAATACGCTGCAACTCCGATGGCACTTCGTGCATTACGCCAACGTGTATAAATTCAAGTTCGGCGCCGTATTTTTCTGCAAGATCGGTCGCAAGCTCGACAGCACGCTGAGAATATGTCGATCCGTCAACCGGCACTAAGATGAATTTGATCATGGTGGCGAACCTCATCTGATCGACAAATCGCTCCAGAACCTTAGGCTCGACTAGGTGAAGTCGAATTGATCCAAGTCAACGGAGGACTATGGTGATTTCGGCGATTTACCAACGGACCATACGGTACCGATCAAATGCCGGCACAGAGCTTGTCCATCCTACAGCGCAACGATTTTACGCTGCGTGGCCGGCCAGCTTGGACTGGAGCGTGATACACAAAATCGCCTCGCGTTAAAAGGTAAAGTCGACATTGCGTAACCCGTCGGCCCTGATCGGTTTCTGCCTCCGCAAGCCGCTCAAGTTGTCTCCGGTCCTGCAGCATGATGTGCGATGGACCCAACATGACAGTCACGCTTTCATGCCGAAGACACGTGAGGGTGCGCATTACCGTCTCTATCGTCAGACCGGAATACTCAGCGATGTTACTGCGACTCATCCTGAGGAGGATTTCGTCGCTGTCCTCCTGTGTCTATAGAAAGCCAGGTCGCTCGCGATTACGCAGGGGGGAAGTCGTATCCCGAACTCCGTGGGACTTTTCTTTTGCTGACGATCCGGAATCCGCCCATACTCGATGCGCCCGCAATGGGCCCTACACCGTCGATGTCGATTACCTAGCCCCGCCATCCCCCCTCCGTCGGCCGGACCATTTCTTTTTCGGATTAGCCCGAGTCGGCGAATACTCAAAGTGCTTGCTGAGAGCACCTATCCGGTGAATGTATTCCTCACTCTGCTCTTTCCCTCATTTTGGGCGGACCTTTTCTTTTGCACGAATGTCGCTGTTCACCGCATCCTTGAAGCGCCTCCAAAGGCATCTCGACTGCGTAAATGGTCCCGCCCGCCCATGCGACTCCTAACCTGGAAACACTTGGCAGATACCGGTCAATGAATGTCCGCAATGGGTCATTAGCGGAAGTCACGCTGAAATTATACCGAGTCCGCTTTTTCCCTAGAAGCGGACGTCCATGCGACGATGTAACACGTCCGAAGAGTGCCGAATGCAGGCTCTCGTGGTTTGAATTGGATCCTGTTCTGCCTAGCTCCTCTAGCTCATTGTCATCGCTTTGTGCATGAGCCCGTATTCCAGGGCTGTCGCCCGCGCCTGATGAGCGCCCGCAGCTGGGGCGTCTGTGCTGGGCGACCATAGCTAATGGCTGTCTTCGCGGCCGGCTTGCGAATGTTCGATGTTGATTCTCCTCCCAGCAATCCGGGTAGATCCACGACGGCAAAATCATCCCGTAGCAGTTTAACTCTGGAAGCGTCTGTAACTGCACTGCGAGGCAACTGACTTGAGAAATCAAGATTTTGCTGACATAAGCAACCGAGCTAATTCGTGAGCTAAGGTTGAAAGCAATACTCGCCCCTTGTAGAAGGCGCAAGCTAAAGAGCGGTTCCGCGTTTTAGTGGGGCGAGCATTTACAGGGTCGACGGACGAGCAAATGTCGACCTGAGGTTAGGAGCGAGGCAGCAAAAGTTAGCACGCTCGTGAGGAACGCGCCGGTTGTGGCAGCTCCCAAAGCGAAGTAGCCAACCGGCCAAGCTACCCAGCCAATAGCCAAGTTGCGAAGGCCAAAGTCGATTTGACACCGAAAGATTGGGGTCATGGCGGCTTTTTGCGTCCTTCGACTCGGGTCAAGGCGTGTTTGGGATAGGAGAAGCTGGATATGGGCCTCTTTCCTGCGACCGGGCTTGGACAGCGGACCTAGGTCAGCACGTTTTCAACAAAGGCAACGAATTGCCGCGCCTTGGCCGACGCGATCCTCCCGGTCGGGAACACCGCCCAAAGATCGATGGGCGGGAGTTCCCATGCGTCCAGTAGCCGCACCACACTTCCTTCTTCTAGTTCGGGCGCGAACATCCAATCCGAGGCAATTGTGAGCCCCATATGCGCGAGCACCGCGGCGCGCAGGCCCTCGGCCGCGCTGACGCGCACACGTCCTTGGACGGCGACGGATATCTCGGCGCCAGCCTTACGGAAGGCCCAGGTACCCGCACCCTGGCTGTAAATAATGGCCTGCTGGTTAGCCAAATCCGCGGGCGCTTTCGGTTTACCGGCCACCTTCAGATAGGTCGGCGTCGCCATCACGGACCGGCGGCTGGTCGCGAGCTTTCGCGCGACCGACGTTGAGTCAGTGAGCGCGCCCATGCGTAGTGAGACGTCGATCCCTTCGGAGACCAGATCAATTGTCCGGTCGTCAAGAATGATATCCACGTCCAGCTGCGGATGCTGGGCGAGGAAGAGCGAGAGCTTGGGAATGATGTGCAGCCGAGCGAAGGTTGTGGCGGCGGAGATACGGAGTTTCCCGGACAAGCCGGAGCCGGCACCACGAGCGTCGAGCTCCGCTTCGTCCGCTTCCTGGATCGCAATCCTGGCGCGTTCGTAGAACCTCTGCCCTGCCTCGGTCGGACTGAGGCTGTGGGTCGAGCGCAGTAACAGTCGCACATTAAGGCGGCCTTCGAGTTGCGCGATCAGCTTCGAGATCGCGGGCTGACCGATCCGGAGTTGGCGGGCGGCGGCGGAGAACGAACCAGCGTCCACGACCCGCACGAAGGTCGCCATTGCTTGCAATCGGTCCATGCCTATTCCCTCCAGGAATGGACATTATGGCTTTTAGCGGTCTGCCGCCGCAAGGCTGGAATGGGCAAAACTAGGCGTACAAACACGGCCCACATCAAGCCCCAAAGGATTCCAAAATGACCCGCTTCGATACCTACCGAAACACCTTTCCGAACGCCCGTTTGACCCGCAGCCCGAGTGGAGTGCTTGAAGTTGCGCTGCATACGAAGGGCGACACTTTGGTGTTCGACGGCCACACCCATGAGCAGTTCGTCGACCTATTCCACGGCATAGGCGAAGACCGCGACATCCGCGCCGTGATCCTGACCGGATCGGGCCATGCCTTCATGGAAACGATCAGCCCCGAGGGGTTCGATTTCTTCTCGCCGCAGGGCTACGACAAGATTTTCCGCGAGGGCCGCAAGGTCCTGATGAATATTCTCGACATCGAAGTGCCGATGATTGCCGCCCTGAATGGGCCGGTCCGGCTCCATTCCGAATACGCGCTGCTGTGCGACATTGTCCTCGCGACGCCCGAAACCGTCTTCCAGGACAAGCCTCATTTCGACTTCGGCATCGTCCCCGGCGATGGCGTAAATCTACTGTGGCCGGAAGTAATCGGCAGCGTCCGCGGCCGCTATTTCATCCTTACGCGCCAGGAACTGGACGCGGAAACCGCAAAGGCCTGGGGCGCCGTCAACGAAGTCGTACCGGCGAACCAGCTCCTGAAACGCGCCCATGAGATCGCCGAAAGCCTAACTGCTTTGCCGCCGCTGACCGGCCGTTATACCCGGATTGCTCTGACCCAGAAGCTGCGCCGCATCATCGACCAGGGCACGGGCTACGGCCTCGCGCTGGAAGGCATCAGCGCCGCAGATGTCGCGCGCGCCAGCGCCGCGAAGTGATCCTCCGAACGATCGCAAACCGACGGGCAATCCCTATCCCTCCCGGCGCAAGGACTTGTCCCTCCAGCCGCCCGTGCCGGGCCGGGCCCTTTAAGGAAGAAGCCCATGACCCTCCAAGCCAAACTTGACGCGTTCAAAGCCGATTTCGAAGCCGGCAAGCCGCCTTACAACGTTCCCTACAGCATGATCGAAATCATGCATCGCGCCACCGCTGAGCTGATTGCATCGGGCGCTGCGCAGCGCGCGCTTAAGGTCGGCGACCGTACACCGAACTTCGCCCTTAAGGACCAGACCGACGCGGTCGTGTCATCCAAGGATCTTTTGGCGCAAGGTCCGCTCGTCGTGAGCTTCTATCGCGGTGTCTGGTGTCCATACTGCAATATGGAGCTGCAAGCACTGCAGGCGGCGTCGCCAGAGTTCGAGAAGCTGGGCGCCAAGCTCGTGGCCATCTCGCCGCAGACGGCCCCTAATAGCCGCAAGTCGGTCCGCCAAAACGCTCTCACCTTTCCGATTCTGTCGGACACCAAGAACCGCGTAGCCGCGTCCTTCGGCCTGCGATTCGAGCTGCCGGATTACCTGGTCGATCTCTACAAGAGCCTGAAGAACGACCTTCCGAACTTCAATGGCGACCCGAGCTGGACCCTGCCGATGCCGGCCCGCTACGTGATCGGCCAGGATGGTGTAATCCTCTACTCCGAAGTGAACGCGAATTACACTCGCCGACCAGAGCCGGACGACATGCTGCCGGCCCTGCACCGCGCCGCCCTCGTCAACGCCTAGTCCTCAACGGGCCCCCGCCGGTCATCGGCGGAGGCCTCAGGGAGTGCCGCTCATGTCGCGCACATTCCTCATCACTGGCGCCAGCAAAGGGATCGGCCTTGCGCTCGCGCAGCGTCTTGCGGTCGAGGGACACCACGTTGTCGGCCTCGCCCGACATGCCACCAAAGACTTTCCGGGGACGCTCGTCCCGATCGATCTTGGATACAGTACGCGGGTCCAGGCACTCCTTACTGACCTGACCAATTGCTTTACCTTCGACGGCGTTGTGAACAACGTCGGCCTCGTCAAACCGCAGCGTCTCGAACACACCGAGCTAGCAGCGCTCGACGAGGTCTTACGGGTCAATCTTCACCCGGCGCTTCTCACAGTCCAGGCGACCCTGTCGCAAATGAAGCACCGCAGGTGGGGCCGGATCGTCAATATTTCAAGCCTGACGATCCTGGGGAGCGTGGAGCGTACAGCGTATGCAGCGGCGAAGGCCGCGCTCGTCAGCTTCACCCGCAACTGGGCGCTGGAACTCGCGGAGAGCGGAATCACTGTGAATGCAGTGGCCCCTGGCCCCACGGAAACCGAGCTGTTTCGAACCAACAATCCCCGCGGTAGCGAAGGCGAGCAGCGCTATCTTTCGGGCGTCCCGATGAAGCGGTTTGGGACACCGGACGAGATCGCTGCGACCATTGCCTTCCTGCTGTCCGACGCCGCGGCGTTCATGACGGGACAGACGCTACACGTCGACGGCGGCGCTTCTATTGGCAAAGCACGTTTTTGACGCCCGTGGAGGATTAGAAACTTCGGGGTGTCCGTCGTCAGGATTTTTGAGATAGCCGGAGCGGCTTGGTAGCAGAGCCTCTGGCGCATCTGGTTCATCAGTCTATGCGGCTGCGTGTTGATGTTGCAAGCGGCGCTGCTCGATGGTTTTGCGTTTGATGGCCTCCCTTCGTTGCAAGATTGATTGCCCGCAGCCGGTATAGACGTCGGCCGGGGTCAGATTGTTCAGGCTCTCGTGGTAGCGGTAGTGGTTGTGGTGATCGACGAAGGTGCCGATCTCGCACTCGAGAGCGCCGGGCAGATAGTAGTTCTCGAGCAAGATGCGGTTTTTCATCGCCTGATGCCAGCGCTCGATCTTCCCCTGCGTCATCGGATGATACGCCGCACCACGGATGTGCGTGATCCCTTCGCCATCGAGCCAGGTGGCAAGATCGGCGGCGATATAGCTGGATCCATTGTCCGACAGCAACCGTGGCCGGTGAACGAGGTTGGCGCGGGAGAGCCCAGCAACCGACAGCGCCAAGTCGATCGTCGCGGTCACATCGGCGACCTTCATCGCCGTGCAGAGCTTCCAGGCGACGATGAAGCGGGAGTAGTCGTCGAGTACGGTCGACAGATAGAACCGGCCCCAGCCAATCACCTTTAGATACGTGAAGTCGGTCTGCCAGAGATGGTTGGGCGCGGCGGTCCTTTTGCCCTCGTGTCTGTGTGACACCCGTCACTGAAACCACCCGCAGAAAGTAACTGAATCGAGTCCACAAAGACAGTCCTGCTGACCATGGGAAGATATGCTACGGCCGGGACGAGAGCGCGTTATGCCCTCGTCGGTCGAAAGACGTGGGCAACTTCGGTGGCAAATTAGACGGTGCTGTCCCGCGCGCGATTTTGCGGGAGCGCCCCAGCTAGCGGGGTCACTGATGAAATCCGATCGTCGCATTGCGGCGCTCAAGGCGGTTGCTGAGTACACGCGACACAATGCCGATTTCTTCGTCACGAGTATTCCACAGGTCCTCGATCCTGAAACTCGCGGACGACATATCGAGTACATCAAGGCGCTTGCGAGCCAATTCGATGATTTGGCCGATGCTTTGTCACACGGACATGGCAGCTACCAAGAGTTTGAGCAAACCCTGAATGATCTTCATTGCTATGCTGGCTTTTGGCCGGACCGCTCGCTCATATCGGACGTACTCGACAGCTTTCGCTGATTCTGCGAGCGACCATCGAGTTCTCGTCTACGCGGACGAGCCAATTCGGGCGGAAGTCGTACTCACCAACGGCCGAGTGACTGCCGTTGAGCTCGATCTCTTGCTCATCGACTCAAGGCTATTGCCCGCACATGGCCGGATCGCGAAACCGACAATGGTTCGTGAAGCGGTACTTGCGCTGCTCCGCAAACCTAACGCAGACGAAACATGGATGGCATCTGGCCTGAAGATCGAGCAGATGCGTTTCGCGCGAACCGGCGAATCCGAATTCAGTGTGTTCCTTGCGAATGGCTCGGTCGTTGATGTAAGGCCGGGAGCTGAAAGGCCAGCCGCCATCGCCCGCGTCATTCTGCCGGAAGCGGTCCCAGACGCCGAGGCAGGAACGGGTTTACGCATTGGCCTCAATCAGAGGCAGGCCGCTTCGCTGTTAGGTCCCGCCGCTTGGATGGTGACTGCTTCCACAGTCAAGGGGCAGCCGGTTCTATCCGCAACCTACCGTGAACGCGACGGGTGTCGCTTGGTCTCACTTACGTTCACGGGCGGTGTCCTTACCTCTTTCGCAATCTGGTACCCCGACCCAACGCTTAACCTGGGTAATATGTGCTCGTCGCTTGTAGGCCCGTCGGCAATGAAGTAGTCATCGCCCTCCGATCGGGCTCCCAATACCCGC
>Ga0187766_10000959_pt1 | contig 16583 bp, 14 predicted proteins | sample 0216_QUI02_MP05__4_FD_132971 | JGI IMG/M metagenome (GOLD analysis project Ga0187766, IMG submission 132971) | Tropical peat soil microbial communities from peatlands in Department of Meta, Colombia - 0216_QUI02_MP05_20_MG | ecosystem: Environmental > Terrestrial > Soil > Wetlands > Peat ... | reverse complement strand
TGCGGCTCGCCTCCTGTTTGGTACCGAAATCGCAACTGCACGTAACCGTTGAAGTCGATGGACGGCGGGAGGAGTGGGTGCCCCAAGTTCCATCCCCACTCGAGCGCAGAACCGCCCGCGCCTCATCCCCGGCCGCGGCGGCGTCTGGCCCGTCCCCTGGGCACGAGGGGCGTGCCGTGGATGTTCCGCTCGTGCGGCTCGCGCATGCTCGCAGCGGCGATAAGGGCGACACCGCTAACATCGGGGTAATCGCGCGCAGGCCGGAGTTTGTGCCTGTGCTTGCCGAGGCGCTCACTGCAGAAGTAGTGCGCTCTTACCTTGGGCACCTCCTTGCCGGGGAGGTCGAGCGTTTTGAGTGGCCAGGGCTTGGCGGCTGGAACTTCGTGCTCCATCAGGCGCTCGGCGGCGGGGGCATCGCCTCGCTCCGTTACGATCCGCAGGGCAAGAGCTACGGTGAAATCCTCCTCGATTTGCCCGTGCGGGTTCCCGCGTTCTGGCTCGGGCGCGGCAACTTGCTGGATGATGCGGCGTGAGCGCGCTGCCTAAGCGTCGCCGCTCCCGCGCGCGCCTGCCGCGCAACGAGCGGGTCGCGGACATCATGCGCGCCGCGCGCGCGAGCTTCTGCGACAAAGGCTTCGAGGCAACATCGACCGCCGAAATCGCCGCGAAGGCCGGTGTCGTCGAAGGGACGCTCTATCGCTACTTTCCATCGAAGCGCGACCTTCTCATCAGCGTGGTCGAGGACTTCTACGAGGGCATCTTTGCCGACTACGAACGGCAGCTGCAGGGCGTGCGCGGCACCTGGAACCGATTGCGCTTCCTTATCTGGAAGCACCTGAGCGTCATTCATGCGGAGCCGGCGATGTGCCGGCTGATCATGCAGGAGCTGCGTCCCTGGCCGCAGTACCGCGAGTCGAGTGTCTATGATCTCAATCGCCGCTACACCGAGCGCACGCTCGCCGTAATCGAGGAGGGCGTCGCGCGGGGTGAGCTCCGCGCGGATGTGCCGCCGCGGATCGTGCGTGACATGATCTTTGGTGGCGCCGAGCACCATACCTGGGCGTACCTGCGCGGCGAGGGTCAGTTCTCGCCCGAGGCGGCCGCGGATGCCATCACAAATCTCATCTATCAGGGACTCGCCGAGCGCAGCACGGATAAGTCTGCGAGTGTCGAAGGCTCAGTGCGCAGACTCGAGCGAGCCGTAGAGCGGCTCGAAGAGCTGACCCCCAAGTCCCGTCGCCGCCAAAGCAGCGGCGGTTAGCGCAGATGCTCAAGCGAGTCCTGATCGCGAACCGCGGCGAGATCGCCTGCCGCATCTTGCGGACGCTGCGTGCGCTCGGTGTCGGCGCGGTGGTTGTCTATCACCACGAGGACCGCACCGCCCCGCACGTCGCGCTCGCCGACGAGGCCGTTCTGCTTGAAGCTGACGTGCCCACGGCCGCCTACCTCGATGCCGGGCAGATCATCGGCGCCGCACGGCGTACCGGTGCCGATGCCATTCATCCCGGTTACGGCTTCCTGGCCGAGAACGCCGCGTTTGCACAACAGGTGCAGGACGCCGGACTCATCTTCATCGGCCCCGACCCGGCGGTGATTCGACTGATGGGGGACAAGATCCGCGCGCGCGCATTCGCGGTCGCTCAGGGCGTGCCGGTGGCGCCGAGTGTGGGTGCCGATGGGGATTTTGCGCGCGCGGCTGCGTCCGTCGGCTTTCCGCTCCTCATCAAGGCGGCCGCTGGGGGTGGCGGTCGTGGGATGCGCATCGTGCGCCACACGGGGGAACTCGCCGAGAGCGCCCGAATTGCCGCCGCCGAAGCCGAGCGCTACTTCGGCGACGCGCGCATCTACGCCGAACGCTACATCGAGCGGCCGCGGCACATCGAGGTGCAGATCGTCGGCGATGGCGCGGGCGAGGTCGTGCATTTGCACGAGCGGGAGTGCTCGCTCCAGCGCCGCTATCAAAAGATAGTCGAAGAGTCGCCAGCGCCGAACCTGCCCGCGCGTACCCGCGATGCCATCTGCGGTGCGGCGGTGCGGCTTGCGAGCGCCGCGCGCTACCGCAACGCCGGTACGGTCGAGTTCGTCCTCGCTCCCGACGGCGGCTTCTACTTCCTCGAAATGAACACTCGCCTTCAGGTCGAGCACCCGGTGACCGAGGCCGTTCTCGGTCTGGATCTCGTCGCCGAACAACTGCGGATCGCTGCCGGTGCCGGACTCTCCCATGCGCAAGGGGCGCCCGAGCCGCAGGGACACGCGATCGAGTGCCGCATCTGCGCGGAAGAGCCCGAACACGATTTTCGCCCGGCAACGGGGCGCATCGGCGTCCTGCGCCCGCCGGCGGACGCGCGCTTCGATGGCGGAGTCCGCGAAGGTCAGCCGATCACACCGGCGTTCGACTCACTCCTTGGCAAGCTGATCGCACATGGTGCGACGCGCGGCGAAGCAGCGCAGAAACTCGAACGCGCGCTGCATGCGCTGGTGCTGCTCGGGGTGCCGACGAACGTCGACTATCTCGCCCGCCTCGTGCGTCACCCGGAGTTTCTCGCCGGTCGGCTGCATACCGGCTTTCTCGCCGCGCACGCGCGCGAGCTTCTCCCGGTTGAGAACCCGGACACGGCCGCCGCGGCGCTGCTTGTCGCGCTCTTGAGTGATGAGGGATTCCGGCGCTCCGCTTTCGACGTGCCCGAGCCGCACGCAACCATCGGTCACTGGCGTAACTGAGCGATGACTTACCGTGTGCGCATCGACGAGCGCGAGGTTGAGGCGGAGATCGTGGCCCGCCGTCCTCAGCTCTCGGTGCGCCTTGGGGGGACGCGCCATACGGTCGCGGCGTCGGCGCTCGCCGAGGGCGAATTCGCGATCGCCGTCGACGGCGTGCCCCATCGCGGCTGGTACTGCACCATCGGGCGGGACGCGTACGTGCGGCTCGCGGGCCGCACTTATCTCGTACAGCTCCCGGGCCGCGCGAGGGAACGCGGCACTACGCTTTCCCAGGATGAGATTCGCGCCAGCATGCCGGGTGTGGTCGTTGCCGTGCACTGCGAATCGGGCGCCTCGCTCAGCGCCGGCGACAAGTTACTGACGCTCGAGAGCATGAAGCTGCAGTTGACACTCGTTGCCGCGCACGATGCGGTGGTGGAGCGCGTGCACGTGGCCCCCGACAGTGTGTTCGAGCGCGGTGCGCTGCTCGTGTCATTCGTACGCCCGAAATCGGGAGAACTCTGATGCAGCTCGAATCTGCGATACGCACAAACTCGCCGGAGTTTCGGCGTCGTTATGCGCACAACAAGGCGCTCGCCGCGGAGCTCAAGAGAAGACAGGAGACGGCCCGCCACGGGCGGCCGGCGCGCGACCTCGAGCGGCTGGCATCGCACGGTAAGCTTCTGCCGCGCGTGCGCCTCGAGAGGTTGCTCGACTCGGGCACGCCGTTTCTTGAGCTCTCGACACTCGCCGCCAACATGGCCTACGGCGGTGAATCCCCGAGTGCGAGTTGCATCACCGGCATCGGTGTGGTTTCGGGACGCGAGGTGATGATCCATGCCGATGATCCGACGGTGAAGGGCGGCGCCTGGTATCCGCTCACCATAAAGAAGATCGTGCGCGCGCTCGATATCGCGATCGAGAATCGACTGCCGGTCGTGCACCTTTGCGACTCCGCCGGCGGTCAGTTGCAGCTGCAGTCGGCGCTGTTTCCGGACAAGTACATGGCGGGGCGCATATTCCGCAACCAGTGTCTGCTTAGCAAAATGGGGGTGCAGCAGCTCGCGATCGTTTTCGGCCACTGCACGGCGGGCGGCGCCTACGTGCCGGCGCTGAGTGACTACAACGTGATCGTGCGTGGCACGGGTGCCGTGTTTCTCGGCGGCCCGCCGCTGGTCAAGGCCGCGACCGGGGAGGTCGTGTCGGCGGATGAACTTGGCGGTTGCGATCTACACACTCGCACGAGCGGCACCTGTGACTACCCCGCCTCGAGCGAGGCGGAGGCGATTGTCATCGGCCGGGAAGTGGTCGCGCAGTGGCAGCGCTTCCCGAAGTGGCGCCTGCCCGAACAGCCCGCAGAGTCCCCGCAACACGATCCCGACGAGCTCTACGGCATCATTCCGGATGACATCAAACAGGCGTTCGAAATGCGCGAAGTCATCGCGCGTCTCGTCGACGGCAGCCGTTTCCATGAGTACAAGCCGGCCTACGGCACGACGCTCGTCTGCGGATTCGCGCACCTCTTCGGCTATCGCATCGGCGTGCTCGCCAACAACGGCATTCTCTTCAACGATAGCGCCATCAAGGGCGGCCATTTCATCGAACTCTGCAATCAGAACGCCACCCCGCTGCTATTCCTCCAGAACATCACCGGCTACATGGTCGGCCGAGAGTACGAGGCCGCCGGTATCACCAAGGACGGTGCCAAGATGATCATGGCGCAGACCTGCAGCCACGTACCGAAGCTCACCGTAATGTGTCATGGCTCCTTCGGCGCGGGTAACTACGGCATGTGCGGCCGCGCCTTCGACGGTCGGTTGCTCTTCAGTTGGCCCAATCACCAGATCGCCGTGATGGGAGGGGAGCAGGCGGCCAACACTCTCGCGGAGGTGAAGCTTCGGCAGCTCGAACGCACCGGGGAGTCGGCCGATCCGGAGACAATCGAGCGCATCCGCAAGGCGACGCTGCGTGCGTACGAGGAGCAGACCTCGGCGTACTACTCCACCTCCGAGCTGTGGGACGACGGCATTCTCGATCCCATCGATACGCGTAACGCGCTCGGGGTGGCCTTGTCGGCGGCCTGCGGCGCGCCCGGCGGTGCGCCAGGATTTGGCGTGTTCCGCTTCTGAGGCGCTTACTTGCCCTTCCAGTTGGGGGCGCGCTTTTCGGCAAAGGCGCGCGGACCCTCCTGCGCATCCTCGCTGAGGTACACCGGCTCGAAAAGCCGATCGCCCGCGCGCAGCGCCTCGGATCGTCCACTCTCGGTTGCGGCGTACACGAGCGCGCGGCAGGCGCGCACGGTGAGGGGGGCGTTCGCGGCGATGCGCGAGGCGAGGGCGAGGCTCTCGGGCAGGAGCTGCGCGCCCGGCAGCACCCGGTTGAGGTAGCCGAGATCGTAGAGACGCCGCGCGCTCATCGGTTCACCGGTGAGCAAGAGCTCCATCATGATTCGCTGTGGCAGCATGTGAATGAGTGGCGCCGCCCAAGGCGTACCGCGCCCCACCTTGGCCTCGGTGACGCCAAACACAGCGTGCTCGGCAGCGACGCATAGATCACACATCTGCGCGAAGAGAAATCCCCCCGCCATCGCGAGGCCGTTGACCGCGGCAATGGTCGGCTTGCTCACCTGTACCGAGACGCCGAGCGTCGGAATGAATCCCGGGGGCGGCACCTTAAGACCCATGGCGCTCGCTTCTTTCAGATCCATGCCGGCGCAGAAGGCCTGATCGCCTGCCCCGGTGAGGATCGCCACTTTCGCCACCGGGTCGTCCTCGAAGCGTCGCCAGGCCGCGAAGAGGCCAGCGCGCACCTCGGCGTTAATGGCGTTGCGCCGCTCGGGCCGGTTGATGGTGATGATGGCCACCGGGCCCTGCATTTCGAAAACTACTGCCTCGCTCATCGCTGCACCTCGTACTAACCTTTTTGAGGTTGACAGATGCGATCCGCGGCCGCTAGCGTACCAAAACGGTACCGGCGGTACCGCGAACACGAATCGCGTTGAGCCACCTTCACTGGAGAAAGCGCACAGCATGTCCGTGCGATGCGAGTTGCGGACGTGAGCAACCCGATACACCTCGATGAGGGGGCGCTGCTTGAGGCGGCGCACGCTGGCCCTGCTACCGCTGCGTACTCGGTGCTGAGCGACTGTGCCTGCGTTGTCGTGGAGCTTGATGGTCGCAGCGCAGCGCCAGGGCCCCCCGAGAGAGCCGCGCTTTCGGACTGGCTGAACCGCCAGGCCTGCGCGGTCGTCGCGGTCGCGGCAGCAGGCATCGATCATCCGCTCGCCTTTGCCTGCGACGCCGTGGCAGTCGATGCCGAAGACCTGCGCGAGCTCCTCACGAACATCGAACGCGCGCCGATTGCGGCCATGGTGCTGACCCAGTTGCTACGCACGACCGAGGGCATCGACGCCGAGCGTGCCCTCGTCTTTGAATCACTTGCTTACGCGACCTTGCAGACGGGCGCCGAATTTCAAAGTTGGCTGCGCGAGAGCGGCCCGCCGCCGCGGGGCGCCGCGGCCGAGACCGGACCCGCGGTGCGAATCGAGCGGCGCGGCGCCGAGCTCGATCTCGAGCTGAACCGCCCGGCCCGGCGCAACGCGCTTTCGGTGGAGATGCGCGATGCGCTCGTCGAAGCGCTCGAGCTCGTGGCGGCGGATGCGACGATACGCAGGGTGTACGTGAGCGGCGCCGGCAAATGCTTCAGCACCGGGGGGGATCTCAGTGAATTTGGCACGGCAGCCGATGCTGCGAGCGCGCACGCCGTGCGCTCGACCCGCTCGGTGCCCGCGCTCCTTGTGCGCTGCGCCGAGCGCCTCACGTTTCGCGTGCACGGCGCCGCGGTCGGCGCGGGTATCGAGATGGCGGCGTTCGGCCGCCGAATCGAGGCGAGCCCGGATGCTTTTTTCCAGCTTCCGGAGATCCGCTACGGGCTCATCCCGGGGTCCGGGGGCTGCGTGAGCGTTCCGCGGCGCATCGGCCGTCTGCGCACGGCTTATTGGGCACTTTCGGCGCGCCGCGTGGATGCGCATACTGCATTCGCATGGGGACTGGTCGATGCGCTCAATGAGCGCGCCGTCGCCGCCTCCATCGAAGAACTCTGACACACCAAGCAAAAGATTTCGGCAACAGGAGATTTCTCTATGGCAAGGTCGGCGGTCGTGACGGGGGCGGCCATGGGCATGGGAATGCTCATGGCGCGCAAGCTCGCGCAGCGTGGCTGGCAGGTTTTCGCCGGTGTCATGCCAGGACTCGACACCACGGAGTTGACGCAGGGCGTCAAACTCACGGTCATCAAACAGGACGTAACTGACACGGCGATGGTGCGCTCGGGGGCGCAGGAGGTCGCGCAGGCGCTGCGCGGCGCCGGCCTCGATCTCCTCATCAACAACGCCGGCATTGCCAACATTGCCACCGGCCCCATCGAAGGCGTGAACCTCGAGGAGGCCAAACGGCTCTTTGATGTCAATCTCTTCGGGCAGGTGCGCGTGGTGCAGGCATACCTGCCGCTCATGCACGAGAGTCGGCAATCACCGCGCATCTTCAATTTTGCCTCGGGCGCCGTGCGCGTGCCGATGCCGTGCTCGGGCGTCTACAACATGTCCAAATACGGGGTCGAGGGACTCACCAACACGCTGCGCTACGAACTCGCAAAATTCGGTATCCAGGTTACTTCGATTGAGCCGGGCGCGGTGAAGACCCACATGACCGCCGACCCGATCAAATCTACCGCCAGCATCTGGGAGCGGGCGAGCCCCGAGATCCGCAGCCGCTACGAAGCCAAGCTGCGGCCGATCACCGATCACCTCGGCAAGATGTTGCTGACGGCGAATGACCCTGACTACGTCACCGAGGGCGTGCTCGCCTTGATCGATGTGCCGAAGCTCAAACCGCGCTACATGGTCGGCAAGGAAGTACGCATGCTGCCGACGATGCAGAAGCTGCTCTCGGAGACGGCTTTCGAGCGCCTGGTCGCCAAACAATTCAATATCTAGTCGACGCGCGTTTGCGTCGGACGAGGAGAAGGATCTGTGCAGGACGTGAATACAAGGTTTGCGGCGCTCAGTGAAGGTGCCCGCAATCTCGCCGCGGCGAGCGGCGCTGAGCGTGCCGAACGGCTGCGCCGCATGTTAGCGGCGGTGCTCGCGAACAAGACCCGCTTCTACGAAGCGGCACACGAGGAGCTCAAAGCCTGTGATCTCGATGTGGCCGCACAGCTCGTGATGCTCAAGAGCGAAGTCGACTGGGCGGCCAAGCACGTCAGCGCCTGGATGAAGCCACACCGGGTGCGCAACTCCGCGGCGACCTTTGGGAAGAAGTGCTACATCCTCTATGAACCGAAGGGGGTCGTGCTCAACCTCTCCACCTGGAACGCGCCGGTGTGTATCGGGCTCGTGCCGGCCGTGGCGGCCATTGCCGCCGGCAACTCGGTCGCACTCAAACCCTCGGAGCTCGCTCCGCACAGCGCCCGCGTGCTGCGCGAAGTGCTCGAGGTCACTCTGCCGCAGAACGAGTTCGCCGTTTTTGAGGGCGGCCCGGAGGTCGCGCAGGCGCTGCTTGCGCTGCCGTTCAACCACATCTATTACACCGGCGGGCAACGCGTGGGGCGACTCGTGATGAAAGCCGCCGCCGAGCATTTCGCGGGCGTGACTCTCGAGATGGGCGGCAAGAACCCGGCGATCGTGGATGCCTCTGCGGCAATCGACAACGCGGCCAAGAAGATCGCTTGGGGACGGATCGCGAATGCCGGGCAGGTCTGCGTAGCCCCCGATTACGTGCTAGCCCATCAGTCGGTGTTCGATGCAACCGTCGCCGCGCTCGTCAAAGCGATCGGCGCCATGTACAACGCCAATGGCGCAGGCTTTGATCAATCGCCCGAGCTCTTGCGCATCATCAACGATCAGCACTTCACGCGCGTTGCGGGGCTGCTCAAGGATGCGCGTGATAAGGGGGCCGAGTTCCAGTGCGGGGGCGAGCTGCGGGCCGCAGACCGATTCGTGGCTCCCGTCGTGCTCACCAACGTCACTGAGGAGATGCTCGTGATGCAGGAGGAGATCTTTGCGCCCATCCTCCCGGTCATTCCGTTTCGCGAGCGGAGCGAAGCGATCGAGATCATCCAGCGGCGCCCGAAGCCGCTCGCGCTCTATATTTTCGCGCGCGAGCGTGAGGCGATCGACTACTTCCTCAGGCACACCAGCGCCGGCAGTACGGTCGACAACCACAATCTGATCCAATCGGGGACGAATCCACGCCTGCCGTTCGGCGGCGTCAACCACTCGGGGATGGGCCGTATCGGCGGTGAGCAGGGGTTTCGGGAAATGTCGAACGCGCGCTCAGTCGTCGAGCAGCCGCTCGGGTTCCTCGATCTGACCTTTAATCTGCCGCCATACTCGAAGACCTATCGCAATCTGATCGAGCGCGCGTTGAAAGCCTGAGCTCTTGCCGCTGCGCCTCAGTGCCGACGGCCCTTGACGCGCACCTTGAACTTCATGCTCGGCCCGGGTGTCGGCAGGGTCTTGCGCTGCAATTCGTAGTCGGGTGACTCGAGCTCGAGATCGAGCAGGTAGAAAAGCCGTGCCATAGTGAACGACATCTGCACCTCGGCGAGCGTCTTCCCAAGACAGGTGTGGGTGCCGCGGCCGTAAGGCGAGTACACGCCGGGCTTCATGTGCTCGGCGCGTGGCTTCGCGTAGCGGTCGATGTCGAACTTGTCGGGATCCGGGTAGTACTCTTCCATGAAGTGCGGCACGGCGGTGGCGACGTAGAGCAGTTCGCCTTCGCGGATCTGATGGCCCGCGAACACAAAGTCCCGCGTCGCGGTGCGCATCTGCGCGACTGCGATGGGATAAAGCCGCATCGTCTCCATGATCGCGCCGTCGATCGACGGGACACGGTTCAGGTCCGCCTCCTCGATCGGGCCGTTCGCGAAGAGCGCATCGGCTTCACTCCGCACCCGCTCGAGCACTTCAGGATGCTTGAGCACGGTATAAACGAAGGCGCCGATGGTGTTGGCCACGGTATCGAGGCCCGCGACGAAGGGACCGGTGAGGCTCAGGATCAGATCGCTCTCCGGAATCAGATCCGGATCGCGCTCGTGAGCTTCCATGATGTCGTCCACGAGGTTCCGGCGGGCCGGATCGCGCTTGTCTTTGTTGGCGCGGTAGTCGGCGATCATGCGCCGCCCGAGCTCGGCGACGCGCTCCTTGGCGTGACGATAACGAGGATCCTTGAGCATGAACTTCGGGCGCTGGCGCGTCACGAGGATGTTGAGGATGTAGAGGATGGTGGTGCGGATGTCCTTGACGTACTCGCGGGGGGAAGTGCCGGTGAGCAGCGCGCCGAGCTGGTCGGTGACGATGTACTGCATCGACTGCACGACCGGGACCCAGCCGCCGACGGGCCAGTCGCGTGCGATCACCGCGTCGGTGATCTCGGTGAGCTCGCCGTAGCGACCGCGCACGGATTCGCTCGAGTAACCATGCCGCATGACGGTGCGCAGCTTCTGGTGGGTCACGCCGTCTTCGCCCGTGAGCGTGCGCCGCGCTCCCCATTCATCGACGAGGCCCTGCCAGAACTCCTTCGAGCGCAGCGACTCGCGACCCTCGCGCGTGCCCATGAAAGTGGCGGCCTCGGTGCCGGCGAGCACCGTGTAGGTGTTGTTGATCACCTTGACGCGGAACACCGGCCCGTATTCGCGGTAACTGTCATAAAAGAACCGCGCCGGATCCTTGGCCATCGACAGCGCGTTACCGATGAAGGGAACGCCACGCACCTGCGGCGTGCGCTTCAGGGCTTCCGATTGGACGGTGGCCATGGGAGTCTCGCGAGAAGACGCGGGCGGCGCGTCGGGTTCGGCAATGGTATACGGATTCCCGCTAATACGGAACCACCGGTACCTATTGGATTTGGCGGTCGGCGGTGTGAGATAGTGCCGCGCGATCTGCAACGGTCGAGCTTTTCCAGAGGAATATGAGTACCGACATCCGCGCGGGAGCGCTTGAGAGCAAGCGCAGACCTGGGCGCCCGCGCAGCAAGCGTTCCGAAGAGGCAATCATCCGCGCGACGACCGCACTGCTCGCTGACGAGCGCTACGCGAGTCTCACGGTGAGCAAGGTGGCGGCGCGCGCCCGTGCCAGCAAATCCACCATCTATCGGCGTTGGCCCACCAAGGAGCACCTCGTCATCGAGGCCTTCAATCGCTGGCCGGCGCTCGTTCCCCACGACAAGGGGGACGTGCTCTCGGACCTGGTCGACCTCTATCGCCAGTTCCTTCGGCTTCTGCACCGGCCGCCCTCGAACGCGATCATGCCGACCCTGGTGGCCGAACGTACGCAGAACCCCGCGCTGGCGGCCGTGTTCGACCCGCTCATGCAAAAGCGCCGCGACCCGGCGCGCGTTGTCCTCGAGCGCGCGATCGAGCGCGGCGAGTTGCCTGCCGATACCGATATCGAGCTCGCGATCGATGCGCTCATGGGCGTTACCGTGCTGCGCATGTACTTCTTCCCCGGTAACCTGAGCATTCCGGCAATCCGCAAGTTCCTCGTGGTGCTGCTGCGCGGTCTCGGCGCCCGCAGCTACTGAGCGGCGCGCCGTCTCGACCCTCAACGGTGTTGCCATCGCAACCGGTACTCGCCTCGAGCAGACGACGGCGCGTGAGCAGCGCCCGGCCACCCTAACACCCATCGAGCACCGCATCGACGTGGGAGAGCTGCTCCCGGGCGAGGGGTCGCTCGAGGTGGCCGCGGACATCTTCTTCCCCTCGCGCCTGTGCTCCCCACCCACCGCGCTCTTCTGCCTGCCTGGAGGCGCACTCACGCGCGCTTACTTCAATCTCCTCGCGCAAGGCCCAGAGAGCGACTTCAGTTTCGCGGCGCACATGGTTGCCGCGGGCTTCATCGTCGTGACGCTCGATCCCTTGGGCGTCGGTGGCAGCACACGGCCACGCGATGGGTTCGAACTAACCCCTGACATTCTGACTCGCGCGAACGCGATTGCGGTCGAGCGCATCCGCCGCGATCTGCTTGCGGGTCGGATCGCTGGAACCCCCCTGCCGCAGCTCGACACGATCGGCATCGGCCACTCGATGGGAGCGATGCTCACGGCCATGCAGCAAGCGCAGCACCGCACGCACTCTGCGGTTGCGCTTTTCGGCTTCGGTACGCAAGGACTCGTGTCCGCGCTTTCGGCTGAGGAGGCCGCCCTCGCCGGAAATCCATCAGCCGCGCGCGAGAACCTGGTGCGCCTCGCGCGTACCCGCAGCCCCGATCCCTACCCCGAGATCGCACCGTCCGCGCAGAGCAAAGAGCTTTTCGCCGGCGATGCGGCCGATCGTCGCGGTGTCGAGGCACTGAAGCGCGCGCGGACGCACCTGCTACTCACCCCAGGGCTCTTCTCCATGATCCCGGGGAGCACGGCGCCCGAGTGTGCGCAGATTGACGTGCCGGTGCTGCTCGCGGTCGGTGATCGTGACATCGCAGGCCCGCCGCAGCAGATTCCCGCGAGCTTCCCGGGGAGCCCTGACGTCACGCTGCTCGTGTTGCCGAAGACCGGCCACTGTCATTTTCTCTTCGATTCGAGGGGCCGGTTCTTTGAGCGGGTCGTATCGTGGGCCGAGGCGATCCTGCGCGAGTAAAGGGGAGGGGCATGCCGAGGCGCACCGCCCGAACTACACCGCGCGGCCGATGGGTCGCCAAGGGTGGGCGGCAGCGGCAGTCCGAACTTCAAAGCGACGGCCGGCAGCACGAGCTTCACTGCTCGACGCGTTACGCCAACAAGCTGCTACGGGATTTGGGCGTAACGCAATTCCTGCCACCGCAAGAGGAAACGCACCCCGCGCAGCGCTGGGCTCGGAGCGGTCTCATGGCGTTGACCGGTGACGCCTCGGGTCCCGCGCAGGTCCTTCCTCTTCCGCTTGCCTCTTACGCCGACGGTGTGCTCGGCGCTTTGAGTTCCCTTCACCCCGCCTCCCACCTCGAGCGTCTCGACGGCCCCGCGCTTCTCGCCGAGCGAGCTGCACTCGCTGGCTTTCGACGCGCGGGATCGATTTCCGCCGGTGGTGGCTGTCACCTCCTGTCCGCAGCCGATGGGTTCCTCGCCGTCAACCTCGCGCGCGATGCAGACTGGGAAATGCTGCCCGCGTGGCTCGAAGCGGGCGCCATCAAGGACTGGCACGGGCTTGCGCGTGCTCTCCGGAAGCGGAGTGCGGCCCAATGCGTCGACCGCGGTCGGCTCATCGGCCTCGCGGTCGCGCCCGAGGCGAGTCCGAGCGGCGCGCCGCTGACACCTTGGTACCGGGAGATCTACCGCAGCGAGCGCCGGCGCACCCCGGGGGCGAGCGCGCCTCTTGTCGTCGATCTTTCGTCGCTCTGGGCCGGGCCGCTCGCTTCGCATCTGCTGCAGAGCTTGGGTGCGCGGGTTATCAAGGTGGAGAGTAGCGCCCGACCTGACGGGATGCGCAGCGGCGGCACGCATTTCTATGACTTGCTGAACGCCGGAAAAGCGAGTGTCGCGCTCGATTTCGAGCGGCCCCGAGGCCGCGCGCAGCTACGCGAGCTCCTCCTGCGTGCGGATATCGTGATCGAAGGCTCGCGGCCCCGTGCGCTGCGACAACTTGGGATCCTGGCGGAGGAAATCGTCGAGGAAAGCGCGACGACCTGGGTGGCGATTTCCGGTTACGGACGCGAAGAGCCTGCCGCAAACTGGGTGGCCTTCGGTGACGATGCCGGGGTGGCCGCCGGGCTCTCACGCATTCTGCGCGAGTGCACCGGGGTCCCGATGTTCTGCGCCGATGCGATCGCCGATCCGCTGACGGGCCTGCATGCGGCGCTGGCTGCCTGGAGCAGTTTTGCGAGCGGTGGCGGCCGGCTTCTTTCTTTGGCGCTGAGTGACGTCGTGACGCACTGCATTCAGTTCGGGGGGCCGCTGGACGCGGCCGCCCTTAAGGAACGCGCCGCGAAATGGCGCCGGTGCATCACTCCCGAGGAGGTGGCGGCTCCGCGTGCGCGACCGCTGCCGGCCCGCTCCGCGCGTCCGCTCGGAGCCGATACGATCTCGATCCTCTCGGGTCTTGGAGTCGCCTGTTAAGTTGTTGTCAAGACGATCGGTTACGATCGGCGGCCAAGAAGAACTAAACCCCGCACAATAATGCCGGCAACACCCCATCTGCGAGAGCGGAGCGTCACCCAGGGCGCGTCCCTTAGCACCCTTGGCCTCGCAGCTCTCGGTATCGTCTTCGGCGATATCGGCACGAGCCCGCTCTACACGCTGAAGACCGTGCTCAACCTGACGGGCAGCAACCCATCGCCCGAGGTAGTGCTCGGCGTCCTGTCGCTCGTTTTTTGGACGCTCTTCATGGTCACGACCGTGAAATACGTCAACGTGGCGATGCGAATCGATAACGACGGCGAGGGCGGCATCCTCGCTCTCATGGCGCTGCTTGGGATCAAGGGGCACAAGCGACCGATTATTGTGGCCGTCGGGCTGCTCGGGGCGGCGCTGATTTACGGCGACGGTGCGATCACGCCCGCCATCTCGGTGCTCTCTGCGCTCGAGGGGCTGAACATCGCGGTGCCGCAACTGCAGCCTTACATCCTGCCCGCCGCGGTTGCCATTCTCATCGCGCTCTTCGCCGTGCAACCGCTCGGGACCTCACGCATCGGCAGCGCCTTTGGCCCGATTATGACGGTTTGGTTTCTGACGATCGGAGCACTCGGCATCTGGGGGTTGATCCAGCATCCGTCCGTCTTTGCCGCCATCAACCCGCTCTACGGCCTTCGCTACCTCTTCTCCCACGGCTATTCGAGTTTCCTCGTTCTCGGCGGAGTGTTTCTCGCGGTGACCGGGGCCGAGGCCCTGTACGCTGACATGGGGCATTTTGGCGCGCGGCCCATTCGCCTCGCGTGGTCGCTGATCGTGTTTCCGAGTCTGCTCCTGAACTACGCGGGTCAGGCCGCGATCGTTCTCGAAGGCGCACCGACCAACGACAACATCTTCTACCGGCTGTGTCCCCCGTCCATGCTTATCCCGCTGATCGTCCTCTCCACCGTGGCGACGATCATCGCCAGCCAGTCGATCATTACCGGCGCCTTCTCGATGACCCGACAGGCGATCCAGCTCGGCTGGCTGCCACGCCTGCGTATCAAACAGACGTCGCAAATGGGGTACGGCCAGATTTATGTGGCCGCCGTCAACTGGATGCTGATGGCGGTGACCGTGGGACTCACGGTGGTGTTCGCCAAATCCGACAACCTGGCCGCCGCGTACGGTATCGCGGTCTCGCTCACGATGCTGATGACCTCTGCGCTCCTCTACATCGCGATGCGCGAGATCTGGGGCTGGGGGCTCCTGCCCGCGGGCGCGCTCGCCGGCACGTTCCTTGTCATCGATACCGCATACTTTACTGCGAACATGGCGAAGGTGCGCGAGGGTGGCTACGTCCCCCTGGCGCTTGCCGCAATCGTCTATGCGGTGATGCTCATCTGGCACCGGGGCAGCAAAGCCGTCGCGGACGCGATCGCCGAGAAATTGGTGCCAGTTCCGAAGTTTTTTGCCGCCCTCGAGGCCAAGCACGTTCCGCGGGTCCCGGGGACTGCGGTGTTCATGACGCGCACCGCGCGCGACATCCCTCCGGTCATGAGCTGGCACGTCAAGAAGAATCGCGCGTTGCATGAGAAGGTGTTTGTACTGAGAGTCATTACCGAGTCCGTCCCCTGGATCAAAGACAGCGAACGATTCACGGTGACGGAGCTTGCGTCCAACTTCTGGCGCGCGACGGCGCGCTACGGATTCATGGAGCGACCTGACATCCCGGCGCTGCTGGCGCAAACGCCGGCCTTCGGCTGTGCGCTAGAGCTCGATGACGTCACTTACTACGTCGGTCACGAGACCATCGTGCCCGCCGAGGACCGGCGAGGACTGCCGGCGTGGGAGGAGGCGCTGTACGCGGCCATGGCGCGCAACGCGGCGCACGTCAGCGATTTCTTCCGCCTGCCGAGCGACAGCGTCGTCGAAATCGGTCGCCAGATCGCCATCTGAGAGCGCCTACGACCCGCTATGGCGCCTGCGCCTCCTGTCGTTAAGCGGCGTGCCGCTGCATGCGGATGACGATTGCGCGATAGGCAAGAGCCGCACCGAGGGTGCCGAGAATCGCCACCGCGACCAGGACGAGCAACTCGCGTATAGCCTTGTCGATGATCCCCTGGGCAGTGACCTCGATCACCGGAACCGCGGAGTCGAGCTGCTGCGCGAGCGGGATGAGCTGCTGCGAGGTGGTACCAAGCGCGCGAATCGCCTCGGTGTAATCGCGGATATCGAACGGCGGACCGCTTTGCTGCGACGGTGGCGGCGGAGTTGGGTTCGGAGAAACGAACATTGCGGAGAGTTTGGTCGCACTTCCGAGCAACGTGTTGAGAGCGTTTGCGGTGCTCGTTCCGGCCTCGAGCGTCCCGCGCAGATTGCTGCTCAAATCGCCGATCGTCGCGCTCTGTGTGTTGAGCGTATTGGTCAGATTCGCGAACAGGGCCTGACGTTCCCGGTCGACGAGGTCTGGCAGGCCGGTGGCAAGTGTGTTCGCAGCACTGCCCACCAGCGACGCGCGTTCGAGGCTTGCGAGCGCGCTCTTGCTTTCTGGAGTGAGCGCCATTTCGTAGAAGAGCCGCTGAGCTTGCATACTGACGATGGCCGGCATGCGCTGGAAGTAGAAGATTGAGCGCTCCGCGAGCTGACGGGTCTGGGTGATTTCGCGCACCGCCGGATCGAGAGAGCTCAACGGATCGAGCGTGGAGAGCGGGTTGAAGCCGAGGAGCGAGAACCTGCTGCTCTCTGATGGTTGAATCGATTTCGCGCACTGGCTGAAGTGAACCGCCTGCACAGCGCTCACATCCAGGT
>Ga0187766_10000958_pt1 | contig 16586 bp, 21 predicted proteins | sample 0216_QUI02_MP05__4_FD_132971 | JGI IMG/M metagenome (GOLD analysis project Ga0187766, IMG submission 132971) | Tropical peat soil microbial communities from peatlands in Department of Meta, Colombia - 0216_QUI02_MP05_20_MG | ecosystem: Environmental > Terrestrial > Soil > Wetlands > Peat ... | reverse complement strand
GATTCGAAGCTTTGGATACATGTAACTGAACGCGTCTGCGATGCATCGCTTTGTTCCAAATATTGCCAGGCCTGAAGACAACTCTCCGAGAATGTTAGAAGCCAGATAACTGGCTCGCAGCCCGACCGCCAGGCCTACACAATTCCCTCCGTGGATCTTTGACGCTTTCCGAAGTGAATCCTGCAACTCCTTCGGACGGATTAATCGGCGAACCATTGCAGTTAACGCAGCTCCTTGTGATGGAAGTGCAAGCGCGGCCGCGACCTTCGAAGAACGCGCCACAGGCCCTGTGATGGCGAGAATTGGGCGTGAGGTCTTGCTTAGTGTATGCTTCAGATCCGTCACGTCGTGTGCCGTCACAATTCTGTGCGAGTGTGAAGAATTTGCTGAGTAACCTTCCAGGAAGAGAACATCAATCGGTTCAGAACGCAGACTTGATAGAACATTGTGAAGTGTAGTTTCGTTCGCTGTCGTTTTGAAAAGTAAGAGTTCGCGAGGCGCGACGCCCACAATTACTTTTGCACCAGCCCGTGCATGCCGCCAGGTGTCTTTTCCTCGCGTATCTAGATTCAGACCTCCTTCGTGAATGTGTTTTATGATCCCAACATGAAACCCTAATTTCGTAAGGTGTGTCGTAAGATACTCAATAGTAGTTGTCTTGCCGGAACCACTAGTTCCGACAACGAAAATTACTGGTGTCTTACGATGCATGGCGTCGAAGTCGCAACCACAGAATGTGTCAGATCAACGTTTACGATTGAGCGATTCATGATACCACTTCATAGCCATCATAGTTCTGCCCATACCCAATATTGGCAGCAATTGGATTATCGTGTGCTCGATCTCACGTTTTGATGCTCCAGCCCGAGCGGATTTTTGCACGTGAGTCTTGAACGCAGTTTCAAGCGTCAGAGATCCTGTAACGGCGATCTTGATCAGTTGAATTTCTTTCTCACTTAGCGGGCCAGCGAGTGCGCACTCCATTCCCAGACTCTCATGTGCTGACCACAGCCTGGGGTACTTCTTGATGAACTGTTGGAGCGTTAGAGGGAGTTGCTTCTTGTCGATCTCTTTCTTAGGCATGATCCCACTAGAGACGTCATTCCGTAGAGCTTAATGTAATCTTATCTGTTCGCTAGTCGAGGCTGGATAACCTAGAAGATCAACAGAACCGGATTCTCTCAGGCCTGACGAATCAACGACTCAGCTCTCTCAAAATCACTAGTTGTGTTGATATTTATGAAAGTCAACAGTCGCGGATCTACTCGTCGCAATCGTACTTTTTGTACCTTAACAAGAGTCCTAAGTTGTGAAATCAACTCGAGCATACTATGCTGGCCATTTTGAACGCAAAACTGAGCAGCGTTTATCGTACTTAGTCGACGATATACTGAACAAAGAGGCTCAAGTTCACCATTCGATGGAATTGCACCATCCGTCCCCTGTGCTGCATCGAACAGCACGCGAATTACTTCAGGTTCTATGAATGGAGTATCGCAAGCCGACATGAACGCGTACTCTGTTCGGATCGCACGAAGTCCGGAGAGTAATCCTACTATTGGCGCTTGATCTTCCTGTTCATCTAAAACAACTTTGGCTGTAGGAAGGATCTCGCGGAGACGCATAGCAGATGAGCCGTCCTTGGTCACAATCGTGATTTCCGAGGCGACTTGAGACACTCTCTCGAAGACATGTGAGATCAACTCTTTAGAGCCAAGCTTTCGAAAACACTTATCGGGCAACCTTGCACTTTTGCCACCAGCCAGAATAACGGCGCCTAATTCTGATTGCAACCAACCTTGCCCCGAGTTGAACTATGCGAATACCTCAGGATCATATTACTTTGTTTACCATCGATAACTTCTAGCTGGAGAAAAGTCGAGGCCAAGTAAACTACTTCTTGTGGCCAGGTACAAATACCAGATTTGAGACGTTAAACTCGTAGACGATTCTCACGAACCAAGTTTTAATTTATCGCGACCTAAGGTTTTCATTGAACGATTTATGGAACGGCTCAACTCACTGCAGTTAAGATTAGAGAAAGTTGCTCAAAACTTCCGCAAAATATATCCATCATTTGATGACGCATACACTTCGTATACAATAGAATACGGGGAAAGTTCAGTCAAAGTCCATGAACCATTCAAAATAAGTCAAACAATAGACCCCGTTACCATAATCCTGGGACGAAACACGCCTCTGACCTACCGCGACTCCAAACGCATATTGACGGGCAGTAGGAGTTCGATTTCTATTGAAACAAAAGACACGTATATCTTAGGAAGGCGCACACAGACCGACTCAATGATGCTGGTTTGGTCAGGAAAAGCGGAGACGGAAATTACCCAATACGACAGCCGCGTCAGAACCATCCCCTCCCGGATTCACGCGGCCATATTCACCGACGGTGCCGACGTGTTCTATACGGACCTGGGAAGCTCATCAGGATCGATATTGGCTGGAGAAACAACCAAACCTGAACCTTTTGTAGCTCTATACGCGACGCCCAGAGCAGGGGTTCACAAAGTAACGATCGAACCAAAGTACGGACACCGTAGAACGATCTGAGACCGTATATGTTCGAAGCTTGCAGTTATCTGAGAAGATTGAAAATCAACGCGGCCTTGATGACGCTAGTTTGGGTTACAAGACCAAGCAACTTCGACTCGTTATCGACTACAGGAATCCGTTGAATTCCCGTCTTGATCATCCTCTCAACTATCCAACGCAACGGAGTGGTCTCCTTTGCCTTCACGACGGTCTGAGTCATTAAGTCAGAGACCAACAGGTCTGAGACATTAACACCTGCTAGGTCGATATCTCGTTGCGTGATAATGCCAACTAAAACATTCTTGGCGTCCACAACTGGTAGGGCTCCGATGTTGTGGCGGAACATCACAAGGCGCGCGCCAGCTACTTTCCTATCTTGGGTGATCTTATGAACATCTTTAATCATAATGTCGCGTGCAACGATATCCCGCATCTCGAACTCCTCCCACACTAGAAGCATTAATTCGCTTCGTATAGATAATAGCCGTAATCCCCAACTCTAAGAGTTGATCTAGAGTTTCATTCTTGATAACTGGAACTCGAATCTAATTATCCCTGAATGGATACCCGCCTGCCCCTGATCAGCGAGGCTGATTTACGCTTCGATCGAGTTTTCGCACTATTTATTATACGACGGCATGCCGATCTGATTTGTAAGGAGCAGAATTTGTTGGCGAAGAAGTTCAAGCATATCGAGACTAAACTCATTCACGCCGGCGAACCTGAGCCGTTAATCATGGGCGCGGTCAGTATGCCAATTTTCCAATCAACCATGTTCGAATATTCTGGAGAAAAGAGTTACCATGATCTCAAGTATATCCGCTTGAATAACACACCAAACCATATCGCGCTCCACGAAAAATTAGCGGCCATCGAAAATGCTGAAACCGCGTTAGTGACGGCAAGCGGAATGGCGGCTATCTCAACCACACTATTATCGATCCTCTCATCGGGAGATCATTTACTTGTCCAGGACTGTTTGTATGGAGGGACTCATGATTTTGTTACCAAGGATTTTCGCGATTTCGGTATATCCTATGATTTCATTGACGGCAACGATCCGGAATCGTGGAAAAAGAAGAAACGCTCGAATACTAAGGCGATTTACGTAGAGACGATGACGAATCCCACGATGCAAGTAGCTGATCACAAGGCGATTGTCAAGTTCGCGAAGACAAACAACTTGGTATCAATAATTGACAACACCTTCGCAAGTCCAATAAACTTCCGCCCGGCAGAGCATGGATTCGACTTATCGCTCCACAGTTGCACGAAGTACCTGAACGGACATTCCGATATTGTGGCTGGCGCAGTAATAGGCCGCAGAGAGCTCGTTGGAAGAGTCAAGCATAGACTCGATCATTTGGGGGGATCACTGGATCCCCACGCTTGCTTCCTCCTTTATAGAGGCATGAAAACACTCGCGATCAGAGTCAAGTGTCACAATGAAAGTACGATGAAGATTGCAAAATTCCTTCACGATCATCCTGCAGTGGAAAAAGTGAACTATCCAGGCCTCGAAACACATCCACAACATAGCAGAGCATTGGAACTGTTCGATGGGTTCGGAGGTGTACTAAGTTTCCAGCTTAAAGGCGGGGCTATACCTGCACAACGATTCATCAAGAGCACGACGCTACCAATCGTGGCTCCCAGCATTGGTGGCGTAGAAACCCTAATCACCCGACCCGTCGAAACATCGCATGCCGGCATGTCACCGGAAGATCGGAACGCGCTTGGAATTACTGACGGACTCATTCGGCTGTCAGTAGGAATAGAAGCAACTGAAGACCTTATCGTTGATCTGGATCAAGCATTCACAGCTGCAATCAACTGAGGCCGATTCCAGACTCGAGCCTAATTCTACTCACTCTGACGTAATTCTATTGTAAGGATTCAGCTCGTCAAGCCGCTTATACTTCCAAAGAACCGCCGACCCTAACCATGTTGCGATGAAGATGATGATAATCCCAAGACCGATCGATTCGAAGTCAAGTGTATCAAGCCAGCCCCAAAAAGTACCTGTGAGGTTCAGTTCACTTGCCATGACTTGAAGAAGCTCGGCGCTTCCGATCGCGAGCGCGACTAGGACGGAAATTACAGTTACGGTCAGATTGTAGTATATTTTACGAATGGGATTAAGGAAAGCCCAACCGTACGCGACACGCATTGTAACGCCATCTGTTGTGTCAATCAAAACCATGCCGCAAGTGAACATGAACGGCAACACGAGAATCATCCAGACGGGAACAGAAGAAGAGACGCCGATCCCCACGCTAATCGCGACAAGAGCAACTTCAGTTGCAGTGTCAAAACCTAAACCAAACAGTACGCCGATTGGATATATCTGCCAGGGATGTTTCACGATTTTGAACAAGGGACGGAAGTACCGATTCAAGAACCCACGGTTATCCAGCAGGTTATCAAGCTCAGACTGATTCAGTCTTCCTCTCTTCAATTCCTTGAAGATTCGGTATATACTGAGGAGGATAACGAGGTTCACGATTCCCATGAGCCATAGAAAGAGTCCTGAAATCATCGTCCCAATTACGGCTCCCCCGCTTTCCAGCACGGATATGTGTCCAACAATGGTTCGCGTCGCCACGACTAATCCTACGGTGAGTGCTACGACAATCGTGGAATGTCCGAGCGAGAACCACAGCCCGACCGTGAACGGGCGTTTATTCTCTTGCATCAACTTCCTTGTGGTGTTATCGATAGCCGCAATATGATCAGCGTCAACACCATGTCGCAAGCCGAACACGTAAGTGATAATCCCGAGACCGGCGAGAAGAACCGAAAGTTTTCCCACGATCGCCGAAGCCAGGAAACCTATCGCGGTGGCGATCCCGATCAACAAGTAAACCAGAATGATCTTCGCTCTCTCGGTCCGAGTTAAACCGATCACCGAGTTGCTAGGTCCAATGTCTCGAGGCAGCCGAACACACTCCGGTTCTAGTTACGGAGCACCCAAATCAGTAATAAAAAACTAGTCTCCAGTAATACTGACTTAATAGATCACTTGAGATCAGTAATAATGAGATGTTACTTGAAATCCAAGGAAACGGTCACTAGAATTAGCCTATCTCTCCCTCCTGAACTGCTAGAACGCTTCGATGAAGCTTCGAAAGAGATGGGGTTCGGCGACCGCTCGAAAGCAATACAATCGATCTTACGCGATTTCATAAGCGACAAACAAAATTCCTTCAATGCGAGTGAATCAGTGACAGCGGTCGTCACTGTCGTCTATAACCATGAAATTAGAGGAATAGATGGAGCCCTCACCGATATCGAACACGAAAACGTCGATAAGATCGCGTCGTCACTACACGTGCATCTTGGAGAAGAACACTGTCTGAAGATCGTCGTGCTCAAAGGGCAGGCCGGCGAAGTCGGAGCATTCGAAAAAGCCCTGAGAAATCTGAACGGCGTGATGCAACTAAGGGCGACATTTGTGAGAAGCGAAATGGATGAAACTGCGAGAAAGATTTGAAGTGGAGATAGGATTTGAGCCAGCAGTATACGTTAATCATTTGAGTGCTGGTATGACTTTTTCGCTGAATAATCTGATTGGGTCAGTGGTGGTTATGTCCGGGAACCCCATCACGAAGCATTGTACACCCGCGTCGACGTAGGTTCTTAGCTGGTTGATACATTGATCAGGCGTGCCTTCAAGTCTCATCTGCTGAGCAGCGTAGGCCTTGGTTGAGATCGCTAGTGGTTGAAATTTCTTAGTTTTCTCCTTGACTCTATGTTCGTCGTCCGCGATGACGCATCCTATTCCTATTCCTGATCGTATTTCATGCGGATCTCTCGAAATCTTGGAGCAGTAATGTTCGATGGCGTTTCGCATTTTCCGATACTCTTCTGCAGTTGGTCGATATAAGCCGGATATTGTCCAAACGTCAGCATGCTTTGCGATAAGTTTGAACATGCGGCTGCCTCCGTACATTATCCCGGTCCAGATTGGCGGATGTGGACGCTGAAGAGGTTTTGGATTGGATGAAGCATTTTTCAATGAATAATATTTTCCTGTGAAAGTGACATCGTCTTTTGACCAGAGGGTTCTGATGATATCAATGGCTTCGTCAAGTTGTTGAATTCGTACTGACGGTTTCGGAAAAGGTATGCCATTTGAAGTGCATTCCTCTTCAAGCCATCCTGCTCCAATGCCAAAATCTAATCTGCCTTTGCTGACTGTATCAAGTGTAGCAGCCATCTTCGCGACTAATGCCGGATGGCGGAAAAGGTTGTTGATTAGAACCGTACATAGCCTGATGTTGTGCGTTGCTTCCGCGAGTGCCGAAAGTGTTGTCCAACATTCCAGATAAGATCTTGTCGACGCAAGGTCTTGCAAATGATCTGATATCCACACGAAATCGAATCCATACTTCTCACACTCGAGTACGGTTCGCTTCACGGTCTCATAATCGTTACCGACTTGGGGTACATTTGCTCCGAAAGATATGGGTTTCAAGTTGTCATCTGCCCAGATGAGAGCTCACTGGATATGTAAAGAAGATTCCTCCACCCGTCACGTTTTGTGTTTTTGTTTGATCAGATAAAATCCGTCTAGGATGATAAGTAAAATCTGAAGAATGGACCCAGCTAGGAACGTAATTGTCGCGAGACTCAGCCCTGCCTGCACGTATGAGTAGTGTTCCGGCTGCGGTAGTGAAACGATGAGTGTCAATATTGCTAGGACAATTGCCGCTGGATAAGCCTGATTCCGTCCGGTTGCAGCGAGCATGGCGATGACAACGTAAGCTCCCCATCCAGAGAGCACCGAGTAGAAAAGCCAGCTCGGCACTAGGCCATACAATTGAACTAGCAGTACAACGCCGAACATTACGGAGAGGTAGATTAGTGCATTAATAGCGGATTTTAGGTTCATAACATCGTCGAGCAAACGATTTGAGTTATCTGATAAAAAAAAAGGATAGGCGAAGGTCACATTGGAATTACTTTTTTAGCTCCGCTATTCGTTCAGTTACGCCCTGTAGCTCCTTTTCTAGTTCTTCCTTGAAACCTTCAAGCCATTCGAGTTTTTCTTCCTTTGTGTAGAACTGTCTTCCACAACACATGCATTCTCCACCTCCCTACAGAATTGGATTCATGCGGGGGTTTTCCGGTCGGCCCGGAATCGGCCTGTTATGTGAAGGAGGCCATCTTGATTCCAGACTTCGCGGAGTGGAGGTAGCATGGCTGATGACGGTGGTTAGTTTCGTTGCAATTTCACCCATTGCACAATTGTCAAACGTTTAATTTAGCGACTGGGCACGCGGCTAGCTGGTCATACGACTAAGACATACAACCACAACCCCAACTATCTAAAGGCGCAAGGATTGATTCCGGTATTCAATGAAATCGTTGAGGCGAAGACGCACACTCCAATCTACACGATGCACAAGTATTTCGCGCGACGTCCATGGAACGTTTTCAACGAACTCATCTCACATTATTCCGCATCCGGAGAGATCGTTTTAGATCCTTTTGCCGGAGGCGGAGTCACCGTTATCGAAGCGCTCAAACTTAAGAGAAAAGCGATCGGAGTAGACGTAAACCCTCTCGCCATTTACATTACTTCGATGGAAGTACGCCCTCTGGACTTGACTTCCTTTGAAACGGCGTTCTTGCATCTGAGAACACAATTGAGAGAAGAAATCCTGTCGCTCTATGCAACGAGCTGTGAGAAATGCGATGGGGAGGCAGTTGCAGATTGGATCGAATGGGACGAAAACAGGAGATATCCTATTCGGCTAAAGTACGATTGCACCAAGTGTGGCATCGCGGCGACGAAGGCAGCTTCGAAAACAGACTGTGAACTTGCAACTAGGATTGAGCGTGATTTCTCAAGTCTCATTCAAAAGAGAAAAGTGGGGTTTCCGCAAACACGTATTCCAGCGGGGGATAAGTCAAATTCGCTCATTACCAATGGCTTGAGGTTCTTCCATGAACTATTCACGAAACGGAATCTGCTGGCACTTTCGATTCTGTTCGACGCAATTAATTCGTTGGAGGTTGATGAAAGAGAATTCTTGCGTTTTACGTTTAGCAGTTCGCTGAAGTGGGCCAGCCGACTTTCCCATTTGAGAGGAAGAATAGTTGAGGGATGGGCGATGCACGCGTACTGGATTTATTCGAAAAGTTTGGAGATGAATGTGTGGAATACATTCCAGAGACGAACCAACGCAGTCATGAGAGGAAAGAAATACAGTTCAAACTACATCGGTAACTATTGTAGGCTCGCACGTGAATTCAACGACATCGCGCTCGGAGACTCAACCTGCCTATTGCTGAACACGAGTTCATCCAAACTTCCGTTACCATCGAATTCAGTAGATGCGATAATTACTGACCCACCCTACGGCGGAAATGTGAATTATGGAGAGTTGTCAGATTTCTGGTGGATTTGGCTTAGTGGTGGCGTAACAACTGAGAAAGTAGAGGAGGCGGTCATCAATCGAACACAAGAAAAATCGCTTGACGAGTATGAGAAAATTCTTGGCTCCATCTTTTCGGAGTGTTACCGAATCCTGAAACCCGAGAGGTATCTTGTTTCGACATTCAACAGCAAGGATATTCGCGTCGTCGCAAGTTTTGTGAAGGCCGCGTCAATTGCAGGATTTGCGCTTCATCCAGAAGGATTGCTGTATCAGAAGCCTATTCGTTCTTACGTCACAACTTTTCACGCCATGCAGATCGGATCTTTCGTCGGGGATTTCATCTTCACTTTCCTGAAATCCCAAAACGGCGCGTCAAATATGAGAACGAAAATCGACTTGCCTGATTTGAAACGAGAACTTGACGAGTCGATGACTGAGAGGAGCACGGATGAAGTAGATGAGACTAAATTAAGAATTCGAACATACCGAGCACTCATTCCGTTCCTTGCAGCCAACGCAAAGTCTAACTCGCCACAATGCCAAGAAGCTCTAAATTATTACGAAGTTAAGATCCGCGATCGCAACAGGCAATTCTCGCAGCTACGACCTAAGCTGATTGAGAAAAGAAAAAAGAAATTCCTGCGAGAAACTTAGCATAGTCACTGCACTTCAAAGACTCATCGAGAGTGTAGTGTAGAGTTACAATATTGCATGCTGTTGCCGCGTGAGCTAAGTACTTCAGTGTCTTCAGCTTCTTGACGTATCAAAAATGGAGTTTTAATCGTGTCCATCTCGTCTAATCATCATACAGTAGAGACGTCACGCGCGTTCGTTGAAGTAATGAAGATCCATTCAAAAGGTTCTGGACCTCTCGATGGGCTAAAGTTCGCTGTGAAAGATATCATTGACATTGCAGGATACAAGACCGCTTGCGGTAATCCTGACTGGAGAGATACACACCCTGTAGCTGCGATTAATGCAGTATGCGTTGACCAATTACTCTCAGCTGGCGCAGAATGCTCCGGCAAAACGATTATGGATGAGTTGGGGTTTGGCCTAGATGGCGAGAATTTTTTTTACGGTACTCCGCTCAACCCGAAGGCACCAGACCGAGTACCTGGAGGCTCATCTAGTGGATCGGCGTCTGCTGTCGCTTGTGGTCTAGTCGATTTTGCGGTTGGAACCGATACCGGCGGGTCGGTGAGAGTTCCGGCGAGTAATTGCGGTATTTTCGGAATGCGACCCTCTCACGGGTTCATCTCTGTCGCTGGAGTAAATCCGTTTGCTCCCACTTTCGATACTGTTGGAGTTCTGGCTTCTTCCGTCGATAATCTCGAACGAGCAGTCTCAGTCTTGCTTGGTTGTGATGTTCCATTCGACGTAGAGCCCCGCGTTGTCCTTGTGATTAAGGAAGCTTGGGAGATTGCGGATAATGATGTTAAGGAGGTATTTGTTGCGCCGCTCAAGCGATTGAAAAACATGAAAGAAATCTCGTTGAGAGAGATTGCATTGGACGTGGCTGCAAGCGAGCTTGGAAGTTGGTATGAGACTTTCCGTACTCTACAGTGGGCTGAAATTTGGAGTGGTCTAGGTTCCTGGATTGAACAAACCAAACCGAAGTTGGGCCCTAGAACCGAAGTTAATTTCCAGCTTGCCAGAAGTGCTGATCGCGGGAACCTTGTTGATGCCTGGCGTCGTCGAGAAGAGTATTTTCGAAGGATATGTGATTTTCTAGGTCCTGAGGATTTGCTGTGCATCCCGACAACTCCAGCCGTTGCACCTTCCAAGGGGAGTCTTGGAAATGATCGCACGAAAAGTGAATACTTCCTGCATACGCTCGCCTTGAATTCCATTGCTGGAATTGGTCGTTTGCCTCAAATATCTCTGCCAATCGCTGAGATTACCGGAATCCCAATCGGTCTTTCTCTTTTGGCACGAAGAGGGCAGGACGCGTTTTTGGTAGCTGCTGCGAAGAAAATCGCCGGTTTATGATTCAGTTGAGTGAAAACGAGAGCTGTAGGTTCAGTTCGCTATTTGATAATTTTCTCTTCTAGCAGTTTGGTATCCTCGGCGATCTTGTATTGAGCCGGTGTCAGACCGGGAGTCATTATGAATGCAATTAGAAGTTCGTCGTTGCCTGTGTTGGTAACACAATGTGGAGTATTCGCAGGTATGTAGATAATTTCATTAGCCTTTATCAGCATTTGAGTTTTCTGATCTTTGACGAATATCGTTCCCTGACCTTTGACTACATAGTATATTTCTTCTGATTTGGGATGAAGATGAGGGTAGAGTCCTTCGCCTGGTTTGAATACGCCGAATGCGACGAGTTGATTTTTCGTGCCATCTTCAGTGTTGGTCGTCACGAGCTTGATAGGTCCGCCGAGAATCGTTTTGGCCTGGACTGTGTTAAGGTTGAATACCTTCATCGACATACCATCAGTCAAGAGGTTATGTGCGTTATAGCGGTTTAGCTTTGACCGGCTTGTGGTATTCGATGGCTTCTGTGGCAAGAACCAGTTTGGGGTCAGGTAGTTCTTAGTATGCTTTCGATCGATTAGTGATAACGTATATTACGAGTTGACCTTTCTTTTGGAAGAAGTCAACAATCTGGTACGGCACGTCATCAATTTTTGCGTGTGAACAGATGTTTAGCAACTCGGTTTGTACGAGTGAGTAGTTGATGCCGCTGAAGTAGAACATATAGCTCCAGAGTCCAAGCAGAAGGACACTCAGTACGGATAGGTTGCCAACGAACAGAGGTTTGTTCGTGTATCGCTTGAACACGCAAAGTCGTTTTCCTATCTGAATACGTTCGATGATTAATACTGGAACTCGTTTTCGGAATTTGAAGAGATCGACAATGTTCAACGTTCGGCAGCATTACGTATTCTCCAAAGTTCCTTATTTGGTATTCTGGTCTGTCTGAAACATGTCGATTTGATCACTTCAGAGCGTTGGTCTATGTGGAGGTGGATGGAAGCGGCTTTCTGGTTTTAAGTAGCGTGGTCATTTCGATCGCATTGTCAACTAGGCTCTCGGTATCCGATGTTGGTGTTGCGGCTTGAAATCGTGGTTCCCAAGTTTTCAGAGTCGTATAATTGTTCTGTGTATCCTCGGCGTACCACCCTCGACTCCAACCAACGAATGGGAATTTTCCGAAAACGAATCCCAATTCAGACCAGAACATGAGCATTTCACCGGCCACATGTTGAACGCCATCTTGTCCTCCGGTAATGATGAAGGCGGCAACTTTGTCTTTAATCAAATATCTACCGTGAGCAGGTATTTGGTTTTGGATGCAATTCATTCGCTGCACCATCTCATAGTATAGGGAGCACGCGTTTCCCCAACGGAGAGGGGTTGCTACTATTACGACGTCTGCCCAGTCGACGATGCCATCGTAAATTTTTTTCATTTCATCGGTTGGGTCGGTCTGTGTGATATTGCATGGCCAGGTGCATGATTTCAGGGCCTTGCTATAGTATCCTTCGCAGTGTCGAATTTTCAATTCTCTTGCTCTAATTAGGTTGATCTCAGCGCCATGTTTCTTTTTCGCATGCTCTAGTGCGTGTTCCAAAAGTGTTTCAGAGGTGCTTGGACGCGGGTGTTGCTGATTCATGGTGGTTGTTGAAATCCCTAAAACACGTAATCCTTCCAATCAGTAGGCCTCTACTCAATGATATGCAGCCGAAGAGATTAGTTTGACTGTAGTCGGGTATATTCGCTTTAGCCTGCGACCAAAGTGGGGAGGCATTATTCCAAAATCCTAGCAGATTCCGGTTTAATCTTGAGTATGATTCGGTTCCTATCTTTCCATGGATAATCTTTGCCCAGATATTTTTTCGATAAGTAATTGATGTGATCCAACGCACCTTGTTTCGTCTGTTCGATAACTCTGCCTCGTATGAATAGATGTCGATAGGGGTTTTTCTGTTGGGTTATACTGATTGCTACTCTTGGATCTCGTGAAACATTTTTCTGTTTCAGTCTTCCGGGTGCGGTGTTCACCAAGAGTAAGTCTTCGTTGTGATCGATCCATACGGGTGCTACATGCGGAGAGCCGTCAGGCATCGTGGTTGCTACGTAAGCGAAATTTTTTCCGTCAAGGATTTCGATGGCTTCTTTGTTGAATATCATTTCATCTTCATCGCATTGAATTCATATGCGTAAGATCTTTAACTTGCTGGAATGGAGAATTACGTCATGAGCAATAGTCAGGCTGAGTTCCGTCGAAGAAGTCGTTCTCTTTTCGCATTAGTCGCAGTAATGCTCCTGCTTGGAAGTTTAGGACTGATTGTCGCAGATTACAGTGTTCTGAATTCTCAAGTGTTGGCGGTTAAGCCGGGACAGTACTGGACGAGTACTTCGTATACATGGACTGGTCAATACCAGGGTCCAGGCTCATCGCAGAATTGTGGATCAAATAGTTGCGTTTATCCGAATTGTGGATCAAATGGTTGTTCATTCCAAGTCTGTGGGCCTAATGGTTGCTCTACCGCGGCAGGTTACACCCAGTTGTGCGGATTCAGTAACTGCGCGCCAGGACAATGTGGGCCCAATGGTTGCTACTATATTCCGTGCCAATCAACGAGTCAGAATACGATACAATGCTCAGGTTACTTGTTTCAGGCCTCGAATGGGTGCATAGAACTGCAGGTTCCAGTGGCTAATTCGGTTAATGATGTGGTAACTTCGGCTACTCAATTCTTCACCTTGCACGATCTTCCACTAGCTCTGAATCCTTCTAACCCATCAATAGGGACGTGGGTGACCGTGACCGGATCGTTGCACCAAGGTGCCAACACGGGTCCGAACGGTGCTGCGTGTCCTGGAAATTACATCAACGTAACTTCAACGCCGTAAAGCGTGACCATTCACAATACGTAATTCAAGTTACAGTAGTCATCGATTCGCCTTTGTTTTGGCGTTTGTCGTCCCCGCGTCCGTAGTGCCAGCTGAGGATTCGAGTTGGTTTTACGAGGATTACAACTCGATCGGGCTGGGCTATAACTTCAGGAAACCACTTTTTCGCTTCTTTCTTTCCGTATCGCGACGCAATTTTCATGAGCCAATGGTCGCGACCTTCGTTCAGTACATGAGCAGTTCCGAATACACATACGGCTTTGTATGGGTGTTTTTCGGTCGCGATGCTTAGTGCCACGTTTGGATTTTTGTTGATGTGTCTGCCTTTGATTCTTCCCATTCGGGTTGTGAAATAGAAGCAGCCGTCTTCGTATGCGTACCAGATGGGGTTCACTCGTGGTTTTCCGTGGACGGAAGTAGTGGCTATGTGCGCCACTCGTGGCTCTGCGAGGAAACGTTTCAGCTCGGATTTTGAAAGTGGCATTTTTGATACTCTATGTGAGTTTGTTCTTATCGAACGGGTTTCCGTATTTTTCTAAGTAAGCAAGTTCATTTAATGGTTTGCGTTTCTTTTTTCCTGTCAGTTCTCTGGTTGGATAACCGAATCCTACTGCGATGCTTGCGATGATATTTTCTGGGATTGCAAAATTTTTGCGTAAGCGTTTTTGGTCGAATCCCGTGTACAGTCCAGAGGCTACTCCAAAGTTCCAGGCAGCTAGCTGCATATCCTGAGCTACTCGACCGGCGTCGATTAGATGAAATCCGTATTGTGTGTCGGTGAAGACTACGACTGCGAAGTTTGCGTCGGCAACCCATGGGCCGGTGGTCGCGGCTTCAGCGAGTTTCTTGAGGTTGCTCGTTTCTTGGACTAGGAGGTAATGCCAGTGTTGAAGGTTCATTCCGCTTCCAGTTAGTCTTGCAGCTTCGAGTACCTTCAATTTGACGTCGGCTGGAACTTCTTTCGAGTTGAACTCGCGAATATCTAGCTTTGTCGCGATGCAATCGTATGCATCCAATTATCTCAACCCTTGATGGAATACGCGGATGTGTGGAAAAAGATTCCTAATCAGTTGAGCGTGGGGAAGTGTGCGTTTGTCGCTAATTGTTCTTCGATGCGGAGGAGTCGGTTGTATTTTGCAGTTCGTTCTCCTCGACATGGAGCTCCGGTTTTGATGTACCCGCAGTTGAGGGCTACGGCAAGATCGGCTATGGTTGTATCTTCGGTTTCTCCTGAGCGATGACTTGTAACTACGTCATATTTGTTTGTGATCGCTAGTTTCGCGGCGTCAATTGCTTCTGTCAGTGTGCCTATCTGGTTAACTTTGAGTAGTAGTGCGTTTGCTGCGCCGAGCTCGATTCCTTTTCGGAGCCGCGTTAAGTTTGTGACGAAGATGTCGTCTCCAACGACTAGCAATTTGTTTCCAATTTTCTTCGTAAATTGTGCTGTTCGGTCGAAGTCTTCTTGTTGGAATGGGTCTTCGATGTATCGGATCGGAAACTGTTCTGCTAACCCTATGTAGAAATCTGATAATTGTTCGGGTGACTTCATTTCGCCGTCAATGTTGTAGTTTCCATTTTCATAGAATTCGGATGACGCAGCGTCAAAGCCGACGAACACATTCTTTCCAGGTTGGTAGCCTGCTTCGCTGATTCCTTGGGTTAGGATTTGGAGAGCATCTGAGGTCTTGGCTATTGGAGGCGCGAATCCGCCTTCGTCTCCGACATTAACTGATTGCCTACCATACTTTGCTTGGATAACTCGCTTGAGTGTATGATAGATCTCTGTTCCCATTCTGAGGGAGTCTTTGAATGTCTTAGCGCCTGAAGGTATGATCATGAACTCCTGAATTTTTAGTCCTGTGCCGGCATGTTTTCCACCATTGATCACATTCATGACTGGGATGGGAAGCGTGTTGCCATCACCGTCGCTTAAGTAATTGTACAAGGACTTGTTTTCGAGTTTGGCCGCGAGTTTAGCTGCGGTCAAGGAGACGGATAGAATTGCATTCGCGCCTAATCGTGATTTGTTGGGAGTTCCATCAAGATTGATCATCAATTCATCTAATCCTCGCTGATTTCTTGTATCGAAACCGATAATTTTGGGTGCGATTTCTTGCTTGATATTCTGGATGGCACTTAGAACACCTAGACCTATGTATCGTTTCGGATCTTTGTCTCGAAGTTCTATCGCTTCATGTATGCCAGTGGATGCGCCTGAGGGTACTGCGGCGACGGCTTGCTCATTTCCAGCGTGTAGGATTGCTTCAACTGTCGGGTTTCCTCTGGAATCAAGAATTTCTCTTGCATATACATTTGTAATGCTGAATCGATCCGGCATTGTAGGCATCTGAGGTAGCGATTGAGTACATCAATATGAATAATTACTTTGGACCAAAAGTGACAAGTGGCGTTAGATAGTCGTGTCGGTTGAGCGAATGGTTAGGAAATCAGTCTCCGGAATTGTTGTATTTGTAACTTTACTAACTTTGGTTGCAGCTGTGCCGATTCATGTTTCCGCTTCCCCGCCAACGAATAGCAACTTGAATGGTGTGGTTTTGCTGAGTCAAAATAACGGCTGGGCTGTGGGAGATGCTGGGAGTATCGTTCATTATGACGGTACAGCATGGGATATTATTCCTTCAGGTATAACTTCAGATTTGTTTGGCGTATCGTTCGGTCCTGCTGGATCGGAGAATGCGAATTCAGGTTTCGCGGTGGGCGGTAGTGGCGGAGCTGGCGTTGCGACTTATTGGGGTGGTGCTGGTTGGTCAGCCATTAGTACTG
>Ga0187766_10000953_pt1 | contig 16620 bp, 13 predicted proteins | sample 0216_QUI02_MP05__4_FD_132971 | JGI IMG/M metagenome (GOLD analysis project Ga0187766, IMG submission 132971) | Tropical peat soil microbial communities from peatlands in Department of Meta, Colombia - 0216_QUI02_MP05_20_MG | ecosystem: Environmental > Terrestrial > Soil > Wetlands > Peat ... | reverse complement strand
TCCCGCGGTGACGCCGAGCGCTCCGGCACCGGCTCCGGTAATGCCTCCTCAACCCCCACCGCCGCCCAAGCCGGTGACTATCCCTGACGGAACGGTCGTGCAGATCCGCATGATTGATTCCATCGATTCGGCGACCAACCAGCCCGGCGACCGCTTCCGCGCCACGCTGGACACGCCCATCACCATCGATGACAAGGTGATCGTGCCCCAGGGCGCGGACATCGAAGGCCGGGTGGCGGAGCTGAAGAGCGCGGGCCACTTCGAGGGCAAGCCCGAGATTGCGCTGCAACTGACGGCGCTCAACGTCAATGGGCGCCGCTACTCGCTGCACACCAACCAGTACTCGCGTGAGGGCTCTTCGCGCGGCAAGAACACCGCGGAAAAGGTGGGCGGTGGCGCGGCCCTGGGTGCCATCATCGGCGCGATCGCTGGCGGCGGCAAAGGCGCTGCCATCGGTGGTGTCATTGGCGCCGGCGCCGGTGGCGGGGTGCAGGCCGCGAGCAAGGCTCCGGCGATTCATGTGCCTTCTGAGGCGTTGCTGAACTTCACGCTGGAGAGCCCGCTCACGCTGACGCCGGTGGCTTCCCTGCAGCGCAGCCGGTCCAACCGCATCGCCGACTATAGCGACTCGCAAGACCGGCCGCGCCTGCACCGATCCGGACAATACCCGGACAACGGCCCGGATCAGGCGCAGTCGGGTCCGCCCAGTGGCGGTGATTACAGCGACGCCCAGGACCAGCCTCCGCCGCCGCAACAGGGGCCCGACGACGATTCCAACGGCCCGGTGCTGAAGCGGAGATAACTCAAACTAGGGAGTAGGGAACAGGGGGGTAGGAAGCAGGCGCCCTACTCGCTGCTGCCTGCCGTTCCCAACCATCGCACACCTTTAGTAATCAACTTACCTGCCGTTTACCCTCTTATAATCAGGCTGTTCATGCCCTTCGATCCCCTTTACGCCGTGCTCTTCTTTTTGTTTGGGCTGGTTTTTGGCAGCTTCCTGAACGTGTGCATCTACAGGCTGCCGCGAGGCTTTTCGGTGGTGCGGCCGGGTTCGGCGTGCCCGGCGTGCAGGACTCCCATCGCCTGGTACGACAATCTGCCGGTGGTGAGCTGGCTGCTGCTGCGGGGCCGCTGCCGCGCCTGCCGGGCGCCCATCTCGCCTCGCTACCTGCTGGTAGAGCTGCTCACCGGACTGCTGTTCCTCGCCTGCTACGCCGTCTTCGGCTGGACATTCTCCACCTTCAAGTTCTGCGTCTTTGCTTTTCTCCTGCTGGGCCTGATCTTCACCGACGCCGAGCACAAGCTGCTGCCCAACGCCTTGACCCTCCCTGGTTTGGCGCTCGGCTTGGGCTTCAGCCTGCTGGTTCCGGTGCAGGATTTGGGCAGCCGTCTGCTCGCCGGCTGGGTCAAGCTCCCGGTCGAGTCGGATTTCTCGTGGCGGTTGCTGTCGCTGGCGGATTCCGGCCTGGGCGCGGCCGTCGGCGCTTCTTTCATTTATGGCGCGGGAGCTATTTACAAGCGGGCGCGCGGCGTCGAGGGCATGGGCTTTGGCGACGTCAAGCTGATGGCCATGGTGGGATCGTTCCTGGGGATGAAGCTCACCGTCTTTACCCTGTTCGCGGCTTCGCTGGCGGGCTCGATCTTCGGTCTGGCGGCGATGCTGGCGGTGTGGTGGAAGCGCACCCGCCGGCGCATCCAGCGCTTGCACGAACCGGCGGCGGCGGCGCGTAAACGCGCCTGGAAGTCCGCGAAGATGGTTTATCGCTATTACGAAATGCCGTTCGGGGTCTTCCTGGGAAGCATGGCCCTGCTGGCGGCTTTTTTCGGAAACATCGTTCTGCGCTGGTATTGGGGGTTCTATCGATGAACCATTCCGCACAGTTGATGAAAGAGATCGTGATCGCGCTGGGAGTCGCCAGCCTGCTGGTGGTGGTGGGCGCAACCGTGGCCGTCCACCTGCTGCGCCGCAAACTGGTGGGTTGAGCCGATCGCTGCCGGCGTGCGCCCCGTTTTGCCCTGTGGTTCCACCAGCTTAAGCGGGCACACCTCGACCGTGAACCAAGGTAACATTGTCGCCACTGAGGCTCGGGACTATGCTTCGGAGCAGGGCGGGTGTGTGGTTTCTCCATCCCCAAGGAACGGACTTGCCATGAGACGAATCGGGTACATGCTGGCAGTAAGTGCGCTGGTGGTGATGTGCGCGCTGGGAGCGGTCGCGCAACAGGATTCCCTGGGCGACGCCGCCCGGGCTGCTCGCAAGGAAAAGCGGTCGCCGGCCAAGATGGTCTATACCAACGACAACCTTCCCACTACCACCACCATAAGCGTGGTGGGACCGTCTCGGGCGACTGAAGAAACGCCTGCCGGCGAAGAGAAGCCCGCTGCCAAGCCGCAGGACGAGAAGGAAAAACCTGCCCAAACGGAAAGCCCGAAAGAAAGCAAGACTTCCGAAAGCAAGACGCCGCAAAACGAGCAGGAATGGCAAGACCAGATGTCCGCGCAGAAAAGGAAGATCGCCGACCTGGAGCGCGAACTCGACCTGGAGCAGCGCGAATACAAACTCCAGGTCGCCCAATACTACGCCGACGCGGGCACCCAGTTGCGCGACCAGAAGGTCTGGGCAGAGCAGGAAACGAAGTTCCGCTCCGACATCGCCGACAAGCAGAAGCAGATCGATGACGCCAAGGCCCAGCTCAAGGATATGCAGGACCAGCAGCAGCAACAGGCCGCGGAGAAAACGCCGGTCCAGTAATCCAGCGAGGACAATCGGTGCAGGCGACGGCAGGGGCTGCGGCCCCTGCTTTACTTTTTTCGCCGTCTACTGTGACTTCCCCGGCGGCGACGCAGCCGGATTCCGGGTCAGCACGGGACGGTCCGGATCCAGCGGCTCGGGCCTGAACTTGGCCGCTTTTCCCGCTGGCTCGCATCCTTCCTGCTGCGCCAGATGCTTGTTGGCAAGCTCGGCCTGTCCCTTCAACCGCTCCAGCGCCTTCTTGCAATGCTCCGCCAACGGTCCTGCGGGCAGGATCTTCAGATACGCCGCGTAGTACGTGCGCGCGCCGGCCAGATCGTCTAATTTCTCCAGCGCCTCCGCGACCCGAAAGGTGGCGATGGCGTCGCCGGGCTTGTACTGCAGCGCCTCGCAGTAGCGGCTCAACGCCGCATGATAGTTGTGCTGCTTGAAGTAGTAGTTGCCGATCTCGACGTTCTTCCCCGCCTTGTGCGGGTCCCAGACGTGGAGTTCCGTCACGCTGTCGTCCGGCTCGCTCGGTGGGGCCTCCGGCTCGGTATCGCGGCTGGAGCTGTCACCCGGCCCGCGCCCTTGCGAGCGCGGCGGCGCCTGGTTGGCCTGCGGCGCCGGTTGCTGCTCCTTCGGCGCCGATTGCCCCAGGGCACAAGGCACCGCAGCGAGCACGGCAGCCACCAGAAGGCACTTCCACATGCGCGTTATTCTACGCCCGGCTCCGGCACTGCTGCCATTCGGTATGGGTACCCCCCTCCCCCTTGTCGCTAATAGAATCATCAACTTACGTACGGAATACCGATCCATACCGATAATCTAAAGCACTTACACGTAAATACCGATTCGCAAAGCACTTAGCGCCGTCCCAGAGGGCACCGCCAGGATCTCGTTGTCAAAGAGCGCAAATCGGTACCGCAGTATCGCGGCCGATGACAGGCGGTCAGGACCGCCGTGCACTGGGCAGTATTTCTAAAAGATAATGTACTAAACTACATAAATATCATGACTTTGAGAATCTGTCAAGGGAATTTCTTAGGGATGGCGGGGGCGCAGGACGGGACGCCGGAGGGTTTGGAGCAACGCAAGGTGCTTAGGCCGGGCCAGCCGCCCCGCTTCCCTTACGCGGTTACGGCAGCCGCCATCCACCAAAGTACGACTTCCGCTGAAGCACCAGATGGACTGCAACCACCGCAGCGCCTACCAAAGCCGCACCGCCCCACAGGGCCGGTTTGTGCGAGTAACCAGCCACAACTGCAGATGCCACGAAGGGACTCCACAGTGCCAGTAGTAACAGCAACCGAGTCCACCATGATCTAGTGAATGCACCGAAGAGCGTTCCCGGCGCTGGAAACTGTGGCGACAGTACGGCCTCTTGGGCGAAGGCGGCAAAGTACAAGATTAAGAAGAACAACAGCCCCTGCGCAACAAGGCTTGCCATGAATGGCTCTCGCGGCAGCGCACCTAGAGTGACATCGATTGGTTCCCCTGTGCGGCCTCCGAGTTGTATCGGGTTGGACATGGTGGGTAGCTCCGCCTGTGCCAGTGCTCGCACGTCCCGGAGGGTGAGGCACTGTAGCAAGGCTTCCTCAGTAAGTGCTGGGACGAACTTGGTCGGCTTGTTTCCTGTTACAGGCACCTCCAGTTCCTTCGTTGTGCAATGAGTAGTCACCACGTTTCTGTACAGCAGAGTGTTTCGTTTGTTAACCCAGCGGACAATTGAGTTCTCGAAAAAATTTGACACCTGCCGACTCCGACCGAGAGTTTCAGGGTCGTTCAGCCCTTTGAGAGCATCTACTATCCTCGGCAGTTCCCATCCAACTCCCTCTTCCCAGACTAACTTGGCAGTCATACTCGTAGGAGGCGGAGGACCATGTGGAGTGCCGCTGGGTTTGCCGACCTTGCCCACGAAACCGGTCTGAGCCTGTGGCTGTGCGCCCGGAGCCACTGCATGTTGGGCCTCCTTCTTGGTGCTCAGATGGTGCGTTTGCTTCACGTGTTGTTTTGGTGGGGGCGTTGCCACGGAGCCTGTCCCAGAGGCAAGGTCTACGCGAGCGTTTGCAAGTTGACCAATCGACATCGACTCGGCGGCTTCATGGGTCTCTTTGTATTTTTGCCAGAGAATATTTTCGTCGAGCGAATCCAGAGCATCCGCGAGGTTGAGCCTGTGGAACACGTACTTGCCAAGGGCGGCGTAGTTTGCTGCATTTTTCCAGTAGGGAACAAGTAGAAAGAGCGCCACGCAGACCAATAGAGCGAAGGTTCCTGACCGAATGCAGGCAGCGGATGCAGCTCTGTCCACTTCGGTCGGTTCGCTGGGACTCCCTGTCGACTGACCGCTTACCATGCTCGCTCTCCGCCCGAAATCTCTTCTTGATCTAATCCTAACTCAGGGCACCCCTACAGCAGAAAGGGCACAGGGGAGCGGGGCGGGTGGCCCGCCCAAAAGCTGCGCACAATCCATGCACCTGAGGGCGCTGCGCCCCAGCCTCTTTTGCTAAGGCCGGGCTGTTGCAGGAATAGCGCGGGCCGTCCGCCCAGGAAAAGCAGATCCCTCGACTCGCGCTCCGCTCGCAAGCTCGCGTCGCGCTTCGCTCGGGATGACAATTCTGGGGAGAGTTTCGTATCAGGGCACGGCTTAAGCCGTGCCGCAAGCGGGTTGGGCTGGTGGCCCATGTCTGTATTCTCTTCGCGGACGGTGCCCCACATCTGCCCGACTTTGGCAGATGTGGGTCTTCAGGCGGTCCATTGCGACTCGATCTCCACGGGCCCGATCTCGGCCGTGGCGTAGTGCCGGAAACTGCTCCATTTCCAGTCCTCGGACTTCTCTACCAGGCCGCGTTTCACCGGACTTCCACCCCATCGCGTGCAAAGGCGGCCCGCGATGGGGACCCCGGACTTCCACCCCATCGCGTGCAAAGGCGGCCCGCGATGGGGACCCCGGGTTGCGATGAAGGTAGCGCAGCTTCTCGACAAAGCTTGCGTAATTGCGTACGTTGTGGTCGTAGTAGCGTTTCTGCCACAAAGGGGCATCGCGTTGCAGCCCATAGCTCGCGGCCCGGCGAGCGACTGAGATCTGGGCCACCAGCCCCGTGGTGAAAGTTTCAGCGTAACTTTTCCAACAGAAATCGTGTGGCGCGTCCTGCCGCATGAGCGGCTGCCGCTGCCGCAATGAAAGGCAGGAAGGGAAAAGCGACCAGCCACACACAGTTAGTGTGCTGTCGGCACATAAAAACAGCACCCACGACAGCCCATGCAGCGAGACAGAGCGGAGCGGCAGCACCCGAAGGCCAGTTCTTGTCGAAGTAGGCCAAAACAGAGATCGGCAATGCCGAGAGAATGGCAAGCCCGAAGAGGGGCCGGTAAAGATCGAGAGGCGTATTTATAACAGGTCCCCCGACCTTACCGTCTAACGACACGAAATCGAGGTATCTCGACAGAGCCACCGCATAGACAAACACCAGAAACAAAAACAGACTGATATACTGGAACACCCTGCGTCGCTCGATGACAATTTCTTCCACCGCGATCTCCACACTGTTAGTAGAAGGTTAGCATTTGGTCGTTTTCCGCAGTTGCACGTTCTGTTTTGGCGAAGTAACGTTGGTAATGTCGCAAAAGGGTGCTGAGGCACGGCTGTGGCTCAGGGTTATGCTTAGGTAGCACCCGGCTTTCGGTCAGTAATTGCCGTTAAGTCCCCTTCTCGCAAGTAACCGCTGGATTGCTGCGTCTCTCCCCCCTTCCTCTGCAAAAAAATCGGGCCGTCCCGAAACTTCGGAACGGCCCGTGGTGAAGTTCCTCCGGGGGGGAGGAAAGCTCTAACTCATTGGGCGCCGCCGCCCGTGGTGTTGGACGCCGTCTGGCCCTCGTTGATGTTGGTCATCAGGCGGACATCCACGCGGCGGTTCTGGGCGCGGCCGGCGGTGTTGGCGTTGGATGCCACCGGCTTGTCCTTACCGAGCCCGATCACGTAGATCTTGTGTGCCGGCACCTCGTACTTCTCCGCCAGGTATTGAATGACGGTCGAGGCGCGCCGCTGGCTGAGCTGATAGTTGTAGTCGGCGGGCCCGGTGGAGTCGGTGTTGCCGTCCACCACGATGATGTAATGCTTCGCGTTCGGAATGTCACCGCCGAGCTCGTCGAGCGCATCCTTGGCCTTGGCCGTCAAGACTGCCTTATCAAAGGCAAAGTGGACCGTGGTCTCGACCACCGGACGGTAGTTGTCCAGGTTGGCCACGGTGTTGGCCAGGCTGGTGACGCGGTTGCTGGCCTGGTTGGCCAGACCCTGAGCGTCATCCGCCGTCTTGCCGGCAGCCAGCGCCTTCTGGTCGGCCTCGGCAGCCTTAGCTTGAACGTCCTGTATGCCCTTCTGGGCACGGGCATCGGTGTCGCGGATGTCGCGCGTGTTCTTTGCCGTCAGATCGTCCAGCTCGTTGGTCTTGTCGATCAGCGGCGCCGTCTGATTGCGCACGTACTTCTTCGTCGAGCAGCCCGCAGAGAAAGCCAGGCTCAGGCTGAGGGCGCCGGTAAGTGCAAGCAACTTGTAGCTCATATTGGCGAGAGCTCCTGGGATCAAACTTGCAAGGCGGCCATTCGTTCGCCGACCTTGTATTGCTAAAGAGATAGCAAGCGTTCTGCCAATTACCGGGCCCGATCTGTGGATTTAACCGGTTGAAAATAAAAGGAGTTTCCTCAACCGCATAGCTGCACCCGGAGACCCGGCAGGCAATCGGCGGCGGGAGAGTAGAATTTTTACAAGGTAGTAACCTGGGGCTCAATCACCAGAAGGCTAGTGAGAAGCGATTCCCGGATCGCGCGAACGATACCGTTTCCGCATGAACCCATCACCGGGTGGAGCAGGCCTTCAGGCCTGCATGAGGCGACTCTTTTGGGAACTGGGCTTCAGCCCCTGAGTCTCCAGTGAGCAGTGGCAGTTTGCCCCGCGGTTCCCTCAGCGGCTAAAGCCAAATGCAGTTGACGGCGGCATTATGCAGGGCTGAAGCCCTGCTCCACCCTGGACGACCGGGTATCATGAATGATTCAGAATCCTTCCATGGACTTGCAGGAAAAAATCCGCGAACTGCCCACCGGCCCCGGCGTGTACCTCTACAAGAACGCCGAGGGTGAGGTGATCTACGTCGGCAAGGCCAAGAACCTGCGGGCGCGGGTGCGCTCTTATTTTCTGGAAGGCCGGGGGGAAGACGCCAAGACCGGCTCACTGCTGCGCGAGGCCGTGGACGTCGGCTACATCGTCGTCGACAACGAGAAGGAGGCCCTGGCGCTCGAGAACAACCTCATCAAGCAGAAGAAGCCGCGCTTCAACATCCTGCTGCGCGACGACAAGACTTATCCCTACATCAAGCTGACCGCCGGCGAGCGCTACCCGCGCGTGTACGTCACCCGGCGCTTGAAAAAAGACGGCAGCCTCTACTTCGGCCCCTACTTCCCTGCCAACCTCGCGCACCGCACCGTGGACCTGATCCACCGCGCCTTCAAGGTCCCCTCCTGCAGGGTGGACCTGACCCGCTACCATCCGCGGCCCTGCCTGCAGTACTACATCGGGCGCTGTCTGGGGCCGTGCGTGAAGGAATTGACCACACCGGAGGCATATCAGGAAGCAGTGCGCGACGTGCGGCTGTTCCTCGAGGGCCGCCAGACCGACCTGGCCCACTCATTGCACGGGCGCATGGAGCAGGCCGCGGAGCAGCAGGAGTACGAACGCGCGGCCAAGTATCGCGACCTGCTGGCGACCGTCGAGCAGCTTCACGAGAAGCAGCGCATGGCCGCCGCCGAGGGCGACGACGCCGACGTCTTCGGCTATCACTACGAAAACCACATGCTGGCCGTCAACCTGTTCCACATGCGCGGCGGGCGCGTGCTCGATCGCAGAGAATTTTTCTGGGAGGATTTGCCGGAATTCGCATTTCCCGAGGGAGACGTTGCAAGCAACGTCTCGACAGAGGGAATTTCCTCCCGTAGAGACGCAGCATGCTGCGGCTCCGGCGACGCATTTCATCCCGGCGAGTTCTTCTCTGCTCTGCTCAAGCAGGTGTACATCGATCAGGAGTATGTTCCGCGCACGGTTTATGTCCCCGTTGATTTTGAGGATCGCGCCGCCCTCGAAGAACTGTTGTCCGAGAAGCGGCAGCGGCGGGTGGAGATCCTGGTGCCGCAGCGCGGCGAGAAGCGATCGCTCATCGACCTGGCTGCGCGCAACGCCAAGCAGTCTTACGATCAGCGTTTTCGCGTGATGAAGCCGGCGACCAAAGCCATCCAGGAAGCGCTCCAGGACGCGCTCACCCTGCCCGAACTTCCACGGCGGATCGAGTGCTTCGACATCTCGCATATCCAGGGCGCGGAGACCGTGGCCTCGATGGTGGTGTGGGAAGACGGCAAGATGAAGAAGTCGGATTACCGCAAGTTCATCATCCGCTCGGTAGCGGGCGTGGACGACTTCGCCTCCATGCGCGAGGTGGTCGGGCGGCGCTACAGGCGCGTCCTTGAAGAGAAGCAGAAGCTGCCCAGCCTGGTGCTGATCGATGGCGGCCTCGGGCAACTGCACGCCGCGGCCGAGGCGCTAGAATCGCTGGAGATCGTCAACCAGCCGCTGGCGGCCATCGCCAAGCGCGAGGAGATCATCTACGTCCACGGCCAGGAGAATGAGCCGGTGGTGCTCGACCATCACTCGCCAGTGCTGCACCTGGTGCAGATGATCCGCGATGAGTCGCACCGCTTCGCCGTTACTTTTCACCGCAAGCGCCGCGCCATGCGTGACCGCAACTCCGAGCTGCTGGAGATCCCCGGCGTCGGCGAGAGCACCCGGCGGCGCCTGCTGGAGCACTTCGGCAGCGTGCGGGCGGTGAAGGAAGCTGATGCCGCCGCGCTGTCAGCGGTGGTGACACGCGGCCAGGCGGACGCAATTAGAAAGCATTTTGATGGAGCAGGGTAGACGAACCCGTCCTCATGCTGCTTCAGCGAATTGATCCGCGTTTTCCAATCCGCCACGGCTCTGTTTGAGGCGCCCGCAACCTTTACCTCAACGCTTATACCCCCTCTGTCATGCTGAGCGAGTGCGGGCCGGTTTTGCCCGCACGAGTCGAAGCACCCCTACCCCGACCAATCGTTCGAATAGGGGTCCTTCGACTCGCGCGCCAAAGCCTGCCCTGAGCGACGACGAAGGGTCGGGCGCGCTCGCTCAGGATGACAGCACTAGGCGTAAGGCGACCCTCCACACAGTCTGGCTCGCAACGCCGAGCCTGCGCAGACGAGGACATCTGCGCCTCACGGCGCTTCGGTCCAGGTCCCCTGCTACTAAGGTTCCTGAGCAGGAAAAATCAGTTGGGCTTGCGATTGGGCGGCAGGTAGTAGTGGATCAGCCCGTAGTCGGGCAGCGACTCGATCTGCTCGATGGTCTTGGAGGGATCGGCGCCGGTCTGCGCCGCCTGGCGCAGCAGTTCGATCAACTGCTCGCCGTTCGACATGGCGTTGAGGTAGAACCAGAGGAACTGCCGCATCTGGTCGATGACGGACTTGAATTCCTCGACTGCTTCCGCCCTCGCCGACTGGTCGGAACCCATGCAGGAGCCATCGAGCAGAGATTCGTGCAGGGAGCGCTGCAGGAACCGCAGCTCGTCGGTGATGCTGTGCATGTGTTCCGCCGTATCTTTCAAGGTGCCTCCGCCCCGAGAGGTCGAAGCCAGCCCAGCTTATCGCCGGGGCACGCGCCCGCAAAGTAACCGAGGTAATGAAAACGTCACCATCAGGACAGCGGCTCACGCTGCACCTTCGGTGCCGCGCGCGACTCCAGTTCCCTGGCCAGATATGCCCTCACGTTCTCGCTCAGCCGCGACTGGCGCATGATTTCGCGCAGGGCCTCGCTGGGCAGGCTGCGCGCGAACACCAGCACCCGTCCCAGCGGCGTTCCGGGGTGGCGCAGCAGCGCGCGCTGTACTTCACGGCGCAGTGACCACTTCGGATGCTGGCATACCAATTCCGCCAGCGCTTGCGGCGTCCGCTCCCGCATCAGCGCTTTCACTATCAGCCCCTCGGTGAGCTGCGGATTCTGCAAGGCGGCCTCGGCGATGCGCGGCTCGGCATCGAGCAGCAGCGCGGCGGCCAGCCGGCCGGAGGCGCGCTTGGCCAGGGTAAGCCGCTCACCCGGAGAGATGGTCTGCAGGCGGTTGCGGATGGCTTCATCGGCGGCGGCTTTCACGTCGGCCGCGACCGCCGGCATAAGCGCCACCTGCATCAGCTCGAAGGTGCGCAGGTGCCGCAAGAGCGGCAGCGAGATGAAGCGCGGCGTGTGCGGATGCGTCACCAGCGCCAGCCGCACCTTCGGGCTCTTTTTCAGCGCGGGATGCTTGGCCACCTGCTCCAGCCCGCTGGCCGGCAGGTCATGCCGTTCGAGCAACGCCAGCGCCAGCTCTTCTGTCAGGCGCGGATCGCCGGCCGCTGTGCACAAGACCTCCGGAGACGGGTCGTGAATCAGCTGGAGCAAGTCGGACATGGATTGCCTAAGTTGTAGCGCTGCCGTCGCGGCGGCGGTCCGTGTGGGCGCCTCGCCCACACGCGAAGGCGGGACGCCTTCGCCCCAGCCGGCCGGAGGCCGGCGCTACTTCTTGCGCGGACGTGGCTTCCGGCTAGGCCTGGGCGCCAGCGGCCTGGCGCGCCATCAGCAGCGCGCCTTCGGCGGGCCGTCGCTTGCCTGGCGCGACGCGGGCTTCCGGGTAGCGGTCACACAGGTCCGCCCCAAAAGCATCGCGCACTTCGGCAGAGTTCTCCAGGACACCGCCGTACATGGCCACTTCGACAGCCGCTGGGGTGGTCCACAGACGGGCAAGCACGTCGGCCGCAAGCTGCGACAGTTCGCGGCCGGCGCGGGCCAGAACGCGGCGGGCGAGGGGATCGCCGGAAACCGCGATAAGGGGAAACAGGGCAGCAAAGTCGGGAGCGGGCGAGCTGTGCAGCACCCGGGCGAGCGCCTGCGCATGGTCCAGCTTCCAGGCCTTGAGAAGATCGTTGAGGAGAGTGGTGTCCTGGCCGTGCTCGCTGGCCAGCAGCGCCAGTTCGACGGCGGTTCGCCCAATCCATTCGCCGGACCCGGGATCGCCGGTGGCGGGCGCCAGGCCGCCGGCCCGCGCCGTCTCGCCCTGCGGGTTGCGTCCCCAGGCGATGGAGCCGGTGCCGGAGATGACCACCACGCCCGCGCCGCCGTTGAAGGCCGCGTGATGGGCGACCTCGGTGTCGCCTATCACTTCGATCTCGCCACCCACGATCTCGCCGAGCAGCCGGCGGATGAAGGCTACGTAATCGGCTTGCGAGGCCCCGGATACGCCGATGCAGGTGCGCTCGATCTGCGACGCGGTCATGCTCGCCGCGGCGCAGGCCCGCTCAACTCCCTCGCGCAGCGCGGCAGCCGCGGCTTCCTCTCCCACGCGGACCACCTTCGAAGAACCGGCAGTGGCCCAGCCGAGCACCGAGGTTTCATCTCCCACCATGCATTCGGTCTTGGAACCGCCGCCGTCAATGCCGAGGAAGAACGCCATTGCCGTAGCTTTTATCACAGGTATGAGAGAATCCGTTTCGAGTTTCGAGCGCGAACGCAAGTGAAGGGGCACGGCTTTAGCCGTGCCGATATGAGCCGCCAGTGAACCGGCCTTTAGGCCCCGCGGCCTCAGCGGCTAAAGCCGGAGGCTTTGGCGACGCTTTGCGGCACGCCTGAAGGCGGGCCCCTTCACAAGATTTAATCCACTCTAGAAGCACTCTCGAAATGGAGGTCGCATCAACCGCCTCGATCCCCTTGACCTGGCGATCATCGCGCTGTATCTGGCGGCGATCACGGTCTTCGGACTGCGCTTTCGCAAATCGCAACGCAGCCTGCGCGACTACTTCCTGGCAGACCGCAACATTCCCTGGTGGGCGATCGCGCTCTCCATCGTCGCCGCCGAAACCAGCACCCTGACCATCATCAGCATCCCAGGCCTCGCCTTCGACACCGATCTGGCTTTCCTGCAGGTCGTCTTCGGCTATCTGCTGGCGCGGGTGATCATCAGCCTCCTGTTCATCCCGCAGTATTTCCGCGGCGAGATGTACACCGCCTACCAGTTGATCGAGCGGCGTTTCGGCCGCGCGCTCTACTCCCTGACCGCAGGCCTGTTCCTTCTGACGCGTGCCGCAGCCGAAGGGGTGCGCGTGTTCGCGGTGTCCATCGTCGTGGCTATCGCCATCGGAACCGGCGAGGTCGCTTCCATCGCCATCATCACTGCGCTGACCATGATCTACCCCTTCGAAGGCGGCATGGCGGCGGTCATCTGGACCGACGTGGTGCAGATGGCGATCTACGTCGGCGGAACTCTGGTAGGTTTCTTCACCATCCTCCACGCCGTCCCGGGCGGTTGGGCGGCGGTGCACGCCCTGGCCGATGCCGCAGGCAGATTCCGCGTCTTCGATTTTTCGCCAGCGCTGCACACGACCTACACTTTTTGGGCGGGGATTATCGGCGGAACGTTCCTCACCACCGCCAGCCACGGCACCGATCAGTTGATGGTGCAGCGGTTGCTCTCGGCGCGCAGCGAATTGCAATCGAAGGCCGCGCTGCTGGCTAGCGGCGTGGCGGTCCTCTTCCAGTTCACGCTGTTTCTGGTGGTCGGCGTGATGCTGTTCGTTTTCTACGGTGGTGTGCACCCGGCGGGATCGTCGGACCGCATCTTTCCCACGTTCATCGTGCAGCACATGCCGCACGGAATCTCGGGGCTGCTGATCGCTGCTATCCTGGCGGCGGCAATGTCGAACCTGAGCGCCGCGCTCAATTCGCTTTCCTCAACCTCGATTGTCGATTTTTATCTGCGGCGAAATCCAGGTACTAGCGAATCGCGACGCGTGGCGGTTTCACGGTTGGCGACGATCCTGTGGGCGATGGTTCTGTTCGGGCTGGCCCTGTTGTCGCGGCGCGGCGGCCGAGTGGTTGAGGTCGGTCTCTCCATCGCCTCAGTGGCGTACGGAGCTTTGTTGGGTGTGTTTCTGCTGGGGGTGCTTACGCGGCGCGCCAACCAGCGCGGGGCCATGGTCGGGATGGCGTGCGGGCTGGCGGCCGAGATCTATCTGTGGACCGCGACGCGCGTGCCGTGGACGTGGTACGTGGTCATCGGCACGGCGGTGACGTTCGTGGTGGGCTACATGGCCAGCGCGAAGGAGAAGGATTTCCTCAGCGGCTAAAGCCGACGTCTTAACTGTATCCTTACGGCACGCCTAAAGGCGTGCCCCTTCACCTGTGCAATTTTCAATCGCTCCAATTGCTGAACCATCACCCTTTGCTAGACCATCACCACCTCGGCGCTGTGGGCGCTACGCAACTGGCGTGACTTTTCGTAGATGCGCACGTACTCGCGAGCGGAACTGGTCCAGGAAAAGTCCTTCGCCATGCCGTTGCGCATCAGGGTGCGCCAGCCGGCCTGGTCCTTGAAAGCGGTGAGCGCCTGGCGGATGGTCGCCAGCAGCGCCTCGCCGGTGTAATCGCTGAATTTGAAGCCGGTGCCGCGGCCGGTGCGCGGCTCCCAGGGCTCGATGGTGTCGTCGAGACCGCCGGTGGCCCGCACTACCGGGACCGTGCCGTACTTCAGACTGTAAATCTGGTTGAGCCCGCAGGGCTCGTAACGCGACGGCATGAGGAACATGTCGGAGCCGGCTTCGATCTTGTGCGCCAGCGCGTTGTCGAAGCCGATCCGCACCAGAATCTTCTTCGGGAACTGTTGGTTCAGCCGGCGGAACAGGTCTTCGTATTCCTTGTCGCCAGTGCCGAGGGCGACGATGACCATCTCTTCCCGCGCCACGCGGTCGATCACCTGCGCGATCAGGTCGAAGCCCTTCTGCGCGGCAAAGCGCGACACGATGCCGATCACCGGCAGCCGCAGGTCAGGCGCAGTCGCGCCGAAGGCCGTCAGCAGGTCCTGTTTGCAGTCCAGCTTGCCGCTGAGGTCGTCGGGCGAGTAGTGCGCTTTGTTGAAGGTATCGGTCTGCGGGCTCCAGACGTTGTAGTCCACGCCGTTGAGAATGCCGGTGACGGTCGCCGCCCGGCTGCGCAGCACGCCTTCCAGTCCGAAGCCATATTCCGGCGTCTGGATTTCCTGGCTGTACTTGCGGCTGACCGTGGTGATGAAATCGGCAAACACCAGCGCGCCCTTCAGGAAGTTCACCTTGCCGTAGAATTCCATCTTGCCGATGGTGAACAGGTCCCACGGCAGCATGAGCAGAGGCAGCGTCTCCGGAGGGAACTGTCCCTGATAGCCCATATTGTGGATGGTGAAGACCGAGGACGTGCCGCGGAAGGCGGGATCGTCGGCGTAGAGCGTCTTGAGCAGGATGGGCACCAGCGCCGATTGCCAGTCGTGGCAGTGGAAGACGTCGGGCGCGCCAAAGATCTTGGAAGCCTCGAGCACGGCGCGGGAAAATAGGGCGAAGCGCTCGGCGTTGTCGGTATAGTCGCCCGCCGGCGTGCCGTAGAGCTGCTCACGGTCGAAGAACGGAGGATGATCGATGAAGTAGAATTTAACTCCGGCATGCGTGCCGCCATCCACGACCGAGCAGAAGCGGTACTGGTCGTCAAAGGGCACGGTGACGCTGCGCAGCAGGGTACGCGGACTGGTGAGCCTGGTCTGGCGATACTTGGGCAGGTAGACGTCGACCTCGTGGCCGATGGCGGCCAGCGCGGGCGGCAGCGCGCCCACCACGTCGGCGAGACCGCCGGTCTTCGAGAAAGGAACGCACTCCGAGGCCACAAAGGCGATGCGCATCCGATAACCTCCAGAATTCCACCCGAGCGGGGCTGAGTAACTGCCGGCTGGAGTTTCAGTCTAACCGGCGATTGGAAAGACGGTCAATCCGGGAGGAGCGGCAGATGGCAAGAACCGCGGCCACAAGCGGTCAGCGGCCCAAGCTGGGACAGAATTTTCTCACCGACCCGAGCGCGGCGCGGCGGATCGTGGAGGCTTTGGGCGAGGTGTCTGAGAGCACGGTGGTCGAGATCGGCCCCGGGCGCGGCGTGCTGACTTCCCTGCTGGTTGGCCGCGCCCAGCATGTGATCGCCATCGAGCTCGACCGCGTGCTGGGCGCGCAACTGCGCATGAAGTACGCGCACCAGCCCGGCATCGAGGTCCTGGAAGGCGACGTCCTCACGATCGATTTCGACAGCCTACTGCGGCGGCCGCGCGTGGCCGGCGACGCCAATCATCGCTTCCCCATCCCGGCGCGCGTGGTGGGCAATCTGCCCTACTACATAACTTCTCCCATCCTGCAGCGCCTGCTGTCGTTCCACGATCTGTTTTCGACGATGGTCATTCTGGTGCAGCGCGAGGTCGCCGACCGCATCGCCGCCAGGCCGGGCGGACGCGAGTACGGCCTGCTGTCAGCCACGGTGCAGCTTTATGCGCGCATCGAGAAACTGTTCACCCTGCCGCCGGGCGTATTCTCGCCGCCTCCCAAGGTGCATTCCACGGCTTTGAGGCTTACCATAGAACCTCAGGAAGAGGCTTTGGGCGTGCGCGGCCAGGGGTTTCTCGATTTCCTCAAGCTGTCGTTCGGGCAGAAGCGCAAGACGCTGGTCAACAACCTGAAGCCGCACTATCCCGAAGCGGAGATCAGGGCTGCGCTCGGGCAGGCGGGCCTCAGGGCGGACGCGCGCGCCGAGGCACTGCCGCTGGCTAAGGCAGCAGGCGTGTTCAAGGCGCTGGCGCCCTCGAGTGATCGCGAGGAGAGAAACCAAGATCCCTCGCTGCGCTCGGGATGACACAACCTTGTGGATGTGGGGAGAAGGAGTCGGCCATGAGTACCGTGCGTCATCCGGCGGTGGCCGGGCGATTCTATCCGGCGCGGCCGCCAATCCTGAT
>Ga0187766_10000952_pt1 | contig 16623 bp, 17 predicted proteins | sample 0216_QUI02_MP05__4_FD_132971 | JGI IMG/M metagenome (GOLD analysis project Ga0187766, IMG submission 132971) | Tropical peat soil microbial communities from peatlands in Department of Meta, Colombia - 0216_QUI02_MP05_20_MG | ecosystem: Environmental > Terrestrial > Soil > Wetlands > Peat ... | reverse complement strand
CGCGTGGTGGGACGCCGCGCACCCTCCCGGGCCGCGCCCGGTGCGCTCGCGCGCGGTCGACGACCCGGTGCGGATCGGAGGCTAGATGCGCCCGTTCGTCGAGCTCGAGGACGTGGACTTCGCCTACGGCCCGGTCCCGGTGCTCGAGCGTATCAACCTGACCGTCGAGCCCGGCGACTTCCTCGGCATCATCGGCCCCAACGGCTCGGGCAAGACCACGCTGCTGCGGATCGTGCTGGGGCTCCTGCCCCCGACTCGCGGCACCGTGCGGCTCTTCGGCCACCCGCCCGCGACCTTTCGGCAATGGGGGCGGCTGGGCTACGTGCCCCAGAAGGCCACGCTCGACCCGTCCCTGCCGGTGACCGTGCACGAGGTGGTCGCCACCGGGCTCCTGCCCTCGCTCGGCCTGTTCGGCCGCATCCGCTCGGCCGAGCGCGCTCGCATCGGCGAGGTGCTGGGCCAGGTCGGCATGGCCGCGCACGCTACCGCCCGCATCGGCGAGCTCTCGCCCGGGCAGCAGCAGCGCGTCCTGATCGCCCGGGCGCTCGTCTCCAAGCCCGACCTGCTGATCCTGGACGAGCCGACCGGCGGCGTGGACCCCGAGGCGCAGACCAGCTTCTACGCGCTGCTGCACCATCTCCATCGAGAGCGCGAGCTGACCCTGGTGCTGGTGAGCCACGACATCGGGGTCGTCGCCCGGGAGGTCACCAAGCTCGCGTGCCTGAACCGCCGCCTGATCTTCCACGGCCGACCCGGCGATTTCCTGAGCGACGCGGCCCTGACCGCGCTCTACGGCCCGGCGGTGCGCGTCGTCAGCCACGACCACTAGCACCATGCCCGAGTTCCTCCAGTACGGCTTCATGCACCGCGCCTTCGCGGCGGGCGTGATCACCGCGCTGATCTGCCCGGCGATCGGCGTGTTCCTGGTGCCGCGCCGCCTCTCCCTCATCGCCGACACCCTCGCGCACGTAGCGCTGGCCGGGGTCGCGCTCGGGCTGGTGGCGGGCATCTCGCCGGTGCTCGGCGCGCTCGTGGTGGTGCTGGTGGGCGCGGTGGGCATGGAGCGGCTGCGCGCGCGGGGCGCGCTTCAGGGCGACGCGGCGCTGGCCGTGTTCCTCTCGGGCGGCTTCGCCCTCGCGGTGGTGCTGATCAGCCTGGCCCGCGGGTTCAACGCCGATCTGTTCGCGATCCTGTTCGGGAGCATCCTCACCGTCACCGCGGGCGACGTGTGGCTCATCCTCGCCCTTGGCGCCACCGTCACCGTCGCGATCGGCGGTTGCTACAAGCAGCTCCTCGCGATCACGCTCAACGAGGACCTCGCGCGCAGCAGCGGCGTGCCGGTGGGTGCGCTGAACCTGCTGCTCACGCTCCTGACCGCGCTCACCACCGTGGTGGCCATGCGCATGGTCGGGGTGCTGCTGGTCAGCGCGATGATCGTCATCCCCACGCTCACCGGCTTCGCGCTGGGCCGGAGCTTCCACGCCGCGACCGCGATCGCCATCGGCATCGCGCTGCTCTCAATGACCGGCGGCCTCATCGCCGCCTACTACCTGAGGCTCGCCGCGGGCGGCGCGGTGGTGCTCGCCGCGCTGCTCGTCTTCGCCGCCGCGCAGCTCGCCCGCCGCTGGGCGCGCCCGGTGGCGCGGGAGGTTCATCCATGAACCGCTTCCCTGTCGCGGTCCTGGCCACGCTGCTGCTGGCCACGGCCGTCCCCGCCGCCACCGCCCAGAGCCCGGCCCGGAGCCCAGCCCAGAATCCAGCCCAGAACCCAGAGTGCCCGCGCTGGCGGACCGCCTTCGCCGGCATGCCCGTGCGCATGGTCTCGATCCAGATGGGCGCGCGCAGCATGGCCCTCCGCGTGAAGACCGCGGACACCGGGGAGCGCCAGGCGGGCGGCTTCCAGTGCGCCACCCCCGAGGAGATCAAGCGGAACCTGGTCCTCTTCGACTTCGGCCGCGAGATCTTCACCCAGTTCCACATGCAGAACGTTCCCGCCGCGCTCGACATCGCGTTCGTGAAGGACGACGGCCGCATCTTCGCCATCCTGAAGATGGACCCGAGCCCGACCGAGCTGTACGGCCCGCTCGGCTCGTTCCGGTACGCCATCGAGGCGCACGCCGGATTCTTCGCGAGCCAGGGCATCCATCAGGGCGAGGCGCGCCTGGTGGTGCCGCCGGCTCCCTGACCGCGGACCCGTGCACGGACGGCACACGCACGGCTCCCGTCACAAGGGGCAGCTCCGGGCCGTCTTCGGGCTCACCGCGTCCTTCCTGCTCGTCGAGCTCGCGGTGGGGCTCTGGACGGGCAGCCTGGCCCTGCTGGCCGACGCGGTCCACATGCTCGTCGACGCCGGCGGCGTGCTCCTGAGCCTGCTCGCGGTATGGTTCGCGGAGCGTCCGGCGACTCCGGCCAAGACGTACGGCTACTACCGGGTCGAGATCCTCGCCGCGCTGGTCAACGGCGTCGTGCTGTGCGTGATGGCCGTCGCGATCCTCGTCACCACCTACGAGCGGCTGTGGCAGCCGCGCCCGGTGCCGGGCGGCCCGATGCTCGCGGTGGCGGGGCTCGGCCTCGCGGTGAACCTCGCCGGCCTGTGGCTGCTGCACCGCGGCGCCGACGAGAGCCTGAACGTGCGCAGCGCCTATCTCGAGGTGCTGGGCGACGCGATCAGCTCCGGGGTCGTGATCGCGGCCGGCCTCGTGATCGTCGTCACCGGCTGGGTGATCGTCGATCCGGTGGCCGCCGCGCTGATCGCGCTCTTCATCCTGCCCCGCACCTGGTCGCTGCTCCGGCAGACCGTGAACGTGCTGCTCGAGGGCGCGCCACCTCACCTCGACGTGACCCAGATCGAGGACGTGCTCCGCGGCGCGGCCGGCGTGCGCCGGGTCCACGACCTCCACGTGTGGACGCTCACCTCCGGACGGGAGGCCATGAGCGCCCACGTGGTCGTCGAGCCCGGGGTGCAGAGCGACCGCATCCTGGAAGACCTGCACGTCATTCTCCACGCCCGCTTCGGCATCGATCACACCACGATCCAGATCGAGACCGAGCCGGCCCCACTCATCCAGATCACCCCGCGCGCCGGGTAGGCCGGCCGCCCCCTGACCGGAGAGCCCCGATGCTGCGAAGCGAGACACGGATCCTCACCACGCACGTGGGCAGCATTCCCCGGCCGCCGGCCCTGCGCGAGCTGCTGGTGCGGCGGGACCGCGGGGAGCCGGTCGACGCGACCGCGCTGGAGCGGGAGACGGCCGGCGCGGTCGAGCGCGCGGTCACCGGCCAGCTCGAGGCGGGCATCGACGTCGGCAACAACGGCGAGCAGCCGCGCGCCGGCTTCTCCACCTACGTGGCCGGCCGCATGCGTGGCTTCGGCGGGGCGAGCCGGCGGGAGCTGGCCCAGGATCTGATCGACTTCCCGGACTACGCGGAGATGCTGGCCCACCGGCGGCGCGACGCGGCCCGCATCGCCGACGCCCCGCAGGCCATCGCGGAGATCGAGTACGCGGACCTGGGGCCGGCGGCCGCCGAGTGCGACGGCTTCCTCCGCGAGACCGACGCGCGGCCGCGCAAGTTCGCGGAGCGCTTCATGACCGCGGCCTCGCCGGGGGTGATCGCCACCATCCTGCTCTCCGCGCACTACGACTCGCACGAGCGCTACGTGATGGCGCTCGCCCGCGAGATGCGGAAGGAGTACGCGCTGATCCACGCGCGCGGGCTGCTCCTGCAGGTGGACTGCCCGGATCTCGCGATGGAGCGGTCGCGCTTCTTCCGGCGCGACCCGCTCGACCGGTTCCTCCAGATGGTCGAGCTGCACGTGCGCGCGATCGACCAGGCCACCGAAGGCATCCCCGCGGACCGGATCCGCCTGCACCTCTGCTGGGGCAACTACGACGGCCCCCACACCCACGACGTGCCGCTCGAGGCGGTGCTGCCGATCGTGACCCGGGCGCGGGTCGGCGCGCTCTCGCTCCCGCTGGCCAACCCGCGCCACCAGCACGAGTACCGCCTGCTGCGCGCGCACCGCCTGCCCGACTCGATGCTGCTGCTCCCCGGCGTGATCGACACCACCACCAACTACGTGGAGCACCCCGAGGTCGTGGCCGACCGCATCGTCGCCGCGGTGGACGCGGTCGGCGACCGCACCCGGGTGATCGCCTCCACCGACTGCGGCTTCGGCACCTTCGCGGGCTCGGAGATGGTGGCGCCGAGCGTGGTGTGGGCCAAGCTGCGCGCGCTCCGCGACGGCGCCGCGATCGCGACTCGCCGTCTCTGGAGCTGAGGAGCCGCCCATGACCCCCGAGCGCTTCGCCCGCGGCATGACCTTCGACGACTACCTCACCTTCATCGGCTCACCCGCCAACCTGGCGCGCGAGGGCTTCGACGTGCGGCGCTTCAGCCAGGTGCGTCCACGGGTGGACTGGAGCGGCTATCTGAGCGAGCGGTACGCGCGCGCCCGGCTCACCGCCGAGCAGAGCGCGGCGATCCAGTGGCTCGCCGCACAGCCGGGCGGCCCGGCGAGGGTCGCGGTGATCGCGGAGGAGTGGTCCTCCGACTGCCGGCGCGACCTGCCCTACCTGGCGCGCCTGGCCCAGGCCGGGAGTCTCGAGCTGCGGGTTTTCCCGCGCGACGGCGACGCCATGCTGATGAAGGGGCTCCCCGATCCGGCCGCGGGCGGCAACGGAGACCTCGTGACGGAGTACGCCAACGAGAAGGCGGGCCAGCGGTGGGCGTCGGTGCCGGTCGCGGTCTTCTTCACTCGCGAGTTCGACGAGCTCTACCGCTACGTCGAGTATCCGGAGGTCTACCGCAAGGACCGGATCTTCGGCCATCTCCGAGCGGCCCGGCCGGGCGAGGCCGCCGAGCAGGCCAAGGCGCGGAGCGGCCGCGACATCGGGGCCTTGCTCGAGTCGCCGTTCTTCGACGTGTGGGCCCAGGGGGCCGTCGCGGAGATCCTGAGCGCGCTCTACGAGCGCGTGGTGATCGGCGCTAGCCGCTGACCCCAGGCGGCTGGTGGCCGGCCATGCACGGGCCGATCACCGCGATGTCGGCGCGCGCGGCGGTCGTCTCGTGGACGATGCGGCCGCCGAACATGACCAGGATCCGGTCGGACAGCTCGAGCAGCTCGTCCAGGTCCTCGCTGACCAGCAGCACCGCCGCGCCGCCGTTGCGGGCCGCCAGGATGCGGTCGTGGATCTCGGCGACCGCCGCGAAGTCGAGCCCGAAGACCGGGTTCGCGGCGATCAGCACCGACACCGCGTCGGACAGCTCGCGCGCCAGCACCGCGCGCTGCACGTTGCCGCCCGAGAGCGTGGCGATCGGCGCGTCGGGTCCGCGCGTCTTCACCCGGAACTCGCCGATCCACCGCTCGGCCTGGGTGCGGACCGCGGCGCGCCTCAGCCAGGGCCCGGTCGCGAGCGGGGCCTGGTCGAAGTTCCGCAGGGCCATGTTCTCGGCCACGCTCATGCCGGGCACGCACGCGTTCCGCAGCGGCTCCTCGGGCAGGCTGAAGGCGTGGTGCCGGCGGATCTGCCGGCGCAGCGCGCGGTAGGGGTCGCCGTCCATCCGGACCTCGCCGGCCGTCGGCACCCGCTGGCCGACGAGGGCCTCGACCAGCTCGCGCTGGCCGTTGCCCGACACGCCGGCGATGCCGACGATCTCGCCCGCGGCGACGGTCAGCGAGACCCCGCGTACGGCGGGCAGGCCCGCGTCGTCCTCGACCTGCAGGTCCCGGATCGCGACCCGCGGGGCGGCCGGGCGCGGGCCGCTCTCCACCTTGCCCGCGTGGGCCTGGGGGATCTCGCGCGTTCCCACCATCATCTCGGCGAGTCGGGCCGCGTCCAGCTCGGCCAGGGGGCCACCGCCGACGAGCCGGCCGCGGCGCAGCACCGAGACCGTGTCGGCGAAGGCCAGCACCTCGCGGAACTTGTGGGTGATCATCAGCACCGTCACCTGCCCGGCGCGGGTCATCTTCCAGAGCATGCCGAGCACCTCGTCGGCCTCGCTCGGGGTCAGCACGCTGGTCGGCTCGTCGAGGATCATGAAGCGCCGGCGGAGGTAGAGCTGCTTCAGGATCTCCACCTTCTGCTTCTCGCCGGCCGCGAGGCGGGCCACCGGCCGGTCCAGGTCGACCCGGAACGGCACGTCGGCCATGAAGGCGTTGAGGCGCTCGCGCTCCCGACGCCAGCGCACGAGCGCGGGCACGTCGTCGCAGGCCATCACGAGGTTCTCGGCCACCGTCATGCTGGGCACCAGCGTGAAGTGCTGGTAGACCATGCCGATGCCGAGGGCGTGGGCGTCGTGCGGCGAGCGGATCACCCGCTCCCGCCGCCCCGCAATGATCTGCCCCGCGTCGGGCGGGTAGTAGCCGATCAGGCACTTCACCAGCGTGCTCTTGCCCGCCCCGTTCTCGCCGAGCAGCGTGTGGAAGGAGCCCGGTGCGATCTTGATCGACACGTCGTCGAGCGCGGTGAACGCGCCGAAGCGCTTGGTCATGCCGATCATCTCGACGTCGAGGGCCGGGCCGCCCTCCCCGGTCACGAGACGCTCGGTCATCGCACCGCGCCGCCGAGCGTGTCGAGCAGGGCGCGGGAGGGCGCCACCGCCCCGAAGACCCCGCCCTGCATCGTGACCATCTTGAGCGCGGCGAGGTGATTGCCGTGGTCGGTGGCGCCCGCGCAGTCCTCGAGGAGCAGGCACTCGAAGCCGCGGTCGTTGCCCTCGCGCATCGTCGTGTGCACGCACACGTCGGTGGTGATGCCGCAGAGGATCAGGTTGCGGATGCCCCGCGAGCGCAGGATCAGCTCGAGATCGGTGGCGCAGAACGAGCCCTTGCCCGGCTTGTCGATCACGACCTCGCCCTCGGCCGGCGCCAGCTCCGGGATGATCTCCCAGCCCGGCTCGCCCCGGACCAGGATCCGGCCGCACGGGCCCGGATCGCCGATGCCCGCTCCGATGCGCCGCGAGCGCCAGCGCTTGTTCTCGGGCAGGTCGGAGAGATCGGGCCGGTGGCCCTCGCGGGTGTGGATGACCGGGAACCCCTGCGCGCGCATCGTCGCCAGCACCCGCCGGATCGGCTCGATCGGGGCGCGGGTCAGCGACAGGTCGTAGCCCATGGTGTCGACGTAGCCGCCCACGCCGCAGAAGTCGGTCTGCATGTCGATCACGATCAGCGCGGTGTTGTCCCGGCGCAGGGCACCATCGTAGGGCCAGGGGTACGGATCGGCGGCGACGAAGCGCGGGCTGGTCACGGTCACCGATTGATCGACAGCTCGCCGGGGGCGCCCGCCAGGGTGTGGCGGGGCGAGCACGTGGCGATCATGATGCCGAGGGTCACCAGGTAGGGCGCGGCGTTGAACAGGTAGTAGCCCCACGTGATGCCGACGGACTGCAGCGCCGGGCCGACCGCGCTGGCGCCGCCGAAGAGCAGCGCCGCGTAGAAGCAGTGCAGCGGGTTCCAGCGCGCGAAGATGACGAGGGCCACCGCCATCAGCCCTTGCCCGCTCGAAAGCCCCTCGCTCCAGCTGCCCGGGTAGTAGAGCGAGAGGAACGAGCCGCCGACGCCGGCCAGGAAGCCGCCCACCGCGGTCGAGAGCATCCGCACCCGGAGCACGCCGTAGCCCATGGCCCGCGCCGCGTCCGAGCTGTCGCCGATCATCCGCACCACGAGGCCCCAGCGGGTGTTGCGGAAGGCCCACGCCAGCCCGAGCGCGAGCACGACGCCGATGACGAGCAGCGGGTTGACCTGCAGCGCCGCGCGCACCTGGGGCGAGCCGCTCCAGCCGCCGAGGGCGATCGCGGGCAGGATCGGGGCCTTCGGCTGCACGAAGGCCTTGCCCAGGAAGAACGCGAGCCCGGTCCCGAAGAGCATGAGCCCGATGCCCACCGCGATGTCGTTCACCCGCGGCAGGTTGCAGACGAGGCCGTGCAGGACCCCCAGGGCGAGGCCGGCCGCGCCCGCGGCGAGCACGCCGAGCCACGGATCGCCCGAGAGGTACGAGACCGCGTACCCGCTCATCGCGCCCATCACCAGGATGCCTTCCAGACCCAGGTTGATGCGGCCGCTCTTCTCGGTGATGCACTCGCCCAGGCTCACGAAGAGGAACGGCGTGCTCACGCGGACCGCGCCGCCCAGCACGCCGATCGGCACGCCCCACCAGCCCAGGTCGGCCACGGCTCAGGCCCGCGCCGGCTGGAAGACCCGGAATCGGCCGTAGAGGCTCTCGCTGGCCAGGATCAGCATGAACGCCACGCCCTGCAGCACCAGCACGGTGGCGTCGGGCAGGTCGAGCCGGCGCTGCAGCATGCCCCCGCTCGCCGAGATGCCGCCCACCAGCACCGCGACCGGGAGGATCGCGATCGGGTTCTGGCGCGCGATGAACGCGACCACGATGCCGGAGTAGCCGTAGCCTGCGATCAGCGAGGCGTTGGCGCTGCCGTGCACCGCCGCGACCTCGACGCTGCCGGCCAGGCCCGCCGCGGCCCCGCCGAGCGCGCAGGCCCCGAGCACGAGGGCTCCGACCCGCAGGCCGGAGAGGCGGGCCGCGCGCGCGTTGCCGCCCACCACGCGCAGGGCGAAGCCGACCGTGGTGTGGTGCACGAGCACGTACATGGCGACGCAGAAGATCAGGCCGAAGCCGAGTCCCCAGTGCACGTCGAGGCCCGGCAGGGTGCCCAGCATGCTCGCGTCGCCGATCGGCGCGGTCGACGGCTTGTTGAGGCTCGCCGGGTCGCGGAGCGGGCCCTCGACCAGGTGATTGAACACCGCGATCGCGATGTAGCCGAGGAGCAGGCTCGAGATCGTCTCGTTCACCCCGCGATACTGGCGCAGCGCCCCCGCGAGCACGATCCACGTCGCCCCGACCACCATCCCGGAGAGGACCATCGCGACCTTCATCTCGGCGGGCGGCGCCCCGGCGAGCTGGTGGCCGATCACCGCGGCGGCGAGCCCGCCGAGCACGAGCGCGCCCTCGCCGCCGATGATCATCAGCCCGGCCTGCGCGGGCAGCGCCACGCAGAGCGCGGTCAGCACGAGCGGCGCGGCGCGGGCGAGCGTGTTCTGCCAGGAGAACGCGCTCGCGAACGCGCCACGATAGATCAGCGCGTAGACCTCGAGCGGGCTCTGGCCGATCGCGGCCATGAAGACCCCGAACACCACGAGGGCGGCCAGGAGCGCCCCCGCGGGGATCACGAGGCCCTCGGCGGCCTGGCGAAGGGCCGGGGCCGCCGCCCTCATGCGCGTGCCATCAGACCTTGCCGATCACTCCCTCGGCGAGATAGTTCATCTGCTCGAGCATCGTGTCGGTCTGCTTGTGCATGGTCCCCGCCGCGATCACCACCTTGCCGGTGTTGTCCTTGAGCGGCCCCCTGAAGATCACGTAGTCGCCCTTCACCATCTGCGCCTTGACCGCGTCGGCGTTCTTGCGGGCGCCCTCCGCGACCGCGGGGCCGTAGGCGGAGGTCTTGACGAATCCCTCCTTGAGGCCGCCGCGGAGGAAGTTCACCAGCGGCCGGCCCGTCATCGCGTCCTGCACGTGCATCGTGTACGGAGTCACCCAGTTCCACTCCGCCCCGGTGAGATAGCCCTTCGGCGCCAGCGCGGCCTGGTTGGCGTGGTAGCCGCAGACGGAGATCGAGCGGCGCTCCGCGGTCTCGACCACGACCTTCGGGCTGTCCACGTGGCAGGTGATCACGTCGACGCCCTGGTCGATCATGCTGTTGGCCGCCTCCGCCTCCTTCACGGGCAGCGCCCAGTCGCCGGTGACGATGAGCTGCGTGGTGATCTTGGGGTCGACGCTGCGCGCGCCGAGCGTGAACGCGTTGATGTTGCGCAGCACCTGGGGAATGGGCTTGGCCGCGATGAACCCGATCTTCTTGGTCTTGCTGGTGTGGCCGGCCACCACTCCGTTGAGGTACTGGCACTCGTCGATGTAGCCGAAGTAGCTGCCCACGTTCTTGGGGTGCTTGCCCTCGGTCCAGAGCCCGCCGCAGTGGGCGAAGCGGACCTTCGGATACTTCTCGGCCATCTTCAGGATGTGCGGATCGAAGTAACCGAACGAGGTCGGGAAGAGCAGCGTGGCGCCGTCCTGCTCGATCATCGAGCCCATCGTCTTCTGGACGTCCGTGGTCTCCGGGACCTTCTCCTGCTCGACCACGCTCACGCCACTCATCTTCTTGATCGCGGCCGCGGCCTGCGCCTGGGCCTGGTTGTAGCCGTAGTCGTCGCGGGGCCCGACGTAGATCACGCCCACGACCAGCTTGTCGGCCGCGGCGGCGCGCCCGCTCCGGAGCGCGGCCAGCGCGCCGAGGGTTCCCGCCGCGCCGAGCCCTTTCAGCAGCTCGCGGCGATGCATCTGCCCGAACGATTCGCTCATGGTGTCGCTCCTTGCCGGACGTCGGCCGGGCCGAGCGCCCTTGCACGCGCCAGAGGGTCAAGCTCCCGGCCGCGAATCGCAACGGCCGTGCCAAGGGCTCGGGCCTTGTGGATCCTTGACTTCCGCGCGGCAGCGCCCCGCGGCTGGCGCGCCTTTGGGCAGGACGCGCCGGGACTGGCTAGAAATCGTGCAGCGGGGCGGTCAGGCGGTCAGGATGCGGCGGGACGCCGCACGAGCACGATCTCGCGGGACGCGAGGCGGTTGCGCGCCAGCACGGTCAGCCGATCGCCATCGCCGAGGCCTGACCAGTTGGCCAGCGTGGCCACCGTGGTGGTGCGCGGCTCCTTCGAGATGATCTCCCGCAGCTCGCCGCTCGAGTCGACGCTGATCACCCGCCGCCCCGAGTAGAAGGCCAGCGGCAGCTCGGGGATGCCCCACGCGGCCACCAGCGGCGAGTCGCCCAGCAGCGGGCCGACCTGGGCCGCCAGGCGCGCGTAGTCGCCGGAGCGGGCCTGGCGCTCGATCTCCCAGGCGTCGCCGGCCACGAGCCAGAGCGCGCCCCCGACCCACATCGCGACCACCGCCCCGCGCAGGCCGTCGTGGCGCACGGCGAGGATCGGCGCGATCGCGACCAGGCCGAGCCCGCCCACCAGCGCGGCGCACAGCGCCGGCGAGGCGGGCAGCAGGTCGAGCAGGCCGCGGGAGAGCTGCCGGCTCGACACCACCGCGACGATCGTGGCCGCGACCAGCACCACCGCGGCGCCGACACAGAACCGCCACGGGATCTCGATCCGGCGCGGACGCCCCATCGCGTCCGAGAGCCACCAGCCGATCAGGAGCGCGGCGGGTGGCACCACCGGCACGTAGTAGCGGACGCGCTGCTGGCTCGAGAGCGCGATCAGGGCAAGGGTGACGCCGGCCCAGATCAGCACTAGGAAGAGCCCGTCGCGCGTCGCGGGCTCGCGCCGCCCCCACGCCGCGGACAGGGCCAGCGGCGCCAGCAGCACCCACGGGAACAGCACCGCGAAGGTGTTCCGGAGCGGCGAGGCCAGCGCGGTGAGGCTCGGGGCGTGCGGCCGGTACCAGGAGAGCTGGTCGGTGACCACCGCCTGGGCCATCGCCTGGCTGCTCGAGAGCGCGCCGAGCAGCCACCAGAGCCCGACCGCGACGCCGAGCAGCGGCAGGCCGGGGGCCAGCCGCAGCGACCACGCTCGCTCGCCGCGGGTCGCGAGCCAGTAGACGAGCGCGAGCGCCAGCGGCAACAGGCCCGCGGGGCCCTTCGCCCAGAACGCGAGCGCGGCGAATCCGTAGAAGCCGATCCACGCGCGGGGCCGGTCGCGGGTCATCCGCGCGAGCATCCAGACGCTCGCGGTGATGAAGCAGGTCATGAGAACGTCGGGCAGCGCCAGGTGCGCGTGGACGAACAGCCCCTGCGTGGTCATCGCGACCAGCGAGGCGAACCCTCCCGCCTCGGCTCCGAAGAGCTCGCGCCCGAGCCCGTACACGACCAGCACGGTGGCGATGCCGGCCAGCGCGGAGGGCAGCACTGCGGTCCACTGCGTGACCTGCCCAACCGGCCACGAGCACAGCGCGATCAGCCACGCCAGGAGTGGCGGCTTGTTGTAGTAGCCGACGCCGTTCAGGCGGGGCCAGAGCCAGTCGCCCCGCGCCAGCAGATCCTGGGCGAGCACCGGGAACCGCGCCTCGTCGTTGTTGGTGAAGACGCGGGCCCCGAGCCCGATTGCGAGGAGCGCGCAGGCCAGGAGCCCGATCGCGGGCGGTCCCAGGCGTCTAGCCAGCGGCGCCCTCCCCGAGATAGCGCGTCCGCCCGCGTGACAAATCGTTCAGCGAGCGGCGCGCCAGGCGTGGTAGAGCCACACCAGCCCGGCCGCCACCACCATCAGGCCGATGTAGGCCCACCAGCTGTTGGTCCAGGACTCCGACGGGACGTCGATCCGCTCCTGCTCCCACTGCACCGCGTCGCGCCAGGAGAGATCACCCTGGGCGTAGCGCTGGAAGGCTTCGGTGACCCACGCCAGCGGCAACGCGCGGTCGCGGGTCCGATACCGCCGCTCGAGCGAGCCCTCCTGCAGGTCGAGCGCGAAGCCCGCCTGCACGCTCCCGGTGGCCTGCACGTAGGAGGCCTCCGCGGTGCCGAGGGTGGCGACCACGTTGCGCCCGCCGTCGAGGGAGGCGAGCACCTTGGCGATGGTCGGCCCGTCGGGCCGCTCGTAGCCGGTGTCGTGCGTGCTCAGCAGCAGGTCCACGGCGTGGCTCGTCTAGTACGAGCGCGGGAGACCCAGGACGTGCTCGGCCAGGTAGTTGAGCGCCATCTGCTGGGACACCGGCGCGATCTTGTAGAGCCGGATCTCGCGCCAGAGGCGTTCCACGTAGAACTCCTTCGCGTACCCGAAGCCGCCGAAGGTCTGCAGCGCGGCGTCGCAGGCGTTGAACCCGGCCTCCGCCGCGAGCATCTTGGCCGCGTTGGCCTCGCGGCCGCAGGGCCGGCCGCTGTCGAAGAGCCACGCGGCCTTCAGGCACATCATCTCGGCCGCGTCGAGCTGGGCCATGGCGTGGGCCAGCGGGTGCGCGATCGCCTGGTTCTTCCCGATCGGCCGATCGAAGACGATCCGCTCCTTGGCGTACTGCACCGCGCGCTCCAGCGCAGCGCGGCCGATGCCGACCGCCTCGATGCCGACCACGATGCGCTCGGGGTTCAGCGAGTCGATCAGATGGTAGAAGCCCTCGCCGGGGGTGCCGACCACGTCCTCGTCGGGGATCTCCAGGTTGTCGATGAAGATCTCGTTGGAGTCGACGGCGGCGCGGCCCAGCTTGTGGATCTCGCGCACCGTGATCGCCTTCCGGTCGAAGTCGGCGAAGAAGAGCGTCATGCCCTTGAGCGGGCGGGCCGGATCGCGGTCCGCGGTGCGCGCGAGCAGCAGGATCTTGGTCGCGTGCTGCGCGTTGGTCGTCCAGACCTTGCGGCCGTTGACGATCCACCGGTCGCCCTTCTTCTCGGCCCGCGTCTGGACCCGCGAGGTGTCGGTGCCCGCGTTGGGCTCGGTCACCCCGAACGCCATCACGATCTCCCCGCTGCAGATCCGCGGCAGGTATTTCCGCTTCATCACCTCGGTGCCGTACTTGATCAGCGGCGTGGGCGGGAAGACGTAGAAGTGGATCGGCGATGCCCCCGAGGTCCCCGCTCCGGAGGCGCAGATCTCGTGGAGCATCAGCGCGGCCTCGGTCACGCCGAGTCCCGCGCCGCCGTAGGCCTCGGGGACCAGGACGCCGAGCCAGCCGTTGTCGGCGAAGGCCTTCACGAACTCGCTCGGATACTCGGCCCGGTCGTCCTTGCCGAGCCAGTAGTCGAGCGAGAAGGTGCGGGCCAGCGCCCCCACCTCCTTCCGGATCAACTCCTGAGATTCCGTCAGCGCGAAGTCCATGATCGACCTCCTGGCCGGGCAAGAATAGCACGGCGGCCCGGGGGCTTGCCGGCCGCGGCGCCGGTCGGTATGCTGGCCGCCATGAACGAGACCACCCCGGCGATTCAGGACTATCTGGGCGCCATCTACGATCTGGCTGGCACCGACAAGCCGGTGATCGGCGCGCGCCTGGCGCGCCACATGCATGTCTCGGCGCCGTCCATCACCGAGGCGCTCCGCCGCATGCAGAAGGACGGCTACATCCGGATCGGCGGCCGCAAGGAGATCCGGCTCACCACCAAGGGCCTGGGCATCGCCGAGACGATGGCGCGGCGCCACCGGCTGATCGAGCGCTGGCTGACCGACGTGCTGGGGCTGGACTGGTCGCGCGCGCACGACGAGGCTCACCGCCTCGAGCACGCGCTGTCGCCGGTGGTGGAGGAGCGGCTCGCCGAGACCCTCGGCATGCCGAGCACGTGTCCGCACGGCAACCCGATCCCGGGCATGCCGGTCCCCGAGGCGCACCACCCGATCCCGCTCAACCAGGCGCCGGCCGGGCATCCGTTCGTGGTCGAGCGCATCACCGAGGAGGCCGAGGCCGACCGGCAGCTCCTCCGCTTCCTGTGGGAGAGCGGGATCCGGCCGGGCAGCCGCGTGGTCGTGAGCGAGGTCGCGCCGTACGCCGGCACCGTCTCGATCCTCCTGGACGGGCGCACGGTGACGATGGGGATCAGCGCCTCGAACAAGATCTGGGTGTACGACCCGATGGAGCCGAGCGACCGCCCGAAGCCGGCCCGCGCGCGCCGCCCCGCCAAGACCCGCGCCTGACCATGGCGGTCGAGGCGCTCTACGCGCTGCAGAACGGCTTCCTCGGGTTCGAGCGCGCGGGCCTCTTCTACGGCGACCGATCCCCCGAGCGCGTCGCGATCCCGGTCACCTGCTATCTGGTCCGGACCAGCGACGCGCTGATCCTGTTCGACACCGGGATCTCGCCGCGCGCGGTGCCCGGCCTCGTACGCCAGGATCCGCTCGCCCGCTTCGGTGACGAGGATCTCCTCGTGCACCGCCTGGACTCGATCGGGATCGAGCCGAAGGACGTCGACCTGGTCGTGATCAGCCACCTGCACTTCGACCACGCGGGCGGGGCCTTCCTGTTCGACACCTCCGAGCTGGTGGTTCAGCAGGACGAGTATTCCTACGCGCAGTACCCGGCCGCGTTCTTCGCGAGCTACTACTACCGCAAGAACTTCGACCTGCCCGGCTACCGGTGGCGCCTGCTCGACGGCGACAGCGCGCTGGTGCCGGGAGTGACCGCGCTGCGCAGCGACGGCCACACGCCGGGGCACCAGTCGCTGCTGGTCGAGCTGCCCGGCACCGGGCCGGTGATCCTGGCCGGCGACTCCTGCTACTGGCAGCGATCGATCGACGAGGAGATCCCGCCCGGCGTGGTGTGGGATCCCACGCGCGCGATGCATGCGATCAAGCGGCTCAAGACGCTCGCCCGGCTCACCGGGGGGCGCATCTTCCCGAGCCACGACCCCGCGTTCTGGGCCAAGGCCGTCAAGGCGCCGGACGCCTACCGCTAAGGAGAGCCCCATGGGAGTGCTCGACGGTATCAAGGTCCTCGAGATGGCTCGCGTGCCCCCGGCCGAACTGCCCGGCATGTTCCTGGCCGACATGGGCGCGGAGGTGCTGAAGATCGAGACGCCCCCCACCGAGGCGGAGGACGAGGCCACGAAGCGTCGCGCCGCGTTCGCCTACGTCAACCGCAACAAGCGCTCGCTCGCGCTGAACATGAAGGCGCCCGAGGCGCAGGCCATCTTCCGCAAGCTCGCCGCCACCGCCGACGTCATCGTCGAGGGCTTCCGCCCCGGCGTCATGAAGCGGCTCGGCGCCGACTACGAGGCGCTCTCCGCCGCGAACCCGCGACTGGTGTACTGCTCGCTCTCCGGCTTCGGCCACAACGGGCCCTACAAGGACTACCCGGCGCACGACGGCAACTACCTCTCGCTGGCCGGCGTGCTCAACCTGATCGGCGAGCCGGGGCGCAAACCGATCTTCCCGCTGAACCTGGTCGCGGACTACGGCGGGGCGAGCATGCACGGTGCCCTCGGCATCATGCTCGCGCTGTTCGCGCGCGAGCGCACGGGGCGCGGCCAGCACGTCGACGTCTCCTATCTCGACACCTCGCTCGCCCTCCTCGCGGCCACTCCCAACATGCGCTTCTTCTGGAGCGACGGGATGGCGCCGCGGCGGGGCGAGGGCTTCCTGGGCGGCTCGTACCCGTACTATGCGGTCTACGAGACCAAGGACGGCAAGCTCTTGACGATCGGCTGCACCGAGCCCTGGCTCTGGGAGAACTTCTGCAAGGCGATCCAGCGGCCGGACCTCGCCCGGTTCGCGCGCAAGTCGGACCAGTTCGTGCGCGCGGCGAACGCGGAGGAGGTGGCCGCGCGCGAGCAGATCGAGGCGATCATCCGCACCCGCACGCGCGACGAGTGGTACGACTTCCTGGTCAAGGCCGACGTGTGCGTCGGCAAGGTCTACGAGCCGGAGGAGGTCGTGGTCGATCCGCAGGTCCAGGCCCGTGACATGATCGTGGAGATGCGGCACCCGGTGCACGGCACCGTCACGCAGTTCGGCCAGCCGATCAAGCTCTCCGCGACCCCGGGGACCATCCGGAGCGTCGGCCCCTACTCCGGCGAGCACACCGACCAGGTGCTGGACGAGCTGGGGCTCGGCAAGGCGGAGATCCGCGCCCTGCGCGAGAAGAAGATCGTCGCCTGACCCGATGGGCTAGAATTCTCGTGATATGACCAGGATCGGACGGG
>Ga0187766_10000951_pt1 | contig 16627 bp, 12 predicted proteins | sample 0216_QUI02_MP05__4_FD_132971 | JGI IMG/M metagenome (GOLD analysis project Ga0187766, IMG submission 132971) | Tropical peat soil microbial communities from peatlands in Department of Meta, Colombia - 0216_QUI02_MP05_20_MG | ecosystem: Environmental > Terrestrial > Soil > Wetlands > Peat ... | reverse complement strand
GAGGTCACCACCGGACCCCTCGGACAGGGAATCTCGCACGCCGTCGGGATGGCGCTCGCGGAGCGGATGCTCGCGGCGCGGTTCAACCGCCCCGATCACGAGATCATCGACCACCGCACGTTCGTGATCGCCTCCGACGGCGACCTGGAGGAGGGCATCTCCTCCGAGGCCTCGTCGCTGGCCGGGCACCTCGGCCTCGGCCGTCTGATCTCGTTCTACGACCAAAACCACATCTCGATCGAGGGCGACACGGCGCTTGCGTTCAGCGAGGACGTCGGCAAGCGATACGCGGCGTACGGCTGGCACGTCCAGGACCTGGAGGAGGAAATCGAGCTGGATCGGCTCGAGGCGGCGCTGCGCACGGCGCTCGCCATCGCGGACAAGCCGTCGCTGATCATCGTCCGCACCCACATCGCGCAAGGCAGCCCCCACAAGCATGACAGCGCCTCCGCCCACGGCTCGCCTCTCGGTGAAGAGGAGGTTCGTCTCACCAAGCAGGCGATGGGGTGGCCGTCCGAGGAGCCGTTCTACGTGCCCAAGGACGCGCTCGCGCAGTTTCGGACTTGCATCGAGCGCGGTGCCGAGCAGCAAACACAGTGGCTGCGCCGGATGGACTCCTACGCTGAGGAGCATCCGGAGCTGGCGCAGGAGTTCTGGCGGCTCACCCGGCGTGATCTGCCCACAGGCTGGGACGCGGACGTCCCCAGGTTCCACGCCTCCGGCACGATGACGGCGACGCGCAAGTCGTCGCACACGATCCTGCAGTGGGCGGCCGCCAACGTGCCGGAGCTGGTCGGCGGGTCGGCCGACCTCGCGCCCTCGACCTTGACCACGATCGACGACTCGGACAGCGTCGAGGCGGGCTCATACGCGGGGCGCAATCTCCACTTCGGGATCCGTGAGCACGCGATGGGGGCGATCGTCAACGGCCTCACGTTGCACTATTTGCGCGCCTACGGCTCGACGTTCTTCACGTTCAGCGACTACATGCGCGGTTCGATCCGGCTCGCGGCGCTGATGAACCTGCCGTCGATCTTCGTGTTCACGCACGACTCGATCGGCCTCGGCGAGGACGGCCCGACGCACCAGCCGATCGAGCAGCTCGCCGGGCTGCGGGCGATGCCGACGCTGTCGGTGATCCGGCCGGCCGGGGCAAACGAGACCGCGCTGGCGTGGCATCACGCGATCGCATCGACGGATCATCCGTCCGCGCTCGTGCTCTCCCGCCAGGGGATCCCGACGTGGAATCCGGCGGCGGTGCCGGACGACGCGATCGAGCGCGGTGCGTACGTGCTGCGTGACTCGTTCAAGGAGCCCGACACGCCCGACCTGATCTTGATCTCGACCGGCACCGAGGTCCACCTGTGCGCTCGAGCCGCGGACTTGCTCGAGGCCGACGGGATCGCAACCAGGCTCGTGAGCATGCCGTGCATGGAGCACTTCGAGGCCCAGGATCCCGAGTACCGAGACCGCATCCTCCCGACTCAGTGCCGCGCCCGCGTGTCCGTCGAGGCCGCCAGCACGCTCGGCTGGCACCGGTGGGTGGGCGACCGCGGCGAGGCGATCGGGATCGCGAGCTTCGGCGCCTCGGCGCCGGGCGGTGCCCTGTACAAGCACTTCGGGTTCACGCCCGAGAGGATTGCCGAGCGCGGCAAGCAAGCGGTCGACAGAGCGAGGGGGTCGTAGATGAGCACGGTTACGGACGTCAATCCGCGTCTGAGGGCCCTCACCGAAGCGGGCGTCAGCGTGTGGTTGGATCAGATCCGCCGTTCGCTCGTCGGGGGAGGCGAGCTGACGCGGATGATCGACGAGGAGTCGCTGCGCGGCGTCACCTCGAATCCGTCGATCTTCGAGAAGGCGATCCTGGGTTCGGGCGATTACGACGAAGACCTGAGGGAGCTGGCGCGCGAGCAGCTCGAGACGCCGGCGATCTACGATCGGCTGGCGCAGCGCGACGTCCAGCTGGCGGCCGACGTGCTCGCCGTCGTGCATCGCGAATCGGGTGGTCGCGACGGCTTCGTGTCGCTCGAGGTCGCGCCCGACCTGGCGCACGACACCGACCGCACGCTCGAGATGGCGCGCACGTATTGGCGGGCGGTCGACCGTCCCAACCTGATGATCAAGATCCCGGGCACGCCCGAGGGCGTGCCCGCGATCGAGCAGGCGATCTACGAGGGGATCAACGTCAACGTCACGCTCCTGTTCGCGGTCGATGCATACGAGGCCATCGCCGAGGCATACCTCCGTGGGCTCAAGCGCCGCAAGGCGGAGGGCCTGCCGCTGAACGTCAACTCGGTCGCCAGCTTCTTCGTCTCGCGCGTCGACACGAACGTCGATCGCAAGCTGGCCGCGCTCGGTCGCACCGACCTGCTCGGGACCGCCGCGCTGGCGAACGCGCGCGCGGCGTACCGCCGCTTCAAGCAGATCTTCGCCGGTCCCTGGTGGGAAGCTCTGCGCGACGCCGGCGCTGCGGTGCAGCGGCCTTTGTGGGCCTCGACCGGAACCAAGAACCCGAGCTACTCGGACACGAAGTACGTCGACGGGCTCGTCGCTGCGCACACGGTCAACACGATGCCGCTCGCGACGATGCTCGCCGTCGGCGATCACGGCGAGGTCACCGGGGCCACCGGCGACCAGGACCCGACCGCGGATCTGGTCGCACTCGCACAAGCTGGGATCGACATGAAGCAGGTCACGGACGAGTTGCTCGCCGAGGGCGTCGAGCAGTTCGAGGTCGCGATGAACGGCCTGCTCGCCGGGATCGAGGAGCGCCGCGCGGCGGTCGTCACGGGCCGCCCCGCGACGATCGACGCCAGGCTTGCCCCCGAGCTCCAGGGGGCGGTCGCCGGGCGCGTAAGAAAAGCTCTCGCTGACAAGGTCGCGCCGCGCGTCTGGCGGCGCGATCCGTCCCTGTGGGGAGGTCCGGGGGTTCCGGAGATCGAGGACCGGCTCGGGTGGCTGACGATCTCCGAGCCGATGCTCGAGCACGTGGGCGATCTGCACGCGTTCGCCGACGCGGTCCGCGCCGACGGCTTCACCCACGCGGTGCTGCTCGGCATGGGCGGCTCCTCGCTCGGGCCCGAGGTAATCCGCCGCTCATTTGGCGACATACCCGACGGGCTGCGCCTGCAGTTGCTCGACTCGACCCACCCGGATGTCGTGCTCGGCGTCCAGGAGTCGCTGCCGCTCGAGAAGACGCTGTTCATCGTCTCGTCCAAGTCCGGCGGCACGGTCGAGACGATCTCCCACTACCGGCACTTCAAGGCGCTGGCCGGACCGCGGCAGTTCGTGGTCGTCACCGATCCGGGCAGTCCGTTGCAGCGGCTAGCCGAAGCCGACGGTCTGCGTCGCTGCTTCCTGAACCAGCCCGACATCGGCGGCCGCTACTCGGTTCTGTCACTGTTCGGGCTCGTACCAGCGGCGCTGATGGGCGTCAACATCGAGGCGCTGCTGCACCGCTGCCAGGTGGCCGAGCAGATCTGCGCGCACTACGACTCGAGCGAGTCGAATTCGGGGTTGTGGCTCGGCGCGGCGACGGGCGAGCTCGCGCGCCACGGCCGCGACAAGCTCACGTTCCTGGTCTCGCCACCGATCGAGAGCTTCGGCCTCTGGGTCGAGCAGCTGATTGCCGAGTCGACCGGCAAGCATGGGCGCGGAATACTCCCGGTCGCCGACGAGCCGCTCGGCGAGCCGGGCGTCTATGGACCCGACCGGGTGTTCGTGTATCTGCGCAACGGCGAGCAGCCGGAGCCCGCGCTCGAGCACGCGATCCAGGCGCTGTCCGAAACGGGGCACCCGACGTTCACGCTCGCGACGCACGGGGCGGTCGACCTCGGCAGGATCTTCTTCCTGGCGGAGTTCGCGGTCGCCGTCGCGGGCTGGGCGCTCGAGATCAACCCGTTCGATCAGCCCAACGTCCAGGAGGCAAAGGACAACACGAACCGGGTGCTGGAATCCGGGACGGTGCCAGATCCTCCGATTGCCGACGATCAGGCGCTGCGGGCGCTGCTGGGCGATGCGAAGCCGCCGCACTACGTCGCGATCATGGGCTACCTGCCGCCGTCAGACGAGCTCGACGGCGCGGTGGCGGAGCTTCGCCGGGCGATCCGCGCGGCCACCGGCGCCGCAACGACATTCGGCTACGGACCGCGGTTCCTACACTCCACCGGTCAGCTGCACAAGGGTGGACCGCCGACCGGGCGGTTCCTGCAGCTGGTTGCCGACCCGCAGCGCGACGCCGAGATTCCCGGCGCCGGTTACTCGTTTGGGACGCTGATCGCGGCTCAGTCCGCGGGCGACCTCGAGACGCTGCGAGCGCACGGACTCCCGGCGGAGCGCGTCAAGCTCGACGGCGACCCCGCAGCCGCCGTGCGCGGGCTCAGTGAGCGAATCGCGAGGCTGTTACGGTGAGCGTGGTGCACCGGCAGTGAGCGCCACGGTCGCCGATCAGCTTGCTGAGAACCCCCTCGTCGAGGGGCTCGAGCGGCTGCCGGTTCATCCGACCAGCCTGGTGATCTTCGGCGCGACCGGCGACCTCGCGCACCGCAAGCTGCTGCCCGCGCTCTACAACCTCGCCCACGAGGGGGCGCTGCCCGAGCGATTCGAACTGATCGGCGTCTCGCGCCGGGAGCAGGCTCACCAGGACTTCCGCGACCTCGCCCGCGACTCGATCCTGCGCTTCTCGCGCACGCGCCCGGATCCCCAAGTGCTCGACGGGCTGCTCGCCGACATGCGCTACGTGCCGGGCGCATTCGACGACGATGACGTCTACGCCGAGCTCGGGCGGACGCTGGCCGAGTTCGACGCCCAAGCGGGCAGCCAACTCGACCGCGTGTTCTATCTGTCGACGGCGCCGCAGTTCTTCCCGCTGATCGCGGGCAAGCTCGGCGCCGCGGGCCTGAACCGGTGCGAAACGGCGCCGACGCGGATCGTGATCGAGAAGCCGTTCGGCTACGACCTCGCTTCCGCGCGGGCGTTGAATGCGGAGCTTCTGCAGGTGTTCGACGAGTCCCAGGTGTTCCGGATCGATCACTACCTCGGCAAGGAGACGGTGCAGAACCTGATGGCGCTGCGGTTTGCGAACGCGCTGTTCGAGCCGGTGTGGAACCGGAACTACATCGACAACGTGCAGATCACGGCGGCAGAGGACATCGGGATCGAGGGCCGGGCCGGCTACTACGAGGGCGCCGGCGCGCTGCGCGACCTGGTCCAGAACCACATGATGCAGCTGCTCGCGCTGCTGACGATGGAGCCGCCGGCCGCGTTCGAGGCGAACCGCCTGCGGGACGAGAAGCTCAAGGTGCTGGAGGCGATCGTGCCGCCCTCGATCGGCGACGTGCCGTCGATGGCGGTGCGCGCACAGTACGGACCGGGCGTGTCCGGGGGCGTGCGAGTGCCCGGATACCGAGAGGAGGAGGGGGTGGCGCCGGACTCGCGCACGGAGACGTACGCCGCGCTGCGAATCCACGTCTCGAACTGGCGCTGGGCCGGCGTGCCGTTCTACCTGCGCACCGGCAAGCGGCTGTCGCGGAAGATCACCGAGATCGCCCTGACGCTCAAGCCCGTCCCGCACCTGGCGTTCCAGAGCACCGGTTCGGTCGGGGTGCAGGCAAACCAGATCATTCTCACCGTGCAGCCCGACGAGGGGGTGTCCGTCTCGTTGGGAGCGAAGATCCCCGGCCCGACGATGCGGATCCGACCCGTCAACATGGAGTTCCGGTACGGCACGTCGTTCCTGTCAGAGTCGCCCGAGGCCTACGAGCGGCTGATCCTGGACGCGATGCGAGGCGATGCGACGCTGTTCACGCGCAACGACGAGATCGAGGCGTTGTGGGGGATCATCGACCCGATCCTCGCCGCCTGGCACCTGGACACGACGTCCGAGATCCCTCAGTACCCGTCCGGCTCCGCGGGTCCGGTCCAGGCCGAAGCGCTGCTCGGCGACGGGCGTACGTGGCGGCGGCTGTGAGCCCGGCGCGGACGGCGTCGGGTCCGATCGCGGACGTCTGGGCGGCGCAGGACACGAATCCGGACGCGATCGAGGCGGCGCTGCGTGAGTTGTTGCGCGAGCGCCACGCCGCCAACGAGGCGCTGGCGCCCGCGCGGGTGCTCAACCTGGTCGTGATCGTCGATCGCGAGTGGAAGGGTGAGGTCGCGAACCGGCTCGACCGGGTGGGCCGCTACGAGGCCTCGCGCACGATTCTGTGCGCGGTCGAGCAGGGCCGCACCGCGATCGACGCGTTCGCGGTGATGAACTACAAGGAGCCCAAGGACGGCAACGTCGGGGTGATGCACGAGCAGGTGGAGATCGACCTGGGGCCCGAGCACCTCGACGGCATCGAGACGATCGTCGATCCGGTCGTCGCGTCCGACCTGCCGACCGTGTTGTGGTCGCCGCACGGCCACGAGGAGGCGGTGCAGGAGCTGCTGCCGATGATCGATGTGATGCTGATCGACTCGGACACGCTGCTCGAGCCGACGGCCGCGCTGGCACGGGCCGCGGAGCTGATCGAGTCTGTGTACGTGGTCGATCTGGCCTGGTTGCGCACGACGCCATGGCGCGAGCGCCTGGCCGCCAGCTTCGACCAGCCGCCGCGGCGGGCCGCGCTCGCGCAGATCGCCGCGCTCGCGGTCCGGCATCGCGCGGACTCGGGGGCGAGCGCGCTGCTGCTGGCCGGCTGGCTGGCCTCGCGGCTGCGCTGGGAGCCTGGGCCGCTCGAGGCCATGGGCGGCGACGCGTTCCGTGGCGTAGCGCGCCGGGCGCGCGACGAGGTCAGCGTGCAGCTCGATCCGGTCGAGCAGAAGGCGCCGGGCCTGGGGGGCGTCACCGTCACGTGTGGGCACGGCTTCTCGCTCTCGCTCGACCGGGCGGCCGGGGGTCTGTGCGCTCGCGAACGCTCGCCGAACGGAGAGGAACGCGTGTGGCAGGTGCTCGGGGCGTCACGCGGCGAGGGCGGCATCCTCGGCGAAGGAGTGCGACAGGCGCTGCTGCGCGATCCCACCTACGGACCTGCCTTAGCTGCAGCGCGGAGATTCGGCGGGTGAGCGTCCAGCTGGAGGTGGTGGAGACTCCGGCGCGGGCTTGCGCAGCGATGCTCGTCGGTGCGGTGGCGCGTTCGGGCAACGTCGTGCTCGCGGGCGGCTCGACTCCGAAGGCCGCGTATCAGGAGCTCGTGCAGGCGGTCGACACCGTCGGGCTCGACCTGACGGACACGACGTTCTGGTTCGGCGACGAACGATGCGTCCCGCCCGACGACGAGCGCTCGAATTTCCTGATGGTCAAGCACGCGCTGCTCGATCAGCTCGACGCGAGCAACCGGCCCCACGTCCACCGCGTTCAGGGAGAGCTGGGTCCGGCGGCCGCCGCGGATGCCTATGAGCGCGAGCTGCTCGACGCCGGGCCGCCCGAGTTCGATCTCGTGCTGCTGGGCATCGGCGCCGACGGGCACACCGCATCGCTGTTTCCCGACCAGCCCGCCCTGTCGGAGCGCTCGCGGCTTGTCGTTGCGGTCGAGCAGCCGGGACTCGAGCCATTTGTGCCCCGGGTCAGCTTTACGTTGACGGCGCTCGCGTCGGCCCGAGATGTCGTGTTCCTGGCGACCGGCGGCTCGAAGGCGGATGCCGTTGCCGCTGCTTTCGGGCCCGAGGCGAAGCCCGATCCGCACGTGCCGTCGTCGCTGCTCGTGCCGCTTGCGCAGGAGGTCACGGTACTGCTCGATCCCGACGCGGCGGGCAAGCTGTGAGCTCGTTCATCGGCGTCGACCTGGGCGGGACCAAGGTCGCGATCGCGACGCTCGAGGGGCGCTCGCTGACCGCGTCGACGCTGGAGCCGACGAATCAGGCCGGCGGGTACGAGCTGGTCGAGCAGCTCGCGGAGTTGATCACCCGGGCCGCGCCCGATGACCTCCAGGCGGTTGGAATCGGTGCCGCGTCGGTGGTCGAGTTCGAGACCGGCCGCGTGGTCGCCTCGACCAACCTGCCCCTGGCGGATGTGCCGCTGCGTGAGGCGCTGGGATCGCGACTCGGGATTCCGGTGTTCGTCGACAACGACGCGACGGTCGCGGCGCTCGCCGAGGCCTATGACGAGCAGCTCAGGCTCGTCGCGCGCAACCTCGTGATGCTCACGATCGGGACCGGCGTCGGCGCCGGGATCGTGATCGGCGGCCGGATCTACCGCGGGGCCACTGGCGCCGCGGGCGAGGTCGGGCACACGATCGTGGCGTTGCCGCTCGAGGGGGCCGAGTGCACCGTCCCGCAGCCGCTCGGGTTCCCGCAGCCCGGATCGCTCGAATTCGCGGCCGCTGGGCTCGCGCTCGACAGACTCGCGATGGACGCCGCCCGCGACAATCCCGCCTCGACGCTCGGCCAGCTGCTCTCCCGTGGTAGGCCTGTACTTGGCCCCGAATGTGTCGAAGCTGCGCAGGCCGGCGATCAGGCGGCTGTCCGCGCGATCGAGGTTTGGGCCGAGCGGGTCGGGATCGGGATCGCGAATGCGATCAACATGTTCGACCCCGACGAGGTCGTGATCGGCGGCGGAGCCGCGCGTGCCGGCGAGCTGTTGCTCGGACCGGCGACGCGCGTCGCGCGCGCCTACTCGCTCCCCGGAACCGGTCGCGCCACGACGATCCGTCTCGCGCGGCACGGTGTGCGCGCGGGCGTGCTGGGGGCGGCGCTGCTGGCGCTGACCGAGCTCGAAGTTCTCGCCGATATTAGGACTGAGACGCAAGTGCTGGAGATCGAACGTACGGGTGGTGTCGAAGGGAGCCCTTCATGAGCATGCGTGTCCTCGAGTGCAACATCTGCGGCGAAACGCTCGCCGCGGCCAACGACGACGAGCTGCTGCGACGGGTGCGCGGCCACGTCGAGGCGGAGCACCCCGACTCCGACTACAACGAGGCGGCGACCCGCGAAACGATCGCGGCCGAGGCCTACAACGCCACGGACAGCTGATGGCGGGTGGCGTGAGGAGCAGCCGTTAGGCGGCCCAGCGGGCGCGCGTCGAGGACGACGGAGGTGGAGATCGTCGCTGCCCGCCACGGCGAGACCGAATGGAGCCGGGCGGGACGCCACACGAGCCACACCGATGTGGCGCTGACCGAGGCTGGGCGCAGGCGCGCTGCCGCGTTGGCGTCCGTCCTGTCGCAGTGGTCGTTCTCGCTCGTGCTCACCAGCCCGCTGCGCAGAGCGCGGGAGACGTGCGAGCTGGCGGGCTTCGGCGCGGTGGCGGAGATCGTCGATGACGTGCGCGAGTGGGAATACGGCGAGTACGAGGGCTTGACCACGCCGGAGATCCACCAGTTCAATCCTGGTTGGAACCTGTGGCGCGACGGCTGCCCTGGAGGTGAGACCCCGGAGCAGGTCGCGCGTCGCGCGGACCGCGTGCTCGGGCGGCTGCGCTCGGCGGGCGGGGACGCGCTCGTGTTCGCGCACGGCCACATTCTGCGCGTGGCAGTCGCCCGTTGGCTGGGCTTCGACGCAGCCGCGGGGGCCCGCTTTGCGCTCCGGGCGGGCGCGCTGTCCGTGCTCGGCTGGGAGCGCGAGACGCAGGTGCTGCAACGCTGGAACGCATGACGCTTGTCACGGTCGATACCGAACCGTGTGCCACTTCCGCAGCTTGCTCGCCGGTCCTACCCTCCGTGGCATGACATTTGCACAGACACCGGAGGAACTCGCGATCGACGTGCGCGACCTGCGCAAGTCGTATCGCGACGTGGAGGCTGTGCGCGGCGTGAGCTTCGAGGTTGCGCGCGGGGAGGTCTTTTGCCTCCTGGGGCCCAACGGCGCCGGCAAGACGACGACGGTTGAGATCCTCGAGGGATATCGCACGCGCACGGGCGGGGAGGTTCGGGTGCTCGGCATGGACCCTGCCCACGGCAAGCGAGAGCTGCGCGAGCGCGTCGGGATCGTGCTCCAGCAATCAGGCGTTCAGAAAGACCTGACCGTGGCCGAGCTGGTCGAGATGTACGGTCGCTATCACGAACGGCGGCGGCCGGTCGACGAGGTGATCGAGCTGGTCGAGCTCGGCGAGAAGCGAGACGTGCGCGCCAAGAACCTGTCAGGCGGGCAGCGGCGCCGCCTCGATCTGGCGCTCGCGCTCGTCGGCGAGCCGGATCTGATCTTCCTGGACGAGCCGACGACAGGGTTCGATCCGGGGGCGCGGCGACAGGCGTGGTCGACGATCCGCTCGCTGTGCGCGCTCGGCAAGACAGTGTTCCTGACCACGCACTACATGGATGAGGCGCAGCACCTGGCCAGCCGCGTGGCCGTCATGAATGCCGGCGTGCTGATCGCGACCGGACGGCCCGAGGAGCTCGGCGGACGCGACCTCCGTCCAGCCGAGATCCGGTTCACGCTGCCGCCCGGCTGGTCGCTCGGCGATCTGCCCGAGGTGCCGTCGGAGGGGCGCTCGCTCGAGGACGACCGCGTGATCGTGCTGACCAGGAAACCGGTGCTCGCGACGCAACGAATCACCAGCTGGGCGCTCGAGCGCGACGTCGAGCTCGGCCACTTCTCCGTCAGCCAGCCGACGCTCGAAGACATCTACCTCGAGCTCACCGGCCCGGCCAATCACGATCACGTCACGGAGGAGGCGGTTCGATGAGCACCGCCTCGACCCCCTCGCTGAGGCGCGACCTCGGGCTGGTGGGTTGGCAGATCCGCTACGAGCAGCGCGCCTACTGGCGCAATCGGGGCCGCGGGATCTTCACGTTCGTGTTCCCGCTGATGTTCCTCGTGATCTTCGCAAGCCTCAACAGGAGCACGCGCCTGCACTCGCAGGGCAACATCCTGTACGACACCTTCTTCGTCCCCGGGATCCTCGCCTACGGGGTGATCTCCACGACGTTCGTCAACATGGCGATCGGCACGGCGATCCTGCGCGACGATGGGGTGCTGAAGCGCATGCAGGGCACGCCGCTGCCCCGCTGGGCTTACATCGCGGCGCGGATCGGATCCACGATCGTGATCGTCGCGCTCATGACCGTACTTACGCTCGGTGTCGGCGTGGCGGCATACAACGTCCACATCCGCGGCTCGACGCTGCCGGGATTGGTGATCATGCTGATGCTCGGAACGGCGGCGTTCACATCGCTCGGCGTCGGGGTCGTGAGGTTCATCCCGAACTCGGAGGCCGCGCCGGTGGTGGTCAACCTGATCGTGCTGCCACTGACGTTCATCTCGAGCGTGTTCTTCCCCACCAACGGCATCCCCACCTGGCTACAGGACATCGCCAAGTTCTTTCCGATCCGGGCGCTCGCCGACGGGCTCGAGTACGCGTTCAATCCACACACGTCCGGGGTCGGAATCAACGGGGCCGACGCCCGCACGCTCGTGATCTGGACCGCGGTCGGCGTGTTCCTGATGATTCGCTTCCTGCGTCAGCCGCAGGGGGAGGTCGCGTGAGCGACGCCCCGTGATTGCGGGTACGCTGCGCCCAGCGCCCCGTACCTGTCCCCGGGAGCGGTCCGCGATCACCTCTCGTCGACGATGCGGCTGGAGGGACTCGAACCCCCAAGGGCTTGCGCCCACACGGACCTGAACCGTGCGCGTAGACCAATTCCGCCACAGCCGCGGGCTCTGAGACGGTAGCACCGCCCTTGGCGCTCGTGTCACGCCGCGCGGAGGGCTTCGGTCACGGGTAGATCAAGATCACGGTCCGTAGTTAGCCGCAATCGGGCAACCGTCCAAGGACGAGCCCCGGCACATGCGTTTGGGCCCCAAACCGGACCATCGGCGGCCCGCTCGTTGCGTACGTGCATGACATACATGCACGATTGCCCAGACCCCCCTGGTGGGTGGCCGGTTTGGGTTCTCATGCAGGTCATGCACGGCTCGGCCAGCCGCCCAGAGCGTCGACGGCGATCGAAGCCCACACTCCGCGGCGCGAGGGTGATCGCTGGTCTCAGAGATCGGCGACGTATCTCTCGAACCTTCACGATCGTTCACAAAAACGCCACACGCATCGACTGCGCGTCTGATGAGAATCAGACGCCCGCTCCGACGGATCGCCGCCGGCGCGCGGCTGCGTATCGAAGAGCGATGAAAGGTCAGGGTTGATGAGAGTCGATCGCGCACACCGGCTGGCCCGCTCGGCCAGCCGCCCGAAGTCTGAGCGACGTCCGCCGTGGCTGCACTGGCGCCGGAAGCTGATGACCGCCGGGATTGCGGGCGTGATCGGCTGTTCGGGGCTGATCGTGGCGACCGTCTCGGCGAGCGCGTCGCCGGGGCGCGGCGATCGTTGGCACGATCCCGGCGGAAAGCGTGCAGCCAACGACGGCCTGGGAATCCGGCCCGGCGCGATCAAGCATGTCTGGTTGATCATCCTGGAGAACAAGTCCTACGACGCCACCTTCACCGGCCTCAACGACAACACCTATCTGTGGCAGACGTTGCCGTCGCAAGGCGTGCTGCTCAAGAACTACTACGGAACCGGCCACAACAGCCTCGACAACTACATCTCGCTGGTGAGCGGGCAGGCCACCGAACCCGACGACCAGGACGACTGCCCAGACTACGATGCGTTCGGAGGATCGGTCGACACGTCGGGCAACCTCCACATCAATCCCGACTACGGCCAGATGGTGGGCGCCAACGGCGCGAACGCGGCGTTCGGATACAACGGCTGCGTCTATCCGTCCAGCGTGCAGACGCTGTTCAACCAGCTCGACGCCAACCACATGAGCTGGAAGGGCTACGCCCAGGACCTGGGCAACGCCGACACGAGCGGCCCGGTTCACGCGGTCGGCGGCTGGTCCGACCCGTCCGTGGCGTGCGGCGCTCCGTACGCCACGCCCGGCCCGGCGCCCACCGCGACCGAGGCGCCAACTCAGCCGAACCCCGGCAGTGCCAACGCGACCGACCAGTACGTGCCCAAGCACTTCCCGTTCCCCTGGTTCGAATCGGTGCTGGGCTCCGGCGACTGCGACTCGGCGCACATCGCCAACCTGTTCGATCCCAATAACGGCCTCTACCACGACCTCCAGCACCCGAGCACTACGCCGACCTTCAGCTGGATCTCGCCGAACAACTGCAGCGACGCCCACGACGCCGTCTGCCACGGCAACAACCTGTCGGGCGGTTTCTCGACCCCGACCTCGATCAATCCGCCCGCCAACTACACCGGTGGGCTGTACGCGGCCGACCTGTTCCTCGAGCAAGTGATCCCGGAGATCGAGGCCTCGCCGGCGTTCCGCGACGGCGGCTTGATCGACATCACGTTCGACGAGGGCTTCCCGCCGTTCACCTACAGCGGTAACAGCTTCGCCAACTCGATCCTGGTCCCGCCGGACGCCCAGACATCGATCGAGGACGACTCCGCGGCGGAGACCCTGTTCGGCAAGCCAGTCAACTGGGAGCCGACCGGTCCGAACACCCCGCTGCAGACGGCCTCCAACGGGCAGGAGCTGTTCCCAGGCCCGGGCTTCAACGCGTTCGTCGACCGTCCTGCCGACTGCGTCCAACAGACGTTCCCACCGCAACCGGCCGGTACCTGCCTGCTGGGCGGCGGTAACCATTCGCCGGGCGCGCGCACGGATTCCGGCGCCACGGCGCCCGGGGGCAGCGATGTGATCGACGACAACTCGGCGGTCGCGACGGACGTCGGCCGGACGGTGATGGGCACGAACGTCCCGGCGGGGGCGTTCGTCGGCCAGGTGACCGACACGCCAACGACGGCCACCGGCCCGAACGGCAGCACCGGCGGGTTCGTCGATATCGGCTCGTTCACGCTGGTCAACAGCTCGGACAAGCCGGTCGACACGACCGGCCCGGTGAGCGGCGTCACGCTCGGCGCGCAGACACCGGCGAACGACCCGCTGTACAACGCCGACTCGCCGACGACCGGCGGCGGCGACACCGGCAGCGTGCTGATCAGCCCCTACATCAGACCGGGCACCAGCACGACCCGGTTCTACAACCACTACAGCTGGCTGCGCACGATCGAGGACCTGTTCGACGTGTCTCGAGAATCCCGGGGCCTCGACGGCGACGGCCACCTCGGCTACGCGGCCCAGCCTGGCCTGGCGCCGTTCGGGCGCGACGTGTTCAACAACCCGCGCGGCGAGCCGGTGGACGCATCCGGCTACCGCCTGAGCCCGTAAGGCACGGGCGCCAAGCATGGCGACGCAAGCGCCGTCGGCTCCAAGCGGTGGAGGCCGGACCTTCGCGTCCGGCCCTCGCGCCGTTCGCCTCGGCCTTGGCACGACGGTCCTGGCGGTCGTTGTGGCGGCAGGCTTCCTGCTGCTCGCGGGCACCGGCAAACGAGCCGCGGCGGTTCCAGGCACGGCGACCGCGGCCAAGCTGGTCGGCCGGCAGGCACAGGCGGTCGACTACACCAAGCATCCGATCAGGACCTCCGGCACCACATACGGCTACGTCCCTGCCTGGCTCGGTAGGACCAGGGTGCCGGTCGCCCGCGTCGTGACGGCCACGCGATCGCGCCCGTCGTTGGCGATCCAGGGCGACACCGTCCGGGCCCAGCTCCCGGGGGCCCAGGTGCTGGCGACGGCCTCGGGACCCGCGGTCCCGGAGGAGGGGCGCTTCCCGCTGCCCAAGACGAGCCCGTCGACGTTCACGGTGACGCTGACCGCGGCGTCGGCGGCGATCCGCATCGCTCCGGCGCAGTTCGGGGTGATCGACGAGCAGGGGCGACTGCACAAGCTTCAGGTCAGCAACCTGAGGGGCGGCGCGGTCCCGGCCGAGGTCAGGCCGGGGGAGACGGTCGACCTGAGGATCTACACGGTGCTGCCCACCGGCGAGGGCCGGATCATGTGGGCACCGATCGCAGGCGACAGGCCCGTGGTCCAGTGGGACTACGACAGCGAGCTCGACTAGGACTGCCCGACCGCTCTGCGTCGCCCTCGAGTCGACCGCTCGCCTGCGGGCCGGCGAAGACGCGACGCCGCACCGGCGCTGTCGAGGGTGCCCACCTCAGATGGACGGTCGCGGAGCCGCACGCGTGCTGTTCAGGTCGATCCGGAGCTCGACCAGACCGACATCGGCCGCCCCAACAGTCGTCGGACCGAGTCGGGAAAGGAGCCGGATGACGGGGTGATTAGAGGCAAGGCACAGCGCGGTGAAGCACCCGAAGCCACGCGTGCGCGCCAGCGCCGTGACCCGCTCCAGCAGCATCGTGGCGATGCCTTGGCCCAGCCACGAGTCCGCCACCGCGACTGCGAGCTCCGCAGTGCTGGACGTGCCCACTCTGGTGTAGCCCGCGATTCCGATCGTCGATCCGTCCGTCGCCACGGCGGCGACGGCCTCGCGGTCGAAATGGTCAACCGTCGCGAGATCTGACTGCGTACGGCGATCCAAACGCTTCTGGCAGGACAGGAAGCGTGCGTAGCGCGTCTCGGCGCTCAGCGCTTCGAACCACCCCGCGACTGCAGCTTCGTCGCCCGAGATCAGCGGGCGGATCACAACGGTTTCGCCGCCGCGGAGCACGACGCGCTCGGCCGCAGCGTTCGAGCCGACGTTGCCACGGCTCCTGGTTCGGACTCGACTCGATGCACTCCTGCTCTCCGAGCGCGCCGGCATGCGGACCACTTCCCTCTTCAGCATTCGTATACGCCGATTGCGCCCGGACCGCATCCGTACGAACGCGCGAGGTCGGTGCGGCAGACCACCTAACCGGGCCAACTGACGCGGCTCCCCGCCTCCGTATTCACGGCCCGGCGGTTCGCCACCGGCAATCAAAGGCAGACGAGGCGCCTCGACGGGAGGTTGCGCAACTCTGTCGTGACTCCTGTGTTAGGTGGAAGATGCCGAGGTCTCGGGTCGTAAGCCCGAGGAGCATTGCCCCCGTGGTTGCCTCCGTTAGCTCGGGCTGCGGTCGGCGGGGTCGGGGTTGGGTGCTGCTGGTGGCGTTACTGGCGTGGTCGGCGTCTGTCTGCGGCGCGGCGGGCACGGCGCTGGCGTCGGCCGGCGAGGGGACGAAGGTGGTGCGGTACGACGGCTACGGTGTGGTCGTCCCTGCTGGCTGGCCGGTGTACGACCTGGCGGCCGACCCGACGGTGTGCGTGCGCTTCAACCGCAATGCGGTGTATCTCGGGCAGCCGGGGTCGGACCAGGACTGTCCCGCGCATTCGGTGGGGCGAACGGAGGCGATCCTGATCGAGCCACTTACTGCGGGTGACACGGGCGCTGCCGCGGGACGGGTGGTGGCGCAGGTGAGCGATCCCTTGGCGCAGGCGAGCCAGCCGTCCTCGGGCCAGCTCGACGTCCCGGCGCAGCGGGTGGCGGTCACCGCTACCTGGCGCGAGCACCCTGCGATCGTGGAGCGGGCGCTGGGCGGGCGCAGCTTGCCCCCTGCGCCGGCACCGACGGCCTCCGCCGCGGGTGTCGCGGCGGCGACAGCCGAGTCGATCGGGCCGGTCGGCGCGAAGGTCGCTGGGGCGAGCGGGCCGATCGGCGGCGACCCTATTTACACCGGTCTTGGGTTCGATCCCTGCGGGGCGCCGAGCGCGTCGCAGATGACCGCATGGCAATCGTCTCCGTATCGCGCCGTGGGGATCTACGTCGGCGGGACGAACCTGGCCTGCTCCCAGCCGAACCTGACCGCCGCGTGGGTAGCCGGCGAGGAGGCGGCCGGCTGGCATCTGATCCCGACGTACGTCGGCCTCCAGGCCCCGGG
>Ga0187766_10000949_pt1 | contig 16635 bp, 21 predicted proteins | sample 0216_QUI02_MP05__4_FD_132971 | JGI IMG/M metagenome (GOLD analysis project Ga0187766, IMG submission 132971) | Tropical peat soil microbial communities from peatlands in Department of Meta, Colombia - 0216_QUI02_MP05_20_MG | ecosystem: Environmental > Terrestrial > Soil > Wetlands > Peat ... | reverse complement strand
CTCAATCGCACGACGCGAAGTGTGGCGCTGACCAACGAAGGAGCCATTTACTATGAGCGTTGCCGTCCCGCCATCGAGGGGCTTCAGGATGCAGCCGCGATATTGCGCGATGCGCGTCGAGAGTCTCGGGGAGTGATACGCGTGAGCACGACGGTGGGATTTGGTCGCCAATGCCTTCTGCCTCTGCTGCCCGACTTCGCAAAACGCTATCCCGGCATAACGCTCGATCTTTCTTTTGACGACCGCTCCGCCGACCTCGTGGACGACCAAGTTGAGGTCGCAATACGCAATGGGCGGCTCAACGATCGCAACATTGTCGCGCGGCAACTCGCACCGATGCAGCTTATCGTCTGTAGGTCACGTCAATATTTTAAGCACCATCGTAAGCCCGAGACGCCCGACGACCTCGCCGAGCACCGTTGCATCAACTTTCGGCTCGCGGAGACCGGCCGCGTTTTCGATTGGGAATTTGAGAAGGACGGGAGGCGATTCAATCGAAGTGTCACCGGCGGGCTTATCGTCAACGATGCCGAAGCGACCTGCGTCGCGGCATTGAGCGGCATGGGCCTGGCCCAAATAGGAAGTTATCAGGCGCTTCCGCACATTGAAGCGGGCCGCCTGATTCCAGTGCTCACGGACCATATCGCGCGACGGCGGGGGCATTATATCTGTTATCTCGATCGTCGACATCTGCCGAGTCGCGTCAGGGCGTTCGTCGATTTCGTCTGCGGCAGAATTCGCGCAAAGGACTTCATTTTGCAGCCCTGAATCCGGGGCCGTGACGCCATACTCGCCCGTCAGACCCTCAAGTAGGTACGAATGACGTCGCGGTCGGGCTCTACCCCCAAGCCGGGACCTTGCGGGACCGCAATTCGGCCACGCTCCGGGGCGAGTGCGGTGCCATAGATTTGCGCCTCGAGATCGAAGCAGCGCCATTCGATCATTGTGTCCGCTGTCCCCAGCGCGGCCGTCGCGTGAATTGCCGCCAGCAGGCCCGGGCCGTCGTAAAAACTGTGCGGCATGACGGCGACATTGTGGATGGCGGCGATCGGAAACACCTTGCATAACTCGCTAATGCCGCCCATTTTCGCGGGGCTCGGTTGGACGAAATCCACTGCCCCCAACGCCATGAGGCGTTCGAAATCCATAAGAGTCGACACATTCTCGCCTGCAGCGATGGGGATGCCGCACGTTCTCCTTAATTGGGCGAGACCGTCATAATTTTCCGGCGGCCAGATCGGCTCCTCGAGCCATTTCAAGTGGAAACCTTTGAGTTCGACCGCCCTCGTCTCGGCTTCGTTCAATGTCCAGGGACAGTTCACATCGAGCATTAGTTCAACGTCGGGCCCGGCCTCTTCGCGAGCAGCGCCAACGCTCGATACCTCTATTTCGTGAAGCTTCAAACTGCGGAACCCCGCGTCAATCGTCCTTCGAACATTCGCGCGAACAAGCGAGGGATCCGAAAAGCGAATCAAGCTTGCATAGCAAGCCAAGCTTGTGCTGCCGCCGCCGAGGAGGCGGTGAAGCGGGGCATTGGCCGATTTGCCCGCGATATCCCAAAGGGCGATGTCGACCGCAGACACGCCATAAGCCAAGGGTCCGCTTCGCCCGAATATGTGCAGCGTCTTCTGTATTTCGAGCATGAGCGAAGCGATCTGCGTCGCGTCCCGGCCAATGCAGATTGGTGCCAACAGCTCCTCGATCGCCAATTTGGCCGATGCAACCGCCCGGAATCCAAATGCCTCGCCCCAGCCTTCCAAGCCCTTGTCGGTGGTCACCTTGACAAGCAACGAGTCCGCGGCGGGCAACCCCTTCTCGCCCCAGGCGGCGGCGGCCGACAATCCGCGATCCTTGAAGGGAATGCGCAATGGATAGGTCTCGATCTTGGCGATGTTCATCGTGGACTCCGAACTTCGCCGGAACGTCCCCAAGTCAACCGGCGCGCCGATAGGGAAATGTCCCGGTTCTCCTAAGAGCCGCTTTTGCGCGGATCGTCGGCGGGATCGAGATAGTCAAGACCGAGTGGCCCGACGGCAAACACCTGCGTGACGTACTCGCCGGCTTTCGCCCAGTGAAAGTGGGAGGTGTTGCCGGGCAGAACGATGACGCTTCCCGGAGGAAAGGGCTCAACCTTGTCGCCGTCGAACTGGTCGCCCAGGCCAATGTAAAAGACGCCGGACATCACTGTGTAGATTCGGTCTTCCGGATGTGTGTGCGGCATCAGCTTCACACCGGAGGGCACCTTGACCCTGACCACATAAGGGCCAGCTTCCAACGGGTTGCCGACAACCACGGCGAGGCGAACCGATGGTGGGAAGGCCGGGAACGGCTTCCAATCGATATCTTCGGGCAAAATCGATCTGAAAACGGCTTGGCCTGGCTGGTGGCTTCGGACCATAGCGTTCTCCCTTGCATGAGCGAATTCCTGAGTGGCTGGTCGCTGCTATAAGGACACATCAAATCAATTATGCAAAACGTCGCGCTATAGGACGATGGTATCGACGATACCTTGGCGTCCGTAGAAGGAATGGCGACATGATGCACGGCAAATTCTGTCGCCGGTGTACGGCCGTTTCGCCGAGGGTTTCGATACCGCCGATCTGAAGGCGGCGGAACGCCTATTGTCGACTTTGCCGTCGCCGCGCTCGTGTGGCGAATCCGAAATTCGCAACATCTGGGTGCGGGACCGGGAGCGAATTTCGGATTCATAGCCACACGAGGAATATGAGGAATATATTGTATCTAGTGTGGTATTCGGATTTGAAGTTCCCAAACGCGGATGCCGCCAAAATGCTAGGAACTCCAAGTCCACCACACTTGCGCACGCGTCAGACCATGGCGAGTGGTGCGTTCTTGTCGAGCACACGTAAAATCTCATCCCTGCTCAAATCCGGGACCTCGAGCAGTGCACGGTGGATCCCAACCTCGCGATAGGACGCAAGTGCGGCTTGATCCGCTGGGGCGTTGAACACCGTAATCGGCAACGCCGCGGGGTCACGTTCTGCATCGGCGGCAAACTGGCGCAGCCGGGCGACGGCACTTTTGGGATGCCAACTGCCGCGCGCGCGAGGGAACCAGCCGTCACAGAACTCGACAACACGCTTTAAGGTATGGTCCGTCTCGCCGCCGAGGAAGATCGGCGGATGCGGCTTCTGCTTTGGCTTGGGGTAGAGCCAGACTGGATCGAAGTTGACGAATTCGCCGTGAAACTCGGCTTCCTCCTGGGTCCACAGCGCCTTCATCGCCAGCACGCGCTCACGCAGCAGCTTGAATCGGGTATCGTAGCGGGCACCATGATTTTCCATTTCCTCGACATTCCAACCCCCGCCGATTGCAAACAGGAAGCGGCCGTCTGAAAGCTGATCCAGACTGGCGACGGACTTGGCCGTGATGATTGGATCACGTTGCGCTACGAGCGCGATGCCGGTGCCGAGCTTCAACTTTTGTGTCGCCGCGGCAGCGAATGACAGTGCTACAAACGGGTCATGGGTGTGCGAATAGCGCTTCGGCAATTCACCCCCACTCGGGAACGGGCTGCGGCGGCTGACCGGGATGTGGGTGTGCTCGCACACAAAGAGCGACTCGAAGCCGCGCGTTTCCGCCGCTTGAGCCAGTTCACCGATATCGATGCCGTAGTCCGTCGGAAAGTAAAAAAGGCCAACCAGCATGGCAATTCTCCCAGAGGTCGGTAGCACCGGGCCGCCCCACGGAAATGCCCGGGGCCGTCATCGCTTTCGCAAACCTCATACCATGCAGCCGCATTCCTGTCGCGACCGGAAGCACTGCGAAATCACAGCACCTATGGAATGGACAAGTTGCCCCAGCTCGTCGTTCGTTCGATGCGGATGGCTATGACGGGGTTCCGAGAGATCTGCATCGCTTCGAGCTGAGTGTATCGGGAACGAAGCGCGTCCTGCGCCTCATGATGTTCCTTCCCACTTGTCAAGATTTCCGCGTGTCCATGTAGCAACACCCAGCCAAGCCGTGACCAATCTTCGGCGTAGCGATCGACAACGACCGCGACCGCGGGATTCTCGGCGATATTCCGCAGGCGCTTCAACGCAGTGTGGGGACGCCGCTTCGGTTTTTCGTCGATTGTGATGAAGAGCGTCCCCTCTATTATTACGAAGCACACGGGCACGACATGGGGGACAGCTTGACGGTCGGCGGTGGCGAGATGGGCGATCCTCTGACAGGCCAGGAATCGACGCTCTCTGTCCGTCAACATATCCGCCTCGTTTGCCACGTGGATGTCCGATGAAAGTGCCAAATTCAAAGGCAAGTCACGCGGAAATCGAAGTCAAACGACCTCTAATTTCGCTGGCTCGTCCCCCAATGCTCGGCAAGCGGCCCGTTTAGGCCGTAAAGAGGGTCGAGTGTGGGTCGTGATACGCGGCGAATTCGCTCGAGCTCATGGGCTCGATCCTCGCCGGTCCCATCGCATATGTCGGGTTTGCGCCCGTCCGGGTATGCGCCCACGACAAGCAGGTCCTCACTGGCACGCTCGCTTTTGTGGGCGACACCTGCCGGAATCACGACGACATCGCCGGCCCGAACGGTAACCGACTGACCGCCCTCGCCACCAAAACATACCCGTGCTTCTCCGAACACGATACCGAGCACCTCGTGCGCGGTCGTGTGGTAATGATGGTAAGCGTAGATCCCATTTCGCCACCCACCACGCCAATTGTTGCGCGAAAAGAGCGCCAAACAGGCCGCTGCCGGATCGTCGCCACTTACGGATAAGGCGCTGCGATAGAGCAGAAGCGGCAGGCGGTCGTTGTTTGGAATGCGACCGTTTTCCCGGATGTGGTAAAGCTCGGGGGCTATCTTCGCCGCGAGTTTGGCTGCGGTAGACATCGCTGCCCTCCAGATCATCAGAGTCCAAATTAACGCCGCATTATCGCCTGAACAGATCGATTCTCGTTCTTGTCGATTGAAGAGGGTAGCGCATCGAGGATCGAGGTTCGAGCGGGATGATCGACGTGCCATTGGTCGTCACGGATTTCTCCTCATCCTTGTTCTCGGGTCGAAGGCTCACTGATAGCGACCGTTCGCGAACATTCGAAAAAGCGCGTATAAATGAACCGCTCGCCAAAAAACTGGAGGGTACGATGGGACTCGCCGAGGACGTCACCAGCCGCGAGGGGATCCGCGCCTCGATGGAGGATGTGGCCCTCAAGCAGTTCCTTTTCCTGCGTAACCTCACCGATCCGGTGATTGCACGTTTCGGCAAGGCTGGCTTAAGGGTCCTCTACGATGCATTCCGGTATTATGGACAATGGCGAGGCGACAACATTCGCATGAGCCAGGCGTCGCTCGTCGCCGGCCACGATGCCTTGTCGTTCCTCGACAATTGGGATAGCTGCGATTTCGTACTTGCCGGTATTGCCGGTGAGATTTCGATCGAAGGCAATGCCGTCGGCGCTGCAATCCGCTTGCCGCACTTGCCGGGTACTGCCTATTTCAAATCGCACCAGGGCAAGCTCCCGGTGTTGCACGAGTACTGGAAGGGCCTGCTGCGCGGGCTGCCGGCAGGATATGACGAGAAGCTCAGCCTTACCTGCACCGAGGCATCCCTGGATGCGCCTTGGAGCATCCGTGCGAGCTTTGGCGGGGCACCTGCCGGCAAAACGAGTGTTGCGGACGTCGTGGCTGGAATTCGCAATATCTTTGCCGAGCCGGCCCGCGCGCTCGCTCTCGTGCGGAACACCTCGCGCAATGCCGGTGCACTTTATATGTTCATCGCACGGGAGGTAATCCGTGCGTGGGATGCGACCGGCGAGCAGATAGTCCGCGAGGGCGTTCGGGGCATCGGGCGCGAGCGCGGTTCGGTCCTCAGGGAAAAACACGAGCGTGAGGGCAAGCCGCTCAATCTGAAGACTTTGATGCTCGATTGGGATGGCCCGCTCATCTCGACGTGGGTCTTCAACGGCGAAGGCTATCTTTCGGAAGGTACGTGGCACCAGGATTGCCGCTATTGCCCTTATGCCGACGTTTGGGGAGAGTTCGGCAAGGAAGGTCTTGCACTCGGCCTCCTCTACGACATCGAACTTCATACCACGATGTACCAAACCTACCATCCGGGGACGATCGTGCGTTGGGACGCCCTCAAGACCCGAGGCGACCATCTTTGCAAATTCCGCATCTCGATCCCCGAGCTGGTGAGCCCGAACGATCCCGAATATGTCCGGCCGGCCGAGGGATAGGGACGCACCGTTGCGGGGCCATCTTTCGAACGAATTTCCCGGCGCCAACGAGCTACCGCCCCCGTTGCCGATCGAGCTGAAGCTTGGCAAGGAACGGCACGAGGGGATGTACCCCGAGTGCAACCATCGTTTTCTGGTCCATCGCGGCAAGCGCAGTGGCTTCCGCTGCCGATACACCGAGTGCTGCCGCATAGCCCGCGGGATCGGAAAAATAGCGCGCGCGCTCACTGGCATCGTTCGCGAGACGATGGAGGGCCTCGGTGAGTTTCACCCGCTCGGGATGCACGCTTGGGTAATGGAGCACATCGCTGCGCTCCGCTCTGCCGCCATAAAAGGCAAGGGTTGCATAGATATGATGCCAGCTCGGCTCGAACTGAACGATATCGGGCTTGCGCTCGCCCAACATGCCTGCCGCGATGGCCCAAGAGCGAAGCTCGACGTTTCCGTGATCGTCAAGGGTTCGTTCGTCAAGTGCCAGGAGTGCTCTCAGATTGCCTTCCTCAAGTCGCGTAAAGAGGGCTCGATCGAACTCGACATCCGGCGACCCATAACGCTCGGTGCCCGGAAAGTGCGACATGCCCCCGCTTGCCACGATCACGGCCGACTTTCCCAAGGCGGACAGCGCGCGGGCGACGGCGCGGCCGAATTGATAGCAGCGCTCCATGGAAGGTTGCGGCGGGACATAAGCGTTCACATAAAGGGGTATCACCTCGCTCTGAATTCCGAGGAAGGTCATCGGAATGCCGAAGGCATAGTCGATTTCGGCGGTACTCGTGAATGCAGGATCGAATCCCTCCTCCTGCAATCGCCGCAGAAGTGCGAGCGACAGGCTGCTTGCGACCCGATAGCGGAAATCGCGGCCGGCGAAGTGTCCACGCACCTCACCCCCCACATGCAGCGTGAAAGGGGGGACGCATTGGAGAAAGAACTGATTGGCGTGATCGTTGGCGCAGACGATCCAAACATCGGGTGCGAGTGCCGCCAATCGCCGTCCGTTCTCGCCAGCGAGGGTCGAGATACGCTCGACAGTTGCCTTGTCCTCCGTATCCGGCAACGTGAAGAACTGGGGTGCGTGGGGCATGATGACGCCGCCGAGCACGCCCATACTCGATTTTCCGTCGCCCATGGTCGTTCCTCCCGGTTACTCGACGATTCCGGACATTAGCGCCAGACCGAGCGCCACCTGCATAGGCAAAACCAAGCCGAGGTCGCCAGATCTGTCAAGAACGCCGAAGATGCAGCGCTCGTCAAATCGCGACGTTCAGAACGAAACGACGAAGGCAAGGGACGCGATGAGAAGTACGGCAAAGACCACATTGATGGCTCGGTTGATGCGGCGATCTCGAAAGAATCCCGTGAGGGTCGCCCCCGCGAATAGCCACGCCAGGTTGACCGCGGCGATGATCGCCACCAAAACGGCTATTTTCAGCGCTGCGTCCAGCTCGGGACGCCGACCGACCAGCACGAAGCCCGAGAACAAGGCGGCCATGGCGGCGTAACCCTTGGGATTGACGAGCGACAAAAAAATCCCGCCGGCGAACGACGGGCGACGCTCGTCGGCGCGCGTCGACAAGGGTGGTGCCGTCGCAATGCGGAAGGCGAGATAGAAAAAATACGCCGCGGCCATGGCGGTCACGACGGGCGTGGCTCCGGGCAAGGCGAGTAGAAGGCCGGCAACGCCGCTCGCGACGATACCCATCACGACGACCATGCCGACGATGATCCCGGACATGTATCCGAGGCCGCGACGCGCGCCGAAGGCAGCCCCTGTTGCGGCAAGGCTCAGCGTCGCGGGGCCCGGGCTGCCGGCGAGTGCGAGTGCCGCCAGAACGAAACCGAAGATATTTTCCAAGTCGAGCACCCCTCCTGTCGAGGAAGCAGGGCGTTTCTGGTATAGAAGGCCATGGCGTCTTTCATGAACCAAGCCGCTGTGGAACGTCTTGAACGATCGTGCGGCGATGGGTCACGGGATTGGATCCGGACTGCCCCATCGTGTCGGGGGCTCGAGCGAATCGAGGCGTTCTTTGCGGGACATGCTTTCGATCCTCACCGGCACGATACCTATGCCATCGGTATTACGCTCCACGGCGTCCAATCCTTCCGCTATAGGGGTTCGGCGGAGCGAAGCGTGACGGGCCAGGTATTCGTTCTTCATCCGGACGAAACCCATGACGGTCACGCGGGGACGCGTGCTGGGTTTCGCTACAGGATCCTCTATGTCGAGCCCCGAATGATCCGCGACGCGTTGGGGGAGGGGTCCAGCTCCCTTCCATTCGTGCGCAAAGCCGTTTCGAGCGACAAGCGCCTCGCTGCGGCGATTGTGCCAGCAGTCGACGGTCTCGATTTGGCTCTGGAGGATTTGCACCGCGACGAAATCGTTTTCGATCTCGCGCAAGCGCTGGCTGCGGCGGATCCATCAAGCACCCTACGGCGCTTGCCAGCGCCATATTGGCGAGCAATCGACATGGTGCGCGATTTTCTCGATGCCAATGTCGAACGTGTTGTCACTTCCGCGGCATTGGAGGCCATCGCGGGACTTTCGCGCTATGCCGTGGCGCGGCACTTCCGAGTGTGCCTGGGAACAAGTCCTTACCGATATCTCATCATGCGGCGTCTCGATCGCGTCCGCGCCCTGATTCGGCAAGGCACGCCGCTTGCCGACGCCGCACTGTCATGTGGCTTCGCGGATCAAAGCCACATGACGCGCCATTTTAAGAGGGCCTATGGCATATCGCCGGGGCGATGGGCTGCGATCGGAGTCCAGGGTGCTCCCGCAGCAATGCCCGCGCAAAGGAGTGGCATGTGACAAGCCTCAACACCTGACGCCCGAGCACTTGCCGCATCGCTGGGGGCTGCTTATCCTTGGCGATCCGGACTGGCCTAATTCAGGCAGACATTTCCTCGACATCTCTTTCAACGAGCGCGACAACGGATAAAGAAATCATGCAAGCGCACATCGTTCTCGCCCATCCGGAGTCCAAATCCTACAATGCCCACCTGGCCCGCGTGACGGCGCATTCTCTCGGAAAATTGGGATGGGACGTCACGGTCTCCGACCTTTACGCAATGAAATTCGATCCGTGCGAGCGGCCGGAGCATTATATCGAGCGCAAAAATATCGACCGTTTCGACGTGCAGGCCGAACAGAAATTCGCTTCCGATCGGGGTTCTATACCGAGCGCCGTGACGGCCGAGATTGCGCGGCTCGACAATGCCGATCTCCTCATCATCCAGTATCCGATGTGGTGGCATCTGCCGCCCGCGATGCTGAAAGGCTGGTTCGATCGTGTCTTTATCTATGGCGAGGTTTATGGCAGCAAGAAGCGATTTGAAGTCGGCCGCTTTAGCGGCAAGCGCGCCATGCTCTCGGTGACGGTCGCCACCAGCCGGGAAAGCTATGATTACGATGGCCGAAGTGGTGACATCGATCTTCTGCTTTGGCCCGTCCACCTGTCGCTTGCCTATGTCGGATACACGGTGATGGCTCCCTTCGTCGCATATGGCGTCGAGGCGGGACTCCGCTATTCCGCGGAAAGCGTGGTCAAAGCGCGGCTCGAACGAGTCGAGGAAGATCTCGTGACTCGCATGCGAACCCTCGACCGAACGCCCGTCATTCCCTTCAATCGCATGAGCGATTGGGGCGAGGATGGTCGCATCAAGGCGTCAGCGCCCGTTTACAGCCCCTTTATCCGGCATCGGCAACACCTGGACATCGAATGATATCGCACTTGCGGCGATCTTGGAGTACATGGAGTTTCGCGAGACCCGAGCGCCGCGATGACCATTTGGGATTTGTCGGCTGAACCGTGAAAAACGCTCTCGACTCCCGACGCGTCGACCGCAGTGGCGAGCTTCTTCGCTGGCTGAACGAGGAAGGCCGCTTTGCGTCCGATACCGGCCGCCTGCTCGAATCGCTCTGCGAGAAGCTGATTACGCTTGGCGTTCCGCTCTCTCGCGCCACCGCGCATGTCCGAACGCTTCACCCCGAATTTCGAGGCGTGGCGCGCATCTGGCGGCGGGGGGAAAACATTGAAATTCGGACGACGCGCCACGGTCTCCAGTACACATCGGATTACCAGAACAGCCCCATTCAATCCATCATCGAGACCGGACAGTGGCTCAATACCCGGTTGGATGAAGCGACCGACCGGCGCTTCCCAATTCTCGCGACCCTGCGGGGGCAAGGCGTTACGCATTATGTGATGGCGCCGCTCGTGTTCTCGAATCGAATTGTCAATGCGATGTCGTGGGCGACCGATGCGCCCGGCGGCTTCGCGGATGCGGACGTCGAACTGCTCGAGGGACTCGTGACCGCTTTCATCCCGATCCTCGAAGCGACGGCGAGTCCGCGGATCTACGGCGAGCTACTTGCGACCTATGTGGGCCGCGATCCGGGTGCTCGGATCATGGCGGGTGCGGTTCAGCGTGGCGACGTCCATCATCTCAAGGCGGCAATGTTGCTTGCCGACCTGCGCGGCTTCAGTCGGCTGACCGACGAGCTTCCCGAGGAGCGAATTGTCGAACTCCTGAATGCGTTCTTCGACCTGGTCGTGCCGGGCGTGATCGCAGGTGGCGGCGACATTTTGAAGTTCGTCGGCGATGCAGTCATTGCGATTTTCCCGATTCCGGACGGTGATCCAAGGCCCGCTTGTACCGCCGCCTTGGCATCGGCGCGGTCTGCGTTGGGGGCCCTTCAAGCGGCAGCGCCCGAGATCCGCGAAAAAATTCTCATCGACATAGCGCTTCATTGCGGCGACGCCGCCTACGGCAATATCGGTTCCGGCAATCGCCTCGATTTCACCGCGGTGGGGCGCGACGTCAATATCCTTAGTCGTTTGGAACTCCTCTGCAAGGGCGTCGGTCGGCCCATCCTCATGACCGATACTTTCGCCGCCGCGATTTCCGAGCCGGTCATTGAGATCGGCCATTTCGAATTGCGCGGCTTTCGCCGGCATCAGGCGGTCTATGCCGTTTGCGAAGAGGGGGAGGAGCCCAGCAATCCCGAACGCACGGCCGTGGTTTGAATGCCGCGCGCAAAATGCGCGTTCGAGAGCATTCCGAGAGTAGTCGCATTCGCCCGCGTGGCGTGCGTTCAAAGCCGCTTGAGCGCGCGCTCGAATAGGACGGCGGAATCGCCTTTGAGCTGTCCTCCGGCCAACGCTGCCTCAAGCCTGTGCTCGAGATGTCCGGTGAAATGGTCGATCTTGGGCGGTGGCCACGAATGACGTGCCGCGAGTTCCTCGAGATCGGTTTTGAAACGGTCGATTCGCGCGTCGAGTGCTGACATGCGCTCCTGCGGAGAGACACCTTCGCGACTCACGATCGCCATGATATCGGCCATCACGGAGTCGGCGCTGACACCCTTGGGCTGCTCGGCCATGACGGTTCCCAGATCGCTCGATGGAGGCAGTTTATCACATTCACGATCATTCACTGACCGTGACGGCGGTTTTTACGCACCGCAACGTCGTTTGCGAACAGCGATTGAGGCCGCAATTTGGCGATTCCGTGTGCAAATTTTGGCTGTACAGGTGCCGGCGTCGGCAACGTATTTCCTCGTCGGTAGAATGATTTGCTGTCGAGCATTCGCGTGTCATGCCAGTCATGCAGCGCCAATTTTGTCTCATGTTTTTCCCCTCTATGTCCCAGTCGCCTCCCCATGTTTTTGACCGAGCGTGGGGCCGCTTCCGCCGGCCTCCATTTGGCACGGAGGATTCCATGCGGTACGCAAAGATCGGTCTCCTTATGGCAATGCTTGCAGCGGCATCGGCGTGCTCGAACATGTCGGACCAACAGCAACGCGCGCTTAGCGGCGGCGCCATCGGTGCCGGCGGCGGCGCCGTGCTCGGTGCGGTCGCCGGCTTTAACCCGCTCGTCGGCGCGCTCGTTGGTGGCGGCGCAGGTGCCGCCGTTGGCGCCTTGACAGCGGAGCCGCATCATTAATGTGCCCTAATGGCGGTGAGGGAAATCTCAATGCAACAGGGCGGCGCTGTGCGCAGAGTTATCCGCCGGTTTCGTGGCCGTCGCCAAGTTGCGGGCGCCTGGGGCGTTGTTGGCGCGCTTTTGCTGACGCTCGTAATCGTTTCTTCGCTCGTGCCGCGGCACTCAACGCCAACGAACGACAGCATTGCTCGCGCCAGTCAGGAACTTCCGCACGAGCGGAGCGGATCCGATCGCAACTAGAGTGATGGACTTGAAGTCCCTAACATTTTGCGCCGTGATGGAATAATCGAGGCCAAACATGCCAGAGGACCGAGAATTCGACTCACTTTCCGATGAGGCAAAATTCAGCGTACTGCGCAAGGAGCTTTGGGCCCTGCGCGCCGAGATCGTGTCCCTCGGCGGTGCCGAATGCAGGCTGCTGAGGGAGATCGATGCTCTGAAGGCGAGACTGGCCGAAACAGAGAGCAAAAATGGCGCACGAACGAATGCCGCCAACGCGCCGGGCTGGCTGCGCATGCTCGTGCACCGCTAGGCGAGCACATGGGTGCGCCGCGGGCATCGCGGAATATTGCGAAGATCGTCAACTTCGGTGCTACCGGGTCAGGAAATCGCTCAGCTAGTGCCAGGTCCCGATGGGACCGGACCGCTCGGCCGAAGAGTACCCGTCTCATCATGCTGTTCGTCGCCAGCCAGTGCGGGCGAAAATACGCTCAGTAGATGCAGATCGCTCACGGCGCGCAACTTGTGCCGGTCGCGCGGGCCGACGTTATAGGCAGTGCCCGGTTCGAGCTTCCAGTTTTCCCCGCTCGTCAGGTCGCTTACCTCGCCGCTGCCGGCGAGGATATGATTTGCTTCCCAATGGTGCTTGTACCAGAGGATGGCTTCGGCTCCCGCCATGAGGTGCACGTCGGAGAGGCCAAAGCCTACATCGTCCGCTTTGGTCAGCATGCGGATCGTGCGCGCCTGTCCATTGGCCACGACCATTTCCTTGCCAGCGGCGCGCATCTCATGGACACGCTTTACGAACATTCGGCGATCGGTCTTCGGCCGCGGGCCGCTGGCGGCGTAGGTGCCATCCTTATCGTGGCTTTCATCGCCCTTGAGTGCGGGGCAAAAGACGCTGACATGGTGCTCGTTTTCGGTCACGCGAAAGCGATGTCGATCGTTCGGCCCAACGACATAGAGAGCGCCCGCCTCTAGTGGCCAACTTTCCCCGCTTGTCAGGTCCGTCACTTCGCCTCGGCCCGAGACGATGTAATTGGCCTCCCAATGGTTCTTGTACCAAAGGACGGCGTCGGCACCCTTATCGACCCGATTGTCGTTGTAGGAAAAGCCCATGCCGTCGGCCGCGGTGAGAAAGCGCGCCGACCGTGTTGTGCCGTTGACCAAGAGTTTGATCATGCCAGCGGCTTGCAGCCCTTCGAGGGTCCGGATGAACATGAGGTGCTACTCCCCAATTTGCGCGGCGTAACATGCGCAACGCGTCGATCGGCAAGTGCTGACGTCATGCTAATCCATTGGCAAATCGCGTTCTAGTGTGGCGGATCCGAAATTCGCAACATCTCAGGGCTTGCGCGCAGTGCGGCCGTTACTCGACTTTGCGCAAGAACGTCCGCTCCTCGGCGAGGATCAGTTGCTGCTCCACCGCCGTGGCGAAGTTGGCCATGGCCTCGGGATCGGTGCGCAGGCGCGCGCGATAGGCCTCATAAGCAGCCAAACTCTCGAACGAGATGAGGCCATAGGCGATATTGTTGGTCCCCTCGTGGGGCATCCAATAGCCGATGAGATCGCCGCCGCAGCGGGGAATGATGGTGGACCAGCGGCGCGCATAGGTTTCGAACGCTTCGCGGCGGAAGGGATCGATTTGATAACGGATGAAGACGGTGACGGTCATCGGTACCCTCCGTCGCAGAGGACTGCGTGTTCGCGGATGATACCGCCGGTGTGGGCGCCGATGTTACGATGCCGGTCGAAATATGGGACGGTGAAAGAGGTGAATTGCCGGAACAGCCCCGGATTTAAGTCTGGGGGCAACCACGACGATTGCGAACAAAGGGGAATCTCCTCTTCGTGTCACCGCACTAATATGCGGGCACGACGACCACGGGAGAAACAGCGACGACCGGGACGACTGGAACGACCGGCGCTCCGATAATGACGGGACCGCCCACGAAGACCGGGAAGACGCGTGCGCCGACAAAGAACCGGCGATCGAAGAAGAAGCGACGGTTGTCGAACCGATGATCGGCGAAAAATGCGTGATGGTCGAAGAAGCGATGGTCGCCGAAGAATCGACGATCGCCGAACGGGTGGCCGGCGAAGCTGGATCGTCCCATAAAGAACGACCCGCCTTGAAACCCGGAATGGGTGCCGCCGAAGGAGCCGCCACCTTGGCCTGCGGCCAAGCTGCTCGTGGTGCCCGTCAACATGCTTGCCGCAAACAAAATAGCGGCAAGCGCCATACCAAGTGAAACTCGCATCTTCATGGCCACACCCTTCTACCGGGAAAGCACGTTCCCGGTTGGTAACAGGATCGGCCATGGCGTCAAACTTACAATTTTGTCACGATAAAGGTACGTCGGCTTGCGGCGCGGGGATCGCCGGATTAGGCGACATTGCCGAGGTATCGTTTGCTTTTCCCCTGGTTGGAACTCTGCCTAGCGCCAATACCCGCCGCGCCAACGCCATCCGCCGCCAACGCGAACCCATACGCCCGGAACCCAGACCGCACCCCGGCGCGGGGGCGCAGCGTAATAGCCGGGAGCCCAGACATAGGTACCGCCATTCCAGACCCAACGTCCCGGAACCCAAACGAGTCCTGGGGCAGGTAGCACCGGAACCGCCTCGACCATCGGCGCAGGTGCAGCGTAGGGGGCGACATAGGCCGGTGGTGGCGGGTAACCGTAAGGTGGGGGTGCTGGTTGGGCCTCGGCCACTGCAGAGACAAGAACGAGAATTGACGACAAGATCCCAATCCCGAATCCAACACGTCTCCATCTTTCGATGGCAGGTTCCGTCGGCATAAATGCTCCCCCAGGTCCCACGCAGCGAGTCGTCACGGTACCCCCATCCCGACATCTTGTCGATCCAGAGGGTGGCGCCTCATGTGTGGATGGCCGCCGAGGACGGATTTCTTCAGGGACCCGTTTCCCTCCGCCGATGTTCTGTTCCTTTATTGGCCTGGCGGCCGGACTAATTCCCGATATTCACACTATTGCGATGAGCGATCTCCGCCAATTTGGCAAGGTCGGGCGGACCGGCTTGCGATTCCTTGTCGATGTCGGCGAAGAGCTCGGAAGCATGTCCGTTATGGCTGGTTACCGATATCATCTGACCGCCGCCTGCGCCAAAGCGGAAGCAATGAACCGTGCCGGCAGGCACATGGACCAACGTTCCCGGCGTCGCCGAGATTGTCGTATTCGCGTATGTGATCTCGATCCGGCCCTTTACGACATAGAACGTTTCATCCCAGTCGTGACTGTGCGGTGGTGGCCCGCTCCCCTCCGCTCCGTCTTGCAGGAATATCTCATAACCCTGCGTGGCGTCCTTCGATGCAAGCACGGTGATCTTCTCGCCGACCACGTCGAGCGAACGAGCGTAATTGTCGGGCGTTACGACGAAGGGCTTGGTTGGCATTTGCTATCCTCCCCCTCACCCAGATCCATTGAGCCGAGTCCGTATCGCTCAATAGGGTGCACCGGTTGAGGGCCAATGACAACCTCCTGCGATGCCAGATTGCCCGGCCTGACTGATACACGACCAGTCAAAACGATGCCTTGGTGCTGGGTGCCTGCGTCATTGCGGCCGGCGCGGCACGATGAGATTTCCGACGTTGATCTGCACGGCCTCGCCTTTTTGATTGAGTGTCGTCGTCCGCACCTTAATCAGTCCCTGCGTGGGGCGCGACTTGGACGGCCGGACCTCGAGCACCTCGCTTTCGACGCGCAGCTCGTCGCCCGGTCGCACGGGCGTCGGCCAGCGGAACTCGTCGAAGCCGGCGCCAATAATCCCGCCCGCCGGTTGAAACTCGCCCTCGACGAGGAGCTTCATGGTGAGTGCCGCGGTATGCCAGCCGCTTGCGGCCAACCCGGCGAAGATCGTACCGCGCGCCGCCTCGTCGTCGAGGTGGGCCGGCTGCGGATCGAACTCTCGGGCGAATGCCTTGATCGCCGCTGCGTCGACCTTTAGGCGACCGGAGCCGAACGTTTGCCCGACGCTCAAATCCTCGAGATACAACTTCGTCATCGCCATTAGCTCCGTTGGAGAAAGCTATGGCGCATGCAATAAAAGTCAACGCTGTCGAGCAGCACCTGGATGCCCGGGTCTAACCTCCGGACCTCTCCATTCGTCATGCCCGGGCTTGACCCGGGCATCCACGCCTTTTAGCGCTCCGGCAATGACGCTCGTGATAAAGGCGCTGATCCCACGGCCTCCCGCAAGACGGCAATCTCTGCCTCGAGTTGTGCTATGCGCTTGTCCCGGG
>Ga0187766_10000948_pt1 | contig 16640 bp, 11 predicted proteins | sample 0216_QUI02_MP05__4_FD_132971 | JGI IMG/M metagenome (GOLD analysis project Ga0187766, IMG submission 132971) | Tropical peat soil microbial communities from peatlands in Department of Meta, Colombia - 0216_QUI02_MP05_20_MG | ecosystem: Environmental > Terrestrial > Soil > Wetlands > Peat ... | reverse complement strand
GACGAGCAGGTGCGCGCGCAGGTGGCGGCGCCGATCCTGCAGTGGCAAGGCCCGGGCATCCATCCCGCGCACGCGCTCGCCGCGATCGGCGCGGTGTTCGGCCCGGACGCGGTGTACACCGTTGACGGCGGCAACACGTCCCTGTGGGCCTACAACATGCTGCCGCCCACGCGCCCGCGGTCGTATCACTCGATCCTCGAGCTCGGAATGCTCGGTACCGGTATCCCGTCGGCGATCGGCGCCAAACTCGGGGCGCCCGACCGCGAGGTCGTCTGCGTCACCGGCGACGGAGCCGCGGGCTTCAACGTCATGGAGCTGCAGACCGCCGCGCGCGAGAGCGTCGACATCACCGTGATCGTGTTCGCCGAGGGCTCGTGGACGATGGAGGAGCTCAACGAGCGCCAGCTGTACGGTACGACGTTCGGGACCGCCCAGGGCGAGATCCGCTGGGACGTCGTCGCCCAGGGGCTGGGCTGTCACGGCGAGTATGTGGATCGCATCGAGGACCTCGACGGCGCGCTGCGGCGCTCACGCGAGCACGACGGTCCCAGCCTGGTCTGCCTGCGCACCGACCACGACGCCAACCTCGCGGTGCCCGCCGAGATGACGAGCCGCTTCTTCGAGGTCTACTTCGGGCCGGCCAAGCCGGCCACCGTCTAGGAGGTGGAATCACCATGGCCAAAGACATCGACCTGACCGGCAAGACCGCGGTCATCACCGGCGCCGGATCCGGGATCGGCGCGGCGACCGCGCGGCTGCTCGCCCGGCATGGCGCCAAGGTGCACGTGGCCGATCTCAACGCCGAGGCGGCCGCCGCTGTAGCGCGCGAGATCGGGCGCGGCGCAGCCGATCACGCGGTCGACGTGAGCCGCCCCGAGGAGGTCGAGGCGCTGGCCAAGGCCGTCTTTGATGACGACGGCCGCGTCGACATCCTGCACAACAATGCCGGCATCGGCCACGGCGGCGACATCGAGACCACGACGGTCGAGGATTGGCAGCGGGTGATCGGGGTGAACCTGCTCGGTGTCGCCTATGGGGTGCAGGCGTTCGTGCCGCGGATGCTCGCACAGGGCCACCCGGCGACGATCGTCAATACCGCCTCCGAGGCGGGGCTCATCCCCGTCGCCAGGATGGCGCCTTACTGCGCCTCCAAGTTTGGCGTGGTCGGGATGAGCGAGTCGCTCGACGCCGAGCTGCGATCGCGCGGAATCCGCGTGGTTGCGGTCTGCCCGGGCATCATCAACACACCGATCGTGCACGACGGGATCATGCGCGGCCAGCTCGGTGCCGACCGGGAGAAGATCGTCGCCTTCTACGCCAAGCACGGCGCGTCGCCGGATACCGTCGCCGCGGCGGTGCTCGACGCGATCGCGCGGCCGCGTCTGATCGTCGTCTCGCCGCGATCGCACGTGCTGGCGCCCTACCTGCTGCACCGGCTCTCCCCGCGCCTGGTGCAGCCGCTGGCCCGCACCATGACGAAGATCGTCAGCCGCAGCTGAGCGGCTTCACCGCCGAAGTCGCTACGTGCACAAGGAGTTTGGTTATGAGTGAAGAGCACGCGCTCGTCATCGTTGCCGGCTATCAGGACCTCGATTCGGCTCGCCGGGACTTTGAAACCCTCGCCGATCGAGTCAAAGACAAGAGCGTCGCGCTGCCGGGCGCGGTGCTGGTGGGCAAGGACGCCGAGGGTAAACCGGTGTTGGTCGATACCGGCAATCGTCTGGGCCGAAGGGGCGCGGCGTGGGGTGCCGGGGTCGGCCTGGCGGTCGGTTTGTTCTCGCCGGCGCTGCTGGCCTCGGCGGCGGTCGGCGCCGCCGCCGGTGCGTTGGCGGGCACATTCGCCGACCATCGGATCAAAAGCGGGCTGGGCGACAAGATCGGGCAGGCGCTGGCCGAGGGCACCGGCGTCATCATCGCCGTCACACCGCCGCAGGGCCGACTGGCAGTGGAGCAGGCGCTGGCCGGCTCCCCGTTGAAATCGGTTGCGGAGTTGGATCATTCGACGCTGAGAAGCCTGCGGGCGGCGTTGGAAGAGGCGATGGGTAAGTACGAACCGGACCGCACCCGTCTGCCGCTGCCCAACCGCAGCTTCGGCGGCACGATGGGCCGCACCATGGCCGAGTCGGTCGGTGACTGGACCATCGTTCCCGGCCCCAAGGCGCCCGACGGTGCGCCCAATGTGCTGATAGTGCTGATCGACGACGCCGGGTTCGGTGGACCGGAGACCTTCGGCGGCGCGATCCGTACCCCGACGCTGACTCGGGTAGCACGAAATGGCTTGGCCTACAACCGCTTCCACGTCACCGCAGTGTGCTCGCCCACCCGGGCGGCGCTGTTGACCGGGCGCAACCATCACCGGGTGGGCTTCGGGTCGGTCGCCGAGTTCCCCGGCCCATTCCCGGGCTACTCGTCGGTCAAGCCGCGCACCTGCGCCGCGCTGCCGCGCATCCTTCGCGACAACGGTTATGTGACTGGCGGTTTCGGCAAGTGGCATCTGACCCCTGACAATGTCCAGGGAGCGGCCGGGCCGTTCGACAACTGGCCGCTGGGATGGGGATTCGACCACTATTGGGGGTTTCTGTCCGGCGCCGCGGGACAGTACGACCCGATCACCACCCAGGACAATTCCGTCATCGGCGTGCCTCGGGGCAAAGACGGCAAGCCGTATTACTTCCCCGACGACCTGACCGACAAAGCCGTGGAGTGGCTGCACGCCGTGCGCGCGCAGGATACCGAGAAGCCGTGGATGATCTACTACTCGACCGGCGCCACCCACGCGCCGCATCATGTGTTCAAGGCATGGGCGGACAAGTACCGCGGCCAGTTCGACGAGGGCTGGGACGTCTATCGGAGGAAGACGCTGGAACGGCAGAAGAAGCTGGGGATCGTCCCGCCCGAGACCGAACTGACCGAGCGACCAGACCTGTTTCCCGCGTGGGATAGCCTGTCGGACAACCAAAAGAAGCTGTATGCCCGGCAGATGGAGGTGTTCGCCGGTTTCTCTGAGAACGCGGACTGGAATGTCGGCCGGCTGCTCGACGCGATTGAGGATCTGGACGAGCTCGACAACACGCTGGTCTTCTACATCTGGGGCGACAACGGCGCCAGTATGGAGGGCACTATCACCGGCTCGTTCAACGAGATGACGTTCCTGAACGGGGTGGTGCTCGAGGCCGATCAGCAACTGCAGCTGATCGAACAGTACGGCGGGATCGAGGCGCTCGGTGACGAGCACACCGCGCCGCATTTCGCCTCGGCGTGGGCGCACGCCAACAACACCCCATTTCAGTGGGGCAAGCAAATGGCCAGTCACCTCGGTGGGGACCGCAATCCGATGGTCATTGCCTGGCCGAGCCGGATCCGGCCCGACACCCAGGTTCGCGGCCAGTTCACGCATTGCGTCGACATCGGGCCCACGGTGTTGGAGGCGATCGGTTTGCCGCAGCCGACCAGCGTCGACGGCATCGATCAGGAGCCCATGGACGGGACGAGTTTCCTGCACACCTTCGACGACGCCGCCGCGGAAGAACGCCACACCGTGCAGTACTTCGAGATGTTCGGCAGCCGCGCAATTTACAAGGACGGCTGGTGGGCCTGCACCCGGCTCGACAAGGCGCCGTGGGATTTCTCACCGGAGACACTGCAGCGGTTCAGGCCAGGGGTCTATTACCCCGACAACGACGTCTGGGAGCTGTACTACCTGCCCGATGACTTCTCTCAAGCGCGCAACGTGGCGGCCGAGCATCCTGACAAGGTCGCTGAACTTACGCAGCTGTGGTGGCGGGAAGCCGAGCGCAACCGGGTGCTGCCGCTGCTGGGCGGGCTGGCGGTCGTCTTCGGCAACCTGCCGCCACTGCCCACCACCACACGGTTCACCTTCAAAGGAGACGTGCAGAACATTCAGCGTGGCATGATTCCGCGAATCTATGGGCGGTCCTACGCGATCGAAGCGAAGGTCTCCGTCCCCGACGGCGGTGCTCAGGGCGTACTGGTGGCCAACGCCGACTTTATCGGTGGGTTCGCGTTATGGGTCGACGATGAGCGCCGGCTGCATCACACCTACTCGTACCTCGGGGTGGAGACCTACCGGCAGGTGTCCAGCCAACCGATCCCCACCGGCGATGTCACCGTGAAGATGCTGTTCGAATCTGACCAGCCGACCCCGGCATCCGGTGGCCATGTGACGCTGTGGGCCAACGACGAATTGATCGGTGAGGGCGCTATGCCCAATACGGTGCCCATGGCCTTTTCCTCTTACGCCGGCATGGACATCGGCCGCGACAACGGCCTTGTCGTCGACCGCGATTACGAGGACAAGGCGCCCTACGCATTCACCGGAACCGTTCGCGAGGTGGTGTTCGACCTGCAACCCGTTCACCACGAAGCCGAAAAGGCGTTGCACGAGCACGCCGTCATCCAGGCCGTCGGACAAGGCGCCGCGGGCTGAACGCATTGCGAATGACGGCTTTGCGTTGATCGCGGCAATGGCCCCGCCTGGTCGCCGGTGCTAGCAGCGCTCGATGCCCCGGGGCATGATTCGCGGCATGTCTTGATCGACCTTCGACACCGGGTGCCGCACGTGCGCAATACCTTCCCCATACGCCCTATCGCGCATGGGCACCCCACCCGGCACGGCGACCACATTCCGCAGAGGCGCCACAGTCCGCGTGGGTGCCACCCCCTGCACGACGGCGCGGAGTCTGTCCCACGCGCGCGCCTTCAGGGAGCCCCCTTTGAGGGAGCCGATAGTCGTGAGAGCGCTGAGGCTGACATGGTTCTGCAGTGTTAGCACGCTGGTGTCCTTCAGTAATCCGGCGAGGTCGTTCGTCGATCTCCGGCGACGTCGTCGGTGCATTCCTCAGTGACTAACGCGAAGACCCTGTCTATAGGTGATCGGGGTCACAGGCCAGTCAGCGATGACTAACCGGCATTCGGCAACTTCTATTCCAAACTACGGTACGTGCCCGCAGACGGTCTCGCCCGGATCGGTGGCCCAACATCACGTGAACAGCATTTATCGGGTGCAAAACGAGCATGCCGTCGCAAACGGGCGATTCGCAGCCGTCACAGGACAGGCATGACAACCGTTCGGGCGGGGCAGCAGCGGCACGGGTTGGCCTCAGCGTTGGCAGTTCGGGCACCAGTAGGCGACGCGGTCGCCGCTGTTGTCAGACATGATCAGCGTGCCGCAGCGACGGCACTCCTGCCCGGCGCGTCCGTACACCCACAGTTGGCGGCCCGCGCGGGTGTCGCCGGTGGTGCACCGGCTCCAACGGAAGCGGTTGGCCCAAAGCATGTCTCGCGCTCGCGACACCAGCCGCTTCGGGTCGGTAATGGCGGCGACCGGTGCGGTCGGCAGATGGCCGCTGACGAAACACAGTTCGTTGCAGTAGACGTTGCCGATCCCGGCCAGCACCCGCTGGTCCAGTAGTGCCTCGGCGATCGGCCGGTCCGGATCGGCAATGAGGTTGGCGGCGGCAACCTGCGGGTCCCAGTCCTCGCCCAGCAGATCAGGTCCCAAGTGCGCGACGACGCTAAGGTCGTTCGCGCGGTCGAGGACCTCCAGCTGTGCCAAGCCGTTGCCGATCGCCTGAGTCTCGTTGGCCTCCAGGATGATTCGGACGTGGTGGTCTTCTCGCACCGGCCTTGTCGTCGAGCGAACCCACCAGCTGCCGTCCATCTTCAGATGCGAGTGGATGCTGGCCGGGCCGACGCGGATGAACAAGTGCTTGCCGCGGCTGATCACCTCGTCGACGGTCAGCCCGGTGAGGTCCGTGGTGGCAAAGCGGGGAACGCGGACGTCGCACCGGGTCAGCGTCTTTCCGGCCAGTGCCTCCCGCAGCTTGGCCGCGGTGTACCAGACCGTGTCTCCCTCGGGCATCGGCTACTCGCTCATCGCAGCCGTAGACCCCTTGGTGTGCGGGTGAACCCGACGTCGGCAAGAGCAGCGGTCACCACCGGGCTGGACGCGCCGGCGTGCGGCTCCAGCACCGGCACCCCGTTGACCCGCTCGACCACGATCGACTCGACGCGCCGCGCAGCGACTAGGTCGGCTAGCGCGCAAGCCGCCGCGTGGTTGGTCTCGGGATCCTCGGTGAAATTCAGCAGTGAGCGCCCTCCGCGCTCGAGGAACCAGGCCAGCTCGCCGTCCACCAGCACGACAAGCGCTCCAGCTTTGCGGCCTGGCCGGGCAGCCCCCTCGCCCCCCGATGTTTGGGCCGGCCAGGGCAGTGCGGCGCCATAGGGGTTGGCCGGGTCGGCGGCAGCCAGCACCACGGCCTGGTACTGCGGCTTCTCGGGGTCAATGCCGTCGAGGTAACTGCGCAGCCGGTCGACCGTTGACGCGACAGCGAACTGCGCACCACCCAACGACTCGACGAAATAGCCGCGCTGGCACCGGCCGGCGTCCTCGAATGCGGTCAGGACCTTGTAGAGCGTGGCGAACCCACCCGGTATCCCTTCGGAAGCCACGGCGCCCCGGGTCAGCACACCGTGACGGTTCAACAGCAGCTCGGCCTGGTAGTGCGCGCGCAGGGTGGAATCCGGCTCGGGAGCCGGCAGCGCAGACCATCGGCCGGCCACCGTCGGGTCGGTGGCGCGGGTCTGGGCGTGCGCAACGCTGTAACGGCTCAGTCGCGGCGCGCGCCGTTGCCGGTGTGCCGGCGTGGAACGCTTGCGGGCGCTGAGGCCGCCGCTGAGCATTGCGCGTACCGGTGCAAAGGTGTCGCCGCTGACCCAGCCGGCCCAAATCAGTTCCCACAGCGCCGCTTTGAGGACGTCGTGACCGGTTCCGTGCTGGGCGAGCTGGCGGAAGAAGAACGCGCCGCCACCGGCCAGCGTGTCCAGGATGCTGCGGTGCACGTCGGTGAACTCGATCCCCCTAGGAGCGGCCAGCGTCAACGGCGCGGAATCGGCGGGGTGCAGCGCGATCCAGCCGTCACTACCCGAGATCTGTCCGCCACCCGACCAGGTGACCTCCCCGGATGCCAGCAGTTCGTCGAGCATGGCCGGGGAGTAGTCGCGTACCCGCGCGGCCAGCACCAGCGGTTCGATCGCCGAGGCCGGCAGCGGAACACCGGCGAGCTGATCGATGACGGCAGCCAACCCCTCGACGCCGGCGTTGCTCGCAGCGCCCACCTGCTGCCAGGCCGGCAGGAAGCGCGCGTAGGCCGCGGTGCTCACCGGTTCGACCTGGGCCCGCAGCGCCGCCAGCGAACGCCGGCGGAGGATGCGCAGCACGTCGGCGTCGCACCACTGCTCGCCGACGGCTTCCGCAGTGAAGTCGCCGCGCACCAGGCGACCGTCGGCGGCCAGCCGCCCCAGCACGTCGGCTGTCACCCGCAGTCCCAGGCCGAACCGGGCGGCGGCATCGGCTGTGGTGAACGGCGTGTGCGTGCGCGCGTAGCGGCCGAGCAGCTCACCCAGCGGGTCGGCCACCGCCTCGGTGAAGCTGGCCGGCACACCGAGCGGCACCGCCACCCCGACCCCGTCGCGCAGCCGGCCGATGTCCTCTACGGCCGCCCACCAGCTCTGCCCGGCGAACGACACCGTCAGCGCGCGTTTGGCCGCGCGCAAACCCTCCAACCAGCCGCCGACATCGGCGACACTCGCCCGGGCGGCCACCTCGTCCTCAGTCAGCGGGCCCAGCAGCCGCAGCAGATCCGCGACCGCTTCGGCGTCGCGGGCGAGCCGGTCGGCCGACAGGTGCTGCAACTGCCGGCCGGTGGCGGCGACGACCTGCGGGTCGAGCAGCTCGCGCAGCTCGACGCGGCCGAGCAGCTCGGCCAGCAGGGTGCTGTCCAGCGACAGCGCCGCGGCGCGCCGTTCGGCTAACGGGGTGTCGCCTTCGTACATGAACGCCCCGACATAACCGAACAACAAGGACGCCGCGAACGGTGACGGCGTCGCGGTCTCGGCTTCCAGCACCCGCACCCGGCGGCCGGCGATGTCGGACATCAGCATGGTCAGGGTCGGCACGTCGTAAACGTCCTGCAGGCATTCGCGGACGGTTTCCAGCACGATTGGGAAGTCCGGGTATTTGCGGGCTACGTCGAGCAACTGGGCGGCGCGCTGGCGCTGGTGCCACAGCGGCGAGCGGCGCCCTGGGTGGCGACGGGGCAGCAGCAGCGCACGGGCCGCGCATTCCCGAAACCTCGACGCGAACAGCGCCGAACCACCAACCTCGTCGGTGACGATCGGGTCGATCTCGTCGGGGTCGAACACGAACAACTCAGCCCCTGGCGGCGCGTCCCCGGAATCGGGCACGGTGTCAGGCAACCGCACCACGATGCCGTCGTTGGAAGCGGTCGGCTTCTCGTCGAGGCCATAGCGTTCCCGCAGTCGCCGGCTCACCGCCAGGGCGAGTGGGCCGTGCACCCGCAGCCCGTACGGCGAGTGCAGGATCACCCGCCAATCTCCCAGCTCGTCGCGGAACCGCTCGACCAGCAGCGTGGTGTCGGTGGGCACCACCCGGGTGGCGGCGCACTGGTCGTCGAGCAGCCGCCACAGGTTGTCAGTCGCGAAGTCATCGAAACCTAAATCCGCACAACGCTTCTCGAACGCATGGCGATCGAGTCTGGTCAGCTCGCCGGTGAACGCGCCGAGCGCGGCGCCCAGCTCGGCCGGACGTCCGGCGTCGTCGCCGCGCCAGAACGGCAAGCGGGCCGGCTGCCCCGGGGCGGGGATCACCAACACGCGATCGTGGGTGATCTCGGTGATCCGCCAGCTGGTCGCCCCCAGCGAGATGACATCGCCCGGGCGGGACTCGTAGACCATCTCCTCATCGAGTTCACCTACCCGAGAAGGCTTTTCGGAATCAGTAGCCAGGTAGACGGTGAACAGGCCACGATCGGGGATCGCGCCGCCAGAGGTGACGGCCAGCCGCTGAGCGCCTGGTCGCGCGGTCAAAGTGCCGGTGTCACGGTCGTAGACCAGCCGCGGTCGCAGCTCGGCGAACTCCGTCGAGGGATACTTGCCGCTCAAAAGGTCCAGGACCGCCTCGAACGCGCTGCGCGGCAGTGTCGCGAACGGGGCACTGCGGCGCACGGTGTCGAACCACCGGTCGGCGTTCAGCGGTTCCAGCGCGGCCGCCGCCACGGTGTGCTGCGCCAGGATGTCGAGCGGGTTGGTGGGCACCCGCATCGTCTCGATCTGGCCGGCGAGCATCCGCTGCACGGCCACCGCGCAGCCGATCAAATCGGTACGGTGCTTGGGGAACAGCACCCCCTGCGAAATCTCGCCGACCTGATGTCCGGCCCGTCCGATGCGTTGCAGGCCGCTGGCCACCGACGGCGGCGCCTCCACCTGGATCACCAGATCAACCGCACCCATGTCGATGCCCAGCTCCAGGCTCGAGGTCGCCACCACTGCCTTGAGTTGTCCGCGTTTGAGATCTTCTTCGACCGCGGCGCGCTGCTCCTTGCTGATCGAACCGTGATGGGCTCGGGCCAGCACCGGCGGGGCACCGTAGGTCTGGCCGCTGCCCAACAGCTGCGCCGGTGCGCCCCCAGCGACCTGCGGGTTAGGCCCAGCCGACAGCGGGACACCCGACCGCTCAGCGTGAATCTCGTTGAGCCGTGCGGTAAGTCGTTCAGCCAGCCGCCGCGAGTTGGCGAACACGATGGTCGAGTTGTGCGATTCGATCAAATCGACTAGGCGCGCCTCGACATCGGGCCAGATGGTGTTGTTGGCCATGTTGGCCATATCCGGGACCGGCACCTGCACGGTGAGCTCGACGGTTTTGCCTGACGGGGGAGCGACGATGGTGGTCGGGGATTGCCCGGACAAGAACCGTGCGACTTCCTCGGGCGGGCGCACGGTGGCCGACAACCCGATGCGCTGTGCAGGCCGCTGCAGCAGGTCGTCGAGCCGCTCCAGCGACAACGCCAGGTGCGCGCCCCGTTTGCCGCCGGCGATGGCGTGCACCTCGTCGACTATCACCGTCTGCACGCTGGTCAAGGTCTGGCGTGCGGCCGAGGTCAGCATCAGAAACAGCGACTCCGGGGTGGTGATCAGCACGTCGGGAGGTTGGGCGACGAGTTGGCGGCGACGTGCCGGTGGGGTGTCGCCGGATCGCACCCCCACCCTGATCTGTGGCGTGGGCAGACCGCGCTGCTCGGCGATCCGGGTGACCCCGGCCAGCGGGGTGCGCAGGTTGCGCTCGACGTCGACCGCCAGCGCCTTGAGCGGTGACACGTACAGCACCCGGGTGCCCGCGTGTCGGTCGGGTGCGCCGGCCAGGATGTCGATGGCCCACAAGAATGCCGCCAGCGTCTTACCGGACCCGGTTGGCGCGATGACCAGGGTGTTATCGCCGTCGGCTATGGCGGCCCAGGCGCTGGCCTGGGCCCTGGTCGGCGCTGCGAAGGTACTGGCGAACCAGTCGCGGGTGATCGTGCTGAACCGGCTCAGCGGGTCGGCGGGCGCGGTGCTCACCTAGCCATGGTGCCAATCGACACCGACAAAAGCAGGTCCCTGATTGATTTCCCTGGCTCTCCCCGCAAGCGGGCGGTGCCCCCACCTCCCGCCGTCCCCTCGCAAGCTGGGTACCCCCGCGCGGCCCCCATCGTCGCCAGGCTGGTCACCGTCGTTCGGATGCTGCCGCGTCCACCAATTGGGCGGGAATCCCGGGCACCCGGGCGACCGCGTCCAGCAGTGCGTGCGCACAGGCGTCGGCGAGTTGGCCCGCGTCGGTCGAGGGATCCATGATCCGCTGCCGGCACATCTCGAAGGTGAACGCCAGCCAGCCGTACAGGATCACCCGCAGGTGCCGCTCGACATCCGGATCAAGATCATTTCCCGGGCCCTCGACCTCGATGCGGGTCATGATGTGCTGCATCTGGCGGTCCTTGGCCTCGTCGTCGATGCCGAGCAGCACCGGGTCGGAACGCCCGATGCCGACATAGGCGGCCCATGCGGAGTGCGGATGCTGTCGCTGGTACTCCATGTAGGCGAGCACGCCGGTCCGCACCTCTTCGAACATCGTCTGACCCGGTAGGGGCAAGTGGTTGGTGGCCTCGATCAGGCGGTCAGCCTGGTCTTTGACCACGGCGGCGAAGAACGCTCGCTTGTCGGGGAAGTAGTGATACATCAGCGCCCGGGACACCCCGGCTCGCTCGGCGATCTCGTCGATGCGGACGTCGTCGTAGGGCCGTTGACCGAAGACCTCCGCACCCAGGGCCAGCAACTCAGCGCGGCGATCATCGGGAGACAACCGCCGCCTAGTTGCTCGCATACCCGAGATAGTAACTTGGCTCTACCGGCAGGCCGGTCTGGGCTAGCAGCGGCCCGCCTCCCTGTCACGACGAGACGCTAGGTCCCCTCAAACCGTTGATTTTGGGGAATTTTGCGTCTCACGCGCAAGATGGAACAGGGGCCGGCGATGCCTTCGCCGCCGGCTTCCTGATCGGTGGCATGCAGCTTGGCGGGCAGCGGCCGCCCGGGCAGTCTCGATGATGGGGGCGATGCCATGAGACCGGCGGCTGGTGCTGGGGGCGTGCTGTGGGTGGCCGACGAGGTTGCGGACGCGCTGCACTCGGGCCGCCCGGTGGTGGCGCTGGAGACCACACTTGTCTCGCACGGCTTCTCGCAGGGACGCGGCCTGCTCGCCGCGCAGCAGGCCGAGCGGCGAGTCCGCGCCGCCGGTGCCGTGCCGTGCACGGTCGGCATCGCGGACGGCCTCGTCCGGGCCGGGCTCAGCGCTGCGGAACTTGATCGCTTTGCCGAGGCGGGGAAGGCGGCACGGAAGGCGGGTGCGCGGGACATCGCGGCCTGCGTGGCCCAGCGTGCGCTCGGCGCAACCACCGTCGGCGGAACCCTGGCAATCTGTCGCCTCCTCGGCATCCGGTTCATGGGCACGGGCGGGATCGGCGGCGTGCACCGTGGCTTTACCGAGAGCCTGGATATCTCCGGTGACCTGGTGCAGCTAGCCCGCACGCCGACCATGGTGGTGTCGTCTGGGGCCAAGGCCATCCTGGACGTTCCCGCGACAGCTGAGCTGCTGGAGACACTCAACGTGCCGGTCCTGGGCTGGCGGACGGACACGCTTCCGGTCTTCTACAGAGGCGAAGGCGGCCCGGCGGTAGCCGCACGCATCGACAATGCCGTCGCCGCCGCTCGGGTGGCCTCGATCCACTGGCAGCTGGCAGGCTCATCAGGGCTGCTGCTGGGGCGGCCGCCTGATCCTGGGCTGGACATCGAGCCCGTGCTTACCGAGGCGATCGGCCGGGTACACAAAGCCGGGGTGACTGGTCAGGCGGTGACACCGGCCATCCTGGCCCTGGTCGAAGAGCTGACAGGTGGCCGGAGCGTGGCAGTCAACCAACAGCTCATCGCCGATAACGCCGCGCTGGCGGCCGAGATTGCGGTCGCCTACGCGGCCGAGCGGGCCGATCAGTCCGCGGACCGGCCCGGCCGGTGAGGCGGCTCATGTCGAATTTTGCGTCTCACTCGTGAGCACAGTCACCCGAACTCTACCCCCTGGGCCAGCGGCAACTCGCGCGAGTAGTTGACGGTGTTGGTGGCCCGCCGCATATAGGCCTTCCACGCGTCCGACCCCGACTCCCGCCCGCCGCCGGTCTGCTTCTCGCCGCCGAACGCCCCGCCGATCTCCGCACCCGACGTGCCGATGTTGACGTTGGCGATACCGCAGTCGGATCCATCGATGAAACGCTCCGCCTCCCGCATGTCAGTGGTGAAGATCGCCGACGAAAGACCTTGCGGCACCGCATTGTTGAGAGCAATGGCCTCGTCCAACTCATCGTGCGTCAGGACGTAGAGGATCGGTGCGAACGTCTCGGTCGACACGATCGCGGTCTGTGACGGCATCCGCACCACGGCCGGCGCAACGTAGTAAGCACTCTCCGGGAACCCGACATAGTGGCGTTCACCGCCGATGACCTCGCCGCCGTCGGCACCCGCCTGTTGCAGCGCCCCCACCATGTCGCGGTAGGCGGTCTCGTGGATCAGCGGGCCTACTAGTGTGCCCTCGGCCGACGGATCCCCGATGGGTAGCTGCCGGTAGGCGGCGACGATACGCGCCACCACCTCGTCGGCCACCGAGCGGTGCACGATCAGCCGGCGCAGGCTGGTGCAGCGCTGCCCCGCGGTGCCGGCCGCGGCGAACACGATGGCCCGCACCGCCAAATCCAGGTCAGCCGACGGTGTCACGATGGCAGCGTTGTTGCCGCCCAGTTCCAGTAGCACCCGGCCGAAACGCCCGACGACCCGGGGACCGACCTGCTGGCCCATTCGCACCGAGCCGGTCGCCGATAGCAACGCGACGCGGGCGTCGTCGACCAGTTGCTGGCCGACGTCGCGGCCGCCCAGGAGCACGCCGGTGACCTCGGGGGGCGCGCCGACATCAGCGGCGGCCCGGGTGATCAAAGCGCGGCACGCCAGAGCGGTCAACGGGGTCAGCTCCGAGGGCTTCCACACCACGGTGTCCCCACAGACCAATGCCACTGCGGTGTTCCACGCCCAGACCGCAACCGGGAAGTTGAATGCCGTGATCAAACCCACCACGCCGAGCGGATGCCAGGTCTCCAGCAGCCGATGCCCCGGCCGCTCGGAGGCAATGGTGCGCCCGTACAGCTGGCGCGACAAGCCGACGGCGAACTGGCAGACGTCGATCATCTCCTGCACCTCGCCCAGCGCCTCGGAGGTGATCTTGCCCACCTCGACCGTCACCAGTGTCGCGAGGTCGCTCTTGTGCTCGGTGAGCAGCTCGCCGAGCCGGCCCACCAGCGTGCCGCGCACCGGGGCCGGGGTGCTTCGCCATGCCGAAAACGCTTGTGCGGCATCGGCGATAATGTGATCCGCTTGCTCCGACGTGGTCTGGTCGACGGTGAACAGCACGTCGCCGGTGATCGGTGTGCCCGCCGGCATGCCGTGCCCGCCGGGATCGCCGAGCGTGACGTCGGCACCGATCGCGTCTAGGGCCCGGTGCACCCGGGCGCGCAACTCCTCGGCGGTGGGCAGGCGGGCGGCTTCCGCCCGGCGACGATGCGTGTCGGATGGCGACCCGGGGAGAAGCCGGGCAGTCGGGTCAGTGCTCACGCGGGTACCTCCTGGGAGAGCGCTTCATACAGTGCATACGGGTCGTCGATGCGCCGGCCGATGGCCCCGGCCAACCAACCCATGCTGTAACCGGAATCGTCGCCGCCTTCACCGGCGGCGAATCGTTCCCGCAGCTGCCAGGTCACCACCTTTTTGCCCGGCTCATCGTGTGCCGCCACTGCGATAGTCTCCGGCCATGGCTGAGACGCTCGACGACATCGACCGGACCCTGGTGCGCGAGCTGGTCGGCAACGGACGCGCCACGCTCTCGGAGTTGGCCGCAAGCACGGGCCTTTCGGTTTCGGCGGTCCAGTCGCGGGTGCGCAGGCTGGAATCTCGCGGCGTGGTCACCGGGTATTCGGCGCGGATCAACCCCGAAGCGGTCGGGAACCTGCTATCAGCGTTCGTGGCCATCACCCCTCTTGATCCTTCTCGACCCGATGATGTACCCGCCCGCCTCGAACACTTCGAGGCGATCGAGTCATGTCACTCGGTGGCCGGTGAGGAGAGCTACATCCTGTTCGTGCGCGTTGAGTCCGCGCGGGCGCTCGAAGACCTGTTGCAACGCATCCGGACCGCCGCCAACGTCCACACGCGCAGCACGATCATTTTACAGACATTTTACAGCGGGCGACAGTATATACCGTAAAGTTTACGATGGGGCGTCAAGATAACGTAAAAATCTATGCTAAGGTGGTGTCATGACTAGCGTACTGGCACCTACCGATCGGCAGCTCCTCGAACCCGACCAGGTCCACGAGGTGCTGGCGCGCAGTATCCTTGTCGACGGCCTGGATCTGGTACTCGACCTGGATCGCTCGGCGGGCTCGTATCTGGTCGACGCCCGCGATGGTCGGCAATATCTCGACATGTTCACGTTCGTCGCCTCTTCGGCGCTGGGTATGAACCACCCGGCCCTGGCCTACGACGACGACTTCCGTGAAGAACTCACCGATGCCGCGGTCAACAAACCCAGCAACTCTGACGTGTACTCGGTGCCGATGGCCCACTTCGTCGAGACGTTCGCCCGGGTGCTGGGCGATCCAGCGCTGCCGCATCTGTTCTTCGTCGACGGCGGTGCCCTGGCGGTGGAGAACGCGCTCAAGGTCGCGTTCGACTGGAAGAGCCGGTACAACGAGGCGCGTGGCATCGACCCGTCCTTGGGTACCCAGGTACTGCATTTGCGCGGGGCGTTTCATGGCCGCAGCGGCTACACGCTGTCCCTGACCAATACCAAGCCGGTCACGGTGGATCGCTTTCCGAAGTTCGACTGGCCACGCATCGACGCGCCTTTCATCCGTCCTGGCACCGATATGGACGCGCTGGAAGCCGAGTCGCTGCGCCAGGCCCGGGCCGCCTTCGAGGCCCACCCGCACGACATCGCCTGCTTCATCGCCGAACCCATCCAGGGCGAAGGCGGCGACCGGCACTTCCGGCCGGAGTTCTTCGCCGCGATGCGTGAGCTGTGCGACGAGTACGACGCCTTGATGATCTTCGACGAGGTGCAGACCGGCTGCGGGTTGACCGGAACCCCTTGGGCCTACCAGCAATTGGGTGTCACACCCGACGTGGTGGCGTTCGGTAAGAAGACGCAGGTATGCGGAGTGATGGCGGGACGCCGGGTCGACGAAATCCCTGACAACGTGTTCACGGTTGCTTCCCGGCTCAACTCGACGTGGGGCGGCAACCTGACCGATATGGTCCGGGCGCGCCGCATCCTGGAGGTCATCGAATCCGGCGAGCTGTTCGAGAACGCCGCTGCGCATGGCGGCTATCTGCGCGCCCGGCTCGACGAACTCGCCGCTGACTTCCCGGCGGTGATGCTCGACGTCCGCGGGCGCGGCCTGATGTGCGCGTTCAGCCTGCCGACCACCGCCGACCGTGACGAGTTGATCCGGCAGCTGTGGCAACGTCAGGTGATCGTGCTACCCAGCGGCGACGACAGTGCGCGGTTCCGCCCGGCACTGACCGTTTCCCGCGGAGAGATCGACGAGGCGGTAGCCGCTATCCGCGGCGCGTTGAGCGCACTTGGCTAGATCCATTCCCGTCGCATCCTGTCCGCGATCGGGTTACCGTCGCTTATGGCGGGGTGTTCCGATAGCGCTCGACGAAGTCAGCGCCACAACACAGTCGCACGGACGATGTAACTGATGTGCCAGGTCGGACGATGGAACTATGAACAGCCGAACGCACGATAGAGGTTGAGGATGCAGAAACCACGTGAGCGTTCACGTGGCGACCGCTTGGGGCAGGAGGACAGCGAGGTCCAGGCGGCCGTCCGGTTCGCTGTCCTGGCCGCTGCCGCCGGAGTCGGCTTTCTCATCGTGGCCGCGTTGTGGGTCAGCACGTGCAATGGAGAAATCGGCGTTGACACCGTGGCCTGCGGTGCGCCCCAGCGCACGCTGTTGGCGTTCGGGGCGCCGGCGATCTTGCTGGGCGGTGGGATCTGGGCGTTTCTGCGTACCTACCGGGTCTGGCGTGACCGGGGTACCTGGTGGGCATGGCAGGGAGCCGGCTGGTTCTTGTTGATGCTGATGTTGCTGACGCTCACGATGGGCGTCCCCCCGATCGCAGGCCCGGCACTG
>Ga0187766_10000947_pt1 | contig 16641 bp, 15 predicted proteins | sample 0216_QUI02_MP05__4_FD_132971 | JGI IMG/M metagenome (GOLD analysis project Ga0187766, IMG submission 132971) | Tropical peat soil microbial communities from peatlands in Department of Meta, Colombia - 0216_QUI02_MP05_20_MG | ecosystem: Environmental > Terrestrial > Soil > Wetlands > Peat ... | reverse complement strand
GGTGCCTGACCGTGAGCGAGTTTCGGACTCAAGACACGGTAGTGCGTTGTGTCCGGCAATTGATTCCGGACATCTCCGCTCATCAAGCTCCGGGCGTTGAAAGGCCTGGATGCCCGGGTCAAGCCCGGGCATGACGAAGGGAGACGTCTTGTGCGATTCTAGTCAGATTTTGGCGTATCGGCAGCGATTAAGCGCTCTGCGCAAAATACCTCAAAACCGTCATGCCCGGGCTTGACCCGGGCATCCACGTACATCCGCACCAGCCTAATGTGGTATTCGCATTTGAAGTTCCTAGACGCGGCCGCCACCAAAATCATAGGAACTTCAAATCCACCACACTAGCCATCCAAATCGACCTTCGGCCCCGCCGGCAGGCGAGTCTGCCACGTCTCAGCGAAAGCAAATCGGAGACTGCGCGGACGATTGCCGCGGATCTGCCGAAGGGTCTAAGCTCTTCGATCGATCGTATTACAGGAGACGCCGCGGTGGCCCTCCGTCTCAAGGTGAACGGCCAGGATCGCGAAGTCGACGTCGATCCGAGCACGCCACTCCTCTGGGTTCTGCGCGACACGCTCGGAATGACGGGAACCAAATTCGGCTGCGGCGTCGCCTATTGCGGTGCGTGCACCGTTCACATAGACGGGGAAGCGACGCGGGCATGCGTCACACCCGTTTCCTCGATTGAAGGCAAATCGATCACGACGATCGAAGGGCTCTCGCCAGACGGCTCGCACCCCGTGCAGGCCGCGTGGATCGCGGAGGACGTACCCCAATGCGGCTACTGCCAGCCGGGCATGATCATGGCGGCTGCAGCACTGCTCTCGAAGTCGCCAAGACCGAGCGACGCGGAAATCGACGACGCGATCACCAATGTGTGCCGCTGCGGCACATATAACCGCATCCGCCGCGCGATCAAGCGCGCCTCGGGCGTCTGAGCGCGCACGCATTGCCATGACCGACGCGACAACCCTTTCCCGCCGCCGGTTTTTGAAGTCGACCGCCGCCGCGGGTGGGCTCATTCTCGGCTGTCGGGTCGCTTTCGGCTGGCGCGGGGCAATGGCCGCGGAGGGAACGGAAACCTCGATGAATGCCTGGCTAAGGATTGCGCCCGACGATACGGTTACGATACTCGTGGCGCATTCGGAGATGGGCCAGGGGGTTCTGACGTCCCTGCCCATGCTGATCGCCGAGGAACTCGAAGTCGACTGGCGCAAAGTGCGCACCGAAATGGCGCCAGTCGACCCGGTCTACACGGACCGCGCTCTGGGCTCGCAAGGAACCGGCGGCAGCACGAGCGTATCCGACTCCTTCGACGGTTTGCGGCTGGCGGGCGCTCAAGCGCGCGAGATGCTCCGCGCTGCCGCCGCGTCGCGCTGGCGTGCGCCGATTGGCGAATGCGTAGCCCGAAACGGCCAGATCGCGCATACGCCAACCGGGCGGGGGCTCCAGTACGGCGCGCTTGCGGAAGCCGCGGCGAAACTCGAACCGCCCGGGCACATCGCGCTCAAGAGTCCGAGGGACTGGACCCTGCTCGGCAAGTCCAGCCCTCGCCTCGACACACCGCCCAAGGTGACGGGTGCTGCGACTTTTGGCGTCGACGTGAAAGTGCCCGACATGCTCGTCGGAACCGTCGCGGCTTGCCCTTATTTCGGCGGCAAGCTCAAATCAATCGATGAAAAGCCCGCTCTCGCAGTTCGCGGTGTCCATTCCGTCGTCAAGCTCGACGCCGCAGTGATCGTGCTCGCCGACGGCTATTGGCCGGCGCGCAAGGCAATCGATTTGCTTAGCCCGCAATGGGATCGCAGCGCCCTGACGGATATGTCGAGCGAGCGCATCGGCGCCAATCTCCGCGCGCTGCTCGATGGAGATGGGGCGGTCGCTCACAGCTCCGGCAGCGTGCGCGCCGCCATGCAGGCGGCGGCGCAAAAGGTCGAGGCCGTCTACGAGGTGCCCTACCTCGCGCACGCGACGATGGAACCGATGAACGCGACCGTGCGCCTTGGATTGGATGGCGCCGACATTTGGGCGCCGACGCAGTTCCAAAGTGCGACGCGAGACTCCGTGGCCGGTTTGTTCGGCCTTGAGCCTGCACGGGTCCGCGTGCATACGACGTTCCTAGGCGGCGGCTTCGGCCGCCGTTCGGAGGTCGATTTCGTCCTCTACGCCGCGCACGCCGCGAAGGCCAGCGGGCGACCGGTCAAATTGATCTGGTCGCGCGAGGAGGACATGCAGCACGATTTCTATCGCCCGACGGCGATGGCGCGCCTTCGCGCGGGACTCGATGACGCCGCTCGCCCGATTGCGTTCGAGGCGAAGCTGGCGCTTCAGTCGATCCTTTCCCGGGTGTTTCCGGGGGCCGTGAGTGGAGGCGTCGACCCCGTCGCGATCGACGGCATCGCCAGCATGCCATACGCGGTGCCCAATCGCCTCGTCGAATACGCTATGGCGCGGGAGGGAGCGCCCGTCGGGTACTGGCGCTCGGTCGGAAATAGCCACAATGCCTTTTTCGTCGAATGCTTCGTCGACGAGCTTGCGCACGCGGCAGGACGCGACCCCATCGAATTTCGACGCGCACTGCTCGCGGATTCGCCTCGCCATCGCGCCGTTCTCGACAAGGCGGCATCGGCGGCCGGATGGGGGAAAGCGCTCCCTCAGGGACGGTTTCAGGGTGTCGCGATCCATGAGGAGGCGGGCACGATCGTAGCACAAATCGCCGAGATATCCGTCGAACAGGGTAAGATGCTTCGCGTTCACAAAGTGACGTGCGCGCTCGACTGCGGGGTTGCGATCAACCCGAGCACAATCGAGGCACAGATGGAGAGCGGAATCGTTTTCGGCCTGACGGCGGCACTCTATGGCGAAATCACGCTCGAAGGCGGCCGCGTCGTGCAATCCAATTTCGACAGCTATGAAATGCTGAAGCTGGCCCAGATGCCGGCGGTCGATGTCCATATCGTCGAGAGTGGTGCCGAGATCGGCGGCATCGGAGAACCAGGCACGCCGCCGATTGCACCGGCGGTGACGAACGCGATTTTCGCGGCGACCGGCAAGCGCATTCGCCAGCTTCCCCTGGCCAAGAGCGGAATCGCGGGAGCCTAAAACTTGGCCGGAGAAGATTGAACCACCCTTCCCCCCTTCGATGAAGTGGAAGGCGCGCTTGCCAGACGCGGCGGGTTACTTTATTTCTCTCCGCCGGCCTTGTTCGGCCGGGCTCACCGCGGGCCTCGCGAATTTTGGATATGCGAGTGTCCGATCGGGTTTAGAATGAAAGAATAACCAGATTGCTGCCGCCGTAGCTCAGTGGTAGAGCACGTCCTTGGTAAGGACGGGGTCGAGTGTTCAATTCACTCCGGCGGCACCATCAAAATCATTCGCCAGGCGCCAAGAATCCCTCATTCGGTCAAAAGGGGCTTTCCAATAGGCTACGATGCAAGCCACGGCAGACGGTTGCTAGCTCGCGAGGACATGCCATGAAGATGCTACATAACGCGCGGGGAACGACCTTTGAAGACTTGGCCCCGGGTTCTGTCTTTCGCTTTCCATTCGAGGGCCGATTCATTACCGCGCTGAAGATGAGAGACCCCAAAGACGGCAGTGGTTGTGCCCTTGTGCTTATCTCGAATCAGAAAAACTGGCCCCGCTTTCACATCTTCATTCCGAAAATCGCACTGGACAGGCCGGAAGTCGTCGAACTGCTCGATGTTTCCGTCAAGCCCGTCGGCGATGCTGTTCCTGGACCTGGACCTGGGAGCGTTACGGAACCCGGCGGGATCGAGCTTAGGGAAAATAAATTCTTTTTGGTGATTCCGACACCTAAAGGCCAAAGCCGGCGCGTCAACCTCGAGTCAGGCGACATTGTGCTCGATGTGCCGGGCACCGTGTTGGAGATACATCGCGAGTGGGAACTCGTGCAGACGATCAACGGAGAGACCGTGAGCTTGTATCAGCATATGGCGCTGCACGCTGAATGACGTCGTCTCGCGGCCGCGACGCGCCAACGCCTCGTGCGCCAGGAGCCCGGCACCATGAGCGAAACGCGACACGGGATCAAGATCAACCGCGCACCGGTGCTCACCCTTTGGGCGGCTGTCGTCGCCGAGCGTCTCGGCTTCGATTGGGACGAGGCCCTTACCCTCGGACGGGCCGTGGCCGGCCTCAACGCACATTCCAAGGGCGTGCGGTTGGGGCTTTTCACGCCGACGCCGAAGGACGTCAAGGAGGCGAAGCGCAAGGCGGCCCCCGGCAAGGAGCTGCACATCGATCTCCTCGGGCGTGCGGTGCCTGCCGCACACACGCCCGACGGAATTCGCGCGCTAAGCAAGGACCGGCCGACTTCGCCGGCAAGCGTGGAACGCTATCTCGAGAGCAAGTTCGGCGAAGCCTACGCCGAGGCCCGCGATGCCATGCGGAAACTCGCGAAATCCATACCGCCCGGCCGCCTCGCCACGGACGCCTTCCGCCTTTATGAAAAATTCAGGCCGAGCGTTCCGGCCGGCGTAACCGGTTGGGGTGCCGCCGGCCACCTCGATCTCGACGCGATCAGGCGATTGGCCGAGCGTAACAAGGACGACTGACCGTAGGGCGCGCCGGCCGCACGGTCATCCACCTTCGCTCGACACGCTCCCCATCGGGTTGCCTATCGCGTCGATAGGGGGCAGCATGAGCGGGCCAATGGATTTTCGACGGAGGGGGATGGTCATGACCGACATTCGTCGCGGCAGGTGCCTCTGCGGCGCGGTTCGCTTCGGCGCGCAAGGCAAGCCGGATTGGGTCGCGATCTGTCATTGCGAGAGTTGCCGCCGCGCCACGGGGGGATTCGTGGCCGCGGTCGCGGGTTACCCGCGCGAGCGCGTGCAATTCGAAGGCGAGCCGCGTCAGATCTACCAATCCTCGCCCGGCGTGCATCGCGGATTCTGCGCAAAATGCGGGAGCAGCCTGAGCTACGAAGGCGAGCGCTGGCCCGGCGATGTTCATCTTCACGTCGCCGCGTTCGAAAGCCCCGAGGATTTCCAGCCCCAGGTCCACGTGTTCGCGACCGAGTGCGTGAACTGGCTCAAGATCCGCGACGGTCTTCCCCGCTTCCGTACCTTCCCAAGCGAAGGAACGTTGCTGCCCCCAACTTCCGAGACTTAGCGTGGTGGATTTGAAGTTCCTGTAATTTTGGTTGCCCGCCATCTGGGCCGGCCCTAATCGGTCTTCCACTTGATGGAGCAACCGGTCGACGGAATTTGCAGAGCGGGTGCGGCACCGTTCCCGGCGATCGCCCGCATCGCCTCGACCAGCTCCCGGCGCGCGCCCGCCGGCGGTGGATCGATGCGGCCCTCATCCAAGCGTCCGCGGTATTTGAGCTTGCGCCCGGCGTCGTACCCGAAGAAATCGGGCGTGCACACGGCGCCATAAGCCCGCGCCGCCGATTGGTCCTCATCGTGAAGGTATGGAAATGTGAAGCGGTGGGCCCGCGCGAAGCGCTTCATATTGTCGAAGGAATCGTCGGGGTAGGCGGCCGCATCGTTCGAGCAGATTGCGGCAAAGCCGATGCCCTCCGCCATGAGAACGCTTGCATCCGCGACCAAGCGGTCGATCACCGCCTTCACATAGGGGCAGTGATTGCAAATGAAGACGATCACCGTACCTTTTTCGCCCGCGACATCGCTCAGCGCATAGGTTCTGCCGTCCGTGGCGGGAAGGCGAAACGCGGCAGCGGGCGAGCCAAGTTCGACGCTTGCGGATGATGCGGCCATGGCGGCTCCCTCCTATGATATCCAGCCACGCCCGAGCCTGGCCGGCGGCGATTTCAACCGCGATAGCGCGGCTCGGGTATTCCCTTGACCCCCGGCCTTACGGCGAAGAGGCTGCCGGCGAGGGGCTGGTCCGTAAGATCGGCCGCCGGCGGCCGGATCGAAGTGACGTAGATCGTGTCCAGCTCCCGCCCTCCGAAGGCCGGCATGCTCGGCTTCGCGATCGGCAGCGGGATACGAAGATCGATCTTGCCCGCCGGCGTGAATCGCACAAGCTCCCATCCGTCGTTACCGGCCATCCAGTAGCAGCCATCGGCGTCGCAGCACCCCCCGTCCGGCCGTCCGGGCATTCCGCGTGTGTCGACGAACACCCGGCGGTTGGCAATTCTGCCCTCGGCAACGTCGAAATCCCAGGCCCAGATCGTTCGCACCGAAACATGGGAGTCGGAGTGGTAGAGGGTGCGGCCGTCGGGGCTGAATGCGAGGCCGTTCGACACCACCAAGCCGTCCACGACAGCCTCGCAGCGCCCATCCGGATCGAGGCGATAGAGTGCGCCCTCCTTGCGCCGGGGGTCGGACGGATCGCGCATCGTGCCGACCCAAAATCGGCCCGCGGGATCGCAGCGCCCGTCGTTCATACGGTTGTCCGGCTTATCCCGCTCGGGGCTGGCGACGGGCCGCATGCCGCTGCTCGACGGGTCGAAGCGATAGATTCCCGACTTCAACGCGACCAGGATCCCGTCGTCTTCGCAGAGGGCGAAGGAGCCAATGGGCTCGCCAAGCTGCCACGCACGATTTTCCCCGCTCGCCGGATCGAAGCGATTGAGCTTGCCCTCATAGATGTCGACCCAATAGAGCGTTTGACTGCGCCCGCACCAAACCGGGCACTCGCCGAGTGCCGCCCTGATATCGAGCACGCACTCGACCGGATATTGCGCCATCGAATCCCCTGCTGTGCTTTCGAGCCTTGCGGTTGAGCCGGACTCCCGTCGTCAGTTGAGAAGTTTCCCGCTACCGGAGTCGAACAAATTGGCCTTTGCGACCTTCGGCCGAAGATGAATGATCTCGCCCGGCTTGAAGTCGTAGCGCTCCGCGAACACGGCGCAGACTTGGACGCCCGCGAGCTTGCCGTATATGTACGTCTCGGCACCCGTTGGCTCGACGACGGCCACCTCGGCCGGAATGCCCTCCCCTTCGGCGACCACGTCGAGATGTTCGGGTCGCGCGCCATAGACGACCTCTTCGCCGTTGCGGGCCGCGACATCGGCGCTGGCGGGAACGCGCACGCCATCCGCTGCCTCGACCCAGGCCTGCCCGCCCTCGCGACGAAACGTCCCCTTGATGAAGTTCATCGCCGGCGATCCTATGAACCCCGCGACAAAGAGATTGGCGGGCTTGTCGTAAAGCTCGAGCGGGGTTCCGATTTGCTCGACGCGACCGTCATGCATCACGACGATCCGGTCGGCCATGGTCATGGCCTCGACCTGATCGTGGGTGACGTAGATCGACGTGGTCCGAAGCCGCTGATGGAGTGCTTTGACCTCGACGCGCATTTGGACGCGGAGTTTTGCATCGAGATTCGAGAGCGGTTCGTCGAACAGAAAGGCCTGTGGATCGCGCACGATGGCCCGCCCCATGGCGACGCGCTGGCGCTGGCCGCCTGAAAGTTGGCGCGGAAAGCGATCGAGATAACCCATCAGCTCGAGAATGCCCGTCGCCTGATTGACCCGGCTCGTGATCGTTCCCGGATTGGCGCGGCGCATTTTCAAGCTGAAGGCCATGTTTTCCCACACCGTCATGTGGGGATAGAGCGCGTAATTCTGGAACACCATGGCGATATCGCGATCCTTGGGCGGCAGGTCGTTCACGACCTTGTCGCCGATCGCGATCTCGCCGTCGGTGATCTGCTCCAGACCCGCGATCATGCGGAGGAGGGTCGTCTTTCCGCAACCCGATGGGCCGACGAGCACCACGAATTCCTCGTTCGCGATGGAAATGTCGACGCCATGAATGACTTCGACATTGCCGAAGGTTTTCGTCACGCCATTGATCTCGACCGATGCCATATCGCTTTCTCCGAAATACCCCCAAACTTCCCGGGGCCACGACGGGGGCCGGTCCGCATTCCGACCCTTGGACCCAATCCATTTCTATCGCTCTCAGCCCTTTAACCCAGTCAATGCCATGCTATCGACAATGCGCCGGCGCAGAAGGAGAAAGACGACCAGCATGGGCAGGACGCTGATCACCGATCCCGCCATGAGCTTGCCGTAGTCGGCGCTGAATTTGAACTGGAACGCGGTCAAGCCCACTTCCATGTTGAAATAGAGCTGGTTGTTCACGACGAGGAGGGGCCAGATGAACGCACCCCAAGCCTGGATGAACGCGAATATCCCGATGGCACTCAACGCCGGTCCCGAGAGCGGGGTAATCACGCGACCGAGAATCCACCATTCCGACGCACCGTCGACGCGCGCCGCCTCGAGCAGCTCGGTCGGTACCGCCGATGATACGTGCTGGCGGAGCAGGAAGATGCCGAAGCTCATGATCAGGTAGGGCAGGATGAAGCCCTGATAGGTATTTATCCAGCCGATCGGGATGAGCTGGATATAAAGCGGCACCATGTAGCTCTCGGACGGCACGATCGCCGTTGCAATGATGAGCATGAAGAGGAACGTTCGACCCGGGAAACGGTACTTGGCGAAGACGGCCCCCGCCAGCACGGAGGTCACGGCCACGCTTAACGTGGCGACGGAGGAAACGCCCAAGCTGTTCAGGAAGAACCGCCCGAAGGGGGCCACGACGAACATGCCGGTATAATTGTCGAGCGTGGGCGCTTGCGGCAAAAGCTGCGGCGGCCAGACCGCAATCTCCGTCGGCGGCTTGAACGAAGTCGCCAGCATCCACAGCATCGGCAGCACCATGAAGAGGGCGCCGACGAGCAGCACGGCGTGCACGCACAGGACGAGTATCCGCATGCCGAGCGACGTTCGCATTGGCCGTTCCGATGAGCGTCTCGTCTTACACCTCCTGCGAACGGGCGAAGCGGAACTGGATCAACGTGAAGCCGAGCACGATGAGCGTCAGCGTCACGGCCTCGGCGGAGGCATAGCCCATTTTGAAATACTGAAAGGCGTTCTGATAGATATCGAAGACGAGAACCCTCACCGCGTGGCCGGGTGCGGCCTGCGAGCCGAGCGTCATCACATAGACTTGCGTGAACACGTTGAAGGCGTTGATCGTAGCGGTCACGAGAACGTAAAGCAGGATCGGCTTGAGCAGCGGAAAGGTCACGAAACGGAATCGTTGCCAGGCGGAAGCACCATCGAGATTGGCCGCTTCCATGTAAACCGCCGGAATATTGCGGATCCCGACCATGAACAGCACGAGGTTGTAGCCGAGCACCTTCCACACGCTCATGATGATGAGCGCCCAAAGGGCGATGTTCGGATCGGTGAGCCAGGCGATGGGGCTGATCCCGAAGAGCGAGAGCGCATAGTTCAGGATGCCGTAGTTGTAATCGTAGATCCATTTCCAGGCGATAGCCATCGGAACCAGCGGCGTGATCACCGGCAGGAAATAGACCGTCTGGTAAAACACGGACAAGCGGCTCTTGCGTGCGAGGAACACGGCGAGCGGCAGCGCCAGCAGCGTGCTGAGGACGACCGTCGAGATCGAATAGATGGCCGTATTCTTGAGCGCCACCAGAAAGTTCGGGTCTTCGAAGAGACGATAATAATTGGCAAGGCCGATGAAGGGCTTGCGCGCTCGAATGAGGTTCCAGTCGTAGAAGCTGAGGACGACGCTCCACACGATCGGATAGACCCGGGCGTAGGCGAATATGGCGAGAACCGGCGCCAAGGCGACATAGCAAAAGAGGATGGTGCGCCAGTTACCGCCGCGCGACAGGCGCCACACCCTCCTTCGCTTACCCTCGATGGCGTAGGCGGTCATGTTCGGACTCTCGGCCGACCCCTCTCGACCTGACTTATGTCAGGTTCCGGCGAGCGCGCTTACGTCGTTCCGTAGAGGTTGGCGTCCTTCAGAAGGTTGTCTGCCTCGACCGCCATCTCGTGGATCGTATCCGCGACCTTGGTCGGATTGCCGTTCAGGCTTGGATCGACGTAAGCCTTGACGAGCCGGTCCGCCATCTTGGTCTGAATCTCGTCCCACGGGCCGAGGATGGGTTCCACGTAATAATCCATGTCCTTGGGCGGCGAGACGAAAACGCCGAACTGCGGGACCTTGTCGAGGAGCGGCTTCCAGTCGACATCCTGCCGTTCGGAAACCCACCCCGTCATCGTGGTCAGGCGCAGTGAATTCTCTTGATTGGTCACATATTGGACGAACTCCCACGCCGCGTCCTTGTTGTTGCTCTTGCCGTTGACATAGATCGGCCAGGGCTGGAGCAACATCCGGTTCGGGCTCGAGGAGGTCCATTTCGGAATCGGCGCCGTAGCGTAATCGAGCGACGGATTCTTCTGCTGCACCTCGCCGATCACCCATGCTTCCCGGAACAGCATGGCGGTGGCGCCGGAGGCGAAGGCGTCCGCATCGTGCTGTACCTTCGGGTCGTCGATCTTATATTTTTGCACCGCATCGACGTAGAACTGGAGGGCACCACGGCCCTTGTCGTTATCGAAATTGTTGTGGTACTTGCCGCTCGCGGTTCTCTCGACGACGGACCCGCCGGCCCCTTCCAGCATATAGCGGAATTTCTCGGTGACGCCGCTGCCTTGGCCCGAGAGGCGCAGGCTGATGCCGCTGCGAGTCATTTTGCCCGAGGAATCCGTCTTGACGAGCTTTTGCGCCGCGGCGACGAGTTCCTCGAAGGTCGCCGGCGGATTGGCGATGCCGGCGTCCTTGAACATCGCCTTGTTGTAGAACATCGACGCCTTGCTGCCTTCCCAGATCGGCAGACCGTATGTCTTGCCGTTCACGGTGCAGAACTCGACCACGAACTTGTTCCACGCCCCGCTCTTGAGATACTTGTCGATGGCGGGCGGATTCGGTTCGATCAGGTTATTGTCGATGAAATTGTAGCTGATGTTGGTGCCGATATCGAAGATGTCGGGACCGGTACCGGTCGGCACGGAGGCCGATAATTTCTGCTCCGTTTCGCGCAGCGACGTTGTGAAAAACGTGAATTTGACGTTGGGATGCGTTTTGGCATAGTCCGCGGCGACCGCCTGGTAGAATGGCTGCACCTCCGGAAACCCGGTCCAAATGTCGAGCGTGACATCCGACGCGGCCTTAGCCCTACGTCCGTAACCGAGACCCCCGACGCCGACCAATCCCGCACTCGCGGCCATCTTGAGAACGGTGCGACGATTAAGCTTTTGACTGCTGGACTTTCCGATACCCATAGCCTCGTCCTCCCCGATTGAATGTGTGTTCTTGGATCGGTACCTCGTCACCTCGCCGGCTCCGCGAAGCGCCCTCGCGGCGGTTCTCCTTCCCTGCCACGTGAAAGTGGCCGCGCCGTTTACATTCGACTAATTTCCCGACGAGCCGCTTTGACCGCCCGGCGCCTCGACCGCATATTCAGTGCCTTCGGAACGGCGAATATCATCGGGCTTGCCATTCGGTATGTCAATCGACCCCCCGACCGACAGGCAGGCGAATTGCGCCCGACTTACGTTCCGACGATCAAGCCGCCATCCACGTAGATGGTGTGACCATTGATGTAGGACGCGGCGGCCGATGCAAGAAACACGGCGACGCCGCCGATCTCCTCGACCCGGCCCCAGCGCCCCAAGGGTGTGCGTTGCTTGACGAAAGCGTTGAAGGACTCATTCTCGAGAAGTGCCGTATTCATCTCGGTTGCGAAAAAGCCGGGGGCAATGGCATTGCAGGTAATGCCCTTGGGGCCCAGCTCGGCGGCAAGCGCCTTCGTGAGGGCAACCAGCCCGCCCTTGGAAGCGGCATAAGCTGAGATGGTGGGCCGTGCGATCGCCGGCCCGGCGACCGATGCGGTCAGGATGATGCGCCCGCTGCCGCGCTCCACCATCGACCGTGCCGCCTCGCGCGCGAGCACGAAGCACGCCGTCAGGTTGGTGTCGATGATGCGGCGCCAATCCTCGGTTTCGAATTCCAAGAGCGGTCGCCGGTGCTGAATACCGGCATTGCCGACAAGGACATCGAGCCGGCCGTGGCGGGCGACGATATCGCCGATGGCCTTGGTCGCTGCCTTCTCGTCGGTAACGTCGAAGCACGCCGTATCGACCTCGTGCCCGGCCTGCCTCAGATCGGTCGCCACCTTGGCGAGATTTTCCGGTGTGCGCCCATTCACGATGACATGGCCACCGGCACGCGCCATCGCCGCCACCATGGCCTTGCCGAGGCCGCGTGTCCCGCCCGTCACGAGAATAACCTTTTCGCGGAGAGAGAAATTATCGTCATGCATAGCGCACCTCGGCTCGTTTCAAAATCGGACCGCGTGTCAAATCGACTTGAGGCCATCCATCGCCGCCCGAAAGGACGACGACAGCAAGATCACGTCCGTCGAATAGATGACGAAGCGAAAACCCTTTGCCATCCATCGGCGTGCCGCATCGACGGTCGTGACCAGGCAACCACCGGTCTTGCCGTGTGCCTTGCACGCGCCGATGACCCGATCGACCGCCGCGACGAATATTTCATGGTCATATTGACCGGGCACGCCGAGCGACACCGAGAGATCCATATGACCGACGAACGCCACGTCGACCCCCGGCGCCGAAGCGATCTCCTCAATGTGCTCGACCCCGCGCCCGGTCTCGATCTTCACCGCGATGAGCGTGCGCTCATCGGCAATTTTCATCGCCTCGGCGATATCGACGCCGGCGTAATCGTCATGGGCGATGCCGAACGCAACGCCGCGCACGCCGTTCGGCGGATAATGGCTGACGCGAACGATCGCCTCCGCCTGGGCGCGCGTCTCGACCACCGGGACCAGGAGGCCCATGGCGCCGCAATCGAGCGGGCGGACCAGGAGGTGATAATCGTGCCAGGGCACATTGACCATCGGCACGATACCGAGGCCGCGGCAAAGTGCTGTTTGTGCCTTGATTGTCGCGATGTCGAGGCACCCGGCTTCCTGGTCGTACATAATGAAGTCCGCACCGGCACCGGCGAAGATTTGCGGGAGCCCCGGGCTCGCGCATTCCATGATCATCGGCCCGAAAGCCGCTTCGCCGCGCATGAGCCGTTCGCGGACGGGATTGGTTCGCATGTCGGCCCTCCTCGCGGGTTTGTTGCATCGGACGGGTCGTCGCCTCGACAGGCGCTCTCATTTCAGGCGGATGCCAATGTGGCCGGTGGAAGCATGACTGATCACGGCGAAGCCTGTCGACTAATTTAGGAGGCAGTCGACGCAGCAGGCATCCAATAAGACCGCCATCGTCGTTACACCGCATAGGAGGTTTCGCGCATCCCCTATCGGGGGAGGTCGAAGAAAATCCTTGCTTTTTCTTCAGAGATATGTTCTTGATATGTTCCTTCGATTTCCCTCTCTTGTCGCACCTGCAAAAAGGCCCCAGATGAATGCCATCGGGGCCTTTGGAGCCGTCTCTCGCAAAACAGCCCGCTTTGCAGCGAGCCCAGCCACAAGGTAGCTATCATGAACTATGCACCTGAAGTCGCGACCCTTTTTGCGACGCTAAGTCAATCGGCCGGGCCGGATGTGGCCCAGGCGATCGAAACCCATGTCCAGAAGGCATCCGACCGCGAACTTTGCCGCATCAATCCGCTGGCATTCGCGACCAGTCATGGCCTCGATGCCGATCAGGTGATCGCGGCATTCCTTCATGCGGCGCATATCGGCATCTTCGAGCTTTCCTGGAACGTCTTTTGTCCGAGTTGCAGCGGGGTACTCGAGTCTACCGCTACCCTAAAGGCCATCAAGCGCGCTGAATATATGTGCGCCTTCTGCGATGCCAGCTACGAGCCGAAGCTCGATGAGGTCGTCGAAGTGACGTTCAGCGTCAGCCCGCGCGTGCGCCGGATTGCCGCTCATGATCCGCACTTGCTCCCCGTCTGGGAGTATTACCGGCAAATTTTCTGGAGTTCCGGCATCGATCTTCCCGACGACGCAAATTTCAGCAAGGTCATCGCCGAAGCCGTCCTGGATGCGGTCGAACTGCCGGCGGGCGGGAAGGCGATCCTGTCATTTCAACTGCCCGAGGCGCCGGTCATTTTGTGCGAACCGGTCGTGCACACAAGCCAATTCATCGCCGTCAAGGGGGATTTGGCCAAAGAGCGGCAGAATTTGAGCTACATCCTGACCAAGGAAATGGGACCCGTCGGTAAGGCGGAGCTTCATCCGGGCGCTGTCCGCATCGCAATCGAAAACCGGACCAACCAGCGCACGATTCCGACCGTGTGGATTGCCGGGGAGGCGCTGAACGCGCTCTTGTCGGCACGTCGGCCTTTCCTCACGGCGAAGCAACTTCTCACCAACCAGACTTTCCGCGACCTTTACCGGACCAACACCCTGGATGTCGATCAGCGGCTCAAGATCACGAGCCTCACCTTCCTTTTCACCGATTTGATGGACTCCACGGCACTCTACGATCGGGTCGGCGACCTCGCCGCATTCGATCTGGTGAACCAGCATTTCCGCGTCCTCAACGATATCGTCTCGAACGAGTCCGGAGCCGTCGTCAAAACGATCGGAGACGCGATGATGGCGACCTTCCCGACGCCCGACCGGGCCGTTACCGCGGCGTTGCGCATGCGCAACGAGATCCGCAAGCTCGATGAGGATTTATTGGTCAAGATCGGGATTCACGAGGGGCCCTGCCTTGCCGTCGTGCTCAACGAGCGCCAGGACTTCTTTGGGCAAACCGTCAATATCGCCTCGCGCGTCCAGGGGCTTGCCGATTCTCATGCCATTCTCGCCACCCAACCAGTGATCGAGAACGCCAAAGCGTCTCAGGTGCTCCGCACAAATGGGATCACCCCACTCGAGCAGAAGCGACCGCTGCGCGGCATCAGCGACCGGATACCGATCTACGAGATACCCTGATAGCCGCAACTTTTGGGACATGTGGCCTCCCTGCCGGCGCGGCACCGGCGGAGACCCTTAGGCGGGATTTTCTTGACCTGCTCGGCATCGATGCGCTCCATTACCGCGCAAGACAACGGGCCGTCGGCTCGCCTTTTTCAAGTTCCCATCCGGCGGAATCGGCGTCGGGCCAAGGAGAGGTGATCATGACTACGAACCACGAACTTTTGGAGCGGCGCAATAATGCGGTTCCGCGGGGTGTCGCAACGGCGACAGGCGTGTTCGCGGCGCGCGCGGAGAATGCCGAGGTTTGGGACGTCGAGGGTAAGCGCTACATCGACTTCGCAGGCGGCATTGCCGTGCTCAATACCGGGCACCGCCACCCCAAGGTCATGAACGCCATTCAAAAGCAGCTTGAGCGCTTCACGCACCCATGCTTTCAGGTCACCCCTTACGAGCCCTATATCGCGCTCGCGGAAAAATTGAACCGCTTGGCGCCCTGCAAAGGCCCGAACAAGACGATCTTCCTGACAACGGGTGCGGAGGCCATCGAGAACGCGATCAAGATCGCACGAGGTGCCACCAAACGTCCCGCCGTCATCTCCTTCGTCGGCGGCTTTCACGGCCGCACGCTCATGACAATGGCGCTTACCGGCAAGGTCGACCCCTACAAGAAAGGCTTCGGGCCGTTCCCGGGCGAGGTTTACCACCTCCCCTACCCCAACCGCTTCCATGACGTCTCAGCCGAGGACTCTTTGAGGGCGCTCGAGTTTCTCTTCAAGGCCGATGTGGAGCCGAGCCGCGTCGCGGCGATGCTAATCGAGCCCGTGCAGGGCGAAGGCGGCTTTTACATCGCACCCTTCGAGTTCCTTCGCGAGCTGCGGAAGGTCTGCGACCGGCACGGCATCCTGCTTGTCGCGGACGAAATCCAATGCGGCTTCGGCCGCACGGGCAAGATGTTCGCGATCGAGCATGCCGGCGTGCAAGCGGACCTCGTCACGATGGCCAAGAGCCTCGGCGGCGGCATGCCGCTCTCGGCGGTCACGGGCCGTGCCGAGATCATGGATGCGGTCGAGCCGGGCGGGCTCGGCGGCACCTACGCGGGAAATCCGGTTGCTTGTGCCGCAGCAATCGCCGTTCTCGAGGTCTTCGAGGAGGAGAAACTACTCGAGCGCAGTACGAAGATCGGCGAGCGCGTCGTGCGACGGATGAACGAGCTTGCGGCGACCAACCGTTTCCCGTGCATCGGCGAAGTACGAGGCCTCGGCGGCATGGTCGCAATCGAGCTTGTCGAGGACCGCACGACGAAGACGCCCGCGGCGGCACTCACCAAACGCTGGGCGACGCAAAGCCTCAAGAACGGGCTTATCCTCCTGACGTGCGGCGTCTATGGAAACGTGGCCCGCGTTCTGGTGCCGCTCACCGCAAGCGACGCGATCGTTGAAGAGGGTCTCAAGATCATGGAGCGCTCCCTCGAGGAAGCCCTCGCCGCCTGAGCCTCTGCTTCTTTCCCGACCGCGCGCGGGTGAACGCTTCGTCGTTCCTTTCCGGGCAAGTGCATCGGCGCGCGGCCGCCGATGCCTGCCCGTGCGGGACATCACAGCATCGGCAAGCCCTGGCGGGCGCCACGCGGAAAAGCCCGGTCGATTTGCGCAATCTCGGCGGCGCTGAGCTTTAAGCCGTCGCCGCCCGCGTTCTCGACCACGTGCTCGACGCTGGCTGCCTTTGGAATCGCAAACGTTCCCTTATGGCGGATAAGGAAGGCGAGCGCCACCTGCCGCGGGGTGGCGCCATGGGCGTTGGCGATTTCGGCGAGCACTTTGCCACCCGACGAGCGAGGGGCGGGAAAGTCTCCTTGGCCGAAGGGACTATAGGCGACGACGGCAACATCGTGCTTTTCGCACCACGGGATGACGC
>Ga0187766_10000946_pt1 | contig 16642 bp, 12 predicted proteins | sample 0216_QUI02_MP05__4_FD_132971 | JGI IMG/M metagenome (GOLD analysis project Ga0187766, IMG submission 132971) | Tropical peat soil microbial communities from peatlands in Department of Meta, Colombia - 0216_QUI02_MP05_20_MG | ecosystem: Environmental > Terrestrial > Soil > Wetlands > Peat ... | reverse complement strand
CCGCTTCTGGCACGAGCATCTCGACGCGCTGGCACGCTATGTCGAAAAGCACTGAGCCGGGAGGGAAGCCCGCGACACTCACGCTCCTCGTGCGCCGGCTCATCCGGGCCACGCCCGAGCAATGCTTCGACGCCTGGAGCCGGCCGGAGGAGCTGCTGCGGTGGTGGGGTCCGAGATCGGTGGCCTGCACGAGCGCCGAGGTCGACCTGCGGGTCGGGGGCCGTTATCGGATCGCCAATCAGTTTCCCGATGGGGCGACGCTCTGGATCAGCGGGGAGTTCGCGGCCATCGAGCGGCCCCGCAAACTCATGTACACGTGGCGGCTCGAGCCAGGCGCTGAACTGCCCGAGCAGGTCACGGTGACTTTTACGCGGCACGCGGCGGGGACCGAGGTGATCGTCGCGCACGAGCGCATCAGCGATGCCGTCAAACGCGACCGCCACGAACAAGGCTGGATCGAGTGCCTCGATGGCCTAGAGCAGCATCTCGCGCGGTGCGCCCGGGCGGGCGGCTAACGCCGAGCCTTCAACCCAAAAGCGGCGTCAGCCGCTGCACGGGCGTTCCCGATCTCGCTGCTAGAATCCGCGGCCGTGCCCTCACACCGAGCGTCCATGGATCACGAGCGGCCGAACTTCTTTGCAGGTCCCTACATCGACCGCCGCGCCGAGACACGCGAGGACCTCGAGTGGCTGGCCGCGGCGCGTACCGACCCCGGCACGCTTTATCTCATTGGCCAGGGCACGCGCCACCTCCTGCACACCGATGCGCAGCCGCGCATCGCGTTCCTCGCGAACGATGCGCCACTCGTGCGCGCGGCGGACCCCGCGCAGCAGGTGCTGCTCGGCTGGTTTCGCGCCGCACGCTGCGTGCTGATCGAGGTGCCGGCGGGGGAGCCCGAGCTACCCCTCGGCACGCGGTTCGAGGAACTGCGGCCGCTCGCGCCGCAGCTCGCGGGCGAGGAAGCGGGACTTCTCGCTTATGCACGCGCGCTTGGGATCTGGCGCGCCCGTCAACGTTACTGCGGCGTCTGCGGAGCGCCCACCCAGCCGGACAATGCGGGGCACTCCCTTGTCTGTTCGAACCCCGATTGCGCGAGCGAGTTCTTCCCGCGTATCGATCCGGCGATCATCGTGCTCGTGAGCGATGGCGAGCGGGCGCTCCTTGGGCGGCAGGCGAGCTGGCCCGCGCGGCGCTATTCGACCATCGCAGGTTTCGTCGAGCCCGGGGAGAGCCTCGAGGATGCGGTAGCGCGCGAGGTGCGTGAGGAAACGGGCGTCGAGGTTCACGCCGTACGTTACGACTCCTCGCAACCCTGGCCCTTTCCTTCCTCCGTGATGCTCGGCTTTCAGGCACGCGCGGCCCCTGGTAGCCCCGTGCGCGTGGGCGGCGAACTCGAAGACGCCCGCTGGGTGACGCGCGCGCAAGTTGAATCGGGCGAGATCCTCGCGCCTCCCACGCAATCGATCTCCTGGCGGCTGATCGAGACCTGGCTGAAAGGGCGCACGTAGGCGCATGTGTCTCCTCGTGCTCGCGTGGCGCGCGCACCCGCGTTACCGCCTCGTGGTGGCCGCGAACCGCGACGAATTCCACGAGCGTCCCGCCGCCGCCCTCGCCGAGTGGCCGCCGCCCGCGCAGATCCTGGGCGGGCGCGATCTGCGCGCCGGCGGCACCTGGCTCGCCATCGACCGCGCACGCCGCTTCGGCGTCGTCACCAATTTCCGCGAGCTGCAGCCCCCGCGCCCCGGCGCGCCCTCGCGCGGCGGGCTGATCCCAAGCTACCTCGGCGGATCCGAGTCGCCCCCGGAGTTCTTTGCAGCGCTCGAGAGCGAGGCGCGCCATTACTCGGGATTCAACCTGTTGCTCGCCGATCGCGAGGCGCTCTGGTACGGCTCGAACCGCGCCAGCCCCTTCGCGCGCGCGCTCGCCCCCGGGGTGTATGCGCTTTCGAACGAGTTCCTCGACACCCCCTGGCCAAAGGTGCAGCGCGCACGCGGTGCCTTCGAGGAGTGGCTCAAGGACCCAAGCGCGACCCCCGCCGCGCTCTTTGCGCTCCTTCGTGACCCCACCCGAGTCGCAGACGATGGGCTCCTCCCGAACACCGGAGTATCGCGGGCGTGGGAGCGGGTGCTGTCCTCCCCGTTCGTCCTCCATCCCGAGTACGGGACGCGCTGCTCGACGGTGCTGCTCGCGGATGCCGAAGGGGGCCTCTATCTTGCCGAGCGGCGCTTCGATGAACGCGGGGAAAAAACTGGGGAAACGCAGTTCGACCTCGCGCCCCTTGAGTGGCCGTAAGCCTCTCTGCGGAACCCAGCCCCGCCTCCGCGACTCTATTTGCGGCGGCGGCCGCGTCCGTAACGCTTTAGAATTCCGGCATTTTTCTCATATCAGCCTCTGAGAATGACGCAGCGCAGTCACCGGCCGCGGCTCCGCCCGCGACAAAGGCGCAGTGCGGCGGCGGTGATGGCCCTCTGCCTCCTGCTCTGCCCGTGCGCCTATGCGCAGCACGTCACGATCGAGGTGCGGGGCGTCGATGAGGAGCTGCGTAACAACGTGCTCGCGTACCTGAGCTTCTCGCGCTACCGCAAAAGTGCAGCGGAACTCAACGCCGACACCGTCGAGCGGCTCCACAACCGTGTCGAACGCGAGGTGCAGGCGGCGCTGCGTCCCTTCGGGTACTACGAACCGCAGGTGCAGTCAGACGTGAGCGCGCAGGGCAAAGGCGACTGGCGCGTCACCGTGGACATCAATCCCGGCAAGCCCATCCTCATCGAGAGCATCAGCGTCCGCGTGGAGGGGCCCGGGGAGAGCGATCCGCTCTTCCAGCGCATCCTCACCAACCTCCCGCTCAAGGCCGGCGATCGGCTGAACCACGCCGACTACGAATCCATCAAGAGCGATCTGCAACGCACCGCGGCGACCTACGGCTATTTCGACGCGCGCTTGGTGAAAAACGAGCTGCTCGTCGATCCGCCGAACTACCGTGCGACGATTGCGCTCGAGCTCGACACCGGCGCGCGCTACCGCTTCGGGACGACGACGATCGAGCAGTCGGTGGTCAAGGACTCCCTCGTGCGCAGCTACGTGCGCTACCACCAGGGCGACCCGTATGACCTGACGCAGGTGCTGCGCACCCAGTTCGCGCTCGATGATTCACAGTACTTCAGCAATCTCGAAGTGCTGCCGGGCACCCCCGACCGCAACGCGCTCACAATTCCGGTGACGATCCACGCCGACCCGAGCCGCCGCCACCGCTACTCCTTCGCCGCGGGCTACTCGACCGATACCGGCATCCGCGGCACGCTCGGGTTCGAGGATCGGCATATCAACCAGTACGGTCACCGCTTCACGGCCGAGCTGCAAGCCTCACAGGTGCAGCGCTACGCGGTGCAGGTGCGCTACATCGTGCCGATCGGTGATCCGGCGGTTGAGAATTTCACGGCCTTCGCGCGCATCGAGCAGGAAACGCTCGGCGATGTGGACACCTCGACCCAGTCGCTCGGACCGAGCATCACCAAGGTGACGACCCACTGGCAGTACGTCGGACTCGTGACCGCGATGCACACCTCGGGCACGGACCTCAACGGCACCATGTCCGACTCCCTGCTTGTCCCGGAGGTCGACATTGCACGGGTCCCGGTGGGCTACCTCGGCGAGCCGCTCTTTGAGCGCCCGCTCTACGTTACGATCAAAGGCTCGACCCAGGCCCTCGGCGCGGGTGCGGACTTTCTCCAGCTGCACCTGCAGTCCGAGCGGGTATTTCCGATCGTCCCGAAGTGGCACCTGCTCCTGCGCGGGGAGGCGGGCGCGACGATCGTGCAGAACTTCGATGCGATGCCGACGGTGCTGCGTTTCTTTGCGGGCGGTATCAACAGCGTCCGTGGCTTTGCCTACAATTCGCTCTCCCCGACCCAGCCGGTGTGTGCCACGGGCACAAGCGGCGCAAACTGCGAACCGACGGCGTACATCAAGGTGGGCGGCAAGGATGTCATTACCGGCACCGTGGAGGTGATCCGCGACCTGCCGAAGAACCTCGGGATCGCGACCTTCTTCGACTTCGGCAACGCCTTCAACTCCCTCCCCGCGCAGCTGCAATATTCGGCGGGCATCGGCTTGCGGGTGCGGCTGCCGGTGCTCACGCTCGGGGTGGATCTCGCGGAGCCGCTCTCGGTGTCCGCGGGACCGCGGCTGCAGATCAACTTCTCGCCGAAACTCTAGAGCACCCTCCACACCCATGCGCCGCCTGCTGCTCATCCTCGCCACACTCCTCGTCCTCACGCTCATCGTCGTGCCGGGGGCGCTCATCTGGTCGGTGGTGTTCACGGAGCCGGGGCTGCAGTTTCTCGTGAAACACATTCCGCACCAGCTCGCCGACACGCGGCTCGAGATCGTCGGCATCCGCGGCACGATCGCCGGCGGACTCGCGGTCGATCGGGTGGAGATCGATCACCCGCTCGTGCACCTGAAATTCGAAGGCATCGTGGGGCGAGTTGCGCTCGCACCGCTCGTGCTGCAGACCATCCACGTCCTCGACGGCTCGGTGCGCAGCGCCCTCATCGAGCCCAAGCGCCGCACCAAGCCCGCGACCTCCCACGAGCCGCCCGTGTTCCTGCCGCGCTGGCTGATGATCCGCGTCGATGAGGCCCAGGTGGTGACCGCCACGCTCGTCGCCTACAACGGCTTTCGGCTGCGCGCGGCGAATTTGCAGGGCTCGGCGGTGATCCGCTACAAGACGATCCGCTTCTTCGAGGCCGAGGGCCGGCTCGGGGAAACTCAGGTGAGTGGCATCGGCCTGCTGCGCGCTCACGATCCGCTCGGGATCGAGGCCAACGGCCGTCTCGAGTGGTCGCCGCCCGGCGAACCACGCTGGCGCGTGAGCGGCACCGCCCGCGGCGATCTCGATGATCTCAACGTCGTTGCCCAGGCGACCAGCCCCTTTCGCGCCGAGTTCACCGGCAAGGCGCTCGATCTCACGAGCCACTGGCACCTTGTGGGGCAGACGCTCATCGAGGATTTTGATCTCGCCGCCTGGGGCCTCGCCGGGCCGCTCGGCAGCATTCGCGGCCACCTCAGCGTCTCGGGCAACATTGATGGCTTCAATGCCCGTGGCCAGTTGAACCCGACGGGACTGCATGCCGGGCCGTTCGATACCGAGTTCTCCGGTCTTTACGCCGACAATGTGCTCAGCTTAAAGAACGCCGAGGCGCGGCATCTCGCCTCGGGGACGCGCGCTACCGCGAGCGGAACGGTCGGCGTCGTCCCGCACGGCCCACGGCTTGATCTCACCGGCAGCTGGAGCGAGTTGCGCTGGCCGCTCGTTGGTCGCGAGGTCGCCTTCCGTAGTCCCGCGGGCGCTTTCACACTCGCGGGAATCCTTCCCTACCAGGTGCACTTCACCGGCAGCGCGACGACGGCCGAGCTGCCGGTGATGCCGCTCGATGTCACCGGTACCCTCGACAAGGACCGCTTCAGTTTCGACCCTGCGGAGGTGGATCTCTTCAACGGGCACGCGCACCTCAGCGGGTTTCTTGCCTGGGCACCCGAGAAAACCTGGTCGGTCGCCGGACGGGTGACGGGCATCAATCCGGCGGCGCTGCGGGCCGACCTTCCGGGAAAGCTGAACGTCACGCTCGCGCTCTCCGGACGCGGCTTCGAATCGAAAGGCGATCTGCGGGCGAGCTTCAGCGACCTGAGCGGCACGCTGCGCGGGGTACCGGCGAGTGGCGGCGGCACGCTCACCCATTCGGGAAACACCTGGGGCTTCAGCGGCGTGCGCGTCGCACTCGGGAGCGCGACGCTGACGCTCGATGGGCGGCTGAACGAACGCATGGATCTGCGCTTCGCGTTCTCCGCCGCCGATCTCAACGTTCTTTCCCCGGGCAGCCGCGGCCGGCTTAAGGCGGGCGGCACCATCGCGGGCACCTTCGAAGATCCGGAGATCGTCGCCACCGCGCACGGTTCGGGGATCGACTATCAGGGCATCAAGGTCGAGACGATCGACCTCGATGCGGACTTCGACCCGGGCGATCCCGAGAGAGTCTCCAAGATCGACCTCCAGGTGCACGGGGTGAGCCACGGCAAGCGTACCCTCGAGAGCGCGATCTTCACGCTGCGCGGTCCGCCCGCCGCGTACAACGTGCACTTCAACGCCGCGGCCACCGGTCTTGCGGTGGATGCGCACGCGAAGGGCAGTTACGCCCGCGGGCTCTTCGCGGGCGTTCTGAGCGCGCTCAACGTCAATGGCAGCGAATCACTCCACCTCTCGCTCGAGCGCCCCGTCGAGTTCAGTGCGGCGCTCGATCACGCGCGCATCGAATGGCTGTGCCTGAGTGGCTCCCCGGGCAGCGCCTGCGCCGACGGCGACTGGACTGAAGCACTCTGGAGCGGCACGCTCATGGTGAATGAGGTACCGCTCGAGACGCTCACCGCGGGGATGACGCCCGCGGTCGACTACCGTGGCACGATCAGTCTCCTCGCGCATGTGTCGGGCGGTGCCGAGCGGCCCGTTCAGGGAACCGTGCGCGCCGAGCTCGCCGACGCTGAACTCCTTCACAAAACCGCGAGCCGCAAAGTCGAGCACACGAAGATCGGCTCGGGCACGCTGAACCTCACGGCCACACCTGATGAGGTCACGGCGTCGGCGCTCATCGGGGAGGGCGGCATCGGAACGCTGCGCGGGAATCTCGCACTCGCGCGCACGACGCCCGCCTGGCTCGACATGCCGCTCACGGGCGAGCTGCACATGGACACGGGCGAGGCGAGCCTCGTCTCACTGTACGTGCCCGATATCGACCGTGCCCAGGGGCACCTCAAGGCGGATGTCGAGGTGAGCGGCACGCTCGGGGCGCCGGTGCTTGCGGGGCTGATCAAGGTGAGTGATGGCGAGATCGACGTCTACCAGATCAATCTCGCGCTGCGGCAGCTTGCGGTCGAGGCGCGCCTGAGCGATGCCGGAGTCGATTTCACGGGCAGCGCCCGCGCGGGCAACGGCAACGTCGCCGTGACCGGCCATCTCGAATGGCGCGAGCTCGAGCCGTACGGGAAGTTCCACCTGCAGGGCACCAATCTGCGCGTCGCGGACGTTCCCGAAGCGCAGATCGACGCCTCGCCCGATCTTGACTTCACGGTCGAGGGAAAGAAGATCGATGTGTCGGGGAAGGTCACGCTCCCCTACGCCAAGATCCAGCCGAAGGACATCACGAGCGCGGTGCGCACCTCCGCGGATGAGGTGATCGTCGGCCAGGAGGAGGAATCGAGCACCAAGCGTTTCGAGGTGACGAGCACGATCACCCTCGTGCTCGGGGACCAGGTGAACTTCGATAGTCTCGGTTTGACCGCGCGGCTCATCGGGAGCCTCACCATCAAGAGCGGCTACGATGCGCTCACCCGCGGCACGGGCGAGCTCTCGGTGGCGGAAGGCAAGTACACCGCCTACGCGCGCAAGCTCGACATCCAGCGCGGGCGGCTCATCTTCACCGGCGGCCCGATCGACGATCCGGGTATCGACCTGCGCGCCATCAAGACATTCCCCGATGTCACCGCCGGGGTCAACGTGCGCGGCACGCTGCTGCGGCCGCGCATCTCGTTCTTCTCCGACCCGCCGCTGCCGCAGTCGCAGATCGTCTCCCTGATCCTGGCCGGGGGTTCGCTCGAATCGGCGCAACGCAGCAGCGCGGGTCCGGGCGGGGGCGCCGGCAGCGCCGCCCTCGCACAGGGCGGGGCGATACTCGCACAGCAGCTCGGCTCGCACGTCGGCGTCGAGGACGTGAGCCTCGAGTCCGACATCGGCAATGAATCCTCGCTCGTGCTCGGGCGCTATCTCTCGCCGCGCCTCTACGTGAGCTACGGCATCTCCCTCACCCAGCAGCTCAACACCTTCAAGGCACGCTACACGCTCGGCGATCACTGGACGGTCAGGATCGAGATGGGCCAGGCGTACGGGGCGGACCTGGTGTACGCGATCGAGCCCAAGTAGCGCGCCGCGCTTGACGTTCGTGCATTAAAATGCACAATACGTGCATTTTTATGCCCGAAGGAACACCGCCGTGGTAAGCGATGCGCAGCAGCTCGAGCGTCGTAGCGCCATCTTGCGCCTGCTGCGCGATGGCACCGTGCGCCGCCAGTACGAGCTCGTGCGCCTCCTCAAGAAGGAGGGCCACGACGCCACGCAATCCTCCATCAGCCGCGACCTGCGCGATCTCGGGGTACTCAAGGCGAGCGGACGTTACGTGCCGCCGAACGAGGAGGCGGCGCGCCTGAATGGCGACTTCGGCACGCTCGCGCAGTTCGTGCGCGCCCTGCGCCGCGCGGGTCCCGCGATCACGGTGCTGCGCACCACGATCGGCGCCGCGCAGAGCGTCGCCGTCGCGATCGACAAGGCCGAGTGGCCCGAGGTCGCCGGCACGATCTCGGGGGACGACACGATTTTCATCGCCACCGCCAGTGCGCGCGCGCAGGAGGCGCTCGTCGCGCGCCTGCGGGCGCTGTTTCGGGTTTAGCCATGGCAAACACCACCGCACCGCCGGGCACAACGCCCATCGTCCTCGCCTACTCCGGAGGACTCGATACCTCGTTCCTTGTCCCCTGGCTCGCCGAGACCGAGCGGCGAACGGTGATCACGGTCACGGTCGACACCGGTGGAATCGATGCCCCCGCCGCGCGTACCCTCGCCGCGCGCTCGCGCGCACTCGGCGCACTCGAACACCACCAGATCGACGCGCGCGCCGAGTACTTCGAGCAGGTGCTGCGCTTTCTCATCATGGGCAACGTGCGGCGCGGACAGCTCTATCCGCTTTGCGTCGGCGCCGAGCGCGTCATGCAGGCACAAACCATCGCGCGCATGGCGCGGCAGCTTGGCACCAACACCGTCGCACACGGCTGCACGGCCGCAGGTAACGACCAGGTGCGTTTCGAGGTCGCGCTGCGCACGCTCGCTCCCGAACTCACCGTGCTCGCCCCGGTGCGCGATCGGGCCTTCAAACGCGAGGAGGAGCTCGAGTACCTCAAGAAGCGCTCCCTCCCCGTGCCCCCGAGCGGCGCTAGCTACTCGGTCAATCGCGGCCTCTGGGGCGTCACCATCGGGGGGCGCGAGACGCTCACCTCGGCGGGCAGCATCCCGGAGGATGCCTGGATCCTCACGCGCGGCGCCTTTACCGAGCACCGCACCCCCGAGCGCCACGTCATCTCCTTCTCCCAGGGGCGGCCGGTGGCACTCGATGGCACCGCGCGCACTCCCGTCGAGATCATCGAGGCACTCGAGAGCCTCGCCGCGCCCTTCGGCATCGGCCGCGGCATTCATCTCGGCGACACCATCATCGGCACCAAGGGCCGCGTCGCCTTCGAGGCTCCGGCCGCCGAGGTGCTGCTCAATGCGCACCGCGAACTCGAGAAACTCGTGCTCACCGGGAGGCAGCAGCGCCTCAAGGAGCTCGTCGCGGCGACCTACGGCGATCTCGTGCACGAAGGACAGCTTCTCGATCCGGTCTGCCGCGATATCGAGGCGCTACTCCTCTCCTCGCAGCAGCGCGTGACGGGCGAGGTGCACGTGCTCTTACGCGAGGGTGCCCCCTTCATCGAAGGGGTGGAGTCGCCGTTCTCGCTCATGGCGGCGTCGCGGGGCGTCTACGGCGAGGCAGCGGGGGAGTGGACCGCGGCGGATGCGCTCGGGTTCTCGCGGATCGTCTCGCTCCCGGGGGTGTTCCACAGCCGCGCGGGCGAGCGTGCGCCCTCGAGTGCGCCACAGGTTCACAAGGAGCGGTGAGATGGAAGGCGTGATGCGCAGCGTGCTCGTCGATAAGCTCGCCTCCGTAACCCAGGCCTGCGGGCTCTCGCACGAGGTGCGCGTCTCCGCCGACATTCCCGCGGAAGAAGGCGTCGTGGTCGTGGTCGAGGTCCTCAACAACAAGTCCACCTACAACACACTCGAGCTCACGAGCGGCCGCATGGCGAAGGTCATCAAGGGCGATGTGGTCGCCGGAGCCCTCGGTCACCGCCAGGCGCTCTTTGGCTACTCCGGACACATCCCCGATACGCTCCGTCCCGGGGACATCATCCAGATGCTCAACATCGGCGGCGTGCTCGGCATCTGCGACTCCGTCAACCCCGAGAAAGGCAAACCCTTCGATTGCCGCGTGCTTGGGGTCGCGCTCAACTTCCCTTACCTCGGCGAGCGCATCGGTGTCCCCGCGCGCGTCGGGCAGAAGCGCCTCGACGTCAACGCGCCCCTCGACACCCGCAGCGTTCCGGTCGTGGCGCTCGCCGGGACCTGCATGGAGGCGGGCAAGACCGCCGCCGCCTGTGCCCTGATCGCCCGCATGCGCCACCGCGGACTCACCGTCGATGCCTTCAAGGCGACCGGTGTCTCGCTGCGGCGCGACATCCTCGCCATGGAGGATGCGGGCGCGCGCCACTGCGCGATCTTCACCGACCTCGGAATCGTCACCACGACGCGCCTCAATGGACCCGCGCTCACGCGCACCATGCTCACCGAGCTCGCCGCCCATCGGCCCGACGTGCTCGTGTTCGAGCTCGGCGATGGCATCCTCGGCACCTACGGCGTGGATGCCATCCTCGAGTGCCCGGACATTCGCGCGGCGCTGAGCGCGGTGATCCTCTCCGCGAACGACCCGGTGGCCGCCTGGGGCGGCGTGAAGCTGCTGCGCGAGCGCTTCGCCATCGAGCCCTGCGTGGTCACAGGCCCCGCCACCGACAACCAGGTCGGGGTCGATATCATCAAGAGTCAGATGGGCGTGCCCGCCTTCAACGCGATCCAAAGCGGTGCGGCGCTTGGCGATCGGGTGATCGAGGCGCTCGGGCTCCCCGCCCGCGCGGCGCAATGAGCGCGCGCATTCCCACCGTGGTGCTTGGCGGCACGGGTTACGTCGCCGGAGAGCTCCTGCGCCTGATCGCCGCCCATCCGCACTTCGCGCTCGCGGGCGCCATGTCCGAGAGTTCGGCGGGCGAAACGATCGCCGGCGCCTTCCCACAGCTCGTCTCGGCCTACCCCGAGGAGCGCTTCAGCTCACAGAGCGACATCGAGCGGCTGCTCTGCACGGCGCGCGAGTCCGCGCTCTTCTCCGCGGCCCCGCACGGGGTCTCGGCGCCGCTCGTCGATGCGCTCCTTGGTGCCGCCGAGCGCGCCGATCGGCGCGTGCGTGTCGTGGATGTTTCGGCGGACTTCCGCTACCCATCACCCGAAGCATACGCCGCCGTATACCGCCACCCGCACGGGGCACCGGCGCGGCTCGCGCAGTTCACCTGTGCACTGCCCGAACACCTCAAGAGCCTCCCCACCGCGCACGTTGCCCACCCGGGCTGCTTCGCCACCGCGATACTGCTTGCCGCCGTACCGCTGCTCGCCGAGGGAATCATCACCCCCAATCTCTTTGTCAGCGGGGTCACCGGCAGCACCGGCTCGGGACGCAAACCGAGCGAGAGCACCCATCATCCGTTGCGTCATAGCGATCTCTACAGCTACAGCGCCCTCGCCCATCGGCACGCGCCGGAAGTCGCCGCCTGCGCGCGCGCGGCGACCGGGGTCGACGCCGAGATCGCCTTCGTGCCGCATTCGGGGCCCTTCGCGCGCGGCATCCACGTCACGGTGCAGGCGCAGCTGCGCGCGCCGCTCGATACGCAGGCAGTGGGCGCGCGGCTGCGCGGCTTCTATGCGGGCGCACCGTTCGTGCGCGTGACCGATGCGCCACCGCGCGTCAAGGAGGTGGCGACGAGCAACTACGCACACCTCTGCGCCGTCGCCGATGGCAAGACGCTCGCCGTGCTCTGCGTGCTCGACAATCTCACCAAGGGAGCCGCCGGGGGCGCCATGCAGTGGATGAATCGGCTGTTCGAGTTTCCCGAGACCGCGGGCCTGACGGCGCCCGCACCGGGATGGACCTGAGCATGCCAACGCAAATCCGACCCGACCAGGAGCCCACCGAGGTGCGCGACTATCTCGCGCCAGTGTTCGCGCGCTATCCGCTGGAAGTCGTGTCCGCGGAGGGGGTATGGCTCAAGAACATCCGCGGCGAGCGCGTCCTCGATCTCTACGGCGGACACGCGGTGGCGGCTCTCGGTTACGCGCATCCGGCCTGGACCGCCGCGCTCGCGCGCCAGGCGCAATCCTGTAACTTCCAGAGCAACGCGGTCGCCATGCAGGTACGCTCGCGCGCCGCCGCGCGGCTCGTGCGCTTCGCACAGCTGCCCTTCGCGAGCGTGTTCTTCGTCAACAGCGGCGCCGAGGCAAATGAGAACGCGCTCAAGGTCGCGCTGCGCACGACCGGCCGCAGTCAGGTCGTCGCCGTCGAGGGCGCCTTTCACGGACGCACCGCCGCGGCGGGAGCGGTGACCTGGGGCGCGATGCAGAAGTGGTACGGTTTTCCGCGCACTCCCTTCGAGGTGAGTTTCATACCCCGCGGCGACCGCGCCGCCATCGAGGCGCAGATCACGGGCCAGACGGCCGCGGTTATCGTGGAGCCGGTGCAAGGTCTTGCCGGCGCGGTCGACCTCGGCCGCCCGTTCTTGAGCTGGCTGCGGCGCCGCTGCGATGAAGTCGGCGCGCTCCTCATCTTCGATGAAGTGCAGTGCGGGATGGGGCGCACGGGTGAGCCCTTCGCCGCCAATCTCTACCAGCTGATGCCGGACATGCTCACCACCGCCAAGGCGCTCGGCAACGGCTTCCCCTGCGGGGCGGTTCTCTTCTCCGAGCCGGTCGCTAAATCGCTCACGGTCGAATCCCTCGGCACCACCTTCGGCGGGGGACCCATGGCCTGCGCGGCGATCGAGGCGGTGATCGACGCGATCGAGGGCGACGGCCTCCTCGAGCGCGTGCGGCACATCGGTGAATACATCCGCGCGAACTGCATCACGGGCCCGGTGAGCGGCGCTCAGGGCGTAGGGCTCATCACGGGCCTGCGCACCACGAGACCCGCGAAAGAGGTGCAGCTGCAACTGCTCGAGTGCGGCGTCCTTGCCGGCACCTCGAGCGACCCGCAGGTCCTGCGATTGCTCCCACCCTTCATCCTCGAGGAGCAGCACGTCGACATGCTACGGGATGCGCTGCAGAGCCTGCCCTGATGAAGCGCTTCCTCGATCTTGGTGATTTCTCCCGCGAGGAGCTGCTCGCGCTCCTTGAACTCGCGCGGCGACTCGAGCGCGAGCCCGACCCGCGCGCGCTCGCCGGCAAGATCCTCGGGCTCCTTTTCTTCAACCCCTCACTGCGCACGCTCGCCTCGTTCCAGGCCGCGATGGCGCGCCTTGGCGGCAGCTCGATCGTGATCCACGCGGGCCAGGGCAGCTGGCAGCTCGAGACCCGAAGCGGCGTCGTAATGGACGGCGCAGCGGCCGAGCACGTGCGCGAAGGGATCCCCGCGCTCGCCTCCTATTGCGATGCGCTCGGCATCCGCGTCTTCGCCGAAGGCAAGGATCTCGCGAGCGATCTGGCGGAGACGACCTTCAACGTCATGGCGGCGCTCATCGACAAGCCCCTCGTGAACCTCGAATCCGCGATCAATCACCCCTGCCAGGCGCTCGCCGACTGGAAGACGCTCGATGATCTCGCGGTGCCGCGCGGGGCGCGCTTCGTGCTGAGCTGGGCCTACCATCCGCGCGCGCTGCCGCTCGCGGTGCCGGCCGCGGCGCTGCACATGGCGGCGCTGCGCGGCATGGAGGTCATCGTGCTGCGTCCCGAGGGCTTCGCGCTCCCCGGGCCGATCATGGAGCGCGCGCGCCGCGCGGCGGCGGCCTCCGGCGGCTCAGTGCGCGAGACCAGCGAGCGCGCGGATGCTCTCGGTGGCGCCGCGATCCTCTATGTAAAGGAATGGGGTGCGACCGCCCCCTACGGGGACGGCGCGGCAGATGCGCGCCTGCGCAGTGCGCTCACCTCCTGGTGCGTGCGCAACGACTGGTTTGCGAATACCGCACCGGGCTGCCGCCTCATGCACTGCCTGCCGGTGCGCCGTAACACGGCGATCGCCGACGAAGTGCTCGATAGCCCCCGCAGCATCGTGCAGCGCGAGGCCGCCAATCGACTGCCGGTACAGATGGCTGTGCTGCATCAACTATTGAACTCCTGAGGAAGAGAGGGAGTCGACTCCGCCATGATTTTGCACAGAAGCGATCAGAGCCTCGCGATCCGGGCGCTCAAGAACGCCGCCCCCTACATCCGCATGTACAAGGGCAAGACCTTCGTCGTGAAAGCAGGCGGTGGAGTGTTCGCGGACGCGAGCGCCACGCGCGTGCTCGTCGAGCAGATCGGCATCCTCCACTACTTCGGGGTGCGCGTGGTACTCGTGCACGGGGGCGGTCCGCAGACGACCGAGCTCGCCGAAGCCTTAGGCGTGCGGACGCAGATGGTCGAGGGCCGGCGCATCACGGACGAGAAGTCGATCGACATCGCCGCGATGGTGCTCAACGGACTGATCAACACGCGCGTGCTCGCGATCTGCCGTGCGCTCGAGATCGATGCGGTCGGCATCAGCGGCGTGGACGCAGGGCTCGTCCGCGCGCACCGCCGTCCCCCGGTGCAACTCGAGGGTCGGGGCGCAGCGGTCGATTTCGGCTTCGTCGGCGACATCGACTCGATCGATCCCACGGTGCTGCGCAAGCTCCTCGAGCAGGGGCTGATGCCGGTCGTGAGTCCGCTCTCGGCGGATGCCGCCGGCACGCTCCTCAATGTCAATGCGGACACCGTCGCCGCGGCGATCGGCGCTGCGCTCGGCGCGGAGAAACTCATTCTCTGCACGGGCGCGCCCGGGATCCTCGGCAGTCTGAGCGATCCAGGCTCGCTCATCTCCTACACGGACCTGCGCGGCCTCGCTCGCCTGCGCGAAGAAGGCCGCATCGCCGATGGAATGCTGCCCAAGGTCAAGGCCATCGAGACTGCGATCCGCGGCGGCGTGCGGCGCGTGCACGTGATCTCCTATCACTCCCCCGAAGGGATCCTCGCGGAGGTCTTCACCAACGAGGGCACCGGTACCCTGATCGTCGAAGACGTGAACGCGCTCACCCCCGCCGAGCAGAGCCCGCCATGACCCGGCTTTGGGACAAGGGCAGCCGGCTTGATGCACGCGCGCTTCACTACACTTCGGGCGCCGACTACACGCTCGATGAGCGGCTCGTGCGCCATGATGTGCAGGCTTCGATCGCGCACGCCGAGATGCTGTTTGCGGCGAAGCTGCTCTCCGCAAGCGACCTAACCGCCATCCGCGATGGCCTGCGCGCGCTTGGCGCGGAGCACGCGCGCGGCGCCTGGAAGATCGAGCCCGAGGACGAGGACTCGCATACCGCGCTCGAACGGCGCCTCACCGCGCGCATTGGCGAGGCGGGTGCGCGCATTCACCTCGGCCGCTCGCGCAATGACCAGGTGCTCGCAGCGCTACGGCTTTACCTGCGCGAGAGCGTCGCGGCGCTCGCCGAGGGGGCGCTGCGGGTCGCCGCCGCGCTCGATGAGCTCGGCGCGCGCGAACCCGACACCTCACTCCCGGGCTACACGCACATGCAGCAGGCGATGCCGAGTTCGGTGCCGCTCTGGGCGGGGGGGTTTGCCGCGCAGCTGCGCGACGATGCCGTCGGCCTCGGCGGCGTCCTGCGCCGCATCGAGCAGAATCCGCTCGGCTCCGCGGCCGGCTACGGCACGCCGGGCCTGCCGATCGACCGCGAGGCGACGCGCGCGGCGCTCGGGTTCGCGAGCGTCCAGGAGCCGGTTACCGCCGTGCAGCTCTCGCGCGGCAAGGCCGAAGCGCAGCTGCTCTTTGAGATCGCGCTCCTCCTGCAGGATCTCTCGCGCTTCGCCGCCGACGTGCTGCTCTTTGCAACCTCCGAATTCGGCTTCCTCGAGCTCGGCTCCGCCTTCACCACCGGCTCCTCGATCATGCCGCAGAAGCGCAACCCCGACGTGTTCGAACTCGTGCGCGGCCACTCGGCCAGCGCACAGGCAGCTCTCATCGAGGCGCTCGCGGTGTGCGCCAAGCTCCCCTCGGGTTATCAGCGCGACCTGCAGCTGCTCAAGTTCCCGCTCTTTCGCAGCATCGACATGGCGCTCGAAACGCTCGCCATCCTCCCGCCGGCGATCGCCGCGCTCAGTTTCCGGCGCGAGGCGATCAGGCTCGATCCGGCGATCCACGCCGCCGAGGAAGCGAACCGCCTCGTGGTCGCCGAAGGCATTCCGTTTCGCGAGGCGTACCAGAGAGTCGCGGCGAAGCTCAAGCGCTAAGGCACGCCCTCCACCTCACGGTTGCTGCGATCGCCGCACTACGTCAGGCTGCGACGGGTCCTAGGGGGAGACCATGACGAAGGTGTTGGGAATATCGGGGAGCCTGCGCCGTGGCTCTTACAACAGCGCGCTGCTGCGCGCGGCCGTGCGGCTGATGCCCGCCGATTCGACGCTCGAGATCGCGAGCATCCGTGGCATCCCCCTCTACGACCACGATGTCGAAGTGCAGGGGATCCCGGCGAGTGTCACGCAGTTGAAGGAGGCGGTGGTCGCGGCCGATGGCGTGCTGCTCGTCACGCCCGAGTACAACAACAGCATCCCCGGCGTCTTCAAGAATGCGATCGACTGGTTGTCGCGCCCCCCGACCGACATCAAGCGCGTCTTCACGGGCCGCCCGTTTGCCATCATCGGAGCATCCCCCGGCCCCTTCGGCACCGT